>Ga0073904_10003213_pt1 | contig 12307 bp, 14 predicted proteins | sample KloWWTrecipitate_FD_66668 | JGI IMG/M metagenome (GOLD analysis project Ga0073904, IMG submission 66668) | Active sludge microbial communities from Klosterneuburg, Austria, studying microevolution and ecology of nitrifiers - Klosterneuburg... | ecosystem: Engineered > WWTP > Aerobic digester >...
CTCCAGGGCACCTCCTCGATTGCCGCCATATACGTGCAGGGACCCAGCCCTTCCGCTGATCTGCTGCCACCCGCCCAGACGGTCTTCGAGACCATTCGTCTTCTTTGAGCCGGCGCAACACATGAGCGCGTCGTCGCTGCGGAGTAGTGACGGTCCGGCGCTGCGTCGCGACCTGGCGCTCGCAACATGGGGACTCTTCGTGGGTCTTGCGTTCCTGATGCTGGCAGGTGGCCTCTTCGGCACACTGCTCAGCGTCCGTTCAGAACGAGTCGGGCTGCCGACGATCGTCAGCAGCCTCATCGCAGCTAGCTACTACGGGGGCTTTCTGATCGGTTCGCGTCTGACCCTCGCCGCCCTCTCGAAGGTCGGGCACATCCGGGTGTATTCGGCGCTGGCCTCAGTCATGTCGGCCGCCATGATCGGTGTCGGTATCAGTAGCTCCGCTGCTGTGTGGGCGTTGCTACGGCTGGTGACGGGGCTGTGTACCGCTGGCCTGTACGTCATCGCGGAGTCGTGGCTCAATGACCTTGCGACGAACGAAACTCGGGGCCGACTACTCGCTGTCTACGGCGTTGTCACGATTGCCTTCTTCGGCACCGGTCAGGTGCTGCTCTTCAACTTCAGCTCCGTGGCAATCACCGGCTTTGCGGTCGCAGCGATTCTCACGTCGCTGGCAGTGGCGCCAGTAGCACTATCCGAAAGGGCAGCGGCACCGAACCTCGTCGAGGCGAAACACATCTCGTTGCGCGAGTTGGCGAGGGTCGTACCAACGGGTGTGTTCTCCTGTCTGCTCATCGGATTGGCCCACGGTGCGCTCAACGGCATGGCCGCGATCTACGCAACGCGGGTCGGGTTCAGTCGAGGGCACATCGGCCTGTTCGTCGCCCTCCCCAGTCTTGGCGGTGTGTTGCTGCAGTGGCCCATCTCGGCAACGAGCGACGACATCGACCGTCGAGCCGTGGGCGTGGTGGCGGCGCTCGGTGCCGCGGGCGTGTCCGCCCTGCTGCTGTTGGACTCACCGTACAAGCCGATGGCGTTCGTGCTGATCTGCCTCCTGGGGGGCTTCACCTATCCGCTGTATTCGATCGCCGGGGCGTACACGAACGATTGGATCGCTCCCGAGCACCTCAGCGCCGCAGCCTCGCAGCTGGTCACCCTCTACGGGATCGGCGCCGTCGTGGGGCCGTTCGTCGCTGCCGGCAGCATGGTGGTAATCGGGCCGACCGGGTTCTACTGGGCGCTCATCGGACTGCATCTGTTGGTGGCCGTATTCTTCTTCTACCGCATGCTGGCGTGGCGCTCACCTCTCGCCAAACGGCCGTGGAACGAAGTATCGGTTCCAGCGCGAGCATTCTTCGTGCCGGCAACCATCGTCGCCGTTGGTCGTCGTCACCGTCGTCGTTCGTGACCTGTTGCTAGTCGAGCTTGGCCAGCATCCTGCGCTGCCACTCGACGGTGGCTTGCACGTTGTTGAACGTGAACAATCGACGGTAGCTGGTTGACCTGGGCCGATGGGTCGAAACTATCCTTGACCTGCGGTTTGACTACTCGACAGTTCGCAGGGATTCTTGTTGATTCTGAACGTCTTGTGTCCGATCCGTGTCCGTCAAGCGGATCGCGTACGCAACCAGGCGATGACGTCAGGCCGGTGCCAGAAGATGCAGCGCTCGCGCACCAGCACGGGCTCAGGGAAGTCGGGGTACCGCTTGCGGTAGATCGGCACGCTGTTGCGCGTCGATAGGCCGAGCAGTTCGGCCACCTCGGCGGCGTCGATGAGGTCGTCAATCTCCACGATTGCGATGTTGACATACGCCGACACCTTGTGCGCATCATTGTCGTTGTAGAGCGTTGTGCGTGCATATATCTGCATGGTCACCAACAACGACAAGGGAGAGAAGATGACCACGACCACGGACTGGAAGCCGGTGCCGGCAGAAGTGACGGCGCGCATCGACGAGGGGCTGCAGCGGCTCAAGAAGATCGTCGGCGAGATCCAAGCGCGAGAAGCGGGGTTCGCCGACGACCACGTTGCGACAGTCATTGGCCTCGACTCGCGGCGCAACCGCGAAGGAGGCCGTGGGGGCTCACATGGCGCTGGCTGACTGAGGCTTTCGACGAGGCGGGTCGGCGCTTCTAAATTCGGCAATATTGCCGATTTGTTCGGGGCGCCCCTTCGATCTGGATGCCAGGCCGCGGCCCTCGAGCCGCCTTGCTCGCCGAGCTGCACCTGTACGTCCTGGGCGTCGCGCAAGTGCTCCACGATGGCCTGGAGGCGGTCGTCGGTGTTGTTGAGCGCCTCGGTGTAGCCCTTCACGTTGTCGGCACGGAACGCCTTGGCCTTGGCGACGCGCTCGGAGTTGTCAGCGATGTTGGCCATGGCGCCAGCGACGATGCCCATGCCGCGCTGCGGCAGCGATCGGTGGTGTGTCGCTTCGTGTCCAGCAGGGCGGCTGCCTCGGCAACCGTAGGAACCGAATCGGCAATATTGCCGATTCGGGGTTGATTGGTTTCCCCACGCTCACGCGCAGCGAGGGACGCAGCGATCATCGCCCGCTGTCAACGACGGACACCATCCTGTCGAGAACACACCAGCACCCACGAGACCCTTCAGGTTCACCTCGCCCTCGGCGAGTCCCTCGGTCAACTGGCTGACGCCCTCGCCAAGCCAACCAATCTGATCAGTGACGCCCGGGATCTCGGTCGCCGCGGATCCAGCAAAGCCAGACATCACGGATCGCGAACGGTCGGTGCTGTCAGCCACCTTGCCCATCTTGTGATCGATGTCGTCGAGGCCGCCAACTGTGGAGCGCTTCAAGTCATCGGCCGCGGCGTCCACCTTGCGTAGCGACATGGCGAACCTGTCGGCGTCGGCTTCGATCTCGTCGAACGACAGGCCAGCACGGTTGAGGTCACCGACCATCTTGTCGATGTTGGCCTGGCCGATCTTGGCGGCCAACTCCGGACCAAGCGCCCGGCCGAGCGAGTCGGAGGCCGCGACCGCGCCCTTGATCGACGCAATCATGTCGTCGGTTTCAGCGTCGAGCGCATCGGCCAGCCGTTGCGCCGCGGTGCGTGTGTCGTCGAGGTCGTCGCCTAGTTCGCCGACTTCCTTGCCGGCCTTCTTGAGGTTGGCGACGCCTTCCTTGGTGTCAAAGCCGATCTTGAACGTCAGGTCTTGCTTGGTCATGGGTGCCTTTCAGAGATTGGTGGTGCCGTGGTGGTGGTGGGCGCAGGTGCCGTCATCGGCTGAAGGGCCTCGTGACGCCTTACGGTGACGGATGCGGCTGAAGTAAGACCGACCGTCACTCGTTGAACGCCCACGCACCACCAGGCAGAACTAGGCGGTGGTCGGGATGTCGAGCAGGCGCAGCGCCTGTGGCACGACCACCTCGGCACCGGTGCGGAACCACAGCAGTGCGCCGCGCTGGCCAGTCGGGCGGCCGTCGGCGCCCATCAGGTTCGGGATCAGCTCCAGGGTGGCGCCGATGCGATCCACGATGAAGTACCCGGCGCGAACGTCGCCGTAGATCATCGCGTAGTTGTTCGCGGTGGCTGCGGCGTTGATCGTGCCATCCATGTTGCTGTTCTCGTACCAGCGCTTGCCGAGCAGCGACGGGGTGTCGTTGCGCAGCTCGGGGAACAGGAGGCTCCCGGCGGTCGTCTCCATCTGGCGGTACACGTTCGCCGTCGAGATGTGGCTCTGCCACGTCGCGTTGGCGGAGAACCGCGCGGGGAGAGCGTTCTGCAGCGCGAACGGGTCGGTGGCTGAATGCGCCTCGCTGCCGGTGGTGTTGATCTCCGACGCGGTACCGGCGAGCCCAGTGACGATGCCCTGAGGTGCCGAGGATCCGCCACCGGTGGTGTAGGCGATCGCCTTCAGGTTCTCCGCTGCGTCGACCAGCACGGTCGACAGCTCGCCGAGGAAGTCGACGGTGTCCATGCCCACTTCGAAGCTGTACGGCACAAACGAGTCACCGAAGAACGTCGGGATGCTCGGCTGCGCGACGGTCGGCGAACCGTCCGCGACCTGTGACGCTTCGGTCTTCCACTCAGCCGTGGCGCCGGCCGAGGTGATGCCGTTCCAGGTGTTCGTGGTGGTCAGCTTCACGGTGGCGAGCTGCCGCAACGGGTTGATGTGTCCGTCGTTGGTGAGCATGATCGACGGGTCGAGCGTGAACGGCACCATGTAGCCGCCGTTGCCGACGGTGAGCGACATGGCACGCGACAGCTCATTGACGGCGGTGTAGGCGTTGCGTTCCTCGGTCGACCATTCGAGGTGGCCGCGAGTCGGGTCGGCGAGCACCTTGGCGAACGCCGTCTCATACGCCGGGTTCGACGCGGCGATGGTCCAGCGGGCCATGCGGGCGGCTTCGCCGCTCTGGCCGGTGATGACGTCGGACACCTTGAGGATGCCGTGCTCTGGCACCTGGCCGGCGCGGGCCTTCGTGGCGTCGAGCGCCGATCGGGCATGGGTGATGGCCTGGTCGTCGGACAGCGCTCGCGCGTCGGTCGACCATGCGGCGGTGCGCTGCATGAACTGCGGTGAGTTGCCAGCACCGTCGGTGACGCCACCGGACGTGCCCACGCGCAAGTACTGCGACGCACGAAGGCGGCCGTCGTGGATCTCGTTCAGCTCGGTGAGTCGGGTACCGATGTCGGCCAGGTCGGCCTCGAGCGCATCAGCCTCGGCCTTCTCGTCGATGGTGAGCATCCGCTGTTCGGTGCGGGCGGTGTCGAGCAGCGCGGTTGCGCGTGCCCGGTAGTCGGTTTGACGCTGCGTCAGCAGGTCGATGAAGTTGACGATCATTGGGGGGTGTCCTTTACAGAATGTGAGCCAGCCGGAAGCGGCGGGCGATGAGGTCGGGATCGAGTTCAGGGTCGTACGGTTCTGCGCTCCGCACGCCAGCGACGAGCGCGCCGGCATAGGCGGGGAATGGCACCAGCGACACCTCGTGGAGCTTCACTTCGAGACGTTCGACCGAGGTGCGGCCCTTGCCCCAACGGTCGCCCGTCGGGACGGGAACGAATCCGATGGAGAACGCATCGAGCGCGCCGTCACGGACCAGCTCCAGCGCTTCGTCACCGGCCTGCGTCGCGGAGACGCGGGCCTCGATGAGAAGCCCCGCAGCATCTTCCACCGCGGACGACAGGCGGCCGAGTGGGAAGGTCTGCGAGTTGTGGACCGCCAGCAGCTTCACCTTCGCCGCGCCGCGCTCGGTGAGCGTGCGGGCGAATGCACCGCGTCGGAACGTCTCGGTGTAGTTGCCGTTGTACCGATCGTTGATCTCGGTCGGCTGGTCGAACGGCACTGCGATGCCGTACACGGTGCGGCCGTCAGAGCCGCGGATCTCGATGTCCGCGCATGGCGCGGCACGGGTGATGATGTTGCTCATAAGGCCTCCGAAGGCACGCGAACGGAACGGTTCAAACGGCGACCATGTACCTCGGCGGCGGGCGTCCTCATCGGGTGCCGGGGTGCGGCTGTCGATGGCGACCCTGTGCGGGCGATGGCGTATCGGTTGCCGCTCATCTTACCCACCCTTCGCTGATGCCGGATGGATCCTCGAGGTGTTCGCGCCAGATTGTGAACAGCGGTTCCTCGGTGATCGCGAGCAGCACCATGAACGTCGTGGGGTCGGCGGCCATCGGCCGCAGCTCTACGCCCAACTCCGGGATCTGAGCACGCATCCGAGCTTTCATGGCAGGGTCGAGCTGGCCGATGAAGGCGTCGACCGCCTCGGCGAGCTTCCTGGGATCGATCTTCAGGTCATGAGGCATTGCGGTTCCTTTCAGTTGACCCCCCAGTGGGTTTTCTTCCATCGGGGAGAGAGACGGTGAGAGCGGGGTCTTGCGACGTCGGCGCTCCACGAAAAACCGCAGGCCAGCTGACGTCCAAACCCGTACATGTCCCGAGACGAGGGGCGGTCTTTAGGGCTTCGAACACCTGCTGAAAGACCGCCCTCGTCTGACGTCGTGTGCAAGTCTCAGACATTTCGGAGGGTTTCACGACCGCCTCCGCTGCTGCAGGTGACGGGCCTGCGCCCGCGCGCGTGCTGTCATGCCGCCGAGCACGCCGCTGTCGAGCGTTGGGTCGGCCAGTGCCCAGTCGAGGCACTCGGCACGAACGAGGCAGTTGCCGCAGATCCGCAGCGCCGGACCTGCTGGCTGACCGCGCTCCGGGAACCACGCCAGTGTCGGGTGCTCTCTACATAGGGCGTCGCGCTGCCAGCTCGGGCGGTTGTAGCCAAGTGCCGCGAGTACGTCAGTTGGCCGGGTGGTTCCCCCTATAGGGAGGGGGGAACACCCCTGACGGCTCGGGATGCGGTTCCGGTCGGTTCCGTCGCAGGTCAGAGGGTGGGTTCCGTGGTCCGGTTCCCGGTGGTCGCCGCGAGCGGTTCCGGGGCCGGTTCCCGCACTCATGCGCCCTCCTTCCGGTACTTGAGCGCGGCGAGCACGACGGCCTTGCGGCGCGACTTGCCGGCGTCTCTGAGCGCTGCGAGTGCGGTCGTGCTGCTGGCATCGATGGCGATGGTGAGTGAATCGAGATCGGCGGCGCAGTCGGCAGTGCCAGCGGGCCAGGCGACGTCGGCGCGGGCGTACCGCAGGGGGTCGTCGAGGCGCAGGAACGCAACACGCTCGGGAACCCAGTTCATGCGGGCGATGTCGCGCCGCAGTGACAGGCCGGTGTCGTCGCGCTCGACGCGCCAGACCACGTCGACGTCGTCGCCTTTGGCGCTGGTGCCGCGCTGGCCCTTCGTTGCGTCTTTGCCGGCGTGGTCGAGGCGAGCCCATGTTGCGCCGCGTCGCTTCAGTCCGATACCTGTCCATCGGTAGAACGACCGGATGGTGTCGGCTTTATCCTCGTCGCCCTGCACCGCCCTGGCCGTCGTGTCGATGATGACGGTCAGGTGGTCGTCGGGATGCTGCTCCTGTACGCCGTCGAGCAGCTCATCCAGCGCTCTGGCGCCCTCGGGGGTATCGAGGGGCGGCAGGGAGGGCAGGAGGGCGTAGCGAAGCCGTGAGAGGTCGTCGGTGGGGCCGTAGCCCATGTCGACGAGCCGTTCGTGTAGGTCCTCCTCGGACATCTCGTAATCGAGGTAGACGACCACGTTGCCGGGGCGCAGCGCGACCACGGCTGAGATGTAGAGCATCAAGAGGCTCTTGCCGGTCTTGTGGCCGGCGTAGAGCGCGTGGCCGCGACCCCGGGCGAGCACGTCCTCGAATGTCCAGTCGTCGGCCTTACGGTCGATGTTCCAGAAGGTCGCCCAGTCGACAAACGTGGTCGCCATCGGCGATGCCGATGGCTGGGCAATCAGGTACTCCATCGCGGCGCGGTGCTCAGCATCGTCGCGGGTGTCGAGCTCCTCCTCGGCGTGCCACGGCGCCGTCATTGCTGCACCTGCTCGCACAGCGCCTCGATGGCGTCAGCGCTTTCCAGCACGATGCGCTCGAGTTGGTAGCGCGTGCCGGTATGGCGGCAGTTGCCGCAGTGCCAGCGCCAGCGGTCGAGGACCTTGGCTGTACCGCCGTTGTGATCGCAGCGGCCGCAACGCGGGCACACGAACCAGGTTTCGCCGTCGTACAGCTGGAGGGCGAACGGGTGGCGGCTGCCGCTGGCGTAGGCGATCACGAGATCGGTTAGGTCGACCGATTGCACGAGCTTGCGAGGGTCGGTGATGGTACTCATGAAGGCACCACCGGACACGACCAGGTGCAGCGCGTGCTGGCGCAGGCGAGCGGACACGGTGCTGGCGATCCTTCGCCCTCGGGAGTACGATCGGTGTCGATCCGCCTGCCAGCGATCTTGAGTGCGCCGTCCCGCTCGTCGGGGCGGCGCACCTCGTCGGGCGGCGTCACGCGGCCGTACCGCCTTGCGTGTTCGCAGCGACCCAGCTTTCGACGTCCTCGAGTCGGTAGCGGCGATGCCGGCCGACCCTGACGTAAGCGGGTCCCCGCTTCAGGTAGGCCCATTGGTCGAGCGTTCGCGTTGAGACGCCGAGCAGTTCGGCTAGTTGCGGACTCTCAAGGAGCTTCTGCATCGCTGCCACCTCCGTGTTCTTATTGGGCACTATGTGTGCTGAATGAGAACCATAACGTCTGGTTGCGGAACTAGCACGAAGTGTTCTATATTAGGACACATGACTAAGACCTACACGCCAGGGGTGGTGCTCGCTCAACGGGTGACGGAGATGCGGGGCCGACTCCAGTGGAGCCAAGACGAGCTAGCGCGCCGCATGACCGCCTACGGCTTGCCATGGTCGCGAACAACCGTTGCGAAGGTAGAGAGCGAGTCACGGCAAGTCACTGTCGATGAGTTCGTGGCGCTGGCGCTCGTGTTCGGCGTCACCCCGGCGGCGCTTCTGACGTTGCGGGATTCGGACGCCGTGCTGAACGTCACGCCCAACACTCAGACCCCAGTTCGCAACGTGTGGTCATGGCACACCGGGTCCCTGCCGATGGGAGGGTCAGTCCCGAGCGACATGGTGAGTGTGTCTGAGTCCCTTGACCTCCATCGTCGGCACTATGAGGCTGCGCCGAATCACATTGCCGAGGGTGAGCGCATCCTTCCCGGAGCTCGACGGCTAGCAGCGACCGCGGCTGGCGTCGTCGGTATCGCCTCATGGCCAAACAACATGCCCTACCTCGCAAGCCTGCTCAACGAGGTCATCCGACAAGCGAAGGCTCTGGCGGCCGATGCGCAGCAGATGGGTGGCGAGAAATGAGCAGCGTCACGAAGGTTGGCAAGGACAAGTGGCAGGCCCGATACCGCACTCCAGCCGGCGCAAGTCGCAAGCGCATGTTCGAAAAGAAGGTCGACGCAGAACAGTTCCTGACCAGCGTCGACCATCGCAAGCTGACAGGGGAGTACGTCGATCAGGCCGCCGGCCGCACGACCTTCGGCGTGTACGCCCGCCAGTGGGCCGATGCCCAGCCGCACCGGCCGAGTACGTCGGCGTCTCTCGAGTCCATGCTGCGCAGACACATCATCCCGAAGTTGGGAGCGCGACCGATCGGCAGGATTCAGCCGACCGAGATTCAGGCGTTCGTCACAGGCCTCAACCTGGCGCCCTCCACCGTGGCAACGCTGTACGGCAAAGTGTCGGCCATCTTTGCGGCCGCTGTCCTCGATCGAGTGATCACGTCCTCGCCGTGTTCGAAGGCCATCAAGCTTCCGCGGCCGGCGGGTGGAGTCATCACGCCGATGACCGCCGCTGAGGTGCGTTCAATGGTCGGCGCCGTGGATGCTCGCTACAGCGCACTGCTGGTGATGATGGCGGGCACGGGTCTGCGTCCAGGTGAAGCGCTGGGCGTGACTGCTGATCGTGTCGACTTTCTCCGACGCACGATCCGCGTGGACCGCCAGCTGCTCACCGTTACCGGCGCAATGCCAGCGTTCGCTCCGCCGAAGACACCAGGAAGTAACCGCACGGTGGTGGTGCCGAGTAACGCACTCGATGCCCTGTCGGCCCACATGGCGACTTACGCGCAGGGGCAGGATGGTCTGCTGTTCACGCGTGAGGACGGCAGCCCGATTCGTCGCGATCTGCTGGGCTCGGTCTGGCGTGCCGCAGCCGAGAAGGCCACGGTGATCGATCGATCACCACACGACCTGCGGCACTATGCGGCCAGTGTGATGATCCAGCAGGGCGCCAGCGTGAAGGCAGTTCAGGAACAGCTCGGCCACGAGAAGGCGAGCACCACCCTGGACACGTACACCCACCTGTGGCCCTCGTCGAACGACATCACGCGCCGCGCCTTAGAAGCGGGCCTCGATGCTGTTGTGTCCGATTCGTGTCCAGCGGTGGCGACCGATGCTTAGGAAAGGCGCTCTAACATGCGTTGTTGCCATTCCACGGTGGCCTGCACGTTGTTGAACGTGAACAGGTGGAGGCCCTCGATGTTGAGTTCTTGTGCCTGCTTGCTGAGTGGAGTGATCAGCTTGTTAGGGTCGTAGCCGCCTGGCTTGAACAGGCGACCCAGGACGCCACCGTTCTTCTTCACGAATCGCATGCTGTTGCCGATGCCCAGGCGCATGCCCATCGAGAACAGCTTGGCGCGGTCGATGACGCCGGGTACACCGATGTGTAGCGGTAGCGTGAAGCCAGCGTCACGTTCGCTCACTGCCCAACGCTTCCACACGTCGAGGTCGAAACACATCTGCGTGCTGGCGAAGCCGGGAATGCCAGCCTCCTTCAACAGTGCCTGCTTGGCGTGTAGCGCCTCGTGCACGACGGTGGTATCGATCAGTGCGTGGCCGTCGGGGTAGGCGGTGATGCCGATGCGGGTGAGGCCGTGGTCTGTCTCGAGGAAGTCGCGCAGAAAGGAAACGACTCCGTCGTAGGCGCCCACCGGCTCGGGTGCGTCACCCGCGATCAGGAACACTTCCTGGAGGGCATGGCTGCGGCAGAACTCGGCAAGCTTTTTCACGGCAGCAACGTCGGGCGTCAGGCGAGCCGAGATGTGCGGAACCGTGAGGTGCCCGAGGTCGGCAAGACGAGCGGTCAGATCCAGAGTCGCCTGCTGGCCCTTTGCCGGGCTGCAGGTGACAGAGACAGAAGCGCCCGCTGGAATGTCCTCGATCTGGGATTCGAGGTTCTTCATCGGGATCACTTCGTACCGTGCATCCGCGATGAGGGAGCGCTGAGTCGACATCGTTGTCGTCTTTCTTGTCGTGTGAATGAGCTGACTGGGTTGTGCGGTTGCCGTGCCGTCAGGCGAATTCGTCAGGCAGCTCAGCTTTACGGCGCTCGATGAAGGCGAGCATTTCCTCGTCGACGGCTTCATCCAGAGCAGGCGGCTGATACTCATCGAGTCGGCGCTTCCACAAAGCGTTGGCGCGCTGCGCCGCATCGAGGCCACCCTCTTCGTTCCACTGTTCGAAGCTGTTGTTGTCCGCCGTGTCGCTGCGGTAGAACGCCGTCTCGAAGTTCGCCAGCGTGTGCGCCGTGCCGAGGAAATGGTTGCCCGGTGGGTTGGTGCGCAGCGCGTCGAGGGCGATGCCGTTCTCGGTGGCGTCGAGGCCACGAACGAAGGTGGTCATCATGCCCAGCTGGTCGCAGTCGAGGACGAACTTCTCGTAGCCGATCGCGAGGCCACCCTCCAGCCACCCCGCAGCGTGAAGAACGAAGTTGACCCCGCCGAGCACGGTGGGCTGCAGCGTGTTGGCGCTCTCGTACGCAGCCTGCGCGTCGGGCAGCTTCGAGGACGTCAGCGAGCCGCCGGAACGGAAGGGCACGCCAAGGCGACGGGCGAGTGCGGCCATGGTGTACAGAACTATTGCGGGCTCGGGTGTGCCGAAGGTGGGAGCGCCGGTCTGCATGCTCATCGAGCTGGCAAATGAACCGAAGACAACGGGCGCACCGGGGCGGACCAGTTGCGTGAAGGTCATGCCTGCGAGTGCTTCGGCGAGTGTTTGCACCGCGACGCCGGCGCTGGTGGACGGGGCCATCGCTCCCGCCAGGATGAACGGGGTGATGATGGTGGCCTGGTTGTTCTCCGCGTAGCACTGGGCGGCAGCCAGCATCGTGCCGTCCCACACCAACGGAGAACTGGCGTTGATGAGGCTGGTCATCACCGTGCGGTCCTGCAGGTCGCCACCGAAGCCGATGCGGGCCAACTCGATGCTGTCGGCAGCACGTGAGCCGGCGGTGACCGAACCCATGAACGGTTTGTCGCTGTACTTGAGATGCGAATACACCATGTCGAGGTGGCGCTTGCTGACCGGGACGTCGACCGGCTCGCACACGGTGCCGCCGCTGTGGTGCAGCCATGGTGACATGTACGTCAGCTTGACGAAGTTCTGGAAGTCGGTGAGCGTCGCGTAGCGGCGGCCGTTGTCGAGGTCGTGTACGAAGGGGCTGCCGTAGTTGGGCGCGAAGACGGTGTTGTCGCCGCCGATGACCACGTTGTGCAGCGGGTTGCGGGCATGCTGGACGTAGGTCGCCGGAGCACTCTTCGACACGATCTCGCGGCACAGGCCACGCGGGAAACGGACGCGTGTGCCATCGATCTCCGCGCCGCCGGCCTTGAAGATGGGCAACGCCTCGGGGTAATCGCGGATCTCGATGCCGACTTCCTCGAGCACCGTGTCCGCTGTGTATTCGATGAGTGCGAGCGTCTCCTCGCTGGCGATCTCGAACGGCCGCAGCGTGCGGGTGAGATACGGCACGCGCTCGACGACGTGCGAGGCGCGCATGGCGGCGCGCCCGGCCCGGCCGCCGGAGCGTCGCCCGCCCGAGCTGTGTTCCGGTGCGGCGGTGGGTGAGTCGCTCATGGTTCCTCCGTAGAAGTGAGTTCCGTTGGCATG
>Ga0073904_10003214_pt1 | contig 12304 bp, 9 predicted proteins | sample KloWWTrecipitate_FD_66668 | JGI IMG/M metagenome (GOLD analysis project Ga0073904, IMG submission 66668) | Active sludge microbial communities from Klosterneuburg, Austria, studying microevolution and ecology of nitrifiers - Klosterneuburg... | ecosystem: Engineered > WWTP > Aerobic digester >...
TGGTAGAAGACATGGAAAAGGCCGGCCTTGTCAGCTCCATGAGTACCAACGGGCAACGCGACATCTTGGTGCCGGCGAGAAATGAATAAACCTTGTGGGTCAGTCCAATTGGCACAGCCAATGTGCTCTGACCCCAACTAAATATGAAATTATTTACTACTGTTTTAATAGCTACCTGCGCACTATCCGCGAGGGCTGGAGGGCTAGAAAGCCTTGAATCATTTGTGAAAACGGTGAAAACTGCGCACAGCGAGTTCACCCAGGTGGTGACATTGCCAGCCAAGGATGGCCAGTCCACACGGACCAAAAAGTCCAATGGCACGTTCGAATTTTCGCGTCCTGGGCGTTTTCGCTTTGTTTACCAAAAGCCGTTTGAGCAGACCATCGTGGCCGACGGCCAAACGCTGTGGCTCTACGACAAAGACCTGAACCAGGTTACAGCCCGCGCCCAGGCCCAGGCCCTGGGTTCCACGCCGGCGGCGTTGATTGCCTCGGCAGCGGATTTGCGTGCGCTGCAGGCCGACTTTGTGCTGGCGGCCGATGCCGACAGCGACGGGTTGGAATGGGTGCGCGCAACGCCCAAGGCCAAGGACAGCGCTCTGCAGTTTGTACGCGTGGGGTTTCGCGCCGGGCAATTGGCGGTGCTGGAAATCACCGACAGCTTTGGCCAGCGGTCCAGCCTGCGTTTCAATGCCTTTGAGGCCAATGCGGCGCTTGCGGCGTCCACCTTTCAGTTCAAGCCACCCGTTGGTGCCGATGTGATTCGCCAGTAGCGTCCAAGCGGGCTGGCGCGCAGCGCGGCAGTTCCACCGTGATGCAGGTTCCCGCGTCCGGGCTGGAGACAATGTCAATGCTGCCGCCCAACAACTCGTGCACGATGTTGTAAGCGATGTTCATGCCCAGGCCTGATCCGCCGTGGCCCAGTTTGGTGGTGAAGAAGGGGTCGTAAATCCGGTTGCGGGCGTCTTCCGTCATGCCAATGCCATCGTCGCTGAATTGCAGGGTGATGCGATCAAGCGCAGATGCTTCTGCACGCAACAGCATGTGCCCGCTGGCACGCCCTTCAAAGCCATGCTGTAACGCGTTGCTGACGAAGTTGGTGATGAGTTGCCCCAAAGCACCAGGAAAGCTGTCCATGGTCACGCCCTCGGGCAGTTCCAGCGTCAGCTGGTAGGGTGACTTCTTGTACATGGGCTCCAGCGTGAGGCAAACTTCGCGCAGGGTGGTCTGCAGATCAAACTGGCGGCGCTGGTCGCTGGACTGGTCTACTGCTACGCGTTTGAAACTGCCGATCAGGTGGTTGGCCCGGCCCAGGGCCCGCATCAGGATGTCAGTGCCACGCGTGGCGTTGTCGGTAAAGCGTTGCAGGGTGGAGCGGCGCAGTTCGCCCTTTGCGAATGCTTGTGTCAATTCGTTCACCTGCTCTTGCAAGGTGCTGCCCACCGTGACGCAATTGCCAATGGGAGTGTTGAGCTCGTGCGCTACGCCAGCCACCAGCGAACCCAGTGCCGCCAGCTTTTCGGAGCGCACTAACTCGGTTTGCATGGAGCGCACCGATTCCAGCGCAACGCTGAGATCGTGGTTGGCAATCTCCAACCGTTCGGTGCGGACCTGCACGCGGCGCTCGAGTTGTTGGTTCATGTCGCGAATTTCCTGCTCGACCGCCCGCTGGCGCGTCACGTCAACCAGGCTGAATAGCAACATCCCATCCGCACCAGACTGCATGGTGCGCCCGGATAGCAGGCAGGTGAAGCAGTGACCATCCCGGTGGCGGTGTTCGATTTCCATGCGGTCCACTGAGCCGCTGGTGGCAAGCGCGCTGAGCAATTGCGTTCGCTGGCCTGGGTAGACCCAGAGTCCCAGCTCCACGGCGGAGTGGCCTATTACTTCGTCGAGCCGAAAACCAAACTGCTGCAACCACGCGTCGTTGGCTTCCAGAAATTGGTTGGTGTCGCTGCGCACCAGGCAATGGGGCACGGGCGAGCGGCGGAACATGCTGAGAAACTTGGCTTCGCTCTCGCGCAGCGAGTGCTGGGTGCGTTGCAGACGGCGGATGTAAAACAGCAGAGAATAGGTCAGTGTACCGATCAGGGCGATGGTCAGGGCGGTCAGTAGCACGCGCTCAAAACTGCGTCGCTCCCAGGGCGCGAAGACGCTGGCGTAGTCCCGCGCATAGACCGTGGTGATGGGAAAACCACTGAGCTTGCGGTAGGTGTAGAGCTTGGTACCTTCGTCATCGTCCAGAAAGTCGTTGTCGTCAAATGAGCCTTCCACAGCACTGCCACGCAGGGTGGCCAGGCGTGGGTTGTCGCGCACGTCGCGGTCTACATAGCGCGCCTCAAAGGGCGAGCGCGCCAGGATGAAACCTTCGTCCGACAGCAGGGTCACACTGGCATTGTTCTCCTTGGCCACGCGTGCATACAAGGCGCCAAAGTACGACAGGCGGATATCCACACTGATGACGCCCAGCGGTTCACCTTTAGGGCCGTAGAGCGTGCGTGCCACGGGAATGACCCACTGGCTGTCGTAAGCGCTGGCATAGGGGTGCCCCACCAAAACATGGTTGTCACCAGAATGCTTGAGCAGGTACCGAATGTGGCTGTGCAGTGAAGCCTGGGTGGCGTGGGTGGGGTAGTCGGGTGAACTGATCCAGCTCAGGCCCTGTGGTGTGACGTATTGCAGCGCCTTGAGATGCCGGCTGTGCCCGATGTCGTGGGTGGCCACAATGCGCCGTATGGTGCTGGTGTCCTTGTCGCCTGGGCTGTCCTGCACTGCGCGGCTCACACGGTCAAGGGTGTGGACGGCATCCTGCAATGTCTGCGTAGCGTGTTCTTCCAGCAGACGTACGGCCACCAGTCCGTTCGTTGTTTCTGATGCCAGAGTCTGTTGGCGGTCCTGCGCAATGGCCCACCAGGTCTGGGCCACCAGGGTGACGATGGTGATGGTCGCAAACGCCAGCAACAGCAACCGGGCACGTGACAGCGGGCGCATGGAAAAGGCGGCCAGTTTCATTGCACGCGGCCCTCTTTCCATGCTTGCAACAGACGGTCATAGGCAATGGTTTCACCTTTGGGTTTTTCGTTGTCAAGCTTTTTCCAGGGTGCTCCCTTGGTTGTCAGCATCCGGGCTGGATCCCGTTGCGGATTGAGACGCGGGGTGCACTGGCGCATGCCGGTGCGCTGCAAATCGGCCAGTACGTCGTCCATGGCCAGGGCCAGGCTGTCCATGGCGGCCTGGGGACTCTTCTCGCCGCTGATGGCGCTGGACACATGCGGCCACCACAGGCGTGCCATGCGCGGGTAGTCGGGCACGTTGTTGCCCGTGGGCGTCCAGGCCACACGGGCCGGGCTGCGGTAAAACTCGATCAGGCCGCCATAACGGTTGGCGTTTTTGGTGAAGTAGTCGTGCTTGATGTCGGATTCGCGAATGAAGGTCAGCCCGATGATGGACTTGCGCAGCGACACCGTTTTGGATGTGACGAACTGCGCGTACAGCCAGGCTGCAGCCAGTTGCGTGGGTGGTGTGGACAGCAAAAAGGTCCAGGATCCCACGTCCTGGTAGCCGTTTTGCATGCCGGTTTTCCAGTACGGGCCGTGCGGCGAAGGGGCCATGCGCCATTTGGGGCTACCGTCGGCGTTGACTGCGGGTATGCCGGGCTGGGTCAGCGGCGCAGTGAAGGCCGTGTACCAGAAGATTTGCTGTGCAATCTGCCCTTGTGCGGGTACGGGACCTGCATCGTTGAAGGTCATGTTTGCCGCCTCGGGCGGGGCGTATTTCTTTAGCCAATCCAGGTATTTGGTGAGTGCAAACACGGCGGCCGGAGAGTTGGTGGCACCACCGCGCGCCACCGATGCGCCCACCGGCGTGCATTGGTCGGAGGCCACGCGAATGCCCCATTCATCCACTGGCAGGCCGTTGGGGATGCCCTTGTCTGCCGCGCCGGCCATCGACAGCCAAGCGTCGGTGAAGCGCCAGCCCAGCGAGGGGTCGCGCTTGCCGTAGTCCATGTGGCCGTAGACCTTGCGGCCATCGATCTCCTTGACGTCGTTGCCGAAGAAGTCGGCAATGTCCTCATAGGCCGACCAGTTCAGCGGTACGCCCAGTTCATAACCAAAGCGGGCTTTGAATCGCTCCCGCAGGTCTTTGCGCGCAAACCAGTCGGCGCGGAACCAGTACAGGTTGGCAAACTGCTGGTCGGGCAACTGGTACATCTTGCCGTCGGGCGCGGTGGTGAAGGAAGTGCCAATAAAGTCGTGCAGGTCCAGCCCGGGGTTGGTAAATTCTTTGCCGGCGCCCTGCATGTAGTCTGACAGCGGCACCACTGCGCCCATGCGGTAATGCGTGCCGATCAGGTCAGAGTCCGAAATCCAGCCGTCGTAGGTGTGCTGGCGGGTCTGCATGGCGGCGTAGAGCTTGTCCACCAGATCGCCCTCGGGCATCACGTCCTGTTGCACGGCAATGCCGGTGATCTCTTGGAACGCCTTGGCCAGGGTGGCCGATTCGTACTCGTGGGTATCGATTTTTTCAGAGACCACCCGGATGCTGCGCACACCCTGGCTCTGCAAACGTTGTGCGGCGTTGATGAACCACTGCATCTCGACCAGTTGCTGTTCCTGGCTCAGGCTGGAGGGTTGAAATTCTTGCTCAATCCATCGCTTGGCAGCAGCGGTGTCTGCCAGGCAGCTTGTGCTGGCCAGCAATGCAAGGGAACACAAGCAGCTGCGTATGCGCATGGTGCATACCTTTGATTGACAGTGGAGGGGCAGTGTGGATCTTCACCGCACTATACGCGGGAAACCCTGGCCCAACAAAGCGCGACAATGCCGCATGTACAGGCATTTTTCCGAGACGTCAGGGCACCAGCGTTTGGTCTACGCGGCCACCGCAGGCGCAGCGGTGGCCTTGCTTCCGCTGCCACTGGCATTGCCGTCGCAAATGTTGCTGGCCTGGTGCGCCGGCACCGCCACTTTTTTGGTACTGGCCTGGTGGTTGGCGGTAGAGTTCGACGCGCCACGTACCCGCTTGCGGGCCCAGGCACAAGACCAGTCTGGCTGGATTTTGTTCATATTGATGCTGCTGTCGACCTTCATCAGCGTGGGCGCTATTGCGCTCATGCTGCAGCACGTCAAAGATTTGTCCAGCCCGCAGCGGCTGGGGCATCTGGCCCTGTCCATGGCAGCGCTGGCATCGTCGTGGTTGCTGATGCAGACCATCTTCGCCTTTCGCTATGCCCATCTGTACTACCAGTCGGAGCTGCACCGCCACCCCCAAGGTGCGGGGCTGGAGTTTCCCGGCAAGCTGCCACCCGACTACTTTGATTTTTTGTACTACGCCCACGTGGTGGGGATGACGTCGCAGGTGTCGGACGTGGTGGTTACCTCGCGCCAAATGCGGCGGCTGACGCTGTTGCATAGCCTAACCGCCTTTGCTTTCAACATGCTGGTGCTGGCCCTGAGTATCAATGTGATGGCGGGGGCTATCCAGTGATCAGGGCTTGCGACGCAGGGTAAGCAATCCGCTGGATAGGCCAGTGCCTACCACGATGACTAGGCCGCAGAGCACCATCCAGAGGGTAATTACCTCGCCCAGCAGTACTACGCCGTACAGAAGGGCAAACACCGGAATGGCAAAGGTGACTGACAGCGCCCGCGCCGGGCCGGCCCGCTCAATCAGCCGAAAAAACACAATGTAGGCCACACCAGAGCACAACACGCCCAGGGCGATGACTGACAGCCAGGCGTGCGTTGATACTGCGTGGTCGGGCCAGAACCACCAGCTTAGCGGCAGCAACATCACCGTCGCACCCAATTGGCTGCCGGTAGCCGATACCAATGAGGGCACGTGGTTCAGGTGGAGTTTGGTGAAACTGGCAGAAAGCCCATAGCACAGCGTGGCCAGCAGGCAAGCCAGTACCGCCCAACCACTGGAGGCGCCTGATGCATCGGGTTTGAAGCTGGCTTTGTCCCAAGCCAACAAAGCCACGCCGACAAAGCCGATGGTCAGGCCCAGGGTGCGCAAACCATTGGGTTTGTCCTTGAGCCACAACCAGGCAATGACGGCACCGAACAACGGCGTGGTGGCGTTGAGAATGGACGTCAGGCCGGTGGTGATGGACAGCAAGGCATAGCTGAAGCAGGCAATAGGAATGGCCGAGTTCAGAATGCCCACCACCAGCACCTGCTTCCAGTGGTTGCGCAGCACCGGACCCAGCCCGCGCGCCAGCAGCAGAGGCAGCAAAAAGATCGACGCAATGCCCACCCGCAGGCCAGCCGTGGCCATGACCCCCAGTTCCAGCGCCCCCATCCGCATGAATAAAAAAGACGCACCCCAAATGGCAGCCAGCAGCACAAAGTCCAGCTTCCAAGCTTTGGACGCATGACTCATAAAACCCCTTCCAGGTGCAGCAGCGCGTGCTTGCGCTCTACACCGCCGGCGTAGCCCGTCAGCGCGCCGGTGCTACCCACCACGCGGTGGCAGGGCACGATGATGCTGATGGGGTTGCGCCCAATGGCCGCACCGACGGCGCGCACGGCCTTGGGTCGGCCAATGGCCTCACTGACAACGCCGTAGGTTTGGGTGGAACCCGCCGTAATGGCTAGCAGGCTGTGCCATACCGCTTGCTGGAATGCCGTGCCGCTGCGCAGGTCCAGCGGCAGGGCAAACACCGTGCGTTCGGCGGCAAAGTATTGCTGCAATTGTTCGGCAGTCTGGCGCAGTACCGGGTTGTCGCGTGAGAGTGGCCAGGCGCTGGTGTCGGGTGCGTGCTTTTGGCCATCAAAGCCGGTCCAGACCAATGCAGAGTCGGTAGCGGCCAGCGTCATGGGGCCCCAGGGGCTTTGGAGTGCATATCGCACAGCTTGGAAATGTTTCATGGTCAAATCAGGCTCTAGCCCTCGTGAAATATACGTAAGCCACTATCAAAGTAATAGCTACTGATCGGTGGACGTTGGAGCCAGGCTGGCCCAAGCGCGCACCACGGCATAGCTGCGCCAGGGCTTCCAGCGCTCGGATGCTTGTTCTGCGGCCAGTGCTGGGTTCTTGGCATCGCGTACGCCCAGCGCCTTTTGCAGCGCCACATCGCCCGCCACAAAGGCATCCGGCCAGCGCAGGGCGCGCATGGCAATGTATTGCGCGGTCCAGGGGCCAATGCCCGGTAGGGCTTGCAGGGCGGCCAGCGTGTCGGCAATATCGACGCCCGGCTGCAACATCAAATGCCCATCCGCCACCGCCTGTGCCAGCGCCTGAATGGCGCGCTGGCGCTGGCGCACAATACCAATTTGGCCCAACGCATCCCCCGTGGCCTGGGCCAAGGCCTGCGGTGTGGGAAAGAGACGGCGCATGCCGCCAACCGGCGCGGGCAGATCGGTGCCAAAGCGTTCTACCAGCCGCGTGCCCAACGTGCACGCCGCCTTGACCGTGATCTGTTGGCCCAGAATGGCGCGCACACCCAGCTCAAAACCATCCAGGCAGCCGGGTACCCGCTGGCCTTCAAAGCCGGGGAAGTCGCCTTGCAGCGCCGCATTGACGGCCCAGGGGTCGGCGTCCAAGTCCAGCAGGGCGCGCAGCCGGGCCAGCACCTGGGGTAGCACGTCGCCCAGGCTGGGGCTGATTTGGAACACCACCGAGCAGGCATCGGGCACAAACTGCACTCGTACCCAACCCACCAGAGTGCGCCCGCCATGCGGCAAGGCCAGGGTGCGTGCCAGCGTCAGCTGCTGCGGCTCCACCGATTCCACGCCATCAATTAGTCGGGTGGCAAAGAAGTCCAACATCGCGGCCACGTCATAGGGCGGGCGGTAGGAAGCCTTGAGCACGATGGCGCTCGGCTCCCGCTGGCTGTCTTGCGTGTCCTGTGCGTCCCGCTTCTGGCGCAACTGGCGCGGCTGCAGTCGGTAGTGTTCAACAAAGCTCGCGTTGAAGCGCCGCACGCTGGAAAAGCCGCTCAAGCCTGCCACCTGGGCCACCGGCAGGCGCGTATCGGTCAGCAACCGCTTGGCCATCAAGAGTCGGCGTGTCTGCAGGTATTGCAAGGGTGACACCCCCCAATGCGTCTCGAAGATGCGGCGCACATGGCGCTCACTCACGCCCAGGCGTGCCGCTACGTTAGCCATGCTGGGTGTGCCATCGCTCCACAGGCCGGGCTCGTCCAGCAGTTCAGCAGCTTGGCGGGCCAGGATGAAAGACGCATCCTGCGTTGACCAGGGCCGCAGCGTGTCGGAGCCCGCGGCGCCAGCCGGCGCCAGCTCGGGGCGGCAGCGCAGGCAGGGGCGAAACCCGGCGGACTCGGCTTGCGCCGCCAGCGCAAAGAACAGGCAGTTTTCCCGTTTGGGCGTGCGCACTTTGCAGACCGGGCGGCAGTAGATGCCGGTGGAGGTAATGCCGGTAAAGAAGCGCCCATCGAACCGCGCATCCCTCGCCTTGAGTGCCAGGTAACAGGCGTCACTGGCGGCTGGAGTGGCCATCGCTGGGGCGGGGGTGGTTGGGGGCATGGTGTGGATGATACGCAGCCATTCGGCGGGTAATAGCCGTTTTCGGACATGTGGGTGGGGTGGGTGAGCACCGTCTGCGCAGCGCTATGTCGCGCGTATTCATTTCTTTCGGTCGATGTCGCAATCCCCGGATGCATTGCGTCTTATCCCCTAAGGGCTGCACATTTCGGGTGGCTCCCTCCATTATTGGGAGAAAGACATGCAAGTAAATCGTCGAATGGGGCTCGTCGCCAAGCTGGCATCCACGCTTGTAGTGGCGCTGGCTGCCGCAGCTGCCGGCAGTAGCTGGGCGCAGCCCACCCAGTTGCGCCCACCAGCCAGCGCCCTAGGCTCTGCGCCCAAGCCTATCGGTATGGGTACCGCTGCGGGCAACTCCATGCACAACATCCCTCCGGCCGTGTTAGTACCTCAGGCGCCGCAAGAAAAAAAAGACAATACCCCGTCCAGAGAGAGCAAGATCAATGAATTCAATGAGAATGCGCACAAAAATGACGCACTCTATTCAGCGTATAAACCAACGCCCAGTTTTGTTATCCCCGATGAATTCAAAGCACGATATAAATATATCAAAGCGTGGATTGACGGTGATGTCCTGCATGTAGCAACCGATGCAAAAATGAAATTGACAGTAGCGCAGGTGCTAGTGCCCAATCAGCAATACACAAAGGTATTGGCGAGTATAAGTAAGGACTATTACAACGCACCAGTATTCAGTGAAAAAATTCAACTCAGTGAGCTTCGCAGCAAAATGGAGGGTGGTACATCAGGTTATTATCAATTTAATTTTGGCACATCAGATAATTTATCGGTTTCCATCAATTTCGACAAAAACTTTATTGTCCAATCGACTAACCCTGCACCTGTCGCAAAGGGTCCAAAACTGGTTTCGGTCGAGTTCGCCTTCACAACCGGTGCGCATGATAAAGAAGCGGGTAAGCCTATTTATATTTTTGTGTTTTCAAAAACACATGACAAAATTTATAATGCCACTGGTCAATATGAGCCGAAAACCAAGATAGTAGAATATCGGATAGAAGATCCCGCCAAATGGGATGAGGGTAATAAGCAAGTTTTAGATATAAAGGTAGCAAATACTTATCTATCAGATTTTAGTGAAGGGGGTTATGTTTTGGTGTATGGGGCAAAGGGCGATATATGGCAATTCACCGTCAATGTAAAATTCAAGTTTGCTGACAATACAACAAAACTGATCCACTGGGCTACCACTTTCAGTGGCAATAATTATCCGGGGTTCAATTTTGATAAAGAATTCAAAATGAAAGAAAAATTCACGGAATGATTTTCTAAAAATACATTTTGCAAGTAATTCGGTAGATCTGAATTCCGTTCCGGTGAGACCAGTCTCGTGAAATAGCCTTGCATTGGCTTGATGTTGCTCTGGCGGGTGGCCCGCCTACAATGCCGCGGTCAGCTCCGTCGCATGTGTTTTGGCGGGTTGCGCATCACTCTCCAAAGGGAAAACAGGTCCAATGCAAGTCTCCCCCAGTATCTTCAAAGCCTATGACATCCGCGGCACTGTGCCAACCACCATCAATGAAGCGGTTGCTCGCGGTCTGGGCCGGGCCTTTGGAACAGTTGCTTTAGCCGAAGGGCAGACAACAGTGGCCGTGGGGCGTGATGGCCGTTTGAGCGGTCCGTCCCTGGCCGCGGCACTGATGGCCGGCCTGCAAGACGCGGGCATAACCGTCATCGACGTAGGCATGGTGACCACGCCCATGCTGTACTTCGCGGCCAACACGCTGTGTGCAAGCGGCATTCAGGTTACTGGCAGCCACAACCCCAAGGATTACAACGGCTTCAAGATGGTGCTGGCCGGTCGTGCCATCTATGGCGACGACATCCAGAATTTGCGCAAGGCTATCGAGTCGGAAAGCTGGTCGCTCAAATCCGGCGGCGCGCGCCAGGGGGCGGATGTGCTGGAGGCCTACCGCACGCGTATCGTGGGTGACATCAAGCTGGCCCGACCGCTCAAGATTGTGGTGGACTGCGGTAACGGCGTGGCCGGTGCCTCGGCACCGGACATTCTGCGCGCCATTGGCTGCGAGGTGACCGAACTGTTTAGCGATGTGGATGGCACCTTTCCCAACCACCATCCAGACCCCAGCAAGCCCGAAAACCTGAAGGACCTTATCGCCGCGCTGAAGGCCAGCGACGCCGAACTCGGCTTGGCCTTTGATGGCGATGGTGACCGGCTGGGCATTGTCACCAAAGACGGCACCAACATCTACCCCGATCGCCAGATGATGCTGTTTGCTCGCGATGTGCTGAGTCGTGTGCCTGGCGGAACCATCATCTTCGACGTGAAGTGTTCGCAGCGCGTGGCGCCCACCATTGCTGCGGCGGGTGGCGTGCCGTTGATGTTTAAAACCGGCCACTCGCTGATCAAGGCCAAGATGCGTGAAATTGGTTCGCCCTTGGGCGGCGAGATGAGTGGCCACATCTTCTTCAAAGAGCGCTGGTACGGTTTTGACGACGGCACCTACGCCGGGGCAAGGTTGCTGGAAATCGTCAGCAAAGTGGCTGACGCCAACGCCTTGCTCAACGACCTGCCCACCAGCTTCTCCACGCCAGAACTTAATGTGCAGTGCGCCGAGGGTGAGCCGCATGCGCTGGTGGATCAGTTGGTGGCCAAGGCTGCGTTTGCATCGCCGGCCATCGTGAATACGATTGACGGTATTCGCGTGGACTGGCCCGATGGCTTTGGCCTGATCCGCGCTTCCAACACCACGCCGGTGCTGGTGCTGCGCTTTGAAGGACACACCCCTGAAGCGCTGGAACGCATCCAGACCGACATGCTGGCCTTGCTGCGCTCGGTCAAGCCGGATGCCAGCTTTGTCGAGGCGGCACATTGAAGGCTGTGCCGGCCAAAGTCCTCATCGTCAAGCTGTCCTCGCTGGGCGATGTGGTGCATGCCATGCCGGCCGTACAGGACCTGCGTGCTGCCTTGCCCGGTATCCAGATCGACTGGGTGGTGGAGCGCGCCTTTGCCCCCCTGGTGGGTCGCTGTGAAGGCGTGGGCGAGGTTATTCCCTGCGAGCTGCGGCGCTGGGGCAAGGCTCCATTGGCGCGCCAAACCCGTGCCGAGTGGAAGACCTTCAAACAGCAACTGCAGGCCCAAGCTTATGATGCCGTGGTTGATCTGCAGGGCCTGACCAAGTCGGCCCTGATTGTCTGGCTTGCCCTTACCACGCCCCAGGGCCGGCGCATTGCCATGGCCAACCAGACTGAAGGCTCGGGCTACGAGGCCCCCACGCGTTGGGTGGCAGATGAAGCCATTGCGCTGGAACCGCATGTGCATGCCGTGCAGCGCGCGCGCCTGCTGTGTGCGGCTGGGCTGGGCTACACGTTGCAAGGCCCCAACCGCTTTGGCCTGGTGCCTGGCGATCGGGCTGTGCTGGCTCCGCTACCGGCAGGGCATAACGCCAATTCCTTTGCACCGCGCAAGCCCCAGGTGGCCCTGGTGCACGGCACGTCGCGCGCCGACAAACAGTGGCCATTGGCGTCCTGGGTGGAGTTGGGCCGGCGCCTGAACCACAGCGGCTTTGCCGTGGCGCTGGCGCATGGTACGACGGCAGAGAAGGCCACCAGTGAAGCCATTGCTGCGCAACTGGATGATGCTTGGGTCTGGCCTTCCATGGGGTTGGACGCACTGGTTGATACCATGGCGCAATGCGCTGGCGTCATCGGGGTAGACAGCGGCCTGAGCCATATCGCTGTGGCTCTGGGATTGCCCCATGTGCAGATCTACAACTTTGACACCGCCTGGCGCACCGGCCCTGCAGGTGAGGGGCGCC
>Ga0073904_10003215_pt1 | contig 12304 bp, 14 predicted proteins | sample KloWWTrecipitate_FD_66668 | JGI IMG/M metagenome (GOLD analysis project Ga0073904, IMG submission 66668) | Active sludge microbial communities from Klosterneuburg, Austria, studying microevolution and ecology of nitrifiers - Klosterneuburg... | ecosystem: Engineered > WWTP > Aerobic digester >...
ATCCGCAAGGCGACCGAACAGGCGAAACGTTCGCTGGTTCGCGTGCCGCTGCGCGACGGCCGCACGCTTCATCACGATGTCGAGGGCCGTCATGGTGCCGGCAAGGTTGTGATGCGGACAGCCCCGGCAGGTACCGGGATCATCGCGGGTGGCCCGATGCGCGCCGTGTTCGAGATGCTGGGTATCGGCGATGTCGTCGCCAAGTCGCTCGGCTCGCAGAACCCCTACAACATGATCCGCGCCACGATGAATGGCCTGACCAAGGAAGCCAGCCCCCGCCAGGTCGCGCAGCGTCGCGGCAAGAAGGTGGCCGACATCCTGAAGAAGGCCGACGCTGAAGCAGTGGAGGCTTGATCATGGCGAAGAAAACCATCGTTGTTGAGCAGTATGCTTCGGCCGCCCGCCGTCCGGCGATCCAGACCGCGACCCTGAAGGGTCTCGGCCTGAACAAGATCCGCCGTCAGCGCGAGCTCGAGGACACTCCGGCCGTGCGCGGCATGGTCAACAAGGTCTCGCACATGGTGCGGATCGTGGAAGAGCGCGGCTGAGAAGCCCGGTCTCGGGAAAGATTGAAAGGCGGGGCTTTTGCTCCGCCTTTTGCTTTCGGGGCAGGCGTCCCACCGTGGGACGCTTAGCGGGTTGTGGAAAATCAATGTGTTGCGGACGCGGTTTAACCGGATCTTAAGATTTGGGTTGCGGGCGGGGCCTTACAGTGGGCCTAAAGCCGACCTGCCGGTTCGATTGGCCGAAGCGCAAGCGCAGGCCAAGGGGCGCGTGGTTGGCGTGGTTCGTTTGGGCAGAACCAGGTAGGTCGGCTTCCGCGTGCGGTGGCGGGCGGATAATTCTCTGCTATGATTGCGTTGCCTTTGAGGAGCAGATGTCTGACGTGTTTAGAATAATTGCCTTGTTCTGGTTGATTTCCGGCAATTGCTCTCCCGCTTTTGCGGGCGGCTTTGAGGAGACCGTTCAGTACCTCGAAGCAGGGCAATGGGGTTGGCCAGATGGCGACAATACTTGTGAGAAGAATCCACAGGTTTTTCGTTTCTCTGCTGATCGGGCCACTCTCACAATTTCTTGGGCAAACACCCACGATCCGGCAATCTATCATTTGACCATGGCTAGAAGGGGTTTCTTCGTCGCGGATATAGAAGGAGAGGATCGCCTTACTGATGCCGGAGAGCCGATAAGATGGATGTTATTGGTGACCGGATCCGATTCATTCTGCTGGCATCGGATGGATTGGACCTTTGGCCAATGCACGAAGAACCAGATCCGGTGCGAGGCAGAGGACGCCAACTCTTGATCGCGGGATGATAAGCCTCTATAGCCCCCCGGTGGCCCATTGGGTCATGGAATCAACAAGAAACGCCGCGTTGCCCGCATCCGTCGCAGGTATGGGTATTCCGGCATAGGAGAATGCGACATGAAACTGAATGAACTCCGGGACAATCCCGGCGCGGCGAAGAAGCAAAAGCGCGTGGCGCGTGGCCCCGGTTCGGGCAAGGGCAAGACCGCTGGCCGTGGTATCAAAGGCCAGAAATCCCGTTCGGGCGTGGCCATCGGCGGTTATGAAGGCGGCCAGATGCCGCTTTACCGGCGCCTGCCGAAACGTGGCTTCAACAAGCCCAACCAGAAGCATTATGCCGTCGTGAACCTGGGCCTGATCCAGAAGTTCGTCGACGCGGGCAAGCTCGATGGCAAGGTTGAGATCACCGAAGACGCAATCATCGCGGCCGGTCTGACCTCGCGCAAGCTGGACGGGATCCGCGTTCTGGCCAAGGGCGAGATCAAGGCCAAGCTGACGATCAGCGTCACCGGCGCGTCGGCGGCTGCGGTCGCGGCGGTCGAGAAAGCTGGCGGCTCGCTGAAAGTTGCGGCACCGGCAGCGGAATAAGCCGTTGCGGGCGACGCAATCGCCCCTTACATAGGCTAAGGTTTTCCAAGCGCCGCCGACCGGAAACCGGTTCGGCGGCGCCGTCATGAAAGAGACTGGAATGGCATCTGCTGCAGAGCAAATGGCTGCGAACCTGAGTTGGGGGGCCTTAGGCAAGGCCACCGACCTGCGCAGCCGCATCGTCTTTACCGTCGGGCTTCTGATCGTCTACCGGCTGGGCACCTATATCCCGGTTCCGGGCATCGACGCGGCAGCACTGGCGCGCTTCATGGAGCAGGCCGGTCAGGGCATCGGCGGCATGTTGCAGATGTTCACCGGCGGCGCGCTTGGCCGCATGGGCATCTTCGCCCTGGGGATCATGCCCTATATCTCTGCCTCGATCATCGTGCAGCTGATGACGGCCATGGTGCCGGCGCTGGAGCAGTTGAAGAAGGAAGGCGAGCAGGGTCGCAAGAAGATCAACCAATATACCCGTTACGGCACCGTGGCGCTGGCGACGTTCCAGGCCTGGGGGCTTGCGGCGTCGATCGAGGCGGGCGGGCTGGCGCATGATCCGGGCCTATTCTTCAAGCTGGCCTGCGTGGTCACGCTGGTCGGCGGGACGATGTTCCTGATGTGGATCGGTGAGCAGATCACCGCGCGTGGCATCGGCAACGGCACCTCGCTGATCATTTTCGTCGGCATCGTGGCGGGTATTCCCGGCGCGCTGGCGCAGTTCTTCGAACAGGGCCGGATCGGTGCGATTTCGGCGCCGGTGATCATCGGCGTGATGGCGATGATCGTCGTGGTCATTGCGTTCGTGGTCTTCATGGAACGCGCGCTGAGGAAGATTCACATCCAATATCCCCGCCGTCAGGTCGGCATGAAGATCTATGACGGCTCGTCGAGCCATCTGCCGATCAAGGTCAATCCGGCTGGTGTGATCCCGGCGATCTTCGCTTCGTCGATCTTGCTTCTGCCGACAACGATTGCCACCTTCTCTGGCGGGCAGACCAGGTCGATCATGTCGACGATCCTGGCCTATTTCGGCCCCGGCCAGCCGCTCTATCTGCTGTTCTTCACGGCGATGATCGTTTTCTTCACCTATTTCTATACGGCGAACGTTGCGTTCAAATCCGACGATGTGGCGGAGAACCTGAAAAACCAGGGGGGCTTCGTCCCCGGTATCCGGCCCGGCAAGAAGACCGAGGATTACCTTGACTATGTCGTGGCGCGGATTCTGGTCGTCGGTTCGGGCTATCTGGCGCTCGTCTGCCTTCTGCCTGAGATTCTGCGCTCGCAGTTGGCGATCCCGTTCTATTTCGGCGGCACATCGGTGCTGATCGTCGTCAGCGTGACGATGGATACGATCAACCAGATTCAGTCCCATCTGCTGGCCCACCAGTACGAAGGTCTGATTGAGAAATCGCAACTGCGCGGCAAGAAGCGTAGCGGCGCAAAGAAAGCTCCTGCACTTCGTTGAGGTCTGAATGAAGAATATCATCCTCTTGGGACCGCCTGGCGCGGGCAAGGGCACCCAGGCCCGCAAACTCGTGGAAGAGCGTGGCATGGTGCAGCTGTCGACCGGCGACATGCTGCGCGAGGCGCGCACCAGCGGAACCGAGATGGGGCGCAAGGTGGCCGAGGTCATGGACCGCGGCGATCTTGTGACGGATGAAATCGTCATCGGCCTGATCGAAGAGAAGATGAATGGCTCGCGCGGTGCGGGCTTCATCTTCGACGGCTTTCCGCGCACGCTTCCACAGGCCGACGCCCTTGGCGCGATGCTGAAGCGGTCAGGGCAGGAACTGGACGCGGTGATCGAGATGCGCGTCGATGACGAGGTGCTGGTGCGCCGCATCTCGGGCCGCTTCACCTGCGGCAATTGCGGCGAGGTCTATCACGACGACACCCGGCCGACCAAGAAGGCAGGCACCTGCGATGTCTGCGGTTCGACTGACATGAAGCGGCGGGCCGATGACAATGCCGAAAGCCTGAAAGTCAGGCTGATGGAATATTACAAGAAAACCTCGCCCTTGATCGGCTATTACTACGCGCTGGGTGATCTTTTCACCGTCGACGGGCTGGCCGAGATTGATGTGGTGGCAAAATCCATGGCCGATGTTCTGGATCAGTCCTCGCCGTCTTGACCTTGGCGGGGAAACCTTCTAGGTCACGGCGTCTCGCAAGAGAATCGTCCCGTCCGGGTCTTTTCCGGCGGGAAGCAGAGCTGGGTCCGCAGGTTCTGAACCTACGGGCCCAATGTTGTGAAAAAAGGTTCCGGCACTACGGAACCGCAACGAAAGGAAGATACGCGTGGCACGTATTGCTGGCGTCAATATCCCGACGGGGAAACGCGTCCCCATCGCCCTGACCTATATCACCGGGATCGGTCCGCATGTCGCAGAACAGATCTGCGAAGCGATCAAGATCGACCGCGCGCGTCGCGTCAATGAACTGTCGGATGCCGAAGTTCTGGCGATCCGCGAATATATCGATGCGAATTTCACCGTCGAAGGCGACCTGCGTCGCGAAGTGACGATGAACATCAAGCGTCTGATGGACCTGGGCTGCTACCGCGGTCTGCGTCACCGCAAGGGCCTGCCCGTCCGCGGCCAGCGCACCCACACGAACGCCCGCACCCGCAAGGGCCCGGCGAAGCCGATCGCCGGCAAGAAGAAGTAAGGGGGCGTAGATATGGCACGTGATACCAAAGCGACCCGCATGAAGCGTAAAGAGCGCAAGAACATCGCCGCTGGCGTTGCTCATGTGAACTCTTCCTTCAACAACACCAAGATCCTGATTTCGGACGTGCAGGGCAATGCCATTGCATGGTCGTCGGCGGGCACGATGGGCTTCAAGGGGTCGCGCAAATCGACCCCCTATGCAGCTCAGATGGCTGCCGAAGACGCTGGCCGCAAGGCACAGGAACATGGCCTGAAGACGCTGGAAGTCGAAGTGCAGGGCCCCGGTTCGGGCCGTGAATCGGCTCTGCGCGCGCTGGCTGCCGTGGGCTTCAACATCACGTCGATCCGCGACGTGACGCCGATTGCTCACAACGGCTGCCGTCCGCCGAAGCGCCGTCGCGTCTGACGCTTTTTCTATCAGCCGGGTCGCGGGGATAGCCTGCGGCCCGGACTATTTGTTTGATCCCTCGGGCGTCGTCGGCCTTTGGACATGGGCTGGTGACAAGAATGGAGGCGGAACGAATGATCCACAAGAATTGGGAAAACCTGATCAAGCCATCGCAGCTTGACGTGAAGCCCGGCAACGATCCGCAGCGCCAGGCGACACTGATCGCCGAGCCGCTGGAGCGTGGCTTCGGCCTGACGCTTGGCAATGCTTTGCGCCGGGTGCTGATGTCGTCGCTGCAAGGCGCGGCCATCACCAGCGTGCAGATCGACAATGTGCTGCACGAGTTCTCCTCGGTGGCCGGTGTGCGTGAAGACGTGACCGACATCGTGCTGAACCTGAAAGGCGTCAGCCTGAAGATGGAAGTCGAAGGGCCAAAGCGGCTGTCGATTTCGGCCAAGGGTCCTGGCGTCGTCACCGCAGGTGACATTTCGGAATCGAACGGCATCGAAGTGCTGAACAAGAAGCATGTCATCTGTCACCTGGACGATGGCGCCGATCTGTTCATGGAACTAACGGTCGACACCGGCAAGGGCTATGTCGCTGCCGACAAGAACCGCCCGGAAGATGCGCCCATCGGTCTGATCCCGATCGACGCGATCTTCTCGCCGGTCAAGAAGGTCAGCTATGAAGTGCAGCCCACCCGCGAGGGCCAGGTGCTGGACTATGACAAGCTGACGATGAAGATCGACACCGATGGCTCGCTGACGCCGGACGATGCAGTGGCCTATGCCGCGCGTATCCTGCAAGACCAGCTGGGCATCTTCGTCAACTTCGACGAGCCGGAAGCGGCTTCGAAGGCGGATGCGGATGACGGGCTGGAATTCAACCCGCTTCTGCTGAAGAAGGTGGACGAACTGGAACTTTCCGTCCGGTCGGCAAACTGCCTGAAGAACGACAATATCGTCTATATCGGCGATCTGATCCAGAAAACCGAAGCCGAGATGCTGCGCACCCCGAACTTCGGCCGCAAGTCCCTGAACGAGATCAAGGAAGTGCTGTCGGGCATGGGTCTGCACCTGGGCATGGATGTCGAAGATTGGCCGCCGGAGAATATCGAAGATCTGGCCAAGCGCTTCGAAGACCAGTTCTGAGAAATTGGGGTGCGCATGACTGCGCACCCTACGTAAATGCCCGGACCTGCCGGGGAAAGACCGGGCGAAAGCCCCAAGGTGAGCAGTGTCAGCGTTAAGGCACTGCCGGACAAAGCAAAACGAACGTTTAGGAGACTGACATGAATCATGGTGCTGGCTACCGCCGCCTGAACCGGACCCACGAACACCGCAAGGCGCTGTTCGCGAACATGGCCGGTTCGTTGATTGAACACGAACAGATCAAGACCACGCTTCCGAAAGCCAAGGAACTGCGTCCGATCGTTGAAAAGCTGATCACGCTGGCCAAGCGCGGCGATCTGCATGCCCGCCGTCAGGCTGACGCCCAGCTGAAGCAGGACAAGCACACCGCCCGCCTGTTTGAAATCCTTGGACCGCGCTACAAGGACCGTCAGGGTGGTTATGTCCGTATTCTGAAAGCTGGTTTCCGTTACGGCGACATGGCGCCGATGGCGATCATCGAGCTCGTGGACCGTGACACATCCGCTAAAGGTGCCGCTGACAAAGCCCGTCTGGCTGCAGAAGAAGCCGCCGAAAGCTGATCCGACCGGTGCAAAAGCGATTTTTGAAAAGCCCGCCTCAGGCGGGCTTTTTCTTTGCGGGAAGGCTGGAAATGTCCACCAACACGAATCGTTTAGCCGTTTTGATCCAGGAAATCCGACGATCTGCTCACATCGAATAGTTGCGCCGGTGCCACAGCGTTGGCCATAATCTGTGTGGCGAAAATGAGCCGCGCGCAGGGTAAGCCATCAAAATACCTTGCTTATTGCAATAAGTTGGCCGTAACCAGTTGTATGAGTTGCTGCAACTCAGTAGTGCTTGTGCAATTACCAGTTGTGTTGTTGAGGCAGAAACCCACTTGGATCGTCCGCTGGTGAATACAGGTCTAGACTATGAACTGCGGAAACTGGCGCTCATGGCGCCAGCGGGCTATTTTATTGGCCTTCATATTCGTTTCGCAGCGCCGCTGATCTCTTTCCAGAGCTATGATCAGGCGTGGCTCGACCACTATACGCAACAGGCATACGCCCTGCGCGATCCGACAATCGCCTGGGGCTTCAGCATGACCGGCGCCTGCCGCTGGCGCGATTTCACCATACCGGATACGTTCGGGATCCTCGAAAAAGCCCGCTCTTACGGACTGATCTATGGTTTGACCGTGTCTTGCGGGCCGATTGCATCGCGCACCATTGCCAGCTTTTCGCGTGGCGACCGCGAGTTTGAAGACAGCGAACTGGAACGGATCGAAGCCGTTGTGCGCCGTCTGCATGACATCACTGAACCGCCCGAAAGCCTTAGCCGTTCGCAGATCGAAGCCTTGACTTGCGTTGCCAACGGAATGCGCCACACCGCCGCCGCCGCCAAACTTGGCATTTCGGAGAGTGCGTTCAAGGCGCGGCTGAATTCCGCGCGCCAGAAGCTGCTGGCGCGCACCACCGCCGAAGCGCTGCAACGTGCCAAGGAGTACAAGCTGCTGTGAGCACCTTGCCGAAACTTCCTCTGGTTGGAACGCAGGCAGAGCCAGCGCGGCGCGTCTATGAGTTGGAAGCTACGACGCTGTCCTTCGAAAACATGCATGCGCATGGGGAGCTTTTCGCGAACATCTTCCGGGCGCGGCGGCAGTCTTTCATCGTCCAGAAGAACTGGAACCTGCCTGAATCGCTGGGTATGGAATACGACCAGTACGACACTCCGGCGAGCCGCTGGATTGCCGTGCACGATCATGGCGAGGTTCTGGGGGGAATGCGGCTGACGCCCACGACGTCACGCTGCGGCATCTATTCCTACATGATCCGCGATGCGCAGCGTGGGCTGCTTGATACGATCCCGTTCGATCTTCTGGACGAGGAAGCGCCCATCGATCCCCATATCTGGGAAAGCACGCGGGTTTTTGTCTCTCACAATGCGCCAATGACCATTCGCCGCCGTATCCACGCGATGATGGTGGATGAAATGATCCGGGCGGCGCGCGAAAATGGCGCGACGCAGATCATCGCGCTGACGGCAGGGAACTGGCAGCGCTGGTATGGCCGCTGCGGCCTTTCCGCCAAGGCGATCGGACCGATGATGAAGATCGACGACGGTCTTTTCCAATGCGTCCTGATCGACGCGACGGTGAAGCTGCACTGACCTTGCGGAACGGCCTTTCCGGCACCGACGTTCCCCGGTAAAACCTTTCCATGGCCGATCTTTTCGACACACCCAACCCCGGTGAAGGGGCTGCCGCAACCACCGCTCAGCGGCCGCTGGCCGACCGGCTGCGCCCGAAGTCGCTGTCGGATGTCATCGGGCAGGAAAAGATCCTTGGCCCGGACGGTCCGTTGGGGGCGATGCTGGCGGCGGGCAGCCTGTCGTCGGTGATCTTCTGGGGCCCGCCCGGCGTGGGCAAGACCACCATCGCCCGGCTTCTGGCGGATGCGACAGACCGGGCCTTCGTGCAGATCAGCGCGATCTTTACGGGGGTGCCCGACCTCAGGAAAGTGTTCGACACGGCGAAAATGCGTATGGGGCAGGGGCGGGGGACACTTCTGTTCGTGGACGAGATTCACCGTTTCAACAAGGCCCAGCAGGACAGTTTCCTGCCGCATATGGAGGACGGCACCATCCTTCTGGTGGGGGCGACAACGGAAAACCCGTCGTTCGAACTCAACGCCGCCGTCCTGTCGCGCGCCCAGGTGATCGTGCTGGAACGGCTGTCCCTGGCCGATCTGGAGCGGCTGACCCAGCGGGCGGAGCGAGAGATGAACCGCGCGCTTCCTCTGACGGCACCGGCGCGCGAGGCGCTTCTGGAAATGGCCGATGGCGACGGGCGTGCGCTCTTCAATCTGATCGAGCAGGTGGCGGCCTGGCGGCTGGAGCGGCCGCTTGACACCGATCAGCTGGCCCAGCGGCTGATGCGGCGGGCCGCGAAGTACGACAAGTCGGGGGATGAGCATTACAACCTGATCTCCGCCTTGCACAAATCGGTGCGTGGGTCGGACCCGGACGCGGCGCTTTACTGGCTGTCGCGCATGCTCGAGGGGGGCGAAGATCCGCGTTTCCTCGCCCGCCGGATCACCCGTATGTCGGTCGAGGATATCGGTCTTGCCGACCCGCAAGCCCAGACCGTCTGCCTGCATGCCTGGGAAGTCTATGAAAGGCTCGGCTCGCCCGAAGGCGAACTGGCCCTTGCGCAGGCGGTGATCTATCTGGCGCTCGCGCCGAAGTCGAATGCGGCCTATGTCGCCTATAAGGCTGCGCGCAACGAAGCGCGCCGTACCGGGTCGGAACCGCCGCCGAAACATATCCTCAACGCGCCGACGCGGTTGATGAAGGATCATGGCTATGGCGCGGGGTATGCCTATGACCATGAGGCCGAAGACGGCTTCTCAGGGCAGGATTATTTCCCCGAACGGATGAAACGCCCAGTCTTTTATCAGCCGGTGGAGCGCGGGTTCGAACGTGACCTTAAAAAGCGCGTCGACTGGTTTGTGAAATTGCGCGAGAAGCGAAACGGCTGATCCGGCTGCCTCAGATGGATTGGGGTATTTGGGCAAAGAAGAAGCGAAATGGGTTTCTTCTTTGCGGGAAATACCCCCGCCGGAGGCTCCCGCAGCTTCCCCAAAGGGCGGTCGCCAGTTGACTTCCCGCCCTGAAGGACAGAGGAAGGCCGGATGATCCTGACCCTTTCCCTTGTGGCCCTTGGCGGCGCGGCGGGCTCCGTCCTGCGCTATCTGGCGGTGCTGGCGGTCGGCGCGCCTTTGGGCACGTTTATCGTCAATCTGCTGGGCAGTTTTGCCATTGGTGTGCTGTTTGTCACGCTTGGCGGGCGCGGCCCGCTCGTGGCGCTTTTCATGACCGGGCTTCTGGGCGGGTTCACCACCTTTTCGGCCTTTTCGCTTGATGCGCTGAAGCTTTGGCAGGCGGGGCAGGGTGGGCAGGCGCTGCTTTATGTGGGCGCAAGCGTGATCCTGTCGCTGGTGGCAGTTGCGCTTGGGGCATCCTTGGCAAAGGGATTTGTGGCATGAGCGGCGTGCGGCTTTTGACGGTGGGCGAGATCGAGGGGGAAAGCCGGCTGGACCGCTGGCTGAAGAAGCGTGTCCCCGAGGTGACGCAGGGTCAGATTGAAAAATGGTGCCGTACCGGTCAGGTGCGGGTCGACGGGGCGCGGGCAAAGGCCGCAACCCGGATCGGGCCGGGAATGGAAATCCGCGTGCCGCCGGTGCCTAAGGGCGACGCGGACAAGTCCGAAAGGCTGAGCCCTTCGGCGCAGATGACCGAGGCGGATGCGCGCATGATCCAGGCGGCCGTCCTGTGGAAGGACGAGCATATCATTGCGTTGAACAAGCCGCCGGGCCTGCCGTCGCAAGGCGGGTCGGGGCAGGGCGTGCGCCATGTTGACGGGCTGACGGCCGCGCTGATGTTTGGCTACAAGGACCGGCCGAAGCTGGTGCATCGCTTGGACAAGGACACGTCGGGCGTCCTGCTGCTGGCGCGCACGGACCGGATTGCGCGCGCGCTGTCCGAAGCGTTTCGCGAACGCACGACCCGCAAGATCTACTGGGCGGCGGTCGCGGGTGTGCCGAGCCCCAAGATGGGCACGGTGCGTTATGGTCTGGTCAAGGCGCCGGGCCGGGGCGGTGGCGGCGAGGGCGAAAAGATGATCGCCATCCATCCTGCCAAGGTCGACGAGACCGAGGGCGCGAAGCGCGCCACGACCGATTATGCGGTGCTTGACCAGTTGGGTAGCCGCGCATCCTGGGTGGCGCTGGTGCCGATCACTGGGCGCACCCACCAGCTGCGCGCCCATATGGCCGAGATGGGCCATCCGATCATCGGTGATGGCAAGTATGGCGGCTCGGGGCAGGAAAACATCGGCGAGGGCTGGGGCGCGCAATTGGGCGGCGAGATCAGCCGCAAGTTGCATCTGCATGCCCGCACGATCAGCTTCGATCATCCGATCACCAAGAAGCGCATTACCCTGACCGCGCCCCTGCCCGAGCATATGAAGCGCACCTGGAAGACGGTGGGCTGGTCGGAGGGCGATGTGCCTGTCGATCCGTTCGAGGATCTGGCATGAGGCGGTCGCGTTTGCGGCTGGTGATCTTTGATGTCGACGGCACGCTGGTAGACAGTCAAGACCACATCCTGACGGCGATGAATGCCGCGTTCGGCGCCGAAGATTTGCCCCGCCCGCCGCGTGATGCGGTCCTGTCCATCGTGGGGCTGTCGCTGCCGGAAGCTCTACTGCGGCTGGCCCCCGATCTGTCGCAACTCCGCCGGGACAGGATCGTGGCCGCCTACAAGGCGAGTTTTGCGCCCCTGCGTGGCGAGACGCGTGCGCCGCTTTATCCCGGTGCCCGTGCGGCTCTTCTGGCCTTGCAGGCGCGGGACGATGTCTGTTTGGGGATTGCGACGGGCAAGTCGCGGCGGGGGCTGACCCATCTCTTGGCCGCGCATGATCTGGACGGGCTTTTTGTCACCACGCAGGTGGCCGATGACCACCCGTCCAAGCCGCATCCTTCCATGGTGGAAAGGGCGCTGAGCGAGGCGGGCGTGACGGCGGCGGATGCCGTCGTCGTGGGCGATACGACATTTGACATGGCAATGGCCCGCGCGGCCGGGGTGGACGCACTGGGCGTGGCCTGGGGCTATCACCCGGTCGCGGATCTGTTGCAGGCAGGCGCGCACGACGTCTTGAGCAGCTATGATGCGCTTTTGCCCGCGCTGGACAGGATGTGGGGGCAGCGATGAGCGGCTGGAAGGCAAAACGCTTCTGGAAAGAGGTGACGGTCGTGAAGGCCAAGGACGGGTTTCAGGTTCTCCTGGATGCGCGGCCGGTTCGCACCCCCGCCAAGACCCTGCTTGCCCTGCCCACCCGTGCGCTGGCCGAAGCGGTCGCCGAGGAATGGCGCGCGGTGGGCCAGGTGGTTGATCCGCGCAAGATGCCGGTGACGCGCGGGGCGAATGCCGCGCTGGACAAGGTCGCGACGCAGTTTGAGGAAGTGGCAGGCCTGATCGCGGCCTATGGCGGTTCGGATCTCTTGTGTTACCGCGCGGATGGGCCGCCGGAGCTGAGCGCGGCGCAGGCGCAGGCCTGGGATCCCATGCTGGCTTGGGCCGCGGAGACCCATGGTGCGCCGTTGCATGTGACCCATGGGATCAGCCCGGTTCCCCAGCCGGACGAAAGCTTGCGGAACCTGTCGAA
>Ga0073904_10003220_pt1 | contig 12297 bp, 8 predicted proteins | sample KloWWTrecipitate_FD_66668 | JGI IMG/M metagenome (GOLD analysis project Ga0073904, IMG submission 66668) | Active sludge microbial communities from Klosterneuburg, Austria, studying microevolution and ecology of nitrifiers - Klosterneuburg... | ecosystem: Engineered > WWTP > Aerobic digester >...
TCACCAACAACAAACCGAAACCTGAATCCTGCAGCTGTAAGTCATTAGTATCAATCAATCACATTCGCATTTTTCAATTGAAAATATCACTTGTAAAATAAGATCTGTGGAATTAATTTATAGCGGCTTAATAATCTTTATGACAGCAAACTTCACCGTCACAAAGTGGATAATGTTGAGATTTGCAGTATATTTTTAGATCAAAAACGATGGATAGAACTTATAGAATAAATTGAAATAACAGTTTAAAAAATCAAATCAAGTCCTTATTCATTTTCATGGATGAATCATTTTTATATAAAACAAGAGTTCCGAAGGGAATTTATTTATATCCTGTAGTTATCATTATAATAGCATTTGTGTTCATGTATTTTAATGTTCCGTTACTTACTACATATTTTTACTTGGTAATTGCCGGGATTATTCTTTATAGAATATACATAATAAGAAATCCTATAACATGTGTTGTTTCCGTTTACACTGACAGAATAATTATCAACCTGCCATTCCGATTTAAAAAGGATAAGGTATATTATTATAATGATATTCACAGCGAATTCATAGTAAAGACATATAAAGTAAATTCCATTTTTATATGGAAAAGATATATTCTTATCTGTTCTTTTCTTTACGGGGAAGATGCAAAAACTGTTGGAATTTATATTTCTCCGAATTTTTATGATTTCATGAATGCATATGAATTAATAATTCATAAACTTCAGTTATATAAAAAATCTATTAGTGATACGCTGAAAGAAGGTAGTAAAGAAACAGGGGCTAATATTGTCTATCAGTTTGGATTCAAGGGCCTAGATAAAGATGAGATCATCGAACTTTATAAAAGTGAAAACATTTCTGAAGAAATAGCAGAACAGCATTTTGCTGATCTTGATAAAATTAAGGATAAAGAATTAAATTACTATATAAAGGATTATTCATCAGCTGGATATTTAATGGTGGCGATTGGAATTATTCTTGTATTTTCATCAATAATTTCCGGAAATGGCAGGTTAATTATCTGGGCTATATTTGCTTTTATAATTGGTATCAGGACTATACTAAAAATAAATAAAACAAAGAGAAATAAATAAGATTTTCTTATAGATCACCAACAATAAACGGATACCTGACTCTAGCAGCTGGAAAAATAAGCAGAAATAAAACGCGCATCTCCTCATCTAAAAAAATATATGCCTTTTAAATTAAAATCTGCGGAATTAATTTTTAGCCGGTTTTAAAAATCTTTATGGCTACAGACTTCGCCTACTCAATTGTCTGAACCCTGATTTACTTGATAAAAAGGATTGCATGATTATTTATTTTCAGATATGATTTATTGTTACACTAGATCAGGTAATCCTGTAATCATTTAATCATGGTTCAGACAAAAAGTATCTGCTGCAAACTTCGCCGGCACTGTTGCTGGTGATCAAAAAGTTTGCACAAGTGGAGGATATAAATTCCAGATTTATTATGGCAAACTTTTTGAAAACACCAACAACGGCGGAATTCCTGTTAAGTATGACCTGTCACAAAATTATCCAAACCCGTTCAACCCATCTACAGTGATCAAATATGATCTGCCGTTCGACGGAAATGTCAGTTTAAAGATTTTTGACATGTCGGGTAAAGAATTAATGACACTTGTAAATGAGGTAAAGACTGCAGGTTATTATTCAGTTAATTTTAATGCAACGGGCTTATCAAGCGGAGTTTATTTCTATAAAATAACAGCTGACAACTTCACTGCTGCAAAGAAAATGATGCTGCTGAAATAATTAGCAGTTAATAGTTAGTAGTTAATTTGTTAACCGGTGAATAAATAATAATTGATCATTGATAAATGATAATTGATCATTGGAAAGCCGTGGGATGAAAATCTCACGGCTTTTTTGTTTCAACTATAAATTAAAGATTTCAAATAAACAGCATTTAAATGATAGTTCTAATTGATAATTTCTGATTGTTAATTCCTGATTGTTAAATCCTATCTGATAATTCATATCTGTTTATTTCTAATTAATTTCTTATCTATTAATTGAAGATAAAAATATAATTTATTAATTCAATGATAATTATCATGTAAAAACCCTTTAAATACTACACATGAAAATATTCTAATTTGGTATATTGATTTAACTATTGTTAAATTTACAATGAAAGGAAAATGATTCCTTTCTTAGAAATTTTTTACCTAATAAAAATAAATTAATTAATTTTAACGAACGGACATGAAAAACTTATTTAAAATGTACGCTGCTTTAATGATGATAATAATGCTCAATGCAGCAGTACTTGCACAGCTGCCTGACAACTGGAAATGGTTAAATCCGAATCCGCAGGGAAACAGTCTCTTCGGAATTGACTTTGCAGATAACAATATCGGATATTCCGTCGGGGCATTCGGAACCATCATAAAGTCTTCAGATGCAGGAAATTCCTGGGATCAGTTAAATTCCAATACTCAAATAACTTTATTAAGTGTTGATTTTATAACTTCAAACGAAGGTTATGCAGGCGGTTTCAATCAGCTTCTTAAAAAAACAACAGACGGCGGAATTGTATGGAATGATATACAATTGCCGAGAGAAGGACAGTTTGATTCCCTTTTTTCGATATTGGATATTGAATTTGTGAATTCCAGTACCGGATATGTACTCGGCTTTTTTCAGCTAGAAAGCAAAATATGGAAAACCATTGACGGCGGCGGAACCTGGACAACCCATACAACAGCAGGCGCTAATTATCTTAACACACTTCATTTCCTGGATGCAAACAATGGCTACGCTGCAGGCGGTTCACTTGGAAGTGAAATTATAAAAACAACTGACGGCGGTACGACATGGCAACTGGTTCAGTTTTATGATTATCCCGCTTTATCCGATATATACTTTATAAATCAAACTACCGGAATAGCTGCAGGGGAAAACGGCTGTGTACTGATGTCTACTAACTCGGGAATGAACTGGATACAAACCGGTTCACCGTCAAGTATGGATATTACTTCCATATTATTTACTGATGTAAATACAGGTTTTGGAATTGGATCCGGTAATGTTTTTTTAAAGACTGTTAATGGCGGATTGAACTGGACAGAAGAAGAGTTTGGATGGAGTTCTTACAGATCATTTACAGATGCAATTATAACTCCCGAAGGTAAAATTCATGCTGCAGGTCTTTACGGAATACTGCTGAGATCGGATATCGGCGGTGCAAGCTGGGAAATACCAAATACAGTTACGGAGAATACATTATCAGAAATTGATTTTATAGATAATAATACCGGATACGCTGTCTGCGGATATGGCAGCGGAGATATACTAAAAACTACAGATGCAGGTGAGTCCTGGGTTTCTCAGATCACCACTTATCATACTCCGATGTATGGAATACGTTTTACTGATGCAGAAACCGGATATATCGCCGGAAGCATTGATATTAAAAAAACTACAAACGGCGGAGCAAACTGGTTCAATGTTTATTCGAGTACACAAAACGAGATCTTTACTGATGTTGATTTTACAAATTCGAATACAGGATATGTGATCGGAAGTTACGGGGTTTTAAAGAAGACCACGAATGCAGGTCAGAACTGGACTTCGACTGTAGCTAAAAGCGGTAGTATTCTAACATCTATTTGTTTTGTAAATGAAAACACGGGATATACGGTCGGAGATTTCGGCGCAATAATCAAGACAACTGATGCCGGTGTAACATGGATCTCACAGACTTCTCCGTTTACAATGTCATACTTAACTTCAGTGGATTTTACCGATGAGAATACGGGATACATTTCTTCAGGAGCCGGACTTCTAAAAACTACAAACGGCGGAGATGAATGGCTGATAATGAACGCACCAACCGGCGGATATTATAAAATTCAGTTCAGAAATGAATTCGGATATGCAGTGGCAAGTAACGGTAAAATAATTAAATCTATAGATGCGGGCATGAACTGGATCGAACAGCCGACTGTAACAAATAACGGACTGTACGCTTTGTATTTCAATTCAGACAATTATGTATACGCCGGCGGAACGCGGGGTACAATTATAAAAACCATTCCGACTGAATTAATTGTAACAAGTACAGGAACATCTTACACTGAAATATCTAATTCATTTAAATTATATCAGAACTATCCGAACCCTTTTAATCCGGTGACTAATTTGGAATTTGAGATTTCAAATTCGGGATTTGTTTCATTGAAGGTTTACAATATACTTGGAAAAGAAGTTGCTACAGTTGTTAAAGAAAATTTAAATCCGGGGACTTACAGGTATAGTTTTAATGCATCTGAATTATCGAGCGGGTTATATTTTTACACATTGTCAACACAGGGTTTTACTGAGACTAAGCGTATGATTTTAGTTAAGTAAATGTATTTTAAATATTTACAAGTATTAGTTCAGTTCAATATTCAGGATCTTTAAAGTTTACTTAACTAATTTTTATAAAAATGAAAATCAGTATAAGTAATCCATATGTTTTTGCATTAATAGTTTCAGGTACTGATATTTATGCCGGTACAGATGGTGACGGAGTTTTTCGCTCTACTAACAATGGTGTCAGCTGGATGTCTTCAAGTTCGGGAATGACAAACCTTCGTATTTTAAATCTTGCTGCATCCGGAACAGATCTGTTTTCCGGTACTTTTGGATCAGGAGGTATTTATCGATCCTCTGACAACGGGTCAAACTGGAGCGCTGCAAATAACGGTTTAACCAATTATGATGTATGGAACATAACTGCTTCAGGATCTAATTTATTTGCAGGTACGGGAGCCGGAATTTTTGTTTCCACTAATAACGGAACAGACTGGAATTCTGCCAGCTCAGGCCTGTCCGATACATATGTTCATACAATAATTATTTCAGGTCAGTACACTTTTGCCGGAACAGATATCGAAGGTGTTTTTCGCTCAACTAATAACGGAGCAAGCTGGACAGCAATAAATGCGGGTTTAATTAAGCCTTCGATTTGGGCGCTGGAAGTTTCTGGTTCATATCTCTTTGCCGGAAGCAATGGTTACGGAATTTATAAAAGACCGTTATCAGAACTGGTTGGTGTAAATGAATTATACAGAGAATTACCGGCACAATTTAACCTGTGTCAGAACTATCCGAACCCGTTTAATCCTGTGACTGAAATAGAGTTCCATATTCCAAAATCTGAGTTTGTATCTCTTAAAGTTTTTGATATAACGGGAAAAGAAATTGCTAAATTGGTAAATGAGAATCTGACTCCGGGTACTTACAAAATAAACTTTAACGGAGATGTGTATACCAGCGGTGTATATTTTTATACTTTAAACATAAACGGATTCAGTGAAACAAGGAAGATGCTCCTTTTAAAATAATGATTTAATTTAATAAACTGGTTTTAAAAATAAAAAAATATTGAACTAATGAAAAGTTTGACGATTGCTTTAATTATCATAACAATAGCTATTGAGTCAGTATATTCACAGTCCCCAGATTACTCATGGCGCTATTACAACACCGGCAATACCGGAATTCAGGGAGATTATACAGAAGCTGTGTGGATAGATCATGATGGAGATCCATATATTGCCGGTTATACTCCAGGCTGGGAAGAAGGAGGATTTGCTAAATTTATTCAGTCAGAAAATAAATGGATAAATTATTCAAATGTAGATTATCCTGTAATTGGAAATATCAATGATGTAGGTTCATCGCGAATCAGTGATATCGCAGAAGATACCAACGGAATTTTATGGATGGCTACATGGCGGGGAATATTAAAGTTCGATCCGTCTGTTGGCAGCAGCTCTTTAGAATTTTGGGGAGCGGATAATTCTATTCATCCGGGCGGAAGAACAACAGATATCTCAATTGCTCCTGACGGAACTATATGGGGTTCAGTATTTTCTGTGACTTGGGGAGACGGAGGTCTTGTTCAATATAATCCGGCTACAAATCAATGGAGATACTGGTATTTCGGTTCAACTGCTAATAACTGGCCGAGCTGGATAAGTTTCTGTGACAATGTTTCTATTCAAAAAAAAAGCAGCGGGGGTTATGTCGTATGGATTGATGGTACCGGATGGAATACTATGGTAACGTTTGACAGCGATACTCAGCTTTTTACATTACTGCCTCAAAATCAGGAACAGGGTGAAATTATTGCTTTACCCGGAATTGAATGTACTGATGATGCAAATAATCTTTGGGCATTCAGATATACTAACTCAGGAAATATTTATTCCCTTGATTACAGAACACCAGCCGGAAACTGGATCACACCCACTCAGCCGCCCGGAAATACTGAAAATGATATCTGGGCTTTTAAAGCTTACGGTAACAGCAAAGCATTATTGATTGACGGAAACAGCAATGTCCTGCAGTTCAATGGGACCTCCTGGCAAAATCTTGGAATATGGAGAGAAGGTGGTTTTTCATATGATGTGGATATAGATGCTAACGGCAATATCTGGGTAACAGGCGTCGGAGGCGCAGCAAAGCGTGATGCGCAGACCGGTGTATGGCAGAGATACCGTATATCAAACACATCGCAATTTACATACTGGGTAGAAGATATTACTATGGATATTAAAGGTAATGTTTATATGGCGGGAAATGCAGGTACGGGAGTCGGCGGTTTTCAAAAATTTGACGGTACAAGATGGTCGGGATATAATGAATTTACATATGGACTCGGAAATCCATTTCCATTCCCGACGGATAATGCTGAAGTTCTTTACTATCGCCCTTCTAATAATCAGATAATTGTAAATCCAATGTTTAATAATCTGCATTCATGGAACGGCAGCTCATATACATCTCTTAATTATCCAAACAGCAGATCAGAGGGAGTTGTTGAAGATTCACAGAACAGATTGTGGAGTGTCGGTGAATATTATGATCTTTCTTATTACAATGATGCAGGAAATATCTGGATTGATGTTCCGTTCATGGGATTAGGTACGAACATAGAAAAAGATCCTTCAAGACCGGGTACAGTCTGGGTGTGTTCGGGTTATCAGGTATTAAGGACGGACGGTAATTATAATTTTTCAAAAGTCACAGATGATTTTTCAGAACTCGATCCTCAGAGTGATTATCTCAACACAGTGATCCCGGTGGAAAACGGATTTGCCTGGGTAGGTACTAATCAGGGACTGGCAAAGGTTAACGCCAATAAAGGTACTTATCAGTTTTACTCTCCTTCAAATTCACAAATTCCCGGAGATAATATTTCTCCTCTTGCAGTAACGCCCGATGGACGTGTTTGGTTTGCAAATTTTCAAAGCACTACCACTTCTACTTACGGATTATGCTGGTTTGACGGAACAAATTTTGGAATTATTCCTCAGCAGCAAACCGGCAGTTTACCGCATGCACAAATTTATGATGTTGAAGTTAAGAATCTTCAGAATGGATATGAGTTATGGATCAGCTGCGCCAGCAGAGGCGTTGCTGTTCTAACGGTTAATAATTTACCGGCAAATATTGTAAATTTAACAACATTCATTGAAGGATTCTATAATCCTTCTCCGAATTCTCAGATCAGTGATACAATAAATGTTTATCTGAGAAATGCCGCTTCACCATATTTATTAAAAGATTCCGCATCAGTGATAATGCAGACTAACGGAAATTCTAATATGAGTTTTATCGGAATACAACCAGGTCAATACTATATTATAGTTAAACACAGAAACAGCATTGAGACATGGAGCAGATCAGGCGGTGAAAATTTTATTACCGGATCAACTTTGAATTATAATATGTCAGATCAGATCACTAAAGCTTATGGAAATAATATTAGGCAGGTTGATTCAGCCCCGGTAAGATTTGCTTTGTTCAGCGGTGATGTCAATCAGGACGGAGTGGTAGATGTATCTGATCTGGGTTTTACGGATAATGATGCATTTAATTTTGCGACGGGCTATTTAAAAACTGACGTGAATGGTGACAATGTAATTGATGTAACGGATCTGGTGTTGATTGATAATAATGCAGTTAGTTTTATAAGTTTGCAAAGACCGTAAAAAATATTTTTATATTCTTTTGGTAAAATGTTAGAGAAAAAGATCACAGGTTTTCGGTAATTTAAATTTAGATTTTAAATAGAGAGAGTTACATTTTGATTAATCTTTAGATCTCATTATTAATTATGAAAACACAATTTAGATTTATTGCACCCCTCATACTGATTATGATTAACAGTCTTGTTTTTTCACAGGGCTCAGGTGAAAATTCCTGGCGTTATTACCGACCCGGTAATACCGGAATTCAGGGTGACTATTGTGAAGCCATTTGGATTGATCAGGATGGTGATCCATTTATAGGAGGTTATGATCCTATATTCGAGGAAGGAGGGTTCGCAAAATTCTTGCAATCAGAAAACAGATGGATAAATTATTCTAACGTTGACTATCCGGTAATTGGCGGGTATGAAGTCGGAGATGCGCGGATCACTGATATGATTAAGGATAATAACGGAAAGCTTTGGATGTCAACATGGCAGGGTGCGCTTAAGTTTGACCCCGCGGTCGGAGGTTCATCTTTAGTTAACTACAACCCCGGTAATTCAGGTCTTCTGGGATATACAACTGATCTGGACCTTGCACCGGACAGCACTATCTGGTTTGTAAGCGGCGGACTTGTTAGATTCAATCCGGCAAACAATTCATGGACTTACTGGCAGGGTGGGGAACGATTCATAGCGGCGCAGCCTAAATCAAGCGGAGGATATGATGTATGGTCCGCAGCTGATTACTTTGGATACGTATTTCAGTTTAATAATACCACCGGGATTTGGACAAGCTATCTGCCTTCATTACCAGGTGAAGTAGCAGGAATGCCTGGTAAGGATTGTGTTGATGATGCCGGAAATTTTTGGGCATTTCGTATGGCAGATACACCCGGCGACTGGGAAAGACTTGACTACCGGAGACCGGACGGAACATGGGTTTCTCCTGCACCACCGTATCCAAGCATCACTTTCGATACATGGGCTTTCAAAGCTTTTGGAAATGCACAGGCGTTATTGGTTAACGGTAATGGTGAAACTTGGAAATTCAACGGTTCCTCATAGGATGAATCAATTGATATAACTGATGTGGCATTGATTGATAATGATGCATTTTATTTTGTTAAGGGTGAAGTTAATACAGATTTGAATTTTGATGGCGTTGTAGACCTTACGGACTTAATCTTTGCTGATAATAATTCATATAACTTTGTGCAACTTATCAGACCATGATTATAGTACTGTTAAAATAAAGTTAAATGTAGTTTATTTTAAAACTACCTCTCCCGGATTAGGTTGAGCTCAGTTAGCAATTTAAAATGTTATTAATTACTCAATTTTTAAAAAATCGATTTGAAATCAAAATAATGCTGAGTTAAAAAGAATTGTATAATAACAAATATCATATTTTAAAGATCATTATAAAATTTAAATTAAAAAGCAGGAAACGAAGTCATGAAAAAATTAACTTTACTCATTATTGTAACAGTATTCTTTTCTCCCTTAATTCAGCTGAAAGCACAGCAGGTAACAACTGAATGGGCAATAAATAATTTCACCGGATTTCCTGTGGGTGTCATGTTAGTTTTAGATCAGAATAATAATGTTATAGTAACAGGACAATCCGGTGATCATACCAAAATTATAACTACAAAATATGATGCAGACAGAAACCTTATCTGGGAGAGATTTTATACAATTCCTGAAATGGCTGCTGTCGCTACCTGGCTATCTATTGATAGTTTGGGAAATGTTATAGTAACCGGTTATCGTCACAATTTCAGCAGTAATATTGTTGAATCCGGATTGTTGACATTAAAATACGATAATAACGGAAATTTACTCTGGGATAAACTTATCCCCGGGACCTGGGCTTTCGCAGTTCGTTCAATTGTTGATCAGTCCGGAAATATATATGTGACCGGAAGAGCATGGCAATACACCGCAACATACGATTTCGTCACAGTAAAATATGCCCCTGACGGAACTCAGTTGTGGCTGGATACTTTTGATCAGAACGGAGGATTTCATACCCCGACAGGAATGGACTTAGATCAAACAGGTAATGTTTTTATAACCGGGGGCGGTCAGAGCGGAGGTTTAATTACTGTCATGTATAACAATAAAGGTGTACGTCAGTGGGTTAGAGAGCATTCCGGATCAGCAGGAAGTAATATAAAGGCTGACAATTACGGAGGAATTTTCATTACAGGTTCATACTATGATTTCAACTCCGGAACGAGCAATGATATTATGCTTTTGAAATATGATCTTTTGGGTAATCTGGTTTGGCAAAGATTCTATGACTTTGGAAATTCTGAATATGGGAAACTGGTAAACATAGATTCTCACTCCAATATAATTATTTCCGGTTTTGGCGCAATGCAAGGTGAATTCCCGGGATGGCTTACAGTCAAAGTTGATCCTTCCGGAAATCTTTTATGGTTTAAAAGATTTAAAGTAAATCCGGCGTGGGAAGAATTTCCTAACTTCACTTTGATCGGACCGCAGAATGAAATATATGTTACGGGTAATGTTGGTGTATCAACAGGCGGAACGACATATCATGGACTGGAAACTGTAAGATATAATTCTGACGGAAGCATTCAATGGGTTGCTGAAGTTAACCTCTATGCAGGAATTGGACAAGGACTGGCTCTTAGCCCGGACTTGAGTTTATATGCGGTAGGAAAGTTTTATTATTCACTAATAAAATATTCGCAATCCAAAACTTTGAATCTCAAAGTATTAATTGAAGGACTTTATGATCCTGTATTGAATAGAATAGTAAATGATACAGCAAGAGTTTATTTGCGGAATATATCATCGCCATACTATATAGTTGATTCCGCTCAGGCAGAACTCGATTCTGCCGGAACAGGGAAATTCCATTTCCCGAACGCATTCAGTTCAGTTGCATACTATATTGTAATCAAACATCGAAATGGGGTTGAGACATGGAGTGCCACCGGCAACACATTCACTTCAGGAAATTTAAGTTATGATTTTACCACATCATCTTCACAGGCATACGGAAACAATCAGATCCTAAAAGGAACAAAGTATTGCATATATAATGGAGATGTAAATCAGGATGGAATTATTGATGGTTCGGATGTGAGCTTGACCGACAATGATGCGTTTAATTTTTTAAGCGGATATTTAAATACTGACTTAAATGGTGACAATATTATTGACGCATCAGATCTGGTAGTTGTCGATAATAATTCTTTTAATTTTATAGGTCTGCAAAGACCGTAAAAAGAATTTAATCGCTCCTGGTCTATGACATTATCGGAAGGGATATAACAGTATTAGATAATACAGAATTACAGCCAGTAAGCTATGAGTATAATTGGAATGCGTCTCAGTTTGTAAGCGGAATTTACTCCTGTAAAATTAGGGCAGGAGATTTTTTGCAGGTAAAGAAAATGCTATTAATAAAAAAATAGATTCATCAATAGTGCTTTCCGCCGTTGTTGGTGTTTTCAAAAAGTTTGCCTGAGGATCAGTTGAAAATTACAGCAGATCTTAAGCAAACCTTTTGATCACCGGCAACAAACGGAAACATGGATCCTGCAGCTGTAAGTCATTAGTATCAATCAATCACGTTCGCATTTTTCAATTGAAAATATCACTTGTAAAATAAGATCTGCGGAATTAATTTATAGCCGGTTTTAAAATTATATGATTATTCTATCTTGTTCTGCTGCAGACTTCGCCGGCACTGTTGTTGGTGATCAAAAAGTTTGCACAAGCGGAGGAGATAAATTCCAGATTTATTATGGCAAACTTTTTGAAAACACTAGCAACGGCGCAAAAAAATAATTTCAACTTAACCGAGATAATTCAAAACAAACAAATCGTTTTAATAAATTGTGAAGGATTAGATGACGAAGCTACTGCCTTTATTGGCTGTCTGATTACAAATCAAATAAAATCTCACTATCTTCATCAAGCAAAAGTTGGAGGTAATCCTTTATTTTTTTATTGTGATGAGTTTCATTTATTTATTCAGGAACACTTCGGAAGATTTTTAGCTGAAGGGAGAAAATATAATTTTAGTTTTAATTTTGCCGGACACTCTTTTGCATTACTAGATACCATGTTTAGAGCAATGGTACTTCGATGTCATGCCAAGGTGATCTTAGGAAATGACGGAGATGATGCACAAATCTTATCAAAGTCATTACAAATTAAGGCAAGTGATATTATTAATCTTAAACCCTTTCATGCAATAACCAGAATCGAGAATAAAAATTTTAAGATTCAGTTGTTTCGACCGCCTATTAAAATTCC
>Ga0073904_10003221_pt1 | contig 12296 bp, 12 predicted proteins | sample KloWWTrecipitate_FD_66668 | JGI IMG/M metagenome (GOLD analysis project Ga0073904, IMG submission 66668) | Active sludge microbial communities from Klosterneuburg, Austria, studying microevolution and ecology of nitrifiers - Klosterneuburg... | ecosystem: Engineered > WWTP > Aerobic digester >...
TGCCCCAGTGCTGCACGCCCCCCGCGGTGAAAGTGACCAGCATCATGGCGCGATGATCGGGCTGGCTTTGAGGGTGCCTTGCACCGGGACGGTCCCCGCGAACAGGCTGCCTTCCTCGAACCAGCTGCGCGGGGCGGGGGCGCCCCAGAGCGTCTGGCGTTGCGGGTCCTTCAGGCCCCAGCGGATCGGCTCAAGGTCGGGGTCGACGGTCTGGTAGTCGGAGCAGTAGATCTCGATCCGGTGGCCATCGGGGTCGCGGATATAGAGGAAGAAGGCGTTGGAGATGCCGTGGCGGCCCGGCCCACGCTCGATGTTGGCGAGCCAGCCGGTCGTGGACATGAGATCGAGAAGATCGATGATGTTCAAGGGTGTGGGCACCCAGAAGGCGGTGTGGTGCAGGCGCGGGCCAAGGCCGTTGGTGAAGGCGATGTCATGGACGCCGCCCTTCCTGTGGGTCCATGCAGCCCAGAGGCGGCCGGTCGCCTCGTCCTCGGTGTATTCGGTGACGCGGAAGCCGATCTCGTTCCAGAAGGCGACCGAGGCATCCACGTCGGGCGAGAAGCAGTTGAAATGGTCGATGCGCAGGGGTTTGACGCCCTTGTACAGCGCATAGTGCTGGTGGATCGGCGGCAGGCGGTCCATCCGGGCGTAGAATTCCAGCGGCACGCCCTGCGGGTCGCGGGTGCGGAAGGCGCGACCCTGGAAGGGACGCTCGACCCAGTCCACCGGCAGGCCCTTGGCCGCGAAGAAGGCGGCGGCGCGGTCGAGGTGATCCTCGTCCCAGACCTTGAAGCCCAGATGCCGCGCCTCGGCCTTGACGGCTTTGCGCAGGATGATGCAGTGGTGGCCCCGCTCCTCCATCGCGCGCAGATAGATCGTGTCGGCATCCTCATCCGTCACCTGCAACCCAAGGGTATCGACATAGAAGGCCCGGCTGCGGGCAAGGTCGGTCACGCCGAATTCGACATGGCTGAGCCGGACGGTGTTGAAGGGCGGGTCAAGGTTCGGGGCGGGGACGGGCATCTCAGGCTCCCAGACGCTGGATCTTGTGGTTTCCAAGGGCGAAGGCGGTGTTCTTCTGTTCCATGTAGAACTCGAAGGACCAGTCGCCGCCATCACGCCCGATGCCGCTGGCCTTCACCCCGCCGAACGGGGTGGGCAGGTGGCGGACGTTCTCGGAGTTGACCCAGATCATCCCGGCTTCCAGCGCATCCGAGAAGCGCAGGGCGCGGGTCAGGTCATTGGTCCAAAGATATCCGGTCAGGCCATAGGCGGTGGAATTGGCGATCTCCAGCGCCTCGGCCTCGTCCTTGAAGGTCAGCGAGGTCAGGAAAGGGCCGAACACTTCTTCCTGCGCGATCCGCATCTGCGGCGTGGCCTGGGTGAAGAGGGTCGGGCGCACGAACCAGCCGGTGTCGCCGACGCGGGTGCCCCCGGCGGCCAGCATCGCGCCGTCGGTCTTGCCGATGCCGACATAGGACATGACCTTGTCGAAATGGGTCTGGTGGATCAGCGGCCCCATTTCGGTGTCGGGATCGAGCGGGTGGCCGACCCTGATCCGGTTCACCCGTTCGACCAGCCGGGCGTGGAACTCATCCGCAATCGTTTCCTGCACCAGGAGGCGGCTGGAAGAGGTGCAGCGTTCGCCGTTCAGCGAGTAGATCATGAAGATGACCGCATCCAGCGCGCGGTCGATGTCGGCATCGTCGAAGACGACGACTGGGTTCTTGCCGCCCAGTTCGAAATGCACCCGCTTCAGCGTGTCGGCACCCTGTTTCATGATCATGCTGCCGGTGCGGCTTTCGCCGACAAAGCCGATGGCCTTGATCGCGGGATGTTCGGTCAGCGCCTTGCCCGCATCCTCGCCAAATCCGTTCACGAGGTTCAGCACACCCGGCGGCAGACCCGCCTCATGCGCGATCTCGGCCAAGAGGCGCGCGGTCAGGGGCGAGAATTCGGCCGGTTTGTGGACGACCGTGCAACCTGCCGCGAGAGCAGGGGCAATCTTCCAGGTCGACAGCATGAAGGGCGTGTTCCAGGGGGTGATCACCCCCACCGGCCCGATGGGCTTGCGGCTGGTCAGGTTCAGGTGGTCGGGCGAATGCAGGGTCCTGCCGTCGCGCGCAGCCGGTGCCATGTCGGCAAAGAAGCGGAAGTTTTCTGCCCCGCGCAGCGCGGCCTTCGACATGAAGCGCCAGGCCTGCCCCGTGTCCCAGCATTCGCAGAGCGCAATTTCCTCGGCCCGCGCCTCGATCCCGTCGGCGATCCGGTGCAGGATTGCCTTGCGCGCCGACCCCGACATGGCCGCCCAGGCCGCGAAGGCCGCCTTCGCGGCCTGCGCCGCCCGGTCGATGTCCGCCGCCGTCCCCCGCGCGACATTTGCGATCAGGCTTTCGTCCACGGGGGAATGGGTCTGGAACACACCTCCCGACCCCTTGGAATCTTCACCGCCAATCAGGTTCGGGATGCCGACCTCGCGGAACCGGGCAAGGTGGCGGTCAAGCTTGTCCAGATGGGTCGCAAGCGTCATTCGGTGCCTCCGGGCAGGTATTTGCGGATCGAGCTGGCCTTGGGCGACAGTGCTGCGTCGATGTCGCGCATCTCCATCGACAGCAGGAAGGACGAACTTGCCATCACCCCCGCGCAGAAGGTCTCGGCGGCGGCGAAGATCGCTTCGGTCGCCCGCGCTTTTGCCTCGGCACTGCGCCCGGCGCGCAGGCGAACCGAGATGTCGAGGAAGGCATGGTCGGGGTTGCCATCGGCGATCACCACATGATCGGCCCGCATTGCCCGGACCCGGATGCCCGCCAGCGGCAGGACGCCCGTTGCCACCGCCGCATCGCGCAAGACCCGGCACAGGCCCGCGACATCAAGACGCGCTTCCAGATTGGCGGAATAGTCGATCTGTATATGCGGCATCGCTAGCCTCCTTGTGTTCAATGAGAGGCATGATACTTGCTTTGTCAAGTAATTTTGCGACAGTTGAGCCCATGCCCGAAACAGGCGATAAGCCGGATATGATCGACGCCCCCGCCTTCCGCCAGACCCGCCGTTCCCTGCCCATCGCCCTGCTTCGCGCGCGGGAAACCGTCATGGGGCCGATCCGCGACATGCTCGCCAGTTCCGGTGTGAACGAACAGAAATGGCGCGTCCTGCGCGTCTTGCAGGAAAAGGGCCCGCTGGAACTGAGTCAGGTCGCGGCCGAGGCGGTGCTTCTTCTCTCCAGCCTGACCCGGATGGTCGGGCCGATGGTGGAAGAAGGCCTCATCACCCGCATGACCCCGCCCGAAGACCGGCGCAAGACCGTGGTCGCGATCACCCCGTCCGGGCTGACGCTGGTCAATGCCCATGCCGGGCAGTCCTCGGCGATCCTGGACCGGATCGAAGCCGACTTTGGCCATGACCGGCTGGAGCAGTTGCTGGATCTTCTGGAGGATCTCCAGAAGCTCGACTTGCGGACCGGCAGTGCCGAGCCGGGCCGGAAGTCCAAACGCTGATCCGCCTGCATCGCTTCCCACCTTTGGCCAGGATGACGCAACTTCGACGCCACCGCCCGCGCTCAAGGCTGTCGGCTTCGATGACCTCAAGGATTGCGCCCGGATCTTCGCTTCGCTCGTCTGCACCCGCCGCGACATCGCCGGATTCAGGCGCAGATGGCGGAAACGGTGCTGAAATGTCTGGAAGACGACCATCGCCCGCCACCGGAAACCAGTACACCCGTCACATTGCCCCCCGCGCAACGAGCCAATCCCGATGATCCCAGACCCCGCCTCCTTCCTGCGTGAACTCTTCGACCGTGCGGTCGAGGTCGCCGACCCGATGCGCTCGCTTGCCCGCTTCCTGCCGGAAAAGCCGCCGGGCCGGCTGATCGTCATCGGCGCTGGGAAAGCCTCTGCCCGCATGGCCGAGGCGGTCGAGGCCGCATGGGGCCCTTGCGAAGGGCTCGTCATCACCCGCTACGGCTATGCGCGTCCCTGTCGCGGCATCGAAATCGTCGAGGCCGCCCATCCGGTCCCCGACCAGGCCGGGGTGGATGCCACAGGGCGTATGCTCGCGCTTCTCGATGGCCTGACCGAAGAGGATACCATCCTCGCCTTGATCTCCGGCGGTGCCTCGGCGCTGCTTTGCGCCCCGGCTTCGGGCATGACGCTGGCCGAAAAGCAAGCGGTCAACGCTGCCCTTCTCGCCTCTGGCGCGCCAATCTCGGCGATGAACACCCTGCGCAAGCATCTCTCCCGCGTGAAGGGCGGCCAGCTTGCCGCGGCGGCCTACCCGGCCAGGATGCTTGCCTTGATGATCTCTGACGTGCCGGGCGATGACCCCGCCTTCATCGGCTCCGGTCCCACCGTCGGCGACGCCACCACACCCGACGACGCCCGCGCGATCCTGAACCGCTGGGCCATCGCCGTCCCGCCCTCTGCCCATGCGGCCCTTGCCCGATCCCGCGTCGTGCCCCCGGATGACCCGCGCCTGTCCCGCACCGAAAACGTGATCTACGCCGCCCCGGCCCAGTCCATTGCCGCCGCCGCCGATCTTGCCGCCGCGCAATGCGACATCCGCACCCTTGGCGACAGCCTTGAGGGCGAAGCCCGCGATGTTGCCCGCGCGCAGGCCGCCATGGCGATCTCCCTTGCCGCCAGCCTGTCGCCCGGCGACCGCCCGATCCTCCTCCTCTCCGGGGGCGAGCTGACCGTGACCCGGCAGGGCGACGGGGTAGGGGGCCCCAATGCCGAGTTCTGCCTGGCCCTGGCGCTTGCGCTGGACGGCCACCCGCAGATCCATGCCATCGCCTGCGACACCGACGGCGTCGACGGCGCGGCGGAAGTCGCGGGTGCCCTTGTCGGCCCTTCCAGCCTTGCCACTCCCGGAGCTGCCGAAGCACTTGCCCGGAACGACGCGCATAGCTGGTTCGCCCGCGCCAAAGGCCAGGTCGTCACCGGCCCGACGCTGACCAATGTCAACGATTTCCGTGCGATCCTGATCCAGCCGCCGTTCTGACCGGCGGCGTCACTTCGACACCCGCACCCGTCGCTGGGGCAGCATGACCCGCACCGCCAGCCCGCCCAGCGTCGCGCTGTCCTCCAGCACGAGAGTCGCCCCATAGGCCTGCAGAAGATCGCTGGCGATGGCGAGCCCCAGCCCGGTTCCCGGCTTGGAACTGTCGAGCCGCGTTCCCGACCGCATCACTTCGGCCCGGTCGGCCTCGGGGATGCCGGGGCCATCGTCCTCGATCACGATCTCGATGCCGCCCGTCCGCTTCCTGGCGCTCAGTGTGACGGCCGACCGGCACCATTTCAGCGCATTGTCCAGAAGATTGCCCAGAACCTCCTCGATATCCTGGGTGTCCATCCGCACTGTCAGCCCCGGCTCGCGGGTGACGTCGAACCGCTTGCCCTCGCGGCGGGCCATCATGTCGAACAGCCGCGCGAAACGGTCGACCGAATGGCTGAGATCGGTCTTCGCCTGCGTGGCTTCCCCCGAATGCGCCGTGCGCAACCGGGCCAGTGACCGGCTGATCTGGGCATCCACCCGGTCCAGCGCATCCAGCGCCTTCGTCATGTCCTGCGATCCTTCGGCCAACGCCGTCAGCTCGTTGCGCAGAATCGCGCTTGGCGTCTTCAGCGCATGGGCCAGGTCCGCCGCCTGCCGCCGCGACCGGCTGACGATCTCGCGGTTGCGGTGGAGAAGGCCGTTGATGTCCGCCACCAGCGGCGCGACCTCCTCGGGATAATCGGTCTCGCTCAGCTCTTCGTCCTGCTCCCAGCGTTGCGCCACGTCGCGGCGCAGCCGGTCCAGGGGTCGGGTGATCGCCGCCGTCTGCACCAGCACGCTGGCCAGGCCGATCACCGCCACCATCGCGAAGGCCAGGACCAGACTGCGCCGGGTGTCGCCGCGTTCGGACTTCAGCTGCCCAAGGCTTTCCGCCGCAAGGACGGTCCAGGCGCTGCCATCCTCAAGCGTGATCACCTGTTCGGCGATCCTCACCTCACCAACCACGGGATTCGCGCCATCGCCGATTGTCAGGTTGGCACCGGCAGGGGCGGGGGCCGGAAGGGTGGCGTCCAGCAGCGACCCGGAGGTGTGGATCGTCCCGTCCGGCGCGGTTACCTGCCAGTAGCGGCCGGAGAATGGCGCGTGATACTGCGGGTCAAACAGCAGATCGCCCAGCCGGGTCGTATCGTCCGGCACAGAGCTCAGCGCCACGACAATCTGGGTATGCCGCTCGGTCAGGGCGCGGTCGAAGCGGGCCAGTTCCCGCTGGTTCAGAAAGGAATACAGCAGCAGAGCCCCGACCGTCAGCGAAACCAGCGCCGCCAGGCCCCCGCTGATCCAGGCGCGCTTGCGCAGGGACAGCATCACGCCGCGTCGATCATGTATCCACGCCCCCGCATGGTCTGGATCAGATCCGGCCCCAGTTTCTTGCGCAGGCGGTTGATGAAGACGGCAATCGTGTTCGAATCGCGGTCGCCGTCATATTCGTAGATATGATCCGACAATTCGGTTCTCGAGATCAGCCGTCCGGCATTGTGGATCAGGTAGGACAGCACCGCGACCTCCTGCGCGGTCAGGTCGACCGGCACACCGTTCAGGGTCGCGCGACTGTGTCGTGTATCGAATACCACCCCGTCGCGTTCGAACAGGGGGCTGATGCGGCCCGCGCTGCGCCTTAGTGTTGCCCGCACCCGCGCGGCCAGTTCGGGCAGGTGAAAGGGCTTTGTCAGGTAGTCGTCGGCCCCGGCATCCAGCCCGTCCACCCGATCCGACCAGCCATCCCGCGCCGTCAGGATCAGGACCGGCGTTGCCACCCCCGTGCTGCGCCATTCCTTCAGGATCGAGATCCCGTCCCGCAAGGGCAGGCCGATGTCGAGAATGATCATGTCATAGGGTTCTGTCGCGCCGCGGAAACAGGCCTCTTGCCCGTCATGCACGACATCAACGATCCGGCCTTCGGCGGCCAGAAGCTTCCTGATCTGGTCACTCAGGACGACTTCGTCTTCGACAAGCAGAATACGCATGGTGCAGGGGTATTATCAGCGAATTTGGCAACAATTATGGCGCGGCTCAGTTCTTACCGTTCCCGTTCCCGTTCCCACCACCGTTCCCACCACCGTTGCCATTGCCATTGCCATTCCCGTTGCCACCCCCGTTCCCGTTGCCCTTGCCGTTCGAACCGGCGGTCGCGCTTTTGCCCTTTGCCTTCGATCCGCTCTCTGCCGCTGCCGCCACCTGACGGCCAACGGCCGAGCCCTTGGCGACTTCCTCCCCGGTGCGGGCATCGACGATGACGCTTATGATCGACCCGTCCGGTTTCTTCAGGACGATCCGGTAATACAGCCCGTCGGCATCGAAGGTCCGTGCCTCGATCGGCTCGCCGCCGGTGGACCGCGCGACCGAGCCTATGACACGTTTCGGACTGAGGGCCGCACCCGATCCCACCGCCTGCCGCAGTTCCGCTGTCCCGATCTCGCGCACCGTCGCGGCCTGACCGGGGCCGGACAGCGCGACGAAGGACAGCAGAAGCAGGATGCGAAGAGCGGTCATGCGGAATGCCTAGCAGAATCCATATGAACCCAAGATGAACGATTGGTTCGCGCCAGGTTAAACGCCCGTCCTGTCTAGTGCGACCTGTGCCTTGCGACTCGGTTCCGCTGCTGCGGACTGACCGACGCAGGTCGTACTGTCCCCTGGGTCCTGGTGCCCACACACTATATATGAGGTCATGACATGAAGGTCACATCCCTTGGGCTCCTGAAGGCCTGCACCCTTTCAGTTGCGCTTCTTGGTTCAGGCGCGATCATTGCTGCCATCACGATGCCCGACGCCGCTTTTGCCAAGTCGGGCAATGGCAACGGTGGCGGCAACGGCAATGGTGGCGGCAACGGAAACGGTGGCGGCAATGGCAATGGCAATGGCAATGGCGGCAAGGCCGCAGGCGGCTCATCCGAAAAGGCCGCCAGTTCCAGGTCCGATGCGGGCAAGGTCGCCGCGCCGGATGCCTCGGCCACCAAGTCGAAATCCAAGGCCAAGTCGAAGATCCAGAAGAAGTCCCTGGCCGAAGAGCTCGGCCTCAGCCCGTCCGAACTTGGCGCGCTGAATGCGGCCCATGCCAATCCGAATGCGCTGAAACATGCCGCGCCGAATTCGCGCGTTGGCCGCATCGCCGCCTACCGCGACGCCGTGCTGGCGGGCGAGGAGTTGCAGGCCGACCTGGATGCAAAACAGGCCGAACTGGACGGGATGACCCCGCCCGCCCGCCCTGCGACTGAGGTCGATGTCGATCTCGACGCGGCCACGCAGACGGTCGCCGAAAAGGCTGATGCCGTGGCCGATCTTGAACAGGCGCTGGCCGATGCGGGCGGCACCGATGCCGGAATCGAGGCTGATCTCGCCACCGCCCGCGACGATCTGGCCGCAGCCGAAGCTGCCGAGGCCGACCTTCAGGCCGAATACGACGATGCCGCAGCCTATGAAACGCTTGCAGGAGAAGTCGACGACCTGTCGCAGCAGGTCGAGGATCAGCCAGAGCTGGAACGCGGTCTTCTCGAGGCTGCCGCGAACAAGCCGGTGACGGATGCCGTGGAAGCCGCCGTCAAGCATCTTCTCGGGCTCTGATCGAACCCTCGGTTGGCGGTGCTTCAGGGCGAGCCCCTGGACATCGCCAACCGATCCCGCCACGGGCATCCTGCCCAGGACCACAAAGCAAAGGGCCACCCGCATCGGGTGGCCCTTTTCCAGTGCGAGGGTGATTTCAGGCGACGAAGGCGCGCAGGGCGGTTCGATCCAGCACAGCCACGACGTCCTCGACCGGCGGGAACCTGTTCAGCTCGGACGCGAAAAGCGGGGCGGTCGCCTTTTGCCGCGGCGGTTTCGGCAGCACCTCGACCGCGCGAAACTCGGCAGTCAGGAACAGGCGGGACGGTCCAGAGGTCGGCTGCAGCATCTTCTTCCCCCACGCAATCACCCGGTCGATCGCTCTTGTCGGCGGTGCTCGACTCAACTCACGGTCACAATGCATCACGATTGTTTAACCAGCAGCAAACCTTGCATTCATCTTCGGTTCACAATCCTGCCACATTTGCACCGGAGGAGGTGCCGCCTGTGAACAGGCGCTTGCGTCAGCCTTGCCTGTCGCAGGGCTTCGGGGCTAATAGCGACCGCATGCCGGGATGGTCCCGCGCGGAAGGGCAACTTTCGACCGGACATGCACGACGTTTCTGCCCATCGCCTCTCCGTCGCCCCCATGATGGACTGGACGGACCGGCACTGCCGCGTCTTCCACCGCCAGATGACCCGGCGGGCGATGCTCTATACCGAGATGATGACCGCCCCCGCCATCGTTCATGGCCCGAAGCCCCGCCTTCTCGACTTCTCCGCCGTCGAACACCCCATCGCCCTGCAACTCGGTGGCTCCGACCCCACCGAACTGGCGCAGGCGGTCCGCATCGCCGAACCCTGGGGCTACGACGAGATCAACCTGAACTGCGGCTGCCCCTCTGACCGGGTGCAATCCGGCTGCTTCGGCGCTGTCCTGATGGAACGCCCCGCGCTCGTCGCCGATTGCGTCCGTGCGATGCAGGGCGAAACCGACATCCCCGTCACCGTCAAATGCCGGATCGGGGTGGATGAGCAGGACCCGGAAACCATCCTTCCCGCCTTCATCGAGACGCTGGCCGGGGCAGGGGTGCGCCACATCATCGTCCATGCGCGCAAGGCCTGGCTCCAGGGCCTTTCGCCCAAGGAAAACCGCGAGATCCCGCCGCTTGACCACGACCTTGTCATCCGCATGAAGCAACGCTTCCCCGAGCTGACGATCTGCATCAACGGCGGCATCACCTCGCTTTCACAGGCGCAGGCCCTTCTCGATCAGGGCCTCGACGGTGTGATGCTTGGCCGGGCCGCCTACCATGACCCGGCCTCGGTCCTGATCGGTGCCGACGCGCTCTGGGGCGACGCCTTCGCCCCGGATGCACTGGCTGTCATCGACGCCATGCGTCCCTACATCGCCGACCATCTGGCGCAGGGCGGCAGGCTGCATCAGATCACGCGCCACATGCTCGGGCTCTTCCAGGGCAAGCCCGGCGCGCGCGGCTGGCGCCGGGTCCTGTCGGAACAGGCCTCGCGCGACGGCGCGGGTCTCGACGTGATCGACCGCGCGCTGGCCGAGCGTCACGCCCGCGCCGCCTGACGCGGGATCAGCCGCGACAAGACCAGCACCAGCGCCCCGCAGAGCGCAATCGCCCCCAGCATCGGCGTGACACTGCCATCAAGGAACGGCCCCGCCAGCGCAACCAGCAGCCCGGCCGCCAGCATCTGCAACGTGCCCCCCAGCGAGGCCGCCAGCCCTGCGATTTCGCCATGCTCCTCCAGCGCCTGAACCTGCGCGCTTGGCATCAGCACCCCCAGGAACATGTTGCCGATGAACAGTGAGGTCATCATCACCGGCAGGCTTGCAAGCCCGGCCAGGGCCAGGGCGAATCCCGCGAAAGTCGCCAGGGCGAAACCGATGGTCGCCCGCCGGATCATCCGCAAGGTGCCGATCCGGATCGAAATCGTCGCCGAAAACTGCGAGGCCACGAAGAAGCCCACCGCATTGACCGCGAAGGCCAAGGAGAACTGCGTCGCCGTCAACCCGAAGCTGCCGATGTAGACGAAGGACGCCGCCGCGATGAAGACGAAGAAGCTCGCGAAGGCGAAGCCCGCCAGGAAGGTCATCACCAGAAAGCTCCGGTTGGTCAGCAGGGTCCGCGCCCCGCGCATCGTGCTGGCCAGATCGAACCGCTGCCGGTTCGCTTCGGCAAGGGTCTCGGGCACTGCATAATGGATCAGGATCGCGCTCAGAAGCGATGCGACCAGCAATGCCCAGAACACCAGTCGCCAACTGCCAAGCGTCAGCAGGCCCGCACCGGACAGGGGCGCCAGCAAGGGCGAGACCGCGATCACGATCATGATCGTCGACATCATCCGCGTTGCCGCAGGCCCCGTGGCCATGTCGCGGATCACCGCGCGCAGGACGACCATGTTCGCCGCTCCGCCCGCCCCCTGCACCATGCGGCCAAGGATCAGCCAGCCCAGCGTCGGCGCCAAGGCGCAGATCACCGTGCCCAGGATGAACAGCGCCAGCCCGACATACAACGGCGGCTTTCGCCCGGCCTGGTCGGCCCAGGGGCCATAGACCAGCTGCGCCAGGCCGAAAGTGATGAAATAGCCGATGATGGTCCACTGCACCGCATGCTGGCTGGCGCTCAGGTCGCGACCGATGTCGGGCATCGCCGGCAGATACATGTCGATGGCAAAGGGCCCGACGGCCGCCACCAGGCCCAGAATGACGGACATCGCGGTCGGGGAAATACTGCGGGTCATGAAGGTCTTCCTTGCGATGCATGCGACGAAAGCGCGCAGGCTTATCCCGCATCCTTCGGAAAGGAAAGACCCGCCCGGCATTTCCCGGCTGGCCTCCCGCACCGCTGCCCGCTAAATGGTCGGACCGCCCCTTTTCCCGGAGCCGGCCCATGCCCGACCTCGCGACTGCCCTGCCGATGCTTGCCGCCCTTCTGGTCATCGGCGCCTTTGCCGGGGTGGTCGGCGGCCTTTTGGGCGTCGGCGGCGGGATCGTCCTCGTCCCCGCCTTCTTCTATGCCTTCGGGCATCTCGGCTATGGCGGCGACCAGTTGATGCAGGTCTGCGTCGCAACCTCGATGGCGACCATCGTGATCACCTCGCTGCGCTCCGTCTCCTCGCACAACAAGAAGGGCGCGGTGGACTGGGAGGTGTTGAAGACCTGGGGTCCGTCCCTGGTGATCGCCGCCGCGATCGGCACATTCGTCGCGGGCAAGGTCTCCTCGCTGACCCTGCAAGCCGTGTTCGGCCTTCTCGCCGGTCTGGCCGGTCTCTGGATGGCCTTTGGGCGCGAAAGCTGGCGGCTTGGCGATCACATGCCCGACCAGCCCGTCCGCAGCGCGCTTGCCGGAACCGTCGGCTTCTTTTCCGCCATGATGGGCATCGGCGGCGGCACCTTTGGCGTGCCCCTGATGACGCTCTACGCCATGCCGATCCATCGCGCTGTCGCCACCGCCTCGGGCTTCGGCGTGCTGATCGCCGTGCCCTCGGTGCTGGGCTTCCTTCTCCTGCCGGTGGCAGAAGCGCCGCCCTGGACCATCGGCGCCGTCAACCTTCCCGCCTTCATGGTCGTCATCGGCACCACGCTGATGACGACCCCGCTCGGGGTCAGGCTGGCCCATGCGATGAACCCCAAGCCCCTGAAACGCGCCTTCGCGGTGTTCCTGACGCTTGTCGCG
>Ga0073904_10003222_pt1 | contig 12294 bp, 8 predicted proteins | sample KloWWTrecipitate_FD_66668 | JGI IMG/M metagenome (GOLD analysis project Ga0073904, IMG submission 66668) | Active sludge microbial communities from Klosterneuburg, Austria, studying microevolution and ecology of nitrifiers - Klosterneuburg... | ecosystem: Engineered > WWTP > Aerobic digester >...
ATCGGGATGCCACCTCTCCTTTGTAAGGAGAGGAGTTTTTCAGACCATAGCTGATCTTTCGTGACGGGCGTTGCATCTATGCGACATTACTGTATCCCTGCAATTTATGATATAATTTAAATATTCAACAGATCTTTGAAAACCCAAGACGGAGGCAACGCCCGTTCGGGCACCAGCACCACGTGAGTACTCGGGAGAAATGACGAATAACGAATGTCGAATACGGAATAGCAACAGTCGCTGTTTGTAACCGAAAGAAAAAGGGCAGGTTTAGCGGAAAACAGCCGTGCCATTTTTGAAGCGGTGTTACTTGCACAACGTAAAAATGGCACGATTTGTCGCTGCAAATGCTTTGGTAACAATCGGTTACAAGCGGACCGCGTGTGCAAAAATGGCACGATTTATGGCACGAATTTTGGCACGGTCGAGGCCATACGGCACTACGTAATTCTACTCACCCGAATTTTCGCGGGCTATCGCGTAAAGAGCGGACTTGACTTGAAACGGAGTGAGATTGGGATACCCTTCGACAAATCGTGCAACTACGCCGCTGATATGCGGGCAGGCAAAGCTGTTGCCGGTCAGGTTTCGATGTCCGCCGCCAAGCCACGACGTGCGTACGTTTACCCCCGGCGCCGTGAGTTCGATGATCTGACCATAATGAAATCCGAATTTGAGCGGATCAGTTTCCTCGCTCTTTATCACCGAGATCAGCGATGACGAGAATACGGACGGAAAGCTCGGTTGCGGCAGATTGTTGGCCGCAGCAACGACGATACATCCTGCTTGGTACGCCCGATCGAGCATATCGTGCAATGGGGCAAAAAATTGCGGCTTGGTCGTACCCAAACTTAGATTTATGACCTTGTAACGTTGCTTGATCGCATATTCGAGACCTGCGATAAAAACCTGGCCATCACCGAGTCCACCGGCACCGAGGACCTTGATACTGGCAAATTTTGCATCGGGTGCGATCTTAGCGACTATACCCGCACACGCAGTACCGTGCCCTGCCGAATCACCCTCGGCCGACGGATCGAAAAAGACCCGATTCCCTTCCACACGGGCGTCGACCGACTCGATCACTTTGCCCTTTAATTCGGGGTGATCAGCATCGATGCCGCTATCCACGATCGCCACGGTCACGCCCCTGCCGGTCGCATCGCGCCAGTCGTGCCGCGGCTTAAAGTACCCCGACATTGTGGACATAAATTGTGATTCATCGACCGGCATATGATCGTTTGGACGACACGCTAAGTAAATTTCAATAGTTCATAAAGCTCGTCGAAGCTTTTGTGTCCGAGTACCGAAGTATCGTCTCCAGCAATTCGCGGCAAAGTTTGCGTTCGGCGTCGCCAAGCGATGCGACCTCGCGGACCAGGACCGAAAGGTCAAGACGCTCGCGGCTTTCGCCGGCATCCCGCAACTCCGCGACCCATTTGCGCACCGACGAAAAATCCATAACGCCGTCATTGCTCAGAACCTTATCGCTCAGGTCGCTGAACAAACGAGCCGAGTGGTAGGCATTGACCATAGCCGCGATCGCATCTGCGTAGATCGCTGCCCGGTCCATCTCATCCGGAGTAAAAGGGTTAAATGGCGGGTCGCCCTTGCGATTGATATATTCGAGCACCCCGATCACTTCGCCGCCATACCTCAACGGTGTGGCGAGTATCGTCTGGGTCGAAAAGCCGGTCGCCCGATCGACCTCGGCGTAAAAGGTATTGTCGTCGCCGACATCCGTGATGGCCATCGGTTGCCCCGATGAAAGCACAAAGCCGGCGATGCCCTTTCCGGACGGCACGGTCATTCCGATCAGACGATCGGCCACACGCCCGATCGCGGCCAGGAATCGAAGATCGCCGCCACTGCCCTCTCGTACCAGCACGGACGCTTCGTCCGAGTTCATACTCGCCGCCGAGGACACCAGCAGTTCGTTGATCGAACTCGTGAACGGTTCGGACATCAACCTTGCAATATCGATCGTCTCGATCAATTGCTGAAGTTTGGCGGATAGCCCGCGATCGTCGAGTTCGGACATAGGTGCATTTTGAATCAAATCGTAGGCATTATCAAACGTTCAGTGGGTTAATAAATTTACTGGAATCTACGCCCCTTTCGTTCTTTTAGCTATGCAACTTGTAACGAGACGGAGATTGTCAGCACGTCGTCCTGCCACCGACCGGCGGACCGTGTTAGTGCGGTGTATTAAGTATGAGGCGATCCATTTGGATTCTTTGCGTTTTGGCTATCGCGTTGCCCACCGCGCTGACCGCCCAACGGACACTTTTATCGGCTCCGGGCAAAGGCTCCGATCCCGATCCTTTTCGGATAGCTGCAGGTTCTACATTTTCAGCCTCCGCCCCGTCCGGACACCGTGCCGAAATTGCACTTGCTGCCACTACCGAGCGACGGCAGATCGTCGAGGAACTAGACGAGGCACAGCGACTGATACAGGGCAACTATGCCGGTGGCCCAAAGCCGCGCACCGAAGAACTGACGCGATCGGCACTGACCTCTCTGCTACATCAACTCGATCCGCATTCAAACTTTTACGATCGATCGGAGTGGAAAGCTCTGCTCGATGAACAGCGGAGCGGTTATGCCGGCATAGGTGCGTCACTATCGACTTTTGCACGCAATTCGAGCGTCGATACCTATATCGTTTCAACATTTGAACGAACCCCCGCACGACTTGCCGGGCTGCATTTTGGCGATCGGATCGTTGCAATAAACGGCACCAACGTCGAAGGCCGATCGACGGAAGAGACGCGGGACAAGATCCGTGGGCCGATCGGTACAATTGTCCGGATCACTGTCGAACGCCCGGACACAGGTCAGCGGGAGACCGTCACCGTCAAGCGTGCGATCGTAGAACAGCCATCGGTACCGGATGCCTATATCATCAAGCCGGGCGTAGGTTACATAGACCTTTCCGAGGGCTTCAGCTACACCACGGACACGGAATTCGGAAACGCTCTATTAAAGCTGAAACGAGCGGGAATGACGTCGGCGATCGTAGATCTACGCGGCAACGGCGGCGGACTAGTGGACCAGGCGGTAAAGGTCGCCGAACGCTTTCTGCCAAAAGGCACGCTGATAGTGTCCCAACACGGGCGGACGTCGGCGGACGACCTGGAATGGGTTTCTAGCAATACGGCGGCCGAAACTATGCCGCTTGTCCTATTGGTTGACGAAAATACGGCATCAGCATCCGAGATCGTCGCCGGTGCATTTCAGGACCGCGACCGGGCTATCATCGTCGGCGAGAGGACGTTTGGCAAAGGACTTGTCCAAAACGTCATCGACCTACCGTTTAAGACAGGGCTCACATTGACTGCCGCCCGATATTACACGCCATCGGGCCGTTCGATACAGCGCGATTATGAACAGATCAGCCGTTATCAATATTTTAGTCACCTGACCCCGTCAGCCGATATCGGCCTGCCGTATTATGAGGCAAAAACCCTTACGGATCGCCGCGTCTATGGCGGCAACGGGATCTCGCCTGACGTTTCCTCTGAGCCGGTTCTGATGAATGCGCAGCAACTCGCTCTGCTCGATCCGATATTCGCCTATGCAAATGACCTTATAAACGGCCGAGTGCCCGGATTTGAATCATACGCACAATACCGGACGCGTCAGTCGTCAAACACACTCGATCTATCGGCAATGGATTTGTCCGACGAGTTGATCAGCAAACTGGGCATTTACAAGACCGCTGACGGTGCTGCAATATCGCCGAAAACCATTACTCGCGAGATGGATTTCATACGTTCCAGACTCCGTCATCATCTTGCAACATCCTCGGTCGGATCCACCTTAGCAAAACGCGTTTTGAACGACAGCGACCCGCAAATAAAGGCGGCGATAAGGGGTCTTCCCGCCGCCGCCGAACTCGAGCGTGCAGCCGAAAAAGCGATACGCTCCGGCCGCAAATAAAAAAGGCTCTTTCGCCGAAACGAAAGAGCCTTGATCCAACATCGAACGAACTAGAAGCTCAACTTACCGGAGATCTGAATACGCCTTGCGCTATTCGTAACCGAATCATTGATACGTCCAAAGATCGAAGATGTGATAACCGCTGTCGGATTATCAAATGACGGGTTGTTTGTGATATTTCGAGCATCGACACGAACCAAAAACTTGACCCTCTCGGTGATACCGAAGGATTTCGAAAGCGATGCGTCTGTCTGGAAATAACGCGGAGCCAGGAAGAAGTTACGTCCCGTGTTTCCGATGGTACCGGGTGCCGGTGCGGAAAACATTCCCCTGTCAGCGGAATCAAACCAGAAATTACGTCCTGATTCGAGTACCAAACTACCCATATTACGCGTACAACCGCTACAGTTGGCGGTCGACTGCACGACGTTGCTCAGGGAGTTTACGCCCGAGTACACCGTGAACGGTCGTCCGCTCTGCCAGATGACCGTACCTGACAACTGCCAGCCGCCGACAATATAATCGACGACGCGATTACCGCTCGAGAGCCATTTGCCCTTGCCGAACGGCATCTCGTAAACGTAGGTTCCCTGAAATACGTGACGGCGATCAAAGTCAGACCACGCATAGTTCAGATTGCGGTCGCGAAGGTCAAACGGCGTGCTCGATGCCGACTGATTGGAACCCGTCGATACCGTGCTGAGTGAAGGATCCCAAGAGCGGTTATCCATCGACTTTGACCACGTGTAAGCCAATTGGAAGCCCAGACCATTTGTGATACGGCGTTTGAAGATAAACTCGAACGCTTTGTAATTGGAATAGTCGTTACTGTCAAACACGTTCAAACCGCCAGTGAACTGCGTGTAGGGCTGAAAGACGAACGGGTTATTTGCCGTTCGGCTTATCAGTTGAACGCCAGTTGCGGTACAGATACCGTTGGTCACGTCAGCGGTCTGACACAATCTCTGTGACAGTCCGAGGGCGGCCGACGCAGCACTTCCGTTCGCGATCGAAGAGCTGTTAAGTCCCCGGAAAGTCGTCGTTCCGGCATTGTTGGCCGCATTTCCCGTAAAGAGGAAATTGATCAGCGGACTATTGTAAGTGCTGTTTGCACGGATCGCATTGAATGCTTCAAGGAAGCTCTCATTAATGCCCGGCACCTTAGCAAAAACATTTACCTGGTTAACGTTGTAACCGCCGAGCAAATGGACGCCGTGCTTGCCGATGTAGTTAAACTCAAACACATTGTTCTTGGTTATCTCACGCTGGAAGCTGAGTGACCAAGAATGGATCTGCGGAAACTGCAGGTCGGGGTCGATGACATTGATCGAGCCGGTGCCGAATGCGGCCGGCTGTCTCAACGCCGTCGTCGTAGCTGTCGGGTACAAGGTTCCGTAAACGGGACCGAGATTGCGATAAAGACCGCCCGACTGGCCGTATGCCGAGTTGGTCGCCGAGGTGTTATTTCCGGGAGTGCCCTGGAATATCGACGAACCGAACAGGAATGACGCGATCCTATCAGACGAGATGCGATAGTTTGCTCTGATCGAGGTTTTACCCGATTTGAACGGATCCCACGCGAAACCTACAGATGGCAGGAATTTGCTGTAATCATTCTTGAAGAGATCTCCTTCGGTCCATTTCAGGGTGTTAGACGGAGCGGCTCCAAGTTTGACGTCTTGGTCAGGACGCAAGATCGGACGATTGTCGACCTTTGGATTCAGCTTTGCTTCCCAGCGAAGCCCAATGTCAAAGACAAGGTTGCGTCGTGCACGCCAGTTATCCTGGACGTAAAAATCATACTCATTGTAAAAAGCACGATTCTTCCAACGAGTTCCCGCCGGCTCCCAATTTCCGCCATTCGAAACGAATGCCTGCGAAATAGAACCAACGCGGCCGATCAGATCATTGATCGTGTTCTGAAGACGTGTCAGATCGGTTGCATTTATGCCCGTAGAACCCGCGGCCGGTAAACCGTATCCTGTGTATCCACCGGAACCGCCGAACGAGACGATCGGCTCGATCGCACTGCCCGAGACCGACGAGCGGTCATCGGTGTGACGTCCAAAGCGAAAATTCAGACCGGCTTTGATCGTGTGAGGCGAAAAGTCGAAGGTCATATTGTCGACCAACTGCCAGGTCCGCAAGAATCTCGCATTATACGAGAAATTCGTATTCGGGGTCGCCGCGTTTATAAACGCGAACGGCAAGAGCGGATCCGGCGTCGGAGTTGCAAAGTCAAAGCCGAATCGGCTGTATCCAAAAACGGCCTCATTTGTAAATCGAGCCGTCGGTGACCAACGCCAGTTAATTGCTAGATTCTTCGGCGTACGTGCGGTGTCTACAAAATTAGGTGAGTTCGGAAATACCGGACGGCCGCCGTTGCCCGAGTCACCCAAGCTGGTTTGGCTGCCCTGTGCCCAGCGGACGTAGAACGCATTTTGATCATCAAGTTTGAAATCAAACTTCGTTGTCAGATCGTATTGATCTTCGTGTTGCGGCGACGCAAAATTAAAGCCTGCGGTATTGAGGCCATCGCCCGTCGTAAAGTTGTTTGGCAACGGCATTGCATTGAGGTATGCCGCCAGCACCGGATCGATCGAAACCGGAGCGGTTGTCGCAATGTTGTAGCTCGAGATACACGGGCTATTGGTCGGCGGCGTACCGGTACACGCCGGCAATATCGCGTTTCCTGTTCCGTCGACAGATGCGGTGGCTGACCCGGATGGGGCATTTGCACGGCCAACAACGTATCGGAACAATCCGGCACGTGCCGAGGGGGTGTATACCGCTCTCGTTACCAACGCGGTGTCATATGCTTTTAGCTTCTGCAGGTTTACAAAGAAGAAGAATCAATCCTTGAGCAGGCTCTTTAATGATGTTTCTTCGCCAAATCCAAATGTCGGCACCGGGCCGCCGAAGCTGCCGCCGAAAATGTGTTGAACAAATTGTTCCTTTGGAAGGCCGGCGATCGTGATCGGATATGATTTTGCATTAAACCGAGGTGTTTGATAATACTCAAACAGATTGCCGTGGAATTCATTCGTACCGGAACGGGTCACGAGCGTCACCTGAGCTCCGCTGCTGCGGCCGAGTTCGGCCGTAAAGTTACTTGTTACGATCTGAAATTCTTGTACTGAATCCGGATTTGGCCGAAGCGGTGTGAAATTGGAACCGCCGGCACTCGATTCGTTAATGTCGATGCCGTCAAGCGTAAAGTTAAACGCACGGTCACGCGAGCCGTGAACGTTAACCGCTCCGCCCGTATTGCCGCCAAACACCACTCCGGGTTGGAAATTGAGAAGGTCCAGCGGATTGCGTCCGCGGGTACCGACGATCGGCAAACTCTCAAGCGTCCGTTGCTCAACGGTGCTGCCGATATTACCCGACGTACTCGTTTGAACAACTTCGGCCGTGCCGGTAACGGTCACGGTTGCCGATACGTCACCGACCTCAAGCGCCACATTGATGGTCGATGGCTGATTGATCAAGGCCGTGTTTCCGGTAGAAACAAACTTTTTGAAGCCTGCTTTTTCAACCGTTAAGTCATATGCTCCGGGTTGGATAAGGTCAAATACATACGCACCGTTGCTGTTGGTCTGCGTCGTAAATGTATTCCCTGCACCTTGCCGTTTTATGGTAACCGATGCTCCGGCCACGGCGGCCCCGGATGTGTCAGCAACCACGCCTGTGATACGCGACGTTGTGCCCTGTGAAAAGGCCGTCAACGAAAATAACGCAAATGACGCTATTATTGCGACATTGCGAAAAAGCCGATTTGCTCTCATTATTTATCCTCCAAAAGGTAGCGAATTGAAATGGATCGACCCGAAGACAACCGGATCATCTTGCTGAAATTTAGAGGTAACATACCACAGGTTTTACAAACTGTTAACCTGTTAGAGACATTCGGTGATTTTTTTTTTATGACTATCGAAGATATTCAATTATCGTGCCGTCCGCACCGACCGCAAATCCGTATTTTTTGGTCATAAAAAGGCCGTAAAGATGTGAGCGAGTATTACTCTCCTGGCGAATCCAGGTCCGACCTTTGTCAGACGACCTGAGTAGCGTGCCGCCATATCCGACGATCCAACCATTCTTGTCATCCGCAAAATCGACGCGCAACAGGGTGTCCTTAAAGTTGGTCACGACTTTTTGCCACGTTGCCCCGCCATTCTCCGTTCGAAGGATCGTACCTGTCTTGCCAACGATATAACCCTCGTTATCGTCGCGAAAGTCTACATTGTAAAGCGGCATCGAGGTTCCCGAGGACTGTTCACGCCAGTTCGCACCGCCGTCGGTCGTTGCGAAGATCACTCCGTCATCGCCGACGATCCAGCCGTGCGAACTGCCGTTGAAATCGAGATGAATAAGCTCTTTTTTAGATGGTACGCGAATACGCTGCCACGTATCGCCGGCGTCTTCGGTCTTCATCGCCAGCGAGTCGATCACATCGCCTTTAGCATTCAATATCGACCCGACCACGACACCGCGCTTTTTATCCGCAAACTTGATGCTCAAAAACTCGGGCGTACCGCTCGGAAAATCGCCTGAACGAAAAATCCGTGTTTCCTGCCAGGTGCGGCCTGCATCTTTAGTGACATACATCTTGCGGCCCGCGACCAGGTACCCATTGTTGTCATTTCGAAAATAGATCTCGTTGATGTCGTCGGGAGTGTTTAGCGGATATTTGTCCCACGTTTTGCCGCCGTCCGACGTTGATGCGAGGTATCCGGCGTCGCCCGCGACATATCCGCGGCTTGACGACGTAAAGTAAACGGTGACGAGATCCACCTTTTCGGTGGCCGCCCGAGACGTCCAACCGCCTTGAGCCAGCGATGTCAGCCCACAAATACAAATGACCGCTAATGTAACCAGAGTCTTTAACAAAATATTTCCCTCCAAATGCGCCAAAGTGGATATGCTCACTGTCGTCGGCAAGCTAAACGCTCACCACTTAAATACGAAAAGGTGATCAGAATGTATAGAATAACCTTTCTACACTTCAAAATCACCTTTTCGGATGCGGGATCAACTTCCTGAGTTTACTCAGTTCGTCATTTAGTCACGCGGTAAACCTTGCCTTTCCAGACAACGATCACCCTATCGCCGAGCGACAGATACGGTGCGAGCCCCGTTTCGACCGACACGAGACGGAAATACTCATCACTCGCAAACTTGACGGAAATCTCCGGCAACCTTGCCGACTCTGAATAGTCAGCGTCGATCCAAACGCTATCCTGACTCGTAAAGTTCTTGTTAGCGACAAATTGGTTGGTGACAGTATTTCGGATCAATATCTGCTCGCTGGCTTCCTTTTTCTCATCAGCGACAACGCTCATATTTGACTGCATATTATTTTGCTGAACGCTAAGTTGAACGGCACGTGCACCGCTCCTGTCTTGCATCGCCTTGGCCGCCGGCATTGCACGGGCAGAGTCCATCGTCATTCCGGCACGAATATTTGACAACGAACCGTCGGTCGCCAGATAAGACGTGTATGGCGTCACAAGACCATAGCGCGTGCCGAGGTCGACAACTTCGTCCTTGGTCTCTTTTGTCTCGCCGATAGCTCTGATCTGCTCCAAAAGCCAGCCCACTCGACGGCTTGCCCACAATCGCGGCAAAAAATTGTTTTCGTCAGCTCGATTTGGAAAATCGAGGTTTGTGTAGCTAAACGTCTTGGTTTCCTTGCCGGCCTTACCGGTCAACTTCAGCGTAATATTCCTTAGGTCATTGGAGTTCTTATAACGCCCAACGATCGTCATCTGGCCGCCGCGAAACAAATCGGTGAGTTTCCGCGGATAGGTGTATTCGGTGAGTAGCGGCCCAAAATCCATTTCAAGATTCGACAAAACCGGCGAACTCACACGCGAAAAGAAATTAGACACTTTGACCTCAAGATCCTCTTTGGGCTGCACATAATCGGAAATGCCTGAATTTTCGGAGCCAAGCCGATCCAGAAGTGTCGTATTAACGTCATAGCCAAAGCCGAATGGGAAGATACGCACATCGACATTCTTCGAGCTCTTTAAGTTGGAGATTATCTTGTCGACATTGGTCTCGCCTACAGTTGGCAGCCCATCGGTCATAAATACGAGCATCTTCGGCCGGTCGCTATTATCAAATAGTTTGAGCGAGGCGATCAGCGAATCATTGATGTTTGTGCCGCCGCTCGGGTTCAACTTCCCGATAAAATCCTCGCCACGCTTTCTGCCTTGAGCATTTGCGTCGATCAAGCCCCGTTCCATCAAATGTTCTTCGCCGGCAAAATTTACGATATTAAATCGATCACCGTCGCGTAGCGTCCTGATCCCGAACAATAACGCCTTGCGGGCCTTTTCCATTTTGCCTTCCTCGGCCATTGACCCCGAAGTGTCGAGTACAAAGACGATATCTTTGTTGACCAATTCCCTGTCAGAAAGTCCGTCCTTTGGTGAAAGCATCAAGAGAAAATAGCCGTCCTTACCCGGTTCGCGATAGGTAACGAGCGACATTCCAAAATCATTGTTCGAGAGCCCAAAAAAAAGTTGGAAATCAGTATCATTCCCCTTGGACTCGAACGAGACTGACGCCGATGTCTCCCCTTTTCGCTTAATATCGATCTGATGCGACGGTGAATAAATATTACGAATCTCGTCTTTGCCGACAATTTCGATCTTGCCGGAAACGGTTCCGAAACGCTGTGCGGGTGCGCCCAACGGCTGCCTGGAGATAACATCCTCCATCGGCAACGGCGTGCGATTTGCCCAGACATTGCGGCCCGTGCCCAGCGGATATCGATATGAGACAGTCCCGGACTCGGCTTTCAGTATTTCAGAATAAGTCAGCTCAAGCTTTTTGTCGGAGTATGGCGGAATGGGGAATATCGACGCCTGAAATAGGTTCTTGCCGGCATATTCGAGCAGTCCGGGATCGCGTTGGCGGCGAACGATCTCGTCGTAAATGCGTCTAGCCTCTTCCCGTGAACGAACTTCGCCGACGAGCTTTTTCCCGTTTTCCCAAATTGCAAATTCGATTACAGACGCAGTTTCGGGTATTGGGAAAAAGTATGTGCCCTCGAGCGTGTACTGCGTGTCATTGCGAAATATCTGCACTACGTGCGTCGTTGCAACCTGGCCGTTGATCTTAGTATCAAGCTCGATAGATTTGACCGGTAATGCGTTTGGCAAAGGCTGCGGCATCGGCCGAGGTATCGGGCGGCACGGGCGAATATCGCAAACTATGGGAATAATAACGCCCTGAGCGGACGCGGCGGCAACTGAAAACAAACCAACAAATGCAGCGATCAAGACAGCGACAAAGCTTCTGATTTTCATAAATATTCTCCGGAGATCGAATTGCAGATTTTCCGGGGCGCAATTCGCTCGATACAAATTGAACGATGCGCAGCCTGATTCTTGCAGATATTGAAGAGATTTTTCGAGTTGTGCAGTATTTCCGCTAGCGTTTAGTTGTCTTTCGGGTCTTCGAGTGCGTCATCGATCTCTTTTTCTAATTTGAATCGGAGCTTCTCGACCATTGCGTCAGCCCGTTGGACCGTCGCGGTCAAATTTGCGTGCGATGACTGGACCTCGTTGAGCAGTGATTGCAGGTTTTGCTTTTCGGCATCGAGAGACCGCTTGCGCATTTCGCGGATCTCTTCGGGTTTCATCGATCCGGAAAATGTGGCCGAACGATTAATTGACTCCGGACGACTCTCGGTCTCGATCTGATCGATGCGCGATTTAAGCGTGTTTTCTTTTTCGATCATTTCAAACAACTGCTTGCGAAGTCCGTCCGCCCTTTGCTCGGCCCGCGTAAGAATATCAAGATTTAGCAACAGACGCTTTTGCTTCTCATCGTATTCGTTGGTTCGTGCAGCTTCGAGCTTTTTGATGCGGGCAGTAAGGTCTTTGACCTTTTGGGACTGATCGTCGATCGGTTGATTATTTTGCTTTACCGCCGCCGGGTCGAGAAATACCAATGGAGGATTCTGATCATCGGCCGTGCTGATGATCTCGGCACCCGTCGTCGCCGTAGGGGTAGGCGTCGGCCCCGGAGACGGTTTTTTACGCTTTGTCTGTGCAAATGCGGACATCGTAATAATCGCAATTATCCCGCTAGCCAGCAAGATACTAATTAGAAACCTTCGACCGCTATTTTCTTTCATTTTACTTTCGTTCCCTTACTTTTCGGCTTGTCCGCCAAAAAATCCCCACGCACCATCTCAACCGCGTTCTTAGCAAGACCGACAAACGGTATCGCGTCGATACTCGAGTTGATCACACCTTTGACCAAGCCCTTACTGCGAATATCGCTGCCCACTAAAACAATGGCTACGACCGTCCCGCCAAAAGGAATAGTCTT
>Ga0073904_10003224_pt1 | contig 12288 bp, 14 predicted proteins | sample KloWWTrecipitate_FD_66668 | JGI IMG/M metagenome (GOLD analysis project Ga0073904, IMG submission 66668) | Active sludge microbial communities from Klosterneuburg, Austria, studying microevolution and ecology of nitrifiers - Klosterneuburg... | ecosystem: Engineered > WWTP > Aerobic digester >...
GCGCCATGCATCCGGGTCACGTTCGCGGATTGACCGGATAAACGCTCCGCCCGCGGCGGTCGAACCGCCAACTGCGTCAGCCGGCGCCTGGCGCTGGAGCGCCGCAGCGAACCCATTCACCCGCCACGGGAGTGCCGAGGCCGCCGCGCTGGTCAACCGTGTCCTTCATCGCCGCCCGGTTTGCGGCTTTCGCGGGATTCATCATCCTCGTTGTCGGAATCGTCATCAGAGCTCTCGCCATCACCATCCGGCTCGCTCGTCGGCTCCGGGGCGGGCGTCGCGCCCGGAGGCGGACTGGCGGTGCCGTCAGGATCTGGCAAGGGGCCAACCGGTGGAGCCCCGTCCTCCGGCGGCGGAGGCTGACCGGGCTCGGCCGAGCCATCGTCATCGCCCGCTCCATCGGGCGTGGGGGTCGTGGGAGCCGTGGGAGCCGGGGTGGACGTCGCTGCAGCTGGTGACTGCGCGGGTGGGGTGGACGTGGGATCGGTGGCGGTGTTTTCACCGGGCTCCGTCGTGGACTGGGGCGTTGTGGTCGGTTGGACGGTCCCGGGCGGTATCGATTGCCGGGCCTCGCCCGCGATGGGCGTGGCAGTGCGCGTGCCCGCTGGCGCCGTCGTCGGGGTCGCGGTTGAGGTGCCAACCTCAGCCACGGGTTCGCCGCCGCCAGGGGTCAGGTTTAGCACCAGCGAGCGAGCCAGCCCGGCGATACCCTCTATCGCGTCGATGGGACCGATACCGGTGGTATAACCTGCGGCGCTGCCCGCCACGGCAATGGTGAGCGCCAGCCCGGCGATCCGGTGCCGTAGCGCCGGTACTCCCGGCAGGCCGTGAAATACGCCGAACCCCAACTGTTGCCGCCGGTCGTTTTCGAGCACAGCCGAGAAGCGGCCGCGCATCCGCGATTCCGCGGCGCGGTCCGGCCCGGGGATGCGCAACGTCGAGCACTGGCGGGCCAGCCGGACAAGCTGCGACGCCTCGCTCGCCGGCGAGGCATACGCGAGGCGTCCCTCGATCAGGTCGTCCAGCAGATTCGGCAGGCCGGGCGATTCAGGCAACGCTTGCTCCTGCGGGTGCTCGTTTCCGGGGCGCCTTCATGAAGGTTATCCGCACCACGATCGCAAACACCACCACCAGGCTCGTCGCAAAGTACAGAACCATTACCCAGGATTCGCGGCTGTCTGTACCCACCTGGATTCCGTGCCAGAGCGCCCCGCAATAGGCGATGAACGCCGACCGGTGAACCCAGCGCCACGTCCCGGAACCCAAAGAACCTCGAAACCAGAACGAAAACGAAACGATGGCCGAGAGGTAAAGGGCAATGCTTCCCAGCGCGACATCACTTCGTTCGTAGTACGAACCAAAGGGTACGAGCACGTCGAAGAAGCCGAACTGCGTCCAGCCGTCGGGGATGAGGACCAGGCCATGCATCAGCCCGAGCAGCACCCCGGCGATGGAGGCCGCCTGGTGGATCGCCAGCAAACGCGCCCGCCCGATGATCCCGTCGAACCAGGCCGAAGACATCATCAACCCGCCCGCGAGGCCGGCCCAGAGGAAGACGTACGAGGTGATGCCCGCGGCCCGGGATGCATACCAGGCGCCGTGTACGCCGGGTTCTGGCATCAGGCGGGAGGCAGGGCCGCCGCCGAGCAGGCCGCCGCCAACCGCGCCCGCGAAAGCAATCGAGACGAAGACGGTCAACGCGCGTCCCATCACGAGGCCTTCGAGGTCTTTCCCGAACTGGCGGCCGGCTTCGGTGGGGCCGCCGGGGCCGGTGGGGGTGGCGGCGCAGGGGCCGGCGCCCCCACCGGTGCGGCGGGCGCGGCGGGCGCGGCGGGCGCGGGCGGTGATGCCGGTGCGGCGGGCGCTGCCGCCGGTATTGGCGCCGGTGCGGGCACGTTCACCGGTTCGGTTGTTGGCGCCGGGGTCGTCGGCCCGGGCGCGGCGGCGGTCCCGCCGACCGGGGGAACGGATGCCGTGGCCGGTGGCTCCACGGCCTGCACCGGCGGGACCTCTACCTGGCGGAGGTACTCGGTGACGTAGTAGATGGGTTGGCGCTCAACGATGACTACCGGCGGGGAAGAGGGGGCCGCTTCGGCCGCCTCCTCGATGAGTACCCACTCAACCCGGACCGGGTCCCATCGCCAGCCGTCCTGGACGAGCGGAGTGGAATCGGCCGCCGGTTCCCCTTTGGCTTCCGCCTCCCAGCTCTCGCCATCTTCGCCGGTTGCCGCCATGGCTCCCCAGAGCCCGAGGAATACCGCTACGGCACTGGCGCCCAGCATGACCCGTGTGAGGAGGAACCTCACCGGGCCGCCCTGTGTTCGCCTAGTCATCATCGCCCCCGTGCCCGTCGGCCTCGCCGTGATCGCCGTGGTCGTCGTCGCCGCCGTCATGTTCGCCGGGTTCCCCGTCGTCGCCCGCTTCTGTCCGACTGCCGGGGTCCATCGGGCCGCCGCCAGTGTCGGCAAGAACCTCTGCGGGTGGTGGCTCTGGAGCAGCGAAAGCCACCGGAGGACTCTCCGGCGCCCCCTGGGGAGCCGGGATCGAAGACGGCTGGGGTGCTGGCGGCGGTGGTGGCGCAACGGTTGGCGTGTTCGTCGGCGAAGGCTGTGGCGCCTGTGCACCGGCGCCCGACGGTGCTTCGGCCGTGGCGCCGCCCCCCTGGCCCTCGCCAGCACTTCCACCGGGAACGATCACCTGGCGCGTGATCACGATGGGTTCCTTGTCGATGTAGATGACCTGGGTCGCGATTGCCCCGGGAACGGCCGTAGCCGGTTGCATGACGGGAGTCTCGATGACGGCGACGGCCTCTTCGGTGGCGGCAGTCTCCCTCGCAGTGCTGCCCCCCCCGAAGACCCCCTGGCCCACGGCCGTTGCCCCAATGGCGGCGGCCGAAAGCCCGGTCGTCAGGCCGGCCGTGATTAGCGAACTCACTCGATTCATGTGCCCCTCCGTGACTGGGATTGCGGGAAGCACATCGCTCTCCAGTCCGCAAAGGAGTCGCACCCTGGTAAATCCCTCTTTACCAGTCTCCGCTGGTCGTGCGGGTGCCGTCCGGGGCGAGCGCCAGGACGGCCAGCCCGTATGACATGGCGAGATCCAGCCCTTCGTTGCCTCCGATTAACACGGTCTTGGCCCACACCTCGGCCCAGGTACAGCTTCCCGCCCGCACCGTTACCTGGACGAACGGTGAGTCTGCCGGCAACCCCGTCCGCGGATCGATGAGGTGATGCGCCATGCCTCCCGAAGTGGTCGGCCACCGCCGCTTCAGCACACTCGATGTGGCGATCGCGCCGCGAACCATCCCCGCCCACGCCGCACTCTTGCCCGGCCCGTCGACGTCGACCATCCAGCCCTCGGTCCCCGCCTCCGATCCCGCACACCGGATGTCGCCGCCCGCATTCACGAATACCCCATCGTATCGCCCGGCAAGCTGCTCCACCGCCAGGTCCACCGTCCACCCCTTCACGATTCCCCCGAGGTCCACCGCCCCCGCCGCCAGCCGCCAGCCCCCGGCTGTGCGCTCAAGGCAGTCCGCCGGGTCAGGCGCCGGGTCAGGCGCCGGCGCGCCCCCGGAAACGGCATCGAAGTCCCGGTCGTATCCCGCTTGTACCAGCGCCGGGAGGATCGTGGGATTGAACAACCCGCCGGTCATCGTGTGGGCCTCCAGCGCCAATTCCAGGGCGGCATCGAGCCACGGATCCGCGACCGTCTCTCCCGCGTTCAGCCGCCCCACGAGGCTATCGCCTCGAAAACGCGAAAAGCGCGCCTCCTGCTGCGCGAACACGAGGCGTGCTCCGATTGTCGCCTCCAGGGCCGGCTCGCCCGCCTCGATAACCACGTCAATCCCTGTTCCCATCGCCCGGAAGTGATCGGAGAACTGCACCACACCTTCACCTTTCGCCCGCGGGTCGTTACCGTAGCCCTGTGAGCCGGATCTTATCCCCTGAAGCCGCCGCGCGGCCGCTCTTCGTCGTCAACCCGATGTCCGGCGGTGGGCGAACGCGCCGTCGCATCGGCACACTCATCGATGCCATCGAGGCGGCTGGCCTCGAAGCCGATATGGTCTTCACTACCCACCGTGGCCACGGAGAAGAGCTTGCCCGTGAGGCGATCCAGGACGGCCGCCAGTTCCTCGTCGCCTGCGGCGGCGATGGCACCGTCTTCGAAGTCGCTAACGCCATCATGTCACTCGATGCGGGCCCCACAGTCCGCCTCGGCACCATTGGAATGGGCACCGGTAAGGACATCGCCAAGTGCCTCGGGATGGGCCGCGGCGCCGCCGCCATCCGGGCTATCGCCGCCGGGAATGTCCGAACCATCGACATCGGTCGCGTCACCTCGCAGGGGTCCGATGGCGCCGAATTGGTGCGCTACTTCCTCCTCGAAGCCTCGGCTGGCTGGGTGCCAGATATCTCCCAGTCCACGCCACGCTGGCTCAAGCGTCTCGGCGATACGGCCCCCTACCTCCTCATGACTGCCGCCAGGATGCTCGGCCCCCTCGGCCGCCCCTTCACCCTCGCCATCGATGGGCAGCTCTTCGACGATCGCTACAACACCGTCAGCGTCCACAACATGGAGCTCTGGGGCGGGGACCTGGTTGCCGCCCCGGGAGCCTCCCCCGATGATGGCCTGCTCGATGTCATCCGCTGGGGCGACCTCGGCCGCATCGCCGTCTTGAAGGCCGTCGCAGGCCAGCGCGATGGCGGCCGCCACCTCGAAATCGAGGGCGTCGACCGCCATCCAGCCCGCACCGTCGATCTCTCATCGCCGAAGCGCACCGTCCTCGACCTGGATGGCGAATTCGGCGGCTATCTCCCCGCCCGCATCGAAGTGATCCCCGGCGCCATTCGCTTCGCCGCCCCGGCCTCATAACAACTCCCCGCAGCCTTGCATCCAGCCGGTTCCCCGCTGGTACACTCAGTTCGCGTCACGCAAACAATCATCCCCCAAGGAATCACATCCATGCGCGAAGTCGTCATTGTCGATGCCATCCGCACCCCGCTCGGCCGGCGCGGTGGCGTGCTCAGCAAGAACCACCCCGTCGAAACCTCGGCGCTCCTCCTCAAGGAGCTCGTGAACCGCAACAAGTTCGATGCCGAAGTCGTCGACGATGTGATCTACGGATGCGTCAGCGAGGTAGGGGCACAATCCACCAATCTCGCGCGCAACGTCGTCCTCACCGCCGGCTGGCCGTACACGATTCCCGGCATCACCCTCGACCGCCAGTGCAGCTCCAGCCAGCAGGCCGTTCACTTCGCCGCCAACCAGATCGGGTCGGGCGTCCACGAAATCGTCGTGGCCGGTGGCGCCGAATTCATGTCGCAGATCCCGCTCGGAGCCAACGTCGGCCAGGGCATGGGGACTCCCTTCACCAGCGCCATGGGCGAACTGTACGACCTGACTTCACAGGGCATGTCCGCCGAACGCATCGCCGACAAGTGGGGCATCACCCGCGGTGAAGCCGATGAGTTCGCCGTCGAAAGCCAGGCCCGTGCCGCCCGTGCCCAGAAGGAAGGCCGCTTTAAGAACGAACTCATCCCGGTCCCCGGCAAGAAGAAGATCAAGAACGCCGATGGCACCGAGGACTGGCAAGACGCCACCATCGATTTCGATGAGGGCATCCGCGCCGGCACCACGCTCGAGGTGCTCTCCGCGCTCAAGCCCAGCTTCCGCGAAAATGGCGTCCACCACGCCGGCAACTCCAGCCAGATCACCGATGGCTCCGCCGCCGTGCTCCTCACCCACCCGGATAAGGCGAAGGAGATGGGCTGGAAGCCCCGCGCCCGCATCGTCGCCCAGGCCGTCGTCGGCTCCGACCCCGCGCTCATGCTGACCGGCCCCATCACCGCCACCCCGCTTGCCCTTTCCCGCGCCGGTCTCACCATGCGCGATATCGACCTCGTCGAGATCAACGAGGCCTTCGCCAGCGTCGTCCTCGCCTGGAAGCGCGAGATGAATGCCGACCTGAGCAAGGTCAACGTGAATGGCGGCGCTATCGCCCTCGGCCACCCCACAGGCTGCACCGGCGCGCGTCTCTTCGGCACCATCATCAACGAGCTCGAGCGCACGGGCGGCCGCTATGGCCTTATCACCATGTGCGTCGGCGGCGGCATCGGCACCGCCACCATCGTCGAGCGCATCGGCTAACCCCGTCCGACAGCGCATCACGTCCCCTGTGGGGCGGCCGTCCGGCCGCCCCACAGCCTTTTCGCAGGGACTACGGCCGCGCATCCGGCTGCTGCACCGCCCGCCAGCCGTGTGTCCGCCGCGCACTGATGAAGAACAGCAGGGCCCCGCTCGCCGCCATCGCGGCTGCTACCACGAACGCCGGCCGGTACCCGGCGTAGTCCACGAGCACTCCAAGCACCAGCGCCCCCACGCTCAGGCCGAGGTCGTTCCCCAGCGTGAACGTGCTCAGCGCGCGCCCTCGCTCGCCCGGTTCCGTGTGATCCACAAGGTGCGCCATCATCGCCGGCTGGAACGTGCCCGCCCCCACGCCATAGAGCCCGGCGGCAACGAACATCTGCGGAACGTTGTGTGCCGTGGCCATGGTCACCATGCTCAGCGACAGCGCGGCAATCCCCGGCACGATGAACCACGCCCGAGGATACCGGTCCATGAAGCGCCCAAGGCTCAGCCGCATCACGATCACCATCGCCGCGTACACGATGAACAGCGCCCCCGCGTTCTGGAGCCCATTGTCCCGGGCGAAGAGCGGCGTAAACGTCACCATCGAGGCGAACACGAACGAACTCGCGAAGTTGATGCACGCTGGGAATGCCCCCGCGCGGGAGAACAGCGCGGCGGGGCTCAGCCGCCGTGGTGGGCCTGTGACCTCCGGCCGGGTCTCGCCCCCCGTTGCCACGATCGCGAGCCCGGCCAGCCCGATCAGCGCCGCGAACAGGAACAGTGATGTGAAGTGCAATTCTGGCATTTCCGCGCCCGCCAGCCAGCCGAACTCCGATGTCAGCGAAGTGTCGAACCCCTCCAGCCAGCCCGCGTGGATGATGTAGCCCCCGAGCGCTGGCCCGACCGCGAAGGCCAGGCTGTTCGCGAGGCCGTAATAACTCATTACTTCGCCCCGCCGCGAAGGCGCCGCCACGTCCGCGATGGTCGCACTCGCCGCTGTCACGAAAACCGCCATCGAGGCGCCCGTCAGCAGCCGCAGCGGCAGGATCATCGCCACCGACTGCACCGTGTTGTAGAGCAGCGCGTTCGCCACAAACAGCCCGAGCCCGGCGAGCATCACCGGCCGGCGCCCCACCGTATCCACCGCATAGCCCACAAACGGCCGCACCAGCAGCGATGCCAGGCTCGAGATCCCGATCAGCAGCCCGATCTCGCTCTTCGCACCGCCCAACCCTTCGATCAAGAACGGGAGCGTCGGGAAGAACAACAGGTAGGCACTGAAAAACAGGAAGTTGAGAAGCGTCACCCGGATGACGGCGGGCGTCAGCAGTGGTTCGCGCGTGCGGGCTTCGGCGTGCAGGTAGTTCACCCCATGCGAACGGTGTGCCGCATTCTGGGGGTGCGCGCCAGCCGTTTCAACCGCGCCGGGGCCCCGGCGCCCGGATCTCCCGGCGGGCGCCTAACTCCCGTACCGGAAGGCCGGCTTCTCCAGGTACTGCTTCAGGCTCATCCCCTTCTGATCGCGCCCAGAAAGCACCGGGTCGTCAAACGGCCACTCAACGCCGATATCCGGGTCGTTCCACGAAACCGTCCCCTCGGATGGCGGCGTGTACATCCCCGTGCACTTGTACTGCACCTCGGCCGATGCCGAGAGCGTCGCGAACGCGTGCCCGAAATCCGGCGGCACCCAGATCTGGCGCATGTTGTCCGCCGTAAGCTCCACCGAGACCCACTGCCCGAACGTCGGCGATCCCACGCGCAGGTCTACTGCCACATCAAGGATCGCTCCGGCCGTGCAGCGCACCAGCTTGCCCATCGGCGCTGTCGTGTCCTGGTAGTGGAAGCCCCGCAGCACCTTCTGCTCCGAGCGCGAGTGGTTGTCCTGGACGAAGTTCGTCGGCAACCCGTGTTCGCGGAAGCGCTGCTCGTGGAAGACCTCCATGAAGAACCCCCGCTCATCGCGGAAGAAGTCCGTATCGATCAGCAGCACGCCATCAAGCTTCGTCTTCGTAACGTGGATATCCACGGCTACTCCTCGATCGGTTCGAAGATGTTGTCCATCGCCTGGTACGCCGGCCGCACCTGCTCCAGCAGCTCCATCCACGCGATGTTGTAGTACTTCGGGTGGCCAAGCAGTTCAACCGGCACTTTGCCGTAGATGTCTACCAGCTCTTGCACCGCCACCGCCGCCGTCGTGTTCAGCTCCAGGTCGAGCCGTTTCCGCAGTTTGTCGCCCGTGCACTTGTAGTTCCGGACGATTTTCGGCAGCGGTCCGTCCTCAAGCGCCACCGGCTTGCCGAGCTTCACCAGTGCCGCTGCCACCGCCTCGCCGAGTTCCCGGACCTGGTAGTTCTCGCCCACCACATTGAAGGTCTCGCCCGCCACCAGCTCCGATGGCGCTTCCAGGCAGGCCACGTGCGCGTCCGCAAGGTCGTTCACGCTCACCAGCGGCCGCCACATCCGCCCGCCTCCATGCAGGATCAGCCGCTGGCGCACCAGTGCATCCTTCACGAACGCATTCACCACCAGGTCGAATCGCATCCGCGGGCTCGCTCCGAATACCGTCGCCTGGCGCAGCACCACAGGCTCGAAGTCGCTCCCGGCGTGCCGGAAGAGCGCTTCCTCGGAATACCGCTTCGAAGTTGCATACGCCCCGCGCGGCGCAAGTGCGGCATGCTCGTCGAGCAGCCCGTCTTCCTCCGCGCCGTCGTACAGCGAGCACGAACTGCCGAACACCAGCCGCCGCACACCCGAGTTCTTGCACAGCTGGGCGATCGTCTCGGTCGCGACTGCGTTCATCTGCCAGTTCGCTTCCGGGCTGTACTCGGCCGTCGGATCGTTCGAAAAGCCGGCGAGGTGGTCCACCGCGTCCACACCGTCGAGAACGCCTTCAGGCATCCGCCGAACATCGGCGTTCACCAGCTCGACGCCGGCTTCGTTGGCATAGTGCGGCAGGCCCCAGAACATCCGGTCCACCACCCGAACCTCGTGGCCCCGCTCCAGCAGTTTGGGAATCAGGACGCTGCCGATGTAGCCGGCTCCGCCGGTGACGAGAATGCGCATACCCGTATCCTCCGTACCCGCGTTGCCGGGTAGTGCGATGGTACGAAGGAACCACCTTTGGCGGTAGCGCTAGCCGTGCTTCTCCCGCATGTACCGTTCGAGCCCCTCGCGCCAGTGCCGCATCCGCACGCCCCTGCTCGTCCCCAGCACGCTGTACAGCGGCCGCTTCACCGGACCGCCCAGCTGTTCGGTCGTCACCTCGTGGAGCTCGGGCGAAACTCCCGCGATTTCGAAGATCGCGCCCGCGAACGCGTGCCACGAACACCCTTCGCCCGCCGCGACGTGGATAGTTCCCCGGGCGCCTTCCCGCACCAGCGGTAGCAGCGCCTCCGCGATCTCCGCCGTATTCGTTGGCGCCGTCGTCTGGTCGGCCACCACGTTGATCGGGTTCCCTTCCCGTGCCAGCCTCAGCATTGTCTCAACGAAGTTGCCGCCCTTCCCCGCCGATCCCGCCAGCCCGTACAACCCCGAAACGCGCACCACCAGGTGCTCCGCATTCGCCTGCCGCACCACGTCCTCCGTCGCGATCTTCGCCGCCCCGTACACGTTCACCGAGCGCCGCGCGTCGTCTTCAAGGTAGGGGCTCCCCTTTGTCCCCTCGAACACGTAGTCCGTGCTGAATTGCACCACCGCCGCGCCCGCCGCCGCCGCCGCCCGCGCAACGTTCCAGCCACCGATGACGTTGACACGGAAACACGTCTCCGGGTCCTGCTCACAGACTGGCAGATTGTGGAAGGCCGTCGTATTGATCACCACATCGGGCCGCGCGCCTTCGACCGCCGCTGTCACCGCCGCGGCGTCGGTCACGTCCGCATCGTGCCGGGTCGCCGTTGTCAGGGCGATGTCCTCGTCATTCCAAAGCCTGGTGATGTCCGAACCAAGCTGACCGTTCGCGCCGAAAAGCAACACTCGCATGGCTCGCCATCCTAGCGTCGCCGGCCCTACGGCGCGACCCGATCCCTACGGATACGCCTGCACCGAAGTTGCCGCGATCTTGTAGGTCACCCGCTGCTCCGAGGGTGACCGCCAGGGGTACGTCTCCTGGCCGAGATATTTCTGGGCGAGCCTGTCGATGTGCGCGTCAGCGCCCGCGTGCGTCTTCTCGATGACGCGACCCCGGATCTGCAGGTACCGGTACGGGTTCTGCACGTCCTGGATCGAAAGCGCCACGCGCCCGTCCCGGTCCAGGTTCCGCGTCTTTACCCGGCCCTCCGCCGTATTGAAAAGCACCAGGTCACCTTCCGCATCGATCCACACGGGCGTGACTTGCGGCGACCCGTCCGCCATCAGTGTCGTCAGGTGGGCGAAGTGCGGCCCGGTCAACAGGTCCCGGTGAGATTCCGGCAGCGATACCATCGTCGTGCTCCTTCCAGGTTGCGTTGCACGTATTGCCTTCCGACCTTACCAATGCAAAGTTGCGATTGCAATCAGTTGATGGTGGCGGTGGCCCAAACTCCCCGCAGCGAGTTTACTGTCGCCATGCGCGCGCTCGTCGTCGCCAACGGTCAGCCCCCGTCTCCCGCCCTCCTGCGGCGCCTCGCCGAGGCGGCGGACATGGTTGTAGCGGCCGATGGAGGGGCCGCCGCTGTGCTTGCCGTCGGCATCACCCCCGATGCCGTGGTGGGTGACCTCGATTCAATCACCGAACATCCGGAGCTCTCGCTTCCGCCGGAAATCCTCCACCGCGTCCCTGATCCCGCCACCACCGACCTCCAGAAGGCCGTCGTCTTTGCGCTCGAACGGGGCGCGCAGGCGATCGACATCGTCGCCGCTGGCGGTGGCCGGGCCGATCACGCCCTCGCCAACCTCTCCGTGCTCGTCACCTTTCGCGGGCGCGGTTCCCTTGTCATTCACGATGACCTCTTCGAAATCTCGCTCGTCGATGGCCTTGCCTCCATCGATGCACCTGCCGGCACGCTCATCTCGCTCGTGGCCATCGGTCTGTGCCATGGCGTCACCACCACAGGCATGCGCTGGGACCTCACCGAGTTCACCCTCCCCTTCGGTCCGCGCGGAATTCACAACGAAGTGGCCTCGTGCCCGGCCACCATTGCCGTGCGTAACGGCGACCTTCTTCTCTTCCGAGGGCGCTGGATCGAACGCCACGCGTAAAGCGCGCTGAACCTGCCCGCGTCACCATCCCCGCCCATCCCGCCATAACTGTGGTGTACGGGCAGGCCCCGCCGGCCCGTACCGGCGCCAGAGCGCCAATACCAAGCAGGAGTCCTAGACCGAATGAAGTTCTCGCTCAGGGAAAGCCGCCTCGCCTCTGTCGGCCTGGCCAGCATCATCGCCGTCGGCGTCATCGGTGTCGGCAGCGTTGCCATGGCACAGGAAGGCAGCAGCGATAGCGGCACGCCATCCACCGGTTCGGCGCCCGATGGTGGCGAACACTCCCACGCCCGCAAGGGTGTCCGGTTCGCCGCGGGCATCGCCCTCAAGAACCTCGACATCACCCGCGAGGAAATCCAGCAGGCGGCTGACGCCGGCCTCACCAACGCTCAACTTATCGACCAGTACGGCAACCGCTCTTCGGCCCAGGCCAGGACTGACGCGCTCGCCGCACTCCAGACCCGCCTCGATGAGGCCGTCGCCAACGGCAAGATCGATGCCGCAAAGGCTGCCGAGACCATGGCCAACGCGCCCGCGAAGATCGATGAGTTCCTCGCGAAGACCGTGACGACCCACGGTGGCGGCACGGGCCACCGGCTCCCCTCGATGGGCTCTGACGCCCTCGAGACCGTCGCCGGCATCCTTGGCACCGATGCCGAGACGCTCAAGGCCCAGCTCAAGGAAGGCAAGACCGTCGCCGAAATCGCCGGCGGCCAGACCCAGGCCGTGATCGACGCCCTCGTCGCCAATGCCAATGCCCGCATCGATGAGGCCGTAGCCAACGGCAAGATCGACGCCGAAAAGGCTGCCGAGATGAAGACGAAGGCCGCCGAGCGCATCTCGAAGTGGGTCAATGAAGGCGGCAAGATGGGCCGCCGCGGCGGTCATGGCTCCCACAGTGGCTCTGGCGGGACCGGCATCGGCTCCGCCCCCGCTGACGCCCAGTAGTTCCCTCCTCAGGCGTTGGCTCACAGGGCCCCG
>Ga0073904_10003229_pt1 | contig 12284 bp, 13 predicted proteins | sample KloWWTrecipitate_FD_66668 | JGI IMG/M metagenome (GOLD analysis project Ga0073904, IMG submission 66668) | Active sludge microbial communities from Klosterneuburg, Austria, studying microevolution and ecology of nitrifiers - Klosterneuburg... | ecosystem: Engineered > WWTP > Aerobic digester >...
CCCGGCAGGTGACAGCGGTGAACATTGAGTGAACGCTCAACTCTTCCTGTCACCGGGGGGCGTAGACTTGGGCTTCATGGCGGGCCCTCTCGACGGAATCCGAGTCCTCGACTTCACGCGCTACCAGCAGGGGCCGTTCGCGACGGTGATCCTGGGCGATTTCGGCGCCGAGGTGCTGAAGATCGAAGAGGGGCGCGGCGACTATGCGCGGCGAATGTTCCGCGAGGCCGATGGGTACTCCGCGTTCTGGGAAGCGCTGGACCGCGGGAAGAAGTCCATCTGCCTGGACCTGCGTACCACCGATGGCCAGGAGCTCGCCCTCCGGCTCGGGGAGACGTGCGATGTGGTGGTGGAGAACTTCCGGGCGGGCGCCATGGAGGCGTGGGGGCTGGGTTACGAGGCGTTCGCCGCCCGGAACCGCCGGATCGTCTACGCGAGCGCGACCGGCTGGGGGCCGCGCGGGCCGCTCGCGAGCTATCCCTCGTTCGACCAGATTGCCCAGGCATACAGCGGGTTCGCCCAGCACGCCGGCGGCGGACCCGGCGCGCGGCCCGAGGTCCCCTTCCCGGGGATCGCCGACCAGTCCGGCGGGATGAACCTCGCGCTCGGGATCATGACCGCGCTGTTCGTGCGCGAGCGGACGGGCATCGGCCAGAAGGTCGAGGTATCGCTGCTCGGTACCCAGCTCGCGCTGCAGGCGCCGGACATCCTCCACTACCTGCACTTCGGTGAGGAACGGCTCCGCGAATTCCGCTCGTCACCCACCGTGGGGCATTACGCGTGCAGCGATGGGCGGTGGGTGATGATGGCCGGGCTCGACCAGAAGTTCTGGCCGCGGATCGCCAGGGCCCTGGGACGCGAAGACTTGGCGGCTGATCCGCGCTTCACCCACGGGGCGGCACGCTGGGCGAACCGGCATGAGCTCCAGCCGATTCTGGAGTCGATCTTCCAGTCGGATACATCGGTGCACTGGCTTCAGCGGCTGAGGGACGAGGATGTGCCAGTCTCCCCGGTGCTGGACTATGCCGGGCTCGCGAGCGAGGAACAGGCAAGCGCCAACGGCTACATCGTTGAACAGGAGCACCCGGACTTCGGCGCGCAGCGCATCATCGGGCTGCACATTCAACTCAGCGAGACGCCCGGGATGCCCGGTGCACCAGCACCGGGCCTTGGCGCCCACACGCGCGAGACACTGGCGGCGCTTGGCCTGACTGGCAGCGAACTTGACGACCTGGAGGACCGGGGCGTTGTCGGCCCCGCCCGCCGCGTCAGGGAGTAAGGTCGCCGGTCGCCGGCCCCCGCGCGCCGGCGAAGGCGAACCCCAGCGTGGCAAGTGCGGCCCGAACCTCGGCTGGCGCCCCGGATCCGGCCGACCCGGCGATCACCCCGCGGGCCGCCTCGTCAAGGACATCGAGCGCGCCGGGGACATCGAAGTCTTCATCCATCGTGGCCCGGAATGCCCGGAGAACGGCGCCGTCCACCGCGGCAGCGGCGGCGTCTTCGCGCGTAGCCGCTGCCCTCAGGCGTTCGAACCGGCCTCCGAGTGCGTCGATGTCGCCCTCGTGGTAGTTCGCATCGGCGCGGAGGTGGGTGCTCAGGAGATAGAGCCGGAGGTGGTCGGGTTCGTACCGGGTCATCAATTCGCGGGCGAGGACGAGGTTCCCCAGCGACTTGCTCATCTTGACGCCATCGAGCGCGAGCATGCCGTTGTGGAGCCACCAGCCGCAGAACGGTTCGCGGCCATATGCCGCTTCAGCCTGGGCAATCTCGTTTTCGTGGTGGGGGAAGATCAGGTCGCTGCCGCCGCCGTGGATATCGATCTGTTGACCGAGGTGGCGGACCGACATCGCCGTACATTCGATGCTCCAGCCCGGCCGGCCGGGGCCCCACGGGCTGTCCCAGCTCGGATCGCCGGGGTCCACCTGTTGCCAGAGGAGGAAGTCGAGGGGGCCCCGCTTCTTGTAGGCGCGCTTCGACTCCGGGTTCTCGCGGCCGGCGAGTTCGTCCAGCGTGACGCCGTTCAGCTTCCCGTACCCGGGGAACGTCGACGCCTCGAAGAAGACGTCGCCATCAACGGCATAGGCGTGGCCGCGTTCGATGAGGATCCTGGTGGTCTCGATGATCTCCGGGATGTGGTCGGTCGCGAATGGATAGGCGGAGGGCCGCAGGACGTTCAGGCGGTCGAGGTCCCTGCGGAAGATGGCGTCGTTCTCATCGCGGATCTCCGGGATGGGCCGCCCGCCCTGGCGTTTGGAGACCATGATCATGTCGTCATCGATATCGGTGACGTTCTGGACGTAGGTGACCGCGTACCCGAGGCTCGCGAGGTAGCGCCGGAGGGTATCGAACTGGACGTAGGAGAAGGCGTGGCCGAGATGAGTAACGTCGTACGGCGTGACGCCGCAGACGTACATCGAGACCCGGCCGGGGGTAACGGGCCGGAATTCACGGACTTCACGGCCGAGAGACGAATAGAGACGAAGGGACACGAACGGCTCCGCGCGAGGCTCCAAGTAGCGTAGCAGAAGCCTCACCGCCCGCGCTTCCGCGGGCGGCGCGAGCAGAAGGGATTCAGGCAGCGCTGCCGGCTGCCTCGACGGCCTTCTTTGCGGCTTCGAACAGGCCCTCGGCGCGGATCAGCGGGAGGCCGGACTCGGCCACCAGCTTCTCGCCCTCGGCGAGGTTGGTGCCGATAAGGCGCATCACTACCGGGACCTCGATCTTCATCTGCTTATGCGCGTCGATCACGCCCTGGGCGATGATATCGACGCGCGCCATGCCGCCGAAGATGTTGACGAGAATGGCTTTGACGGACGGGTCATCGAGGATGACCTTGAGCGCGTTGACGACGCGCTGCGGGTCGTTGACGGTGCCGATATCGAGGAAGTTCGCGGGTTCGCCGCCGGCGAGCTTGATCGTGTCCATGGTCGCCATGGCGAGGCCGGCGCCGTTCACGACGCAGCCGATGTTGCCATCGAGCTTGATGAAGTTGGCGACGCCGAGTTCCTGGGCCTTGACCTCGAGGGGGTCCTCTTCATCCTTATCCCGGAGCGCTTCGAGGTCCTTGTGCCGGAAGAGGGCGTTGTCATCGATGTTGAGCTTGGCATCGACTGCAACGACGCGGCCGTCCGTGGTGAGAGCGAGGGGATTGATCTCGACGAGACTGGCGTCGGTCGCCACGAGCGTCTTGTAGAGCCCGCTGACGATCCTGGCGAACTGATCCGCCTGGTCGCCGGAGAAGCCAAGGCGCGCGGCAAGGGTGCGGCCGACATAGGCTTCGTAACCCGCGCCGGGGTTCACCGGGACGCGGACGATTGCCTCGGGGTTGTTGTGGGCGACGACTTCTATCTCCTGGCCGCCTTCGGCGGAGGCCATGATCAGGGCGGAACCCTGCATGCCATCGATGATCGCCGCCAGGTAGTACTCCTTCGCGATGTCCGTCTGCTCGGCCACAAGGACGTTCTTGACGAGCTTGCCCTCGGGGCCGGTCTGGATGGAGACCAGGTGTTTGCCAAGGATTGCCGCTGCGGCCTGCTCCGCCTCGTCGGCGGTATCGGCGAGGCGGACACCGCCAATGCGGTCGCCCTTCACCTGCCCGGAGTGGTTCGCGGAGTCGGTTGTGAGCTTCCGGAACATGTCTGCTGTCTCGGACTGGCTGACCAGGCGTCCCTTGCCGCGCCCGCCGGCGTGGATCTGGGCCTTGACCACGACCTTGCCGCCCAGTTCCTGGGCAATGGCGCGCGCCTCGGCCGGGGTCGAGGCGACCCTGCCGCCGGTGACGGCGACGCCGTTCTGGGCCAGGAGATCACGCGCCTGGTATTCGTGCAGTTTCATGAAGTGCTCCGGGAGGTGTTTGCGCAGGAAATGCTACCGCCGGCGAGCATTACCAGATAGCGCGCTGGCGGAGAGGGGGAGATTCGAACTCCCGGTGACTTTCGCCACGGCCGTTTTCAAGACGGCTGCAATAAACCACTCTGCCACCTCTCCACTTTCGATTCTCAGCGGACGGGGGGAGTCCGGCAAGACGTCGCGGCCTTAGCACTCTTGACAGCAGAGTGCTAAGGCCGCGACGATTGTGCTACTCGCCCGGTTGACCGGTCTGTCGTTGAGGTGACTCCTTGCCAACGTATGAGTACCACTGCCCCCGCTGCAAGGCCTCCTACGAACTTCGCCAGGGTTTTGATGCGGAGACAACCCATACGTGCGAGGAGTGCGGGAAAGGGACGGCCAAGCGCGTCCTCCATGCCCCTCCGGTCGTGTTCAAGGGCAGCGGCTGGTACGTGACCGACAGCAGGAACAAGAGTTCTGCGGTGACCGATACCCCGAGCGAGACCCCGGCGGTGCCGGCGGCGACCGAGAAGCCCGCCCCCGCGCCTGCCACCCCGGCCGCGCCCGCCGCCCCCGAGTCCAACGCCGCTTCGTGACGTAGTTCACATACCGAAGTTTGAGTTTCGGCTATTCCAACACCGTTCCGCTCCCTATACTCCACCCATGGTTGGCCCCTTGCACGAACGGCGCCCCAGGGGGTCGGCCGCTCATTCTCCCACAACGCGCGAGCGCATCCTTCTCTCGGCTCGCCGCCTGTTCGCCCAACACGGCTACCAGGGCACGTCCATCAGGATGGTCGCCCGTGATTGTGGGCTCACCGACCCGGCGGTGTACTACCACTTCCGGACCAAGGCCGACATTTTCGATGAGCTCCTTGTCCCTCCCTCATACGAATCGCTGCCGCCACAGCCGGAGGTCGTAACGCGCGAGACCCTCGCCACGTTCCTTGAGGAGCGATTCCTCTGGTGGGCGGTGAACAGCGACTTCATCCGGTTACTGATGCGGGAGCAGATGAAGGGAAGGCCCGAGAGCATCGCCTACCTCCGGTCCTCGGAGCAGCATTACCGCGACGAAACCCGGGAGCCGGCGGCCGCAGTCCTCGGCGATGCGGGAGAGGTCGTAGTGGACCTGGTGTTCCACATGCTCTCCGGGTTCCTCTGGGACGTGATCCTGTCGTATGGCTCGGAGACGGCCGGGGTCGTCGCTCAGGAGTCATTCCGGGTTCGGGTTCGGGGAATCATCGGGGCAGCACTCGACTCGGGGGAGAAGGTCCACGGATGAACCAGGAACCGCATACGCCCGCCCGGCGGCGCAGCGAGCCCGCCACGCGCGGAAACGATCAGACGCGGGCCCGGATCCTGAGGGCGGCCCTTGAGCTCTTTTCGCGTGATGGTTTCGACGCAACCACGGTCCGGGCGGTCGCCCGGCAGTGCGAAATCTCCGATGCGGCGGTCTTCTACTACTTCACCAGTAAGCAACAGCTCCTCGATGCGCTCTGGAGTTTCCCGTCGGAAGACGGATTCCGGCGCCTGAAGCCGGGCGGCCCGATGACGCCGGCGCGGCTCCGGTCGCTTACCGACGAGTCACTCGACGTGATCGCGGACAACCACGAGCTGTTGCGGCTGATGACCGGCCAGGCCCTCGCCGGCGACCGCACCGCGACGGCGCTGCGCGAAGAGGCGCGGGTGGTCTGGCGTCGCATGGTGCACGCCCACTTCGCCGCTTCCGCAGACATCGAAACCGCCGAAGCCGCCACCGATGCCCTGCACGCGCTCATCAATGGCATCACCATGCGAGTAGTGATGGAGCACGGAGACGACGCTCCGCGCGTCTGCCGCGATCCCGAGTTCCGCGAGAGCCTGTTCCGGCGGGCGCTGCTGGTGGTGCCCGTGGCTCCGCCGGCGGCAGCGGTGGGCTGATGCGGGCCGTTGTCCAGCGCGTCCTCAGCGCTTCAGTTGAAGTGGACGGTGAGACGGTGGGAGCGATCGGCCCAGGGATGCTTGTACTCGTTGGTGCCGCCGTGGAGGATACGGACGCGACAGTGGCGCGGGTGGCCGCGAAAGTCGCCGCGATGCGCATCTTCGAAGACGAGTCCGGGAGGATGAACCGCTCGCTCGCGGACGCTCGCGGCGAAGTGCTCTGCATCAGCCAGTTCACCCTCTATGGAGACGTTCGCCGCGGTAACCGGCCGTCGTTCGACCGGGCCGCGCCCCGGGCCACCGCGGAGCCGCTCTACGACCGGTTCTGTCTGGCGATCGAGGAGGCTGGCGTCCGTTGCGCGCGTGGCGTGTTCGGCGCCGAGATGCGGGTCAGCCTGGTCAACGACGGTCCCGTCACGGTCGTGGTCGATTCCGCCGAGCTGGAACAGCCCCGGCGCGCTTGACCGCAATGCCGGGGGAGCCGCAACGTTCACCCACACCCCCGGTACCTGGAGCCCTCCCATGCGCATGAGCAAGCTGATGTTGAAGACGCTCCGCGAGCCACCCTCAGAGGCTGAGCTTGCGAGCCACAAACTATTGCTTCGTGCCGGGCTGGTCACGCCGTTTGCCGCCGGTCTCTATTCGTTCACCCCGGTGGGCTGGCGGGTCCTGCGCCGGATCGAAACCATCATCCGCGAGGAAATGGATGCGAGCGGTGCCCTTGAGGTGCACCTCCCGGCGCTGAATCCCATCGAGATGTGGGAGCAGACGGGCCGCGCCGAATCGATGGGGCAGACGCTTTTCCGGCTGACCGACCGTAAGGAGCGCGGGTTCGTTCTGGGGCCGACGCATGAAGAGGGGATGAGTCTGCTCGCATCGCGCCACATCCAGAGCTATCGCGACATGCCGGTCACCCTCTACCAGATACAGACGAAGTTCCGCGACGAGCCGCGGCCGCGCGGTGGTCTTGTCCGCCTGCGCGAGTTCACGATGAAGGACGCGTACAGCTTCGATACGGGTTGGGACACGCTCGACGCGAGCTACGACTCTGCTTTCGAAGCGTACGTGCGTATTTTCCGGCGGGCCGGCATCCCCGTGGTCCCCGTGGCGGCCGACTCCGGCGCGATTGGCGGGAAGGATAGCCAGGAATTCGTCTTTCTCACGCCCGATGGTGAGGACGAGGTGCTCATCTGCCCGGGATGCGGTTACGCCGCCAATGCCGAGAAGGCGGAGTTCGCCCCGCCTCCGCCGCACTCCGCGGCGCCGCTCGCGATGGAAAAGGTCCACACGCCCGGTATCAGGACGATCGCCGAACTCGCCCGGTTCCTCGGCATTGAGGAGCGGCAGACGGTGAAGGCCGTCTTCTACAAAGCCGACGGCCGGCCCGTCTTCGTCGCCATCCGGGGCGACCTGGATGTGAACGAGGTGAAGCTCAAGAACGCGCTCAAGGCGAAGGAGCTCGAACCGATGGATGAGGCGATGGTCCGCGCCTCCGGGCTGGTGCCCGGGTCGGCTTCGGCCGTGGGGCTCAAAGGGATGCCGGTCATCGCCGACCCGAGCGCCATCGACACGCCGAATCTCGTTGCCGGGGCAAACGAGTCGGACTACCACTTCCTGAACACGAACCACGGCCGCGACTGGGACGCGACACTCGTCGCCGGGATTGCCCTGGCGCGGAAGGGCGATGCCTGTGCTTCCTGCGGGACTGCCCTGCAGGTCAGCCGCGGCATGGAAATGGGCCACGTCTTCAAGCTCGGGACGATCTACTCCGAAGCCATCGGCGTCCAGTACCTCGATGAGTCCGGAGAACGCAGGCCGTGCGTGATGGGCTGCTATGGCATCGGCGTCGAGCGGATGCTGGCGGCGGTCATCGAAGCCAACCACGATGACAACGGCATTACCTGGCCACCGGAAGTTGCGCCGTTTGATGTCCACATCGTTGCCCTCAACCTCGACCAGGAGGCGGTTGCCGGGGCACTCGGTGAGCTCGAGGCTGCCCTCGCCCGGGACGGCCTTTCGGTCCTGATCGATGACCGTGACGACTCGGCGGGGATCAAGTTCAAGGATGCCGACCTCCTCGGGATGCCGGTCCGGATCACGGTTAGCCCCCGTGCTCTGGAGAAGGGCGGGGTCGAGTTACGCGACCGGCGGACCGGTGAGACGAGGGTGGTAGAGATGGGCTCGGTGGTGTCCGAGGTTCGCGGAATCCTCGCTCGCGCATGAGTGTTCCCCGGCGGGGAACGTATACTGGTTTTTCGCCGCCCTGAGAGGGCGGCCCCACGCCGCCAACCGGAGGTTGCCATGTCGGACCGGACTGCCACCCAGCCGACCCTCTTTTCGACCGAAGCCCTGAGCGAGTTGTCCCGGGCGGTGCACGCCTGGGAAGAAGGGCCGCTGGCGAAGACCCTGCAGCGTCAGCCCGAGCGCGACGACGTGTTCGCCACCAGCTCCCAACCGGTGCAGCGGCTCTACACGCCCCTGGATGTCGCCGGGCTCGATTACTTGCGCGACCTGGGTTTTCCGGGGGAGTACCCCTTCACGCGCGGTGTCCAGCCGACCATGTACCGCGGCCGGCACTGGACCATGCGCCAGTACGCCGGGTTCGGCACCGCCGAAGAGTCGAATCAGAAGTTCCGCTACCTGTTGAGCCAGGGCCAGACAGGTATCTCTGTCGCCTTCGACCTGCCGAGCCAGCTCGGGTACGACTCCGATGACCCGATGGCCATCGCCGAAGTGGGGCAGGTCGGGGTCGCGATCGACTCGCTGTACGACATGGAAACGCTGTTCGCGGACATCCCGCTCGACCGCGTCTCGACAAGCATGACGATCAATGCGCCCGCGGCGGTGATGCTTGCGATGTACGTCGCGGCCGCCGAGAAGCAGGGCATCAGCGCCGACAAGTTGAACGGCACGGTCCAGAACGACGTGCTCAAGGAATACGTCGCGCGCGGCACGTACATCTTCCCGCCGGCGCCGAGCGTCCGGCTTGCGGCCGACATCATGGCGTTCTGCGCGAAGGAAGTGCCGCAGTGGAACACCATCAGCGTGAGCGGCTACCACATCCGCGACGCCGGTTCGACTGCCGCCCAGGAGGTCGGCTTCTCGTTTGCCAACGCCTGCGCCTACATGGATGCCGCCCTCGACCGGGGCCTGGGCGTCGATGAGTTTGCGCCGCGGATCAGCTGGATCTTCAACACGCACAACAACTTCTTCGAGGAGATTGCGAAGTACCGGGCGCTGCGGCGGCTGTGGGCGCGGCTGCTCAAGGAGCGCTACGGCGCCACCGACCCCCGTTCGATGATGCTGCGAACGCACACGCAGACGGGTGGCAGCACGCTCATGGCGCAGCAGCCCGAGAACAACATCGTCCGGGCGGCGATCCAGTCGCTCGCGGCGGTGGTCGGGGGCGTTCAGAGCATCGCCTTGAGCTGCTTCGATGAGGCGCTCGCGCTGCCGACGGACGATGCTCAGCGTATCGCCCTGCGGACCCAGCAGATTATCGCCCACGAGACCGGCGTGACCGACACCGTCGATCCCATCGCCGGCAGCTACTTCGTGGAGCACCTGACGAACGAGCTCGAACGCCAGGCCCAGGAGTACATGGACCAGATCGCGAAGATGGGCGGCTCGGTCGCCGCGATTGAGACCGGCTGGATGCAGGCCCAGATCGCCGAAGCGAGCTGGAACTACCAGCGCGAGGTGGATGAGCACCGCGAGATCGTGGTCGGTGTCAACGACTACCGCGAAGGCGACCAGCAGCGGCCGTCGATCTTTTCGGTCGACAAGCGCCTCGTGGAGCACCAGCTCAAGCGGCTCGAGCATCACCGGCGCGAGCGCGATGCCGCGCGTGTGGAGGCGTCGTTGGCGGTGCTGAAGGAGACCTGCCGGGGGACTGGCAACCTGATGCCCCCGATCCTCGATGCGGTGCGGGCCTACGCGACGCTCGGGGAGATTTGCGGGGCAATGCGCGAGATCTTCGGGGAATACCAGCCGCCAACCGTGATCTGAGGGCCCACGCCCAATGCCGGGTGTGGTTCAATGCGCCCATTACGATCAGGGAGCTGCACATGACTACGCCGGCGCCAGCAGATCACCGCGTCTTCGTCAGCTACATCGACAAGTCACGGGAGTACTACCGTGCGCTCGGCTATGGGAACCCATATCGCTGGGCCTACCACCAGGATGCCCCGTTCCAGCCGCTCGAAAAGCCGCTGGCGGAGTGCCGTATTGGCCTGATCACCACGTCCAGCCTCATCGCGCCGGGCGAAATACCGCCACCCTTTACCGTCCCGGGAGTCGTCTTTTCCGCGCCTGTCGACCCGATACCGGACACCTTCTACACGGGACACCGGGCGTGGGACAAAGACGCGACCCACACCGATGACCTGGACTCCTACTTCCCCATCCACCGGCTCCAGGAGCTTGCCACGGTGGGCCGGATCGGCTCGGTTGCGCCGCGCTTCTACGGCGCGCCCACCGAGTACAGCCAGCGCAAGACCATCGACGCCGACGCACCGGCGATCCTCGAACTGCTCCGCGAGGACCGCGTTGACGCCTCCATCCTCGTCGCGCTCTGACCGGTCTGTCACCAGACCGTGAGTCTGGTCGCCCGTCACCTTGAAGCCGCCGGGATGTCGACGGTCGTGGTCGGTTCCGCCCGCGACATCGTGGAGCAGTGCGGCGTGCCGCGGTTCCTGTTCACCGACTTCCCGCTCGGGAACCCGTGCGGCGCACCCTATGACGCCGAGATGCAGCGGGCGATCATGGGGATGGCGCTGGAGTTGCTCGCCGGGGCCCAATTCCCACGGACAACGGTGCAGACGCCGTATGTGTGGCCCACGGATGGGTGGCGGGAAAACTACATGCGGGTCGACGGGATCGACCCCGCGGAGCTGCGTGGGCGCGGTGACGAGCGCCGGGCCCAGCAAGAAGCCCGTGCCCGGGGCAGGGCCACCGGCTAGCGCGAGGCAGTTCACACTCCGGTGCTTGACGCTGTTGGCAGCGGTTGGGCATACTCCGTAGTGAATAGTGATTCACTATCCACTATGGACGATGGTTGTGCCCCTCATGCGCCAACGAGCACCAAGGCGACCGGCCGGCGAGCGCAAGCAGCTCATCCTCGAGAGTGCGCAGGCCGTGTTTGCCGAAACCGGATACGCCAACACGGGCACGGGCGATGTGGCCCGCGGTGCGGGGATCTCGCCCGCGGCGCTCTACCGATACTTCCCGAGCAAGCGGGACCTGTACCTGGCGACCCTGCGGAATGCCGGACCGCGCCTGCTCGCGCTCTGGGGTGAACGGCTGCCATCGGCCGACGATCCACTGGAAGTCGTGCGGCGGCTGGGCATGGAGTACTACGACCACGTCCAGGGGCGTTCGACGTACACCCGGCTCTGGTTCCAGGCGCTCGGTGACACCTCGGACCCCGAGGTGCGGGAGGCCATCGCCGGGAATTTTCTCGGGATGGTGGAACTCATCAGCTCGCTCATCTCGGCCGCCCAGGCACGTGGTACCGCGCGGGACGACATCGAGGCACGCATTTCCGCGTGGCACTTTATGTCTATTGGTTTCACCTTCGACCTGACTCACCACCTTGGACTCGATGCCGAGCTCGACCGGGCGCGCGTCGAAGCCTGGGGTGACCTGTTCATCGACTCACTTCGGAAGGGACAGCATGCAACGGGCAACGACACCCCCACACGCACCGAAGGACGAGCGCTGCCTGTGCGGCGCACTCGTCGCGCGCATCTCGACCACGGGAGTGGAGATCCTCTGCCGGCGATGCCGGAGGGTCCACCACATCGCCTGGGCCAACAGCCTGATGGAGCCGCCGATGACTGATGCCCCCTGCACACCCTGACGCACACACCCATCGAGGCCAGAGGTCACGAACCCAGAGCCCGGACCAGCCAGAAACGGCTCGCCCGGGCCTTTGTTTTGCATCCCACCGAACCTGAGAGGAGAAGGGAATGAACGACACCGAACTCGACCCCAAGACCCGCGAGGACATGGTCCGCCGCGCCTGGTACGCGCATGACGCCCGCTGGTTCGCGGCGATCGCCGCGGAATTCGGGATGGAAACCGCCAACCGGATCAACCGGGCGGCGGTGCGCGCGGTCGGCCAGGTGGAAGCCGGCCGGCTCGCGCGGGTCATTGGCGCTCCCCAGACGCCATCGGTTGAAGGCTTTCTAGAGTTCCTGCACCGCGGGCTCGACCTCTACGTCGCGCCGCCGCTGATGGATATGACCATGACCAAGGTGGATGAGCGGAGCTACGAGGTAGCAGTCAACGACTGCTTTGTCCACACCAACATCACCAGGGCCGGCATTGACGGCACGTACGAATGCGCGGTCTGGGACCGCGTGCAGGGGTACCACGAGGCCCTCGGGCAGTCGCTCGAAGAGGGGCAGTTGCCGCCCACTACATGCGTCAGAGCGCGGGGCCTCGAATGCCGCCGCGTGCTCACCATCAAGTAACAGGGAGAACCAGCATGGACCACTCATCGACCGCCCAGTTCGAGCCGCTGCGCCAGGCGGT
>Ga0073904_10003230_pt1 | contig 12282 bp, 19 predicted proteins | sample KloWWTrecipitate_FD_66668 | JGI IMG/M metagenome (GOLD analysis project Ga0073904, IMG submission 66668) | Active sludge microbial communities from Klosterneuburg, Austria, studying microevolution and ecology of nitrifiers - Klosterneuburg... | ecosystem: Engineered > WWTP > Aerobic digester >...
TCCTCCCCCACCAACTGGTGATTGTGTCTATGTCCTCAATTTGTATGACAGCTTCGGTGATGGTTGGGGGTCTTCGCAAGTTGGAGTTAGTATTAATGGCGGACCGAATACGTGGTACACGGTTACGGGAGCTTATCAGCAAGTGTTGTTCGGAGTAAATATCGGTAACACGGTCGTACTGACCTATGATGCATCCGGACCATGGCAAGGTGAGGTCAGTTTCTCGCTCGGCATGCTGAATGGTGGTGTTTTCTATAACTCCGGTTCTGCTCCTCCGGGGGGTGTTGTCTTCGCGCAATCCGTGGATTGCTTGGCACCAGCGGCTGCACCGCAGGATTGCGCCGGCGGCGTTACCATCTGCAGTGGACAAGCCTTCAATAACAACAGTTCGAACACCGGTAATGTCGTTGACCTGAATACTGCTAACCAAGGGTGTCTCTCCGGTGGCGAGCAACAAGGAACATGGTATTACTTCTCGCCAAGTGCATCCGGTAACATCGGTTTTACGATCAACCCTTCCGCACCTACGGATTACGACTTTGCACTTTGGGGGCCTATGTCCACGATCTCATGTCCTCCAACCGGCGCGCCCTTACGCTGTTCATGGGCTGCACCGAATGGACCTACCGGTCTTGGAAATGGAGCCGTTGACCCTTCAGAAGGTGCCGGAGGTGATCGATGGGTAAGCACGATCAATGTGCTCGCGGGACAGATCTACGTCCTGTACGTGGATAATTTCAGTTCGAATGGTCAATCCTTCTCACTGAGTTGGAACTTGGCCGATGGTGCGTCTTTGGATTGCACCGTACTTCCTGTTGAATTTATAGAATTCAAAGCCATACCAGATGAAAACTCTGTTGATCTATCATGGACCACAGGATCTGAAAGTAATACATCTCATTTTATCATTGAGAGATCTAAGGATGGTATTGACTTTTCTCCAATTGGGTCTCTAAACGCTGCTGGTAATTCATACTCACAAATTAAATATTCATATCCAGATGATAATCCTATTATAGGAATGAATTACTATCGATTGACCCAAGTAGATATTGATGGGTCCGAAGTGAAAACTAAAATATTAGATGTATTATTCACAAAGGAGAATGGAATTACCATTTTTCCAAATCCAGTCGATGATGAGGTTACTGTATATCTCAATGATATACATGGTGAACAAATACATATCATTGATGTCAATGGTAAAATTGTAAAGAACATTAACATCAATGAATTGAATAATATTAAATTCTCAATGAATGGACTTGACTCTGGGTCATATATTTTAGTCATTACAAATGGTGGGTCTTCTATTGAGCATACTAGATTCATTAAAAAGTAAATTATAATGACCAATTGGACCAATCAAATAATTGATAAGACTAAGAAAGAGGCTTTGGGTAAATACCCAGATAAATGGTATGATATATTTAATGTTCAATCTAAACTAAGGATCGCATATTTTAATGGAGTGATGGATAGTGATAGGATGTATTGGATCAGTGTAAAAACTCCACCAAAAAATTCAAATCCTGTTCTAATATCAGTAATTGGACTTCCGGAGATCAAAGAGGCTTATTATGGTAAATATGAACATGGTCCAGATGTTATTCACTTACCGGACTATGAAATAGAAACATGGAGAGTTGTTGGGATTGGGTATATTAGAGTTGATCACCACCCAATCACACATTGGAGGCCCCATCCGGAATTTCATCATGGACTAGACGGGGACAACTGGTACATACATCATCTGAGATCTGATCGGAACGAGATACTTCGTATTCTCAATAACATTCCCCAAGAACGGGTAATAGATCGAGGGAGTATGGAACATCGATTGCGTCAATTGGACAAATTGATCCAACAGACTGAGATGTCAATGTCAAAAAATGAAAATGAAAATAATTGAATACTCAGAATTAGGAAATAGTTCTAAATGGATCATAACTGTTTTAGTATCTATGATATTAGGTCTTCTGAATTTATTGTTGATTGACGACCTTCATATATTTTCGATCTATCCAGCCATAACAATGATCACATTCCTAGTGATCTCATTTATATCCTCTAATATTACATATATTCTGATCCGACCATCAGATAAAGATCCAACTCTTTCTTCACCATTCGCACTCATTGGGTCAGTCATGTTGATGATGTTCATTTTATTTACAATGGTATCACAGATTTCATTATTTACCCTTTTTTATAATTGATTTAGATGGAAAATAGAAAAATAGTTTACGTTGATATGGATGGTGTTCTTTGTGATTTTTATGGGGCTGCTCGAAGGGAGATAAGAGAAAACCCTGAACAAAAATTTCCACAATCAAGATGGGGGTTTTTTCTAACCTTAGAGGAAATTCCCAATTCAATAAACTCTATTAATCTTCTTAAGGAAAAGTATGATGTTCGAATATTAACAAAGCCATCAGAGAGGAACCTTAATTGCTTTACTGAAAAAGCTCAGTGGATATTAGATCACCTAGGATTTGACATGGTGAAAAAATTAATTTTCTCAAGTGATAAATCAATTGTTAAAGGAGACTATCTTATAGATGATCAAAATAATGCTAATCAAGATAAATTTGAGGGTGAGTGGATAGAGTTCAATTCAAAAAAGTTCCCAGACTGGGAATCAGTTATTAAATATTTAATGTAGAATTTGTTATATTTGTGTATGACACATAAAGAGATATACCGGATATGTGAGGGAATACTTACTGCATATAATATTAATGAAGATATGTCGATATCTGTCGATTTGATTGTCGATTTATATGATAGGCACTTGACTGAAATTCCAATTAAATTCAAAGAAGTCTCATCGTCTTTTGATTGTAGTAATAATAAACTAACATCACTTAAAAATTGTCCTGAAAGAGTGGGCAATAATTTCTATTGTTATGGTAACCAATTAACAACATTAGAGTATTGTCCTGACCATATTGGTAATAATTTCTATTGTAATTCAAATAATTTAAAAACTCTAGACCATTTTCCTATATCTGTAGGTGGTGACTCCTATTGTGAATATAACCAATTAACTAATTTCGATGGACTTCCTGAATTCTTCGAACAGACTATTTATCTATTAGGAAATCCTGTATATGAGATCTATAAATTGTTTAATGAAGATCCTAGATGCATCTATTGGTTAAGAGAATATGATGTCATCATGGACATGACTGTAGTTGGGTATAGACTTGAAGAAGTTTTCCATACATTGGAGATGGAAGTTCCTAAAGATATTATCTTAAAGGAATATATACTGATATGATCAGTTTTAAACTATTTGAATCACATCAAGATATCCACGATTTATGTAATAATTATGATATCAAAAATTATACTATTAATGATGATGGTTCGGTATCAGTTGATAGTGGTGTTAATTTAAACAATAAACAATTAGCTGAAATTCCAATCCCTTTCAAAGAAGTTGATGGTGATTTTTATTGTGGTAATAATCAATTAACCTCACTAAAAGGATGTCCTGAAACAGTGGGTGGTAATTTTTATTGTGGTTATAACCAATTAACATCTTTAAAATATTGTCCTGAAACAGTAGGTGGTGATTTTTCTTGTAGTGAAAATCAATTAACATCTTTGGAAGGGTGTCCTGAAATAGTGGGTGGTAATTTTTATTGTAATGATAATCAATTAACCAATTTCGATGGACTTCCTGAATTCTTTGAACAAGATATTTATCTATATAGAAATCCTGTTTACGAGATCTATGATCTATTTCGTTATGATCCTAGATGCATCTATTGGTTAAGAGAATATGATGTTATTAGAGGAAATATTGTTATTAGAGATAGACTTGAAGAAGTTTTACACACATTGGATATGAACATACCTGATAATCTTGAACAATTATTGGGACCATATTACCTGATCCAATGACCAAATTTATGAAAAAATTCTTCAAACTAATATTACAACTCAAGACACATTATATATGTAAAAAGTTTGATATTAAGAACTATACCATTAATGATGATATGTCTATATCCATTGATGGGAATGTTAATCTCTTGAGAAATTATAAATTTTCTGAAATCCCAATCAAATTTAAAGAAGTCACTGGACATTTTGATTGTGGTCATAATGCCTTAACATCACTTAAGAATTGCCCAGAAAAAGTTGGGGGGTATTTTTATTGTAGTTATAATAAACTAACGTCACTAGAAGGATGTCCTAAATATATAAGTAGTGGTTTTTATTGTGATCATAATAAACTAACATCACTAGAAGGATGTCCTAAAAGGGTAGATGAACATTTTAGCTGTGAAAATAACAATTTAATACTTCTAAAAGGGCCTGAGTATATTGGTGGTCAATTTTGGTGTGTATCGAACCAAATAACCAATTTTGATGGACTTCCTGAATTCTTTGAACAATCAATTTCTATAGATAGAAATCCTGTAGATGAGATCTATAGATTATTTAAGTGTGATCCCAGATGCATTTACTACTTGAGAGATTATGATGTCATACGTGGAAATAAAGTTATTAGAGATAGACTTGACGAAGTTTTCCACACATTGGATATGGAAGTTCCTAAAGATATTCAATTGATGAATTATATTTTGGTCTGAACGCTTTTTATTTTTAATAGAGTATCCATGGATGGGAAATATCCTAGTCCAATACCTATTTTACTTAGATGTGAATATATATCTGAATAAAACTTATCAATTCTCTTTATGATATACTCCTTTTTATTACTATCATAGTCTCTGATCTCGGTTTCATTTTCTTGGTAATCCATTATATCCTCAACACTGATTCTAGAACAAACTCCCCCTATCACAACAGTCTTTTTGGAACTTTTACGAAAATCAGATAAAGTTTTATTTATAGATATTAACTCATCAAAGATTATGTCTATGATCTTCCCATCATCCATGAAAAGACCATTTAAATTTTCTAATTCCTCTTCGCTGAATCCAAAAGGTATATTATAGACTTTTGAAATACTCACACCATATTTATTTTCGATTTCCTCAGATGGATATTTTGTAGGATAGTAGATATTATCTATTGTATTTTCACCACTTGATACATCCTTGAATTTTTTTAGAATATCTCTAACACCATCATAATCTGATGAAATAAATAGTTTTCTCATTTTCGAAATATCTTTTTTATACTTTTTTGGAGGCCAATTCTTACTTGATTCTCTAACATACTCCGAATATTTCTTAAGATTCATTATCTATATATTAAACCACAATAGTATGATATTAAGGGAGTTTAGTCAGGATCCTCATATCTTAAAAAATTCGTATGTTTGTATGGGAAGTAAAATCATGCCGCATTCTAATGTATTAAAATCTAATACACTATATTTGTAATATATACTATATAAAATGAAAATTAGTTTTGATTTCGATGATACCCTCACTCACATTGATGTACAAAATTGTGCAAGGAAATTAATGTCAGATGGGCACACTATTTATATACTAACTGCTAGGTATGGAGATAATGAATCAAACTCATGGGGAGCTGATTGGAATGATGATCTAAAGGAATTGGCAGCGGATTTAAATATACCAAAAGATAGATGGTTATTCGCTGGAATAAGTTCAAAAAGTAGATTGGCCTCCCTCCATGGAATTGAATTGCATTTGGACGATGCTGCAGATTGGGTGAGAGAGGTTAAAACTGTTTGTAAAGCGATGCAATTCAATGAACATGCTTCGGAAGACAGTATTGAAAGGTTCATGTTAATGGTAGATCCAATATGACAGATCGACAATTATTCGACCATTTTGTTCAGGAAATTAACAGATCGAAGTTCTACAATACATCATTTCGAGAATACATTTGCCACATAAAAAATTATATAATTGTTGTTAACCCGTTTTCTATTAAATTATATGAAATTGAGATTGGATGTAACCTTCTCCCATATATAGGACCAGAATGCCTTCGAGGTATGTTAAGGACATTAGGGTTAAACCTTGACCTTTTATTTGATTATCACCATCAGGATTTTAATAAAGGAATAATTGGGACTGATCCCTGTGGTATTTTTGAAGATGTGTGTGGTATTAATATCTATCGAAATGAATCGGATATCCATCTTATGGATCTTGATCGTTCCAAAGATATCTTAGGACTCAAAGGTAGTATAAAGGAATCAATGAGGAATGATAAAATATCTGAAATATTTAAGATATGATATTAGAGATATTGATAAATGATATTCCGATCAGAGCTGATCAGGATAATTTTGAGGAAGAAATATCTAAGGTAAAATTTTATGTGGTGGGTGAAGTACAAAATCTTGACTCGACAGGTAAATATTATGCGCTTAATAAATTGAAGGAATTATATGTAGATAATGATGGATTTTTACATAGAGAAAGTGGTCCTGCTTTGATAGGATCAGAAATCATTTGTTATTATTCACATGGTAAATTACATAGAGATACAGATGATCCTGCTAGGATTTGGACATCATATATTGGAAAGGGAGAAGAGTATTTTCACCATGGTAAGTTACATAGGGAGTGTGGCCCATCCATAATTGAAACCTTTCACTTCCAAAGAATACCTAAGTTAGAATTCTGGTTAGATGGAGAAAAAGTTTCTGAACAATATCTAACCAGAAGGTCTAATCTAAAATCATTACTTGATGTCCCTAACTAAAATTTCAATAAAATTATTAAAAGATGGACATTTAACTTTAGGTCGATATGGGAATATCAAAGAACATACCCTATCTATCCATCATAATATTTCACCAATTGAAATTAATAGGTGGGATAAATTCTTTCCTAGAGTATATGAAGTGGAACAAAAAGATCATGTGGACGAGTATGGTAACCACGATGCATATCCACTTTCTGAATATGATCCGTACCGAATATATCAAAAGAGAAAATATGAATATGGTTATCTTTTTCGACCAATGGATAATACTATACCAAAGGCTGTAGTAACAATTTTCGGAATTAAACGTCACTATGTTTGGACAGATCATTTATGGTTCTCATACTACCATTATGGGAGATTCGTCTCTCCATTCTCAAGTATCCTACCTTTGGATAACATCAATGACTTTAACATCATATGGGATATTTTTTACAACGATAGTGGAAATATCCCATATGAAATTATTAATTATCTAAGTAATAATACTGAGAATGATTACAAAATGGCAATAAATGGTGGTACTGGATCGAGTAATGATTTTCCCACATTAAAAATAATACTTCTTAATTATTTAAGAGAAAGTAAATTAGATATATTAATGATAGAAGATGAAGTGTAAAATCTATTCTAATGAAGATGTGGGAGAGTCGCTAATTTGTAAAAGTAAGATCTCAATAAAATTAGTAAAGGATGGGTGGGGAAATATTGATGTCCATTCTTGCTCAGTGTCATATGAGTCCCCAACTGAACATAAAATATCTCGTATAGGCGAAAATTTCTTTGGGGAAATAGAAATGAAAAATTACAATCTTTCTGATCATAGTGAATCACCATCCATAACTGGTATGAACACCAGCATCAAATATTGGGGAGATCCACAGAAAGGGGAGTTTAATCCGAAGACCTATCTAATATATGACAAGTATACTATGTGGAATATTTGGTATTATGGAAACGAAGATAAGAACATTATTCTTAATAGAATTATCAAGTTCTTAAGTGAAAATAATGAGGGAGATCTACTTCGACATTATAGATATAATGAGACTGGTTTATTACTTGATGACTTTCCAATAATTAAACTAATGATCCAAAAATATCTAAGAGAGTATAAATTAAATTCAATGTTTGGGTAAGTCACAATAAACCAACAAAAAATGAATAGACAAGATAGTAAATACATAAGTGTGTCTAGGACACATCTTCTAAAAAATCTTAAGAAAAAGAGATATGAAACATCTGATGTTCTTGAGAAAAAGAGATATGAAACATCTGATGTTCTTGAGAAAAAGAGATATGAAACATCTGATGTTCTTGAGAAAAAGAGATATGAAACATCTGATGTTCTTGAGATCACTGTTGATGGTATGATAGATTGTCCCGGATGTAAAGATCTTTCTTACACTGCTTCGGTAAATACTAATTATATATGTGCTGGGTGTAATGGGAGTAGAAGGGTCAAATTTGGTGGAAGTGAGTATCTCAGTACTAACCGAAGTAGGTCGTCCTATATACCAAAAATTTTTTTTCTCAATTAGATGAAAGATTTATTCACACCAATGACCCCATCAATTCTTAACGGATCTAGGACCCAGATGCGAAAAATTGTGGATATGGAACATATTGACTATGTTGGAGGGTCTGGGTTAGAAAATGACCCACGATCTTGGGGATATGAAGACCCTAAAGTTGGATGTGGAGTATATTTAACTCTTGATGATGGAATCAAATGTCCATATGGAAAAGTTGGTGACCAATTTAGAATTGGACAAATTCAAGTTGAAATAATCAATATTCGAGTGGAAAGGATTAATAGTATTAGTGAGAAAGATGCAATATCAGAGGGAATATCCTCAATAGGATGGCTTGATGATAAAGAAACCTATTGGAGAACACAAGATGGTGGGGCTTGTTATAATCCAATCGGATCTTTCAGATCTTTTTGGGAAGTGGAAAATGGAAATGAAAGTTGGGTCAGCAATCCGTGGGTATGGGTAATAGAATTTAAAAAATATGAATAAAATTATCAACTTTTTTCTTGAAATTTTGAATAGATCCAGAGATGTCCAAAATTTCAAGATGGTATATCACACTATAGTAATACCGAATATTGGTCGTGTTAATAAAAATGGCCGTATATACACGATGGAATCTATAGAAAAAATGTGGGGGGAGTTCAAAAATATGTATGGTCAGATTGATAATCCGACCACTGATAATATCCAACTACATAATATATCTCATCAGATACATAGAACTTTTATACACAATAATGATCTATGGGCTGAGTATTCTATTTTGAATAATGACAATGGTAAAGGGATATATGATCTATTCAAATTTAATATTGGATTTCTAAGACCAATGGGACGAGGTAATATTATTGATTCAGTAGTCAAAGATTATGAATTGATATCGTTTAACTTTCTTGATACTGATTCATTTAAATCTAGTAGTTTTATAAACATTAATCCATGATAGAATTAATTAAAAATGAATATAATACTTATTTGGGGGATTTGATCCACTACTATAAGTTGGTAACTGAGAAAATGCCAAATGCTTATGCTCCATATCATAATGTGGGTCATGTGTTACATGTTTTTTCAGAAACATATGATGGGTGTATTAAAATGAATATAAGCAAAAGAGAGATGCGTAATTTACTAATATCAGCTCTTATGCATGATTATGGACACATGTCCAAGAAAGGGGACGATAGTTTAAATATTAGTACTGCTATTGCATATTTAAGAGAGTATGTACTTGATATTGATAGACCACATTTAACATATATTGAAGATGTGATCAGGTCAACAAAATATCCTTATTCAGATGAGTTATTCAGTGAATCACAATTAATCGTAAGAGATGCTGATAAATCACATACCTTCTCTTCTGAATGGATACAAATAATAATTTATGGTCTTGGAAAGGAATTGGATCTATCCGGAAATAAAATGATAGAAATTCAAAAGTTATTCATGGAAAATCTCGAATTTCAAACAGAGTGGGGTAAAAATAAATTTAATAAGTTAATACAACCAAGAATTGTGGAGATTGGTGAAATGATAGATGTTATCTAGACCTCGATCGTGTCTGGGATTGGAACTTGATCTTACCACTGTGTCAAATACACATCATATAATCTGTAGCAATCATCACATCCATGATCATCATCACATCCACATCTTTCATATCCTCCTTCAGTGTCCCTGAGAATTATATCACCCTCCGTATTTATTCCAGAGTTCGATAACATACGACTCTCGGTATCGTAGAATGCAAATGTATCAACATAAGGATAGTCAGTAAAATCCCCACCATTATCGATCTTTATTACTATCTTGGATTTGTGTCTAGTTCCCTTGAATATGAAATTAAAGTATGATTCTAGATCATAATTATTTAAAACTTCTCTTCTGGCCCACCCTTCTTTATCAGAATATGATTTGAATTTGTTAATATCAGAGTCCTTCGTGACATATACCCTATCCATTACCCACTTAGGATCAAATCCTCCAATATCACTCTCAGATTTATAGACCTTCCAAACAAGAGCCCTCCCAATTAATTTCCCAATTGGATCCAACAAGATCAACATTTTACACTGATCAGGATTTTTCGTATATATGTCAAAGTATTCCTCACACTCTTTAAATTTCATACAAGACCCACCTAAAACACCATCAATAGATGCATATGTATCTTGATTATAATATTTTCTTATATCCTCGCCACTTACAACTTTAAATTCTTCTCCTTTTCCAGATACCAAGGACTTCCATATATTAACAAATTCTTCTATATCTTTATCAGTTAAATGGTTGTGGGTCCCCATAAATTTTAGAAATTGCCTAACGAACCTTCCTATTTTTATCTCAGATCTTCCTTTAAGATCAAAGTATTCAGATTTTTTTACCTTAGTTTCAATCTTATTAAATGATTTATCTGACATAAATGAGATCATATCGTCTTTGTCTTTTACAATATCCAAGTAATTTTGACTATAGGTAATATCATCATCACCCTCTTCTAGAACATCTAGAATGAGCATAGAAATTTCACTATCATATTTATTCGAAATTTTTTTTATGATATTCTTAAATTCTTTAGACATCACTAATTTATTTTCTAAAAGAAGTTCTATCTTGGACTCTAGAAACATATCATAATACTTTTTTAACATACCATATATATTAAACATTTTTATCAAAAAGGATAAAATTACTATGATAAATAAATTATATAGTAGTGAGTCAATTCCTAATGAACTATATAGAAATATAATTGTTGATATCATGAAAGCGAGTCTTGAGGTGGCAAAATATGAAAGAGGAGGACCACCTTCACACATTCAATTATCAAAAAAATATATTGATATACTACACAATACCCCTAATGGAAGTTTTGCACTAGAATCCACTAAAAATTTAAACAAAGAATGTATAGGTATAATATGTGGATTGAAAGTTATACTTAATTCAGAAATAGGAGATGGGTTTGTTGTAACAAGAGAGGAGGATGGTTATCAGATTAGAAAAAGTTTTATTTGGAAGTAGAATCTATTACACTAGAAGGTGAACAAGGTGACCCGGCTGGGACCATTAAAGTTACTGCACATTTCAGAGATGGGACAAGTGATAAGTTGATAAGCACATGTGCGAATAGTATCTACCACTGGGTTCGATTAGATAGTCCTGATATTATTCGATCTGCTCCTATCCCCGTGTTATTTAGTGAAGAAGATATCTATCGGATATCTGAGCAGAGCAGAACACAAGTTAAACAATTTGACTTAGGATCAAAGGAAGAAGAAGATGAGGCAAGACTAGAGCAACAATGGAGAGTAGATGGGATAAAGGAAGGACTCGAAATATCTAATGATCGTGCTATAAATATAGACCAACTGATGAAGGTAGTGGAAAATAGACTCAAGTATCACTTTAATGAAACTGAAGATGATTGGATTCCCATAATTCAAGATTTTTATAAATCTCTTATCGAAGTAATAAAATATAGAGTATGAACATGAACATTCCAAGATAATATTTCTGATCCTTCTTACCTCATGGTAGTAATACTCGTAATTTTTGTGCAGGATGTGTATTATATTTCAAGTGATACTGAAGACTCCATCAAAAGACGATGTTAGATATTCTTCCAAATATTATGATATTGATCATAGGAATCAATTAAAGATAATAATCCATATGGAATATATACTTGTATGACAACTTCAGAAATACGTAATATCTGTGAGGAATATAATATCAAGAATTATACTATCAATGATATGTCCATAAGTGTTGAAGGGGATGTTAATCTATCATATAGAAATCTAAAATCTCTTCCTATCAAATTTAAAGAAATCACTGGATATTTTAGCTGTCGTGACAATAAACTAATATCACTTAAAAATTGTCCTGAAACAGTGGGTGGTGATTTTTCTTGTGGTAATAATCAATTAACATCTTTGGAAGGGTGTCCTAAAACAGTAGGTGGTGGTCTTTCTTGCAGTAATAATCAATTAACCTCACTAAAAGGATGTCCTGAAACAGTGGGTGGTCATTTTTCTTGTAGTAATAACCAATTAACATCTTTAAA
>Ga0073904_10003236_pt1 | contig 12266 bp, 9 predicted proteins | sample KloWWTrecipitate_FD_66668 | JGI IMG/M metagenome (GOLD analysis project Ga0073904, IMG submission 66668) | Active sludge microbial communities from Klosterneuburg, Austria, studying microevolution and ecology of nitrifiers - Klosterneuburg... | ecosystem: Engineered > WWTP > Aerobic digester >...
CGGCGGCCTGGTCTACCGCGTCTTCTCTACCCTTCCCCCGCCGACGCCAGCGCCACAGCAGCCCTGACCACGCGGCGCGAGGTCCGCCGGCCCATCGACAGGCGCGGCAGGGGCTGCGGGGGTCTGGTATACTGAGCGGCGCCAGTCGCGCTGGCCGGGACAGGCCCTGCGGCCGGGTCGCCGCCACCGCCACCCATCGATCAGCACCTAGCCAGGGGGAGGGCACCGCATGAGGCGCCTTGTTCGCAGCAGTCTGTCCGTCTTGTCGCTCGGCCTGGCCTTGGGCCTGGCTCCGGTGTCAGCGGCGCCCGACCAGTTCGTCATCTTCGTCAACACCACCGAAGACATCGCCACCGACAGCAACCATTGCCTGCCCGGTGACAACCCTTGCTCGCTACGCGGCGCGATCGAAAAGATCCAGGGTGCGGCCGTGGCCGGAACCATCCGCGCCTGCTACGATCCGGCGACCACGCCGCGGGGCAAGAAATGCCCGCCGGGACGCAAGCCCTTGGCTGTCACCGATCCTGGTTACGATCCGGCCACCGGGCGCTGGACGCTGGAGTTCGGCGAGAACGCGATCCCCTACAACTTCACCGCCGCCGGCACCGCCATCGACTTCGGCGCCGACATCGTTGACTACGCCGGACCGCAGGACAACAGGATCGTCATCCGCCCCGGCGCCAGCGAGATGGCCTACGCCTTCGTGGTCGAAGGTCCGGGCAGCACCTTCAAGGGTTTTACCCTGTCGGGGGCCTATGAGCAGGCGGCCATCATGGTCCGCTACGACGGCTTCAGCGGCGGCGCCCGGGACAACCAGTTCGGGCCGGGCCTCAGCTTCGCCAACATCAATCCCGGCGTAGGCATCATCCTGCGCGACCGCCAGACGATCGGCAACCGCTTCGTCGGCAACTGGTGCGGCCTCGAGGGCGACGGCTCGGTTCGCGCCACGGTGTCAGAGGACTGCGTCCAGATCATGAACGGCGCGTCGCGCAACGTGATCGGCGGGCAGGATCTGAAGGATCGCAACATCCTGGCCGGCAGCGGCATCGGCTCGGCGGTCAGCGTCTTTGAATCGGCGCCGGCCAACCAGATCGTCGGCAACTGGATCGGGCTGAACGCCAAGGGCCAGCCGGAAGCCAACAACGGCGGCATCACCGTGAAGCTGGGCGCCAACAACACCGAGATCATCGACAACCGCATCAGCGCCAACAAGGTGGCCGGGATCGCCATCTTCGACACCACCAGCGGCACAGTCATCCGCGGCAACCGCATCGGCCTGCTCGAGGACGGCAGCTGCGCCGGCAACGGCGATGTCGGCATCGCCATCAACAACCAGGTGTTCAACGCCCTGATCGAGGGCAACGAGATTTCCTGCAACGACAAGGGCGGGGTCTCCATCCAAGGTGCGGCGGCCAAGAGCATCCACCTGCGGCGCAACCTCTTCGAAGACAACGACGGGCCGCCGATCAACATCGGCCAGGGGGCCAACAACAAGATCAAGCCGCCGCAGCTCTCGTTGGCCTCGCCCGAGCGCATCATCGGCAGCGCGCCCGGTTGTCTGGGCGGACCGGTCGAGATCTATTCGGACTCCAAGGAGCAGGCCGGAAGCTATGAGGGCGAGGTGCAGGCCGACGGCGCCACCGGCCTCTTCATCTTCAATCCCTCCGGGCCGTTCAAGTACAACAAGGTCACGGCCGTGTGCACCGATATCAACAACAACACGTCGGCCTTTGCCCTGCACCGCGCGATGGGTTCCACGGCACCTACGCCCACTCCCACCCGCACGCCCTTCCCCAGCCCCACCGGGGGGACGCCGCAGGTCGAGCTGCGCAGCGTCTTCATCCCGTCGGTGCTCAAGAACGGGCGGCTGGGTCAGTAGCGCGGCGGTCAGAGATCAAGGCGGCGGCGACCGTGCGCCTCGCGGTCAGGGTTGCCCTGACCACCGTGGCGGCTTCCGCCCTGGCGACGGGAGCTTCCGCCCAGCCGGTGGCGGCGCAGTCCGGGCGGCTGACCGATGATGCCGGTATGGCCCTGGGCCTGGTCCATGTGGATCTCATGGACCTGCATGCCGAGCGCCTGCCCGCCGGCGGATCGGCGGCGCGCGAGCTGCTGCCCGCCGCTGACCTCGCCGAGCGCTACGCCCAGGCCCGCGCATCCGGCGCCGCCTGGAACCGCTGGTCGCTGTACTGGGACCTGATCGAGCGGCCGGACGGCAGCTGGGACTGGTCCGTCGCCGACGGCATCGTGTCCCGCGATCTGGGTGCCGGGCTGGCCAGCCTGCTGATCCTGCAGGGCACGCCGCCATCAAGGGCCGGTCTTGTCGATGCGGCGGTCTGCGGCGTGGCGCCCGTGGCTGTCGACGGCGAGGCGCCTGAGCGTCCTCACGATGCCGGGTCCGCCGGGAACGGGCGGGCTTCGGCGCGCCGTGACCGGCCTTGCCGCGTCGAGGCGGCCCCGCCCAAAGACCTGGAGGCGCCCACCTTCCTGGACGCGGCGGGGCGTCCCACCGAGGACATCGCTCGTGCGGTCCAGGCCAATCCGGCCAATCCCTGGGCCGTCTTCCTGGCGGCGGCAGTGGACCGCTACCGGCCGGGCGGCGTCCTGTCCCGGCTGCGGTCCCGTCCCCTGGAGGGCGTCCGCGCCTGGGAGGTGGGCAACGAGCCCAACCTGGCCCATTTCTGGAGCGGCAGCGCCGATCAGTTCGCCCGCTACCAGGAGGTGGCCTGGCGGGTCATCCGCTGGCGTGATCCGACCGCGACCGTGCTCCACGGCGGCATCGCCGACGACGCCGGCGCGGCCGACTGGTACCGTGCCTTTCTGGCGGCGATCAAGCGGCGCTTGGCGGCGGCGGGTCTGGATCCGACCGACCAGCTGCCCTTCGATGCGGCGGGATGGCATTGGTACGTGTACCCCAGCCTGCTGCAGACCGGCCCGGCCCGCGCGCGGCAGTTGCTGGCCGAGGCCGGGTTGCCAGAGCGCCCCATCTGGGTGACCGAGCTGGGCGTGCCCGTCTGGAACGAGCATCCGGGGCCCTGTTGGGATGCCAACAGCCCCTGGCGGGCCACGGCACAGGAACAGGCGGGCTACCTGTGGCAGGCCTATGCCGAAGCGCTGGCGGCCAAGGTGGCCGCGGTCTTCTTCTTCCAGCTCTACGATGACTGCGGCAACGGACCCAGCAGCTACGACGCCTTCGGCCTGGTCCGCAACCACGCCACCAACCAATGCTGGGCGCCGCCGGAAGGTCAGGCCTGCTGGCGCCGCGACGCCGCGTTGGACGGTCGGCCGCGGCCTGGATTCCAGGCGCTCCAGACCTGGTCGGCCGAGCTGGCCGGAGCCAGCCTGCTCTGGCATCCGCCGCGCGAGGCGAACTTCACCCAGCGGGTCCTCTTCTACCGCCCGCCGGACAAGCGCGTCAGCCTGCTCTGGAACCTGGTTCGCGCCGAGCAGGTGATCAGCTTCTTCGCCACCGGTCCCGCAGGCGTCCTGCTGCGTTTCGGTCCGACCGGCCTGCTGGAATCCCAACCGCTGAGCCCCGTCGCCGGGCGCTACAGCCTGACCTTGACCGGGGCCACCAACCGCAACAACCCGGGCAACCAGTCCGCGGTGATGGCCGGTTTGCCGCAGATCCTGGTGGAGCGGGATAGCGCTGCGCCCTTTCGCGCCCTGCTGGACCCATTGCCCGAGACCTCCGGCCGCCGCCTCGACCTGCTCGTCCGCGCCGCCGATGGTGGGACGGGGGTCGGGCGCATCGAGATCCTGGTGGCTACAGGCACCTGCGCGGCACCGGTGGCCTGGGAGCTGTTGACCGCCATGGATTGGACCGCCGATCCGCTCGCGGGGGAGCAGGTCTTGGCCTTCGAAGGCCAGCCAGGCCCGGTCTGCTTCGCCGCGCGGGCGGGGGATCGCGCCGGCAACTGGACGGCGGCGCCCGACGCCCCGCAGGCCAGGACGGTGATCGTCGCGGACGGCCCGACCCCGAGCCCGACCCCGATCGCGAGCCCGAGTCCGCGTCCGACGGTGGTCCCCTCAGCCTCGCCGGTACCTACGGTCGCTCCGAGCCTGGAGCCGACGCACACCGCGACGGCGAATCCGACCGCCACCCGGCCTCCTGGCCTGCGCCCCGGGGCCTATCTGCCGCAGCTTCAAGGCGGAACGGTCGCCGACGCATGGGCGCGATCCAGTCTGAGGCTCCGAGCGTGGCCCTGATACGAGCGCGACCCGTGGCGAACCCTGTGGCGATCAAGGGTCCCGAGAGGCTCAGGTGTCGGGCGCGTCCTCGACCCAGCGGCATTCGATCCGCAGCCCGGCACAGCGGAACTCGGCGCGCGGCGGCGCTTGCTCGATCAACGCCAGCGCTTCCTTGAGGACCCGCAGCAGTTGGTCGCGCGATGTGGGGCCGCCATAGGCCCCGGCGAAATCGATGAGCAGTTGTTCGTTCATGGACGGTCTCCGCAACCGATTGTATCATGCCTGCGTAGATGCCAATCCAACTATGGAACACATGAGGATTGAACCGGAGACCGCACTGGTCCAAGCCGCTCGTCAGGGAGACCGGGGCGCGTTCGGCCAGTTGGTCGACGCCTTCCAGCGCCCGGTCTATTCCCTGGCGTTCCGCATGCTGGGTAGCGCCGATGATGCTGAGGATGCGGCCCAGGAGTCTTTCCTGAAGGCCTATCGCGCCATGGGCAGTTATGACCCCGCGCGTTCGTTCTCGACCTGGCTCCTCTCGATCACCGCCCACCATTGCATCGACCGCATCCGCCGCCGCCGGCCTGAGCCGGTGTCGCTGGACGACCTGCCGCCTTGGCGGGAGTTCGCGGCGCCGGCGGTGGACCCTGAACGGGCGGCCATCGCGGCTGACCGCGCCTCGTGGATGTCCGGTCTGCTGGGCCATCTATCGGAAGCGGACCGCCTCGTGTTGGTGCTTCGTTACTGGCATGACCTGGGCTACCAGGAGATTGCCGAGATGACGGAGACCAGCGAGGCCGCCGTCAAGAGCCGTTTGCACCGCGCGCGGCGCCAGCTCGCGGAAATGATGAGCCCGCGGGCGACCACCCCTGAATCTGACGGGCGGACGGCCGCCCCTGCCGGACCGGACCACGCCTATCACCTGGCAGCTGAACGGAGCGAACCATGGAACCGCACTGCGACACCTTCAACGAACTGATCGACGATGCCCTGGACGCTTTCCTTGAGCGGGGAATCGCGCCGCCGGAGAACCTGCGCCGCCATCTGAACAGCTGTGGCGACTGCGGCCGCAGCTGGGAGCAGATCAGCGCCCTGCACCGGATGCTCAAGGATCAGCCGGCGATCGAAGTGCCGGCCAACTTCACCCATCGCACGATGGCGCGGCTGAACACCTGGATGCTGAGCCGCCCGGCATGGCAGCTGGCGGCCTTGCAGCTGGCGGCGATCCTGACCGGTGTTGCCGCGGTGGTGGCGGCGCTCGGCCTCCTGGGTTCTGGCCAGGGAACGCCGATGCCGGCACCGGTGTGGGTTGCCGCCGCCGCTCAGTTGATGCGCTCCGCAGGTTCTGTCAGCGCTGCGCTGGTGGCGTCGCTGGTCGAAAGCCGGTGGGTCGCGTTATCATATCCGTTCATTGCGGTGATGCTGGCCGCGATCTGGTTCCTGGCCCTGTTCGGACCGCGACTGCTATTCAAGTCGGACCGCGGCAGGGCGTCGTAGGATCAATTTTCCCAGGCGCGTCGCAAGCGATGCTCGCCGGCGACCCGACCTGCCCTTCCACAGAAGAGTGAGCCATGATGCATCATCACCGCCATCGCCCTGCCCCTGATCGCCCCGCCGCGCGCCCCGGCTTGAAGCGGCGTCTGCTGATCCTGCCGCTGATCGTCGCCGTCCTCGGCGGCGCCCCGTCGGTCCTGGCCGCGTCGACCGATGAGCCCTGCGGCGTCCATTTCGGCGACACCGTCATCGCTGAGGGGCAGAGCCTGGACTGCGATGTGGTGGTGGTCGGCGGCAGCGCCCTCGTTGAGGCCGGCGCCCTGGTCGACGGCAGCCTCAACGCCGTGCCGGGCAGTGTGCGGATCCTGGGCGAGGTCACCGGCGATGTGTCCGCGGCGCGCGACATCGCCATCAGTGGCGACGTCGGCGGCAATGCCTTCGCCATCGGTGGCGACATCGAGATCGACGGCACGGTAGGCGCCAACGCCACGGCGGCGCGCGGCAACATCAGCCTGTCGCGCGGGGCCGAGGTGGAGGGACAGGTCTCGGCTCGCGGTGACGTGACCCTGGCGGAGGGCGCCCGCGTCGGCGGTGACGTGGTCGCCGGTGGCCAGGTGGCGTACGACGGCGTGGCCGATGTGGATGGGCAGATCACCGAAGGTCATGCCGGGAGCGGCTACGCTTCCATGCCCGGCGAACAGGATCCGCAGACCGGCGTCATCCAGGCGATCATGGCCTTGGCGGTCATCATCCTCGCGGTGCTGTTCGCCACCCTGACCGCGATGGCCGCCCCGGGTCGCGTGGCGACCCTGGCCGACGCGGCGTCCGGCTCGCCGATGCTGATGGTGTTGCTGGGCCTGATCGCGTTGCTGGCCACCCTGCCGGCCCTGTTCCTCGTGATTCCGCTGTTTCTGGCCCCCATCGCCCTGGCCTTCGGTTGGGTCGGCCTGGGGCAGGCCTGGGGTCGACGTGTCGCGCCCCGACGCAGCGCCGTCCAGCAGACCGCGGTCGGCTCGCTGCTTCTGGCCGCCATCGCGGTCCTGGCCATCGTGACCATGTTCGGCCTGCCCCGCTTCGCCGTGGTCTGCGGTATCGGTCTGCTGCTGCTCATCCCCATTGCCTGGGCCTATGCCGCCGGCATCGCCACCTGGCTGGGCAGCCGCCCGTTCAAGCGCGGGGCGGCTGCGGCCTTGCCTGCGGGTACGGAGGATCGCTCGCCGTTCCCCGCCCCGTCGGTCCCCGCACCGTCGGAACCTGGGCGGGACGCGTCGACACCTGAGGAAGCAGCGATCGCGGCCCCGAGCCGGCCTGCGGACGACGCCGTCCCGGGCGTGGTCGGCGAGATTGCCGTCCCGACCGACGACCTCCCGGTGGTCGAACTGCGACCGACTGTTCCTGGCGCTGTTGGGACGGCGCCCGCCGCTCCGGATCCCTTCGCTCCGGCGCCCGCCGCTCCGCATCCCACCACTCCGGATCCCACCGCTCCGCATCCCGCCGCTCCGGATCCATTCGCTCCAACGCCGGAGGCCGCGCTGCCCGTCGCGCCGGCGCCGGTCGAAGCGCCGCATGACGAAGTCCGGCATGGTCCGGCGCTGCGTCAGGTGCTCGGGCTGAGCCCGATCTACGCCGAATTGCTGCGCAGCGCCGGCGTCAAGGGGGCGCGAGACCTTGCCGCGCTGAGCCCGGATGAGGCGGCCCGGTTGACCGCCGCTCCGGGCGTCCTGCCGGTGCCGGTCGACAAGGCGGCGGCGTGGATCCGGGCGGCGCGCGCGCTTCTCTCCGAGGCGGGCTGATCGCATGACCCTGGCGGAGCCAGAGCTCCGGCAGCGCCGGGGGCAGGGTCGCCCCCATGTCTGGGGTCCCCTCTGGTCCCTCGCCTGTGGCGTCATTTCGGCCGCGCCGCCATTCAGCCCGCTGCTCCTGGCTCGCCTGACGGCGGCCGTGTTCGTGACCGGGACCATCTGGACCCGGCTCTGGCCCGCGCAGCGCGCCGATGAGCAGCCGGAGGCCGCCGCGAGGACGCCGTTGCGGCCGCTGGCGATCCAGCTCTGGCTGCTGCTGGCGTTGGTCCTGCTCATCAACGCGCGGGCCGCATCCTGGCTGGTCGTCGCCGCCTTCCTGGTGGCGGCAAGCGCCGTCCTGGTCCGGCGGATGCCGGGAGTCCACCTGGTGGTCGACCTGATGGGGTCGGTTGCCCGCATCGCCATGCCTGGTTGGCTGGGCTGGTTGGCGGCTTCGGCGGACCGACAGCCGCTTCCCGAGCCGAGCATCGCGTGGGCCCCATGGCCGGGTTTGTGGTCGGCGCTGGGACTGTATGCCTTGCCGCTGGCCGTTTGGGCCTGTTTCACGGTGGTGGACTTCAGCTTCACCGCGCATGGCCGCGGCCGCGGAGAGCCGCTATGGCGCGGCCCTCTGCTGCTGGCGGCCTACGTTGTCTTGGCCCTGGTCCTGGCCGACCAGGGGCAAGCAGTCGCCGCGGCGGCGATCACCATGTTCGGGGCGACCCAACTGCCGATGCTCGGCGCATTGGATCATGGTCGACGTCGCTGGTACGCTCAAGCGGCCCAACCGGTGTCCATCCTCGCGCTCTTGGCCGCGGCGGTGGCCATCGCGCGCCACGGACCCTGACCACCGCGCTTGCCGCGACCGCATTCGGCCCGTTTCCGGGAATCAGAAAGGACCTGCATGGACAGCAGCATCACGGTGCCGCGGCATCTCGCCAGCCTGGCCGATCTCAGCCCACAGGAGACGATGGGTCTCCTGGAAGTGGCTCGCGAGCTCAAGGACCGCTGGTCTCGCGAGCGGCGGAACCTGGACCTGCTGTCTGGCAGGTCGCTCGCGATGCTGTTCACCAAGCCGTCGCTGCGTACGCGCGTGTCCTTTGAATTGGCCATGCAACAGCTGGGAGGACATGCGCTGTACCTGTCGCCGGCCGAGGTCGGTCTGGGCCAACGCGAGAGCGTGGCCGACGTCGCCAGGGTGCTGGGGCGCTACGCCGACCTGATCATGGCTCGGGTCTACGCCCACGCCGATGTGCTCGCTCTGGCGGCGCATGCCGGTGTGCCGGTGATCAACGGACTGTCGGATCTGGAGCATCCCTGCCAGGCCCTCGCCGATCTTCTGACCGTCCTGGAAGTGGCGGGTCCGCTCGCCGGCCGGCATCTGGCCTATGTCGGCGATGGCAACAACGTGGCCCATGCGCTGCTCCTGGGGGGTGCGCAATGCGGCATGCGGGTGTCCATCATCCACCCCCCTGGCTATGCCCCGGCGGCTTCCGTGATGCAGTCGGCCCGCGCCTTCGCGGCGCAGACCGGCGGCGCCGTGCTGGCGACGACCGAACTGGCCGCCGCCGACGGGGCGCATGTGCTCTACACCGACGTCTGGGCCAGCATGGGACAGGAAGCGGAGGCGGCTGGTCGCCGCGCGGTGTTCATGCCCTACCAGCTCAACCAGGCGCTGGTGGATCGTGCGGCGCCGGATTGTCTGGTGCTGCATTGCCTGCCCGCCCATCGCGGCGAGGAGATCACCGATCAGGTGATGGATGGGCCGAACAGCCAGGTCTTTGCCCAGGCCGAGAACCGCCTGCACGCCCAGAAGGCGCTTCTTGCCTGGCTGGGCGGCGGCCTTTCCTTGGCCGGCGCCCGGGTAGGATGAAGCGCGGAGCGCGAGGACGCGGCGCATGCTCCATCTGAGCGACCTCGGGATCTACTTGTTCGCCTTGCGGGCCACGGATGTCCTCGACATCCTGTTGGTCGCGCTGCTGGTGTTCGCCCTCCTGGTCGTGGTGCGTGGTTCGACCGCCGTGCGCCTGCTGCGCGGCATCCTGATCGCGGTTCTGCTGCTGTTGCTGGTCAGCCAGGTGCTGGATCTGCCCGCCTTCGGGCTGATCATCTCCCGCTTGCTGCCCTCGGCGTTCATCGCCATTCCGGTGATCTTCCAGCCGGAACTGCGGCGGGCCTTCGAACGCTTGGGCCGGGCGGGCTTTCTGGGGGCGCGGTTGGGGCGGGGCGGGGCCGACTGGATCGAGGGGGTGGCGCAGGCCTGCCGCCGCATGGCTGAAGGCCGGGTGGGCGCCCTGATCGTCATCGAGCGCCGGATTTCGCTGGCCGAGTTCGCCGACCGCGGCCTGCCCATGGATGCCACCTGCAGCGCCGACCTGCTGCAACAGGTCTTCGTTCCCAACAGCCCGCTGCATGATGGCGCGGTCATCCTTCGTGCGGGCCGATTGGTGGCCGCGCGGGCGGTCCTGCCGCTCGGCGCCGCGGCGGGTGGCCTGCGGGCCCTGGGTACGCGGCATCTGGCGGCGGTGAACATCAGCCGCTTGACCGACGCGGTGGCCATCGTGGTGTCGGAAGAGTCAGGCTTGATCTCGGTGGCGCAGGACGGCCGCCTGACCCGGCGCTTGACCGAGCTGTCCCTCGCCGAACGCCTGCGCGCGACCTTCGCCAGTCCGGAAGCGGAGGCACGCACCGGTTGGCGTGAGGGATGGGCCGAGTTGCGGCGAGCCATGGGTTTCCTGCAGCCGCTGGGCGATGGCGCCACGGATGGGGAGCCCGCTTCGGAAACCAAGACCCGCGGATTCGACGCCGCCTCCCGCAGCCGTCGACGGCTGCTGCCGCGCCTGATCGGCCGACCTTCCGAGTTTGCCCTGGCGTCGGCCGTGGCCCTGGTGTGGTGGCTCGCCGTGCAGGCCGACGTCCGGCCCTTGGTGGAGCAGCTCGTGCCGGCGGCCGGGGCTGCCTCGCGCCTGGAGGTCGCATTCACGGGCCTGGGCGAGGACCTGGCGGCCTATCGGCGCGACGATGTCGCGGTGCAGCTGCGGCTTCGGGGCTTTCGCGATGCGATCGCGGCCGTGGATCCGTCGCAGCTGGTGGCGCTCATCGACGTGCCGGATGACGCCGGCAAGGCGGGTGACCTTGACCTGGCGATCCGCGGCCGTTGCCGCAGCCGCTGGCAATGCTGGCGCAGCGGCGTTCGCGTCGCCGAGAGCCTTCCGGCCAGCCTGGCCGTGAGCGTGGGCGGACGTAGCGAGGATGCGCGCAGCGTCGTCGTCGAGCCGGGTCAGGCGCTGAGCAGCCAGTTGAGTATCGAAGGCGTCAGGGTGTCACCGGCGGAGGTGGTCTTGACCGGACCGGCCGTGCAGGTGGCTCGGGTGAGCCAGGTGCGGGCGGTCCTGCCCGTGGATCGCCTGGAGATGGGCATGCATTCGCTGCCGGCGGTGAGCGTGGTGGCGGTGGATGCCTTTGGCTCGCCGGTGCTGGACATCACCGTTCGGCCGGAGCGGGTGCGGGTGGACCTGGTGGTGGTCCAGCGCGGCGAACCCGTGGCCGTGGCACCCCGCTGGCGCATCGCCCCGGCGGACGGCTATGAGATCTACGACATCAAGGTGCAACCCAACAGCGTGCAGCTTGAGGGCCCGGACGAGGCCATCGAGGCCGTGCGCCAACGCGGGTTCAAGCCTCTCGTCGACCTGACCGGCTTGACCGAGGACACGGTCAAGCGCTTCGATCTGGACCTCCCGGCGACCTTGCGGGCCTTGGGCGGCGTCGATGGCATCACGGTGACCCTGCGGGTGCGCCCGCAGACCGGGACCCGCAATCTGGAACTGACCCTGCGGCCGGTGCATCTGGCGGCCGGCCTGCGGGCCAGCCTGGCGGCGACCACGGTTCAGGTCGTGCTCGAAGGACCGCGCCCCGCGCTGGATGCCTTGTCCGCGGACCAGGTGAAGGCCGAAGTGGATCTCCGCGGCTTGCCGGTCGGTACGCATCAGGTCAGGCCCAATCTGGACCTGCCTTCCGGCATCAGCGTGCGCAGCCTGGCGCCGGAGTCGGTGGAGGTGACCCTGGAGGCCGAGGCCGGCGTCGGGACGACGCCGGCCGCCACCGCGCCGCGCAGCCCTTGAGCGGCGCGCAGCCGGGCGGGCCGCGACGACGGCTGCTGCTCCTGGAGCCCTACCTGGCCGGATCCCATCGGGACTGGGTGGCGGGTCTCAGGGCCGCCAGCGCCTGGGAGCTGCAGGTCGCCAGCCTGCCCGGCCGCTTCTGGAAATGGCGCATGCATGGCGCGGCCCTGACCCTGGCGCGGCGTCTGCCGGCGCCGCAGCCTCCGCCGCAGGCCATTCTGGCCTCCAGCATGCTGGACCTGGCCGTATTCCTGGGGCTCACGCGGTCGTGGTCGGCCGCCCTGCCGGTCGTCTACTATGCCCACGAAACGCAGCTCACCTACCCTCAGCAGCCCATCGCGCCGTCATGGGATGCGTCGCGACAGCGCCGCGCCGTGCGCGACGACCGCGAGTACGCGGTCGTGAACCTGCGCAGCATGTTGGCCGCCGATGCGGTGTGGTGGAACTCCGACCATCACCGCGACAGCTTCCTCGGCGGATTGCCGGCCTTCCTGCGCGGCTTCCCCGACCATCAGGAACGGGGTGCCCCGGCAAGGGTGGCGGCCCGCAGCCGGGTGCTCCCGGTGGGGCTGGACGTGGCCGCCCTGGAGGCGGCGCGCCCCGCGGCCCGTCGCCCCGGTCCGGTCCGGCTGCTCTGGAACCACCGTTGGGAGCATGACAAGGGTCCGGACCGACTGATCCA
>Ga0073904_10003238_pt1 | contig 12264 bp, 11 predicted proteins | sample KloWWTrecipitate_FD_66668 | JGI IMG/M metagenome (GOLD analysis project Ga0073904, IMG submission 66668) | Active sludge microbial communities from Klosterneuburg, Austria, studying microevolution and ecology of nitrifiers - Klosterneuburg... | ecosystem: Engineered > WWTP > Aerobic digester >...
GGTGTGATTGGGTACACCGGAACCACTTTGGGTCGGGCTAGTCGCGCACCCCAAGCGATGGCCTGATTGCCGTTCAGTAGTATCGGTTTGTCTTGGCTAGTCATCGCACTTCCTCTCGCATCTTCATAGAGCCCGTTGGGCATTCTTTTACGCATAGGCCGCAGCCTTTGCAATAGTCGGTCAGCACGGTGTAGCCATCTTCTGTTCGCTGTACTGCAAGGTCCGGACAGTAGATGACACAGTTGTCGCAGTCGATGCAAGTGCCGCACGAGAAGCACCGCTCGCCCTCAGCCAGCGCCTGTTCCATGTCCAGACCCAGTTGCACTTCGGCGTTGTGTGTCAAGCGTTCACTTGCTCCCAGCAGTTGCGCTTCGGCTCGCGGTTGCTTGGAGTAGTAGTAGGTATTGATGGCACTGATCGGTACCATCGCTTCGTGCCCGTATAGATCGTCTTCCGGCAATTTTTTATCATGGCGGCACAGATTGCGCTCAATTGCGTGCGCTGCGTGCTTGCCCATGCCGACCGCTTCGGTCACGAACCGTGCCATGCTGGTTAAGTCACCGCCTGCGTAAAAGCCCGACTCACTGGTCGCATGGTGTGCATCGGTTTTTAGTAACGGGCCAGTGGTGGCGAAATGATTTCCGAGCGGGGTAAGGTCGGGATTCTGTCCGATGGATGTGACGATTGCGTCGGCCATTAACGTAAATGTGCTGCCTTCGATAGGCGTCACGCTGAATTGCCCCTGCCGTGAGGTCACAGCTGATTGCACCCGGCTGCAGGTTAGCCGCAGACCAGCAACACCATCATCGATGACGCCGTCAAGTTGTGTTCCGTCCACCAAGACAATACCTTCTTCAAGGCCCTCGATGACTTCCTCGTATTGAGCGGGCATCTGAGCACGCAGTTCGAGGGACACAAGGGTTACGTCATGGCCGGCGCGGCGTGCACTGCGGGCGGCGTCTAGTGCGGCGCTGCCGCCACCAATGACCACCAATCGCTTGCCCATTGTTAGAGGCGATCCAGCATTGGCGGCAGCCAGGTATGTTGCGCCACCAGTTACCCAAGATTGACTGTAGTCCAAAATTGGCAAGTGCTTTTGGGCCGCAGCACCGGTTGCCAGGTAAACCGCATCATATTTCTGACGTACCTGCGCGATTGCATCCGGCGTGTTGTGCGGGTGGTTGCACCGCACCTCAATGCCCATTGCAATAATTCGATTGACCTCTCCGTCCAGAATTTTGCGTGCCAGACGATAGGCGGGGATGCCATAGCGCATCAACCCACCGAGCTCTGGCTGTGATTCGTATATGGTTACTGCGAAACCACTACGACGCAACTGAAACGCAGCTGACAGACCCGATGGGCCGCCGCCAATGATCGCCACGCGTCCCTTTGGCGGTGTATCAGCGACGTCGAAAGTCCAACCCTGTTCCAATGCTTGGTCGCCGACAAAGCGTTCCAGCTTGCAGATTGACAGCGCCTTATCGTAACTGCCCCTGTTGCAAGCCGTCTCGCATGGGTGATGACAGATGCGTCCGGCGATCGCTGGAAAGGGGTTGTGGCGTGTCAGCACTTGCCATGCGCCATGGAAGTCGCGAGCACGCGCCAAGCCGATCCACTCGGCGATGTCGCCGTTGACCGGACATGCGCCATGGCAGGGAGCGGGTGCTCGAATATGCTGCGGCAGCGCAGCACGCCAAGTGCCGGTCATTATGGACTCGGTAGTGCCGGTGGTCCAGATGGTTGGAATGGGTGCTAGATTGGGGGTGTTCATGCTGCAATCTCCATCAACTGCTCATCGGCCCAGCGATAGCCTTCGGTGCAGGCAGCGATATTTTCATCGTGCTGCTTGGGTGCGTTTTCCACAAGTGTTTGGGTCAAAATTTCAAGAGATGGGGCCTCTATCACGCGTACCAACGCTCCTAGTAACGCAGAGTTAACGATGCGTCCGAGTCCCTTCTGGCGGGAAATGGCGAGCGCGTCAATCGGGATCACACGCAGTCCAGGCAGGGCCTTTTCGAACTCCGAAGCGCTTTTTGAGGAATTCACAACGATCAGCGTGTTCGGACCTGCGGTAGCGATTAGTTGCCCAACCAGCAGGCTGGCATCAAAGCAAAGTATCGCGTCTGCACGTTCGATATCGCAGCGCACCCGCACGGGTCGGTCATCCACGCGGATATACGAAGTTACCGGTGTTCCGCGCCGCGCGCCGCCATAGCTGGCAAAGCCCTGAATATGACGACCTTGAGCATGAAAGGCACTCGCCAACAGGTTGCCGGCTGTCTGGGCACCCTGACCCCCACGACCCTGGATGATGATTTGAAGCACGAATTCGTCTCCTTTTTAAATTCTGAGAGTTGTGCTTCGCACAGGACTCTTCTGGTTGCGCATTGCATGCGGCTATTTGTTGACGCAATGTAGGGCTTATTCAGTCATTCGTCTAATTGATTGTTAAGATTTGGCGTATTGATGAAGCTGATAAGCGGAATGAAGCCAGACTATGAATTTCAGACAACTTGACTTGAACCTATTGCGCGTTTTATGTGCCATCTATCGCTCTGGATCTGTGACGGAGGCAGGTCGCATGCTGTCCTTGTCTCAGCCTGCAACCAGCAATGCGTTGGCACGCCTTCGCACATTCTTCGACGATGAATTATTTGTTCGATCACCGCGTGGTTTACATCCCACGCGCAAGGCACAGCGTATCGTTCCGGCGTTGCTCACCCAGCTCCAAGTGCTGGAGGAAACCGTAGTAAGCGTTGAGGGGTTCGAGCCAGCCAGCAGCAGCGTTCGATGGCGTCTGTCACTGTCCGATCTGGGGGAGATGATGTTTTTGCCACCTTTGGCGCAGGCCATGCGGGCAGAGTCACCGCACAGCCAGCTGTCCAACGTGTCGGTGGCGGCGCGCCAAGTTAGCAGTGCTCTGGATGCACATGACATCGATCTGGCGATAGGTATTCTGGATCCGAGTCACGGCACGATTGCCAGTGAGCGTCTTTTTCAGGAGCATTTCGTTGCAATCACTGCCGGTGATTGGCGTCCCGCAAGTGGTCGCGTTGGGGCAAGTCTGAGCGCCAAACAACTGGCTGCAGCCTCGTTGGCAGTGGCCGCGCCAGCAGCGACCTTTCATGGGAGTGTGGACTCAATGCTCACCCGACTTAAACTCAATGACCGAATCATGCTGCGCGCCCGCCACTATGGAGCACTGCCTGAATTGGTAACCCGGACCGACCTTATGGCAATAGTCCCGCAAATGTATGCCAATTCGTTGGCGCCGCGCTATGAAGTACGCACTTGGGAACTGCCGGAGCACGGACCAAGCTATGACGTATGCATGGTATGGCACCAAAGTGCGACCTCGGATATGTCACATAGCTGGCTACGCTCAGTCGTTCGACGCTTGTTTCAGCGTAGCGCTGTTGACACGACCAATCCCCAAAAATAGGGCTTATCGCACGGATTCTCCGGTCTTCTACCCAGCCTTGGCCTTTTTGGCCTTCAGTCGTTGCGCAGTTTTTTCGACTCCCACAATAAATCGGCTGTGCTTACCGCGTGCAACTTCCTCCACGGCGTCGCTCACTGAAAAATCAAACGAAACTGCACCACCGTTTACTTCGGTCACGGTGATCGTAATATCGACCCACATCCCGAGCAATGTTGCTCCGACATGATCTAGCTCAACCCGGGTGCCAACCGAATCTTTCCCCGCTTCAATGTGTTCGAGCAAAAGGTCACGACAGGCCATCTCAATGTCGTACAGAAGGTTGGGAGTGGAATAGACCCTGCAGTCATCGCCCATAAAGCTGATGGTGCGATTGAGGTCAATATCGACGTGTCGGGATGCGGTGAGTCCAGGTAACAATGCGTTGCTCATGTTTTTTCCTATCGGTTACGGTGATTGATATTGTCTGCATACATTCGCACTTCGATGTAGCGAACCAGCGCTTTGGTTCCTCGTGCGCAATTGCGGAAGATGCATACGCCTTGGTCCATCAGCCTAGCCGCCATGGCGTCGTAAAGGCTACCGCCATCAATAATGCCGATGATCGGTTTTCCGTTGCGTAAGACAATCGGGGGCATCAGGTACACGGTACTCTTGGGGTCCTGGATGTCGAAGCCAGGGCGTAGTGTGCTTTCGACCAGCGCTCGTACCGATGGCGCTGTGGGGTCAAGCCCGACGACGACGGCATCAATGTTGGGGTCTTGAACAAAGGCTTCGGTGATCTGTAAGTGCGTTTCATCATCGGCACCAGGATTGATGTCAATCGGATTCCTAACTTCCACTAGCGCTTGCAATTTCTTGGCTATCAGAATGTCTTCCACTCGCCTGATGGTTGCGGGTTCCAGCGTGCCCATCTCCATGGAAAAATTGTCCGAATCGATTGAGTCCGCTATGCCGACAGATTCGAAGCCAGCCCCACTGATTGCCCCTAGTCGTTTGCCGACTGTTTTATGGTGCAGGGCGCCCGCGATATAAAGCAGGTCGTCAAAAGTGCTGATGTCTTCAGCTACCATCGCGCCGGCTTGACGTAGTACCGAGACAAACAACGCAGTGTCGCCGGCGATTGATGCGGTATGCCCCATCACGCTGCTTGCGCCGGGCGATGTCTTTCCGGACTTGTAGACCACGACTTGCTTGCCATTCTTGACGGCGGCTCGCACTGCTATAGCGAAGTCGAGCCCATCCCGATCCTTGAATCCCTCAATGTAAATGCCGATGGTATCAATTTCAGGCTGTTCGGCGAAGAATCTGAGCAGGTCACCATGGGTCAGGTCAGTCTGGTTTCCCAACGCCAGCATGTACCGTGGATCCAGCCACGGATTCTGGCTTAGACGCGTAATCATGAAGGCGCCGCTCTGGCTCAGCATGACTGAATTTCTTTGTGGCTTCTTTGGCGGCTTTGGAAGTCGCTCCAGCGGGATGAACCAGGAGTCGTACGAACCAGGATGCGATACAACGCCGAGGCAATTTGCTCCGAGAAATATGGGGCCTCCACCTGGCCTGCAGTGGTTTGCGTTGATACGGTCTGCTAACCCTGCTGCTGGTTCCTTGCTCTTTTGGGTTTCACCCAGTCCACCGGGTATCAGCATCACCGATTCCACTGCGTCAGTATCGATGATCTCATCAACCAGTTCGTAGACAGCACTTGCAGCTACGGCAACGATCAGGAGATCAAGTTTTCCGCTCAGCGCTTTGAGGCTTTCAACACACCGGACACCGTCGATCTCCGTTTCTCCAGCGCGAATGATGGTCAGTTTGTCTTTGCTGTAGCCGCTACCCAGCAGGTTGTGCAAAATGATGCGTCCAAAATTCATGTTGCTGGCAGATACCCCGATGATTCCAATCGAGCCAGGGTGGATCAACTTGTCGATCTTGTGGATGGGCCGACCCAAGCGTGCTGCTTGCTGGATGCCAAATGTGCATTCTGCGCCGCGCACCACAAGACGGTCGTCGTCCTGCTCGACGTTCAACGTGAGTCCCGTCAGCGTGTGCCGTGAACCCGGTACTGAGGGGGCTGACGTGCCTGCCAATTCGAGCAGGAACTTGAAGCACTGCGTAAGCTGTTCATCTGGAACGGCGTGGGCGCGGCGATTGGCAGTAATCGTTAGTTTCTGGTAGGCCAATGTGCGTTTGAATTGCGTCAGGAAGTCGTGTGCATCTGTCAGTTCTACGACCGCGTGGACAGCAACGCGGCCCCACTTGAAGTTGCCGGCATCCAGCTCACGATCAAGTCCACCGGATCCAGCACTTATCACCAGACCAAATTCACGGGTGTTGTTCAGGCAGATTTGAAGTTCACCGAATGGCACCAAGTTTGGAAGCTGCGGCTCTGTTACCAACGGAATGGGGCCGCTGGAAAGCAGGCTTGTGAGTTCTTGCTGGTTTAGAAAATCACGTCCGGCTGCCGTAGCGTTCACAAAGAGTGCAGCCAGTTGCGCGCCCGCCGCGGCAAAACTGGCACTTGATTCAGATCTAGATTGCATAAAACGGTCCAATTTCTCTACTCAACTGACGGTCAGTGGCCCCGAGGAAGTCGGCGATCTTAAAGGATTTAAGTTGTTTACAAAACTGTTTCATATAAAACATAAATGTTGTTGTATTCCTGCGGATGTTGACATCGAATATGTTCCATCATAAACTGATACGGAATTTTAAATAAATTTGTAAAACTGAATCAAATAAAGGTGGCTGCATGACACGTTATGTAATGGTCGTGGATCTACGGCGTTGCATTGGTTGCCAGACCTGCACTGCAGCCTGTCGCCACGCCAATGCCACGCCGCCCGGCGTGCAGTGGCGCAAGGTTCTTGACGTTGAAACCGGTGAATTCCCTGACGTTCGACGCAGCTTCGTGCCCGTCGGCTGCATGCACTGCGGTGAGCCCCCATGCGTGGAGGTGTGTCCTTCGCAGGCAACAAAGAAGCGTGCGGATGGTTTGGTCACCATCGACTACGACGTCTGCATCGGTTGCGGCTACTGCGTGGTTGCGTGTCCCTACCAAGCGCGAGACGTTGTGCACAAGATGGACTTTGCCTATAACGAAACTGCCAGTGCATCGGAAGCCATGCGCGCTGACCCCAAACGTGTCAACGTTGCCACCAAATGTACTTTTTGCATCAGCCGCATTGACTCTGCCGAGTTGAGTGGTCTTACTCCGGGGGTAGATCCCGAGGTGACGCCGGCCTGCGTCAATTCATGTATCACCAGTGCCATGGCATTCGGCGATCGTGACGATGTGAATAGCAACGTCTCAACCCTGTTGCGTGAGAATCAACACTTCCGCATGCATGAAGAATTGGGAACCGATCCTGGGCTGTATTACTTGTGGGACAAGACATGAAAAGCGAATCATTCTTCAAAGCCCGTCACCAGACGAACTGGGACTGGCGGGCCGCCGGGAATTTCATCTGTGGCGGCAGTGGTTGCAGTTTGTTGATCTTCGCTGCCGTCTTTTCGGGGGCCGAAGTGGCTTATCGACCGTTTGGTATTTCTGGGCTCCTTTTGATTGCGTTGGGGCTTTTCTCGGTTGCACTGGAGATCGGACGCCCATTCCGCTCTTTGAATGTGTTTCGTCACGTCCATACGTCCTGGATGACCCGCGAAGCCATGGTGGCTGGCCCACTATTCATGTGCGGCGCGATGGCAGTGTGGACTGGGAGCGCATTGTGGATCTGGCTAACCGCGCTGCTGGCGTTTTCATTCTTGTATTGCCAGGCTCGTATGGTTTACGCAGCCAAAGGGGTTCCCGCTTGGCGTGCGCGGCGCACGGGGCCATTGTTTTTTGTGACAGGGCTGACCGAAGGTGCGGGTCTGTTGGTGCTTGGCGCAGTGCTTTTGGGTGCTCGGTCGCAGGTAACCGGGGTTGTGGTTGTGTTGGCTCTATTGATCATTGCGCGCGCTTTGCTGTGGCGATCGTATCGTGCGGAACTGGGTGACAGCGCAGCACCCAAGCAAACATTGGCAGCATTGGATTCCATCGATTTCGCGTTTGTCAAAATCGGTCATTGGGTTGCTTTGGCATTGCTGCTGCTTTCACTGGCAATGCCTTCTATGGGCGGTGCATGGTTGGCTGCGGCCGCTGGCTTGCTGGCAGCTTCGGGCGGATGGTTGCTTAAGTACACCGTGATTGTGCCAGCGGCCTTTCTGCAAGGCTATGCGCTACCACGTCTGCCGGTTCGAGGCCGGGGAGTACCGGTTCAGCGACAGGGCGCAAAGTTGTAATGGCATTGATGCAGGGGTGACTTGCCTGCGCGTCGATAGGCGCCGAACAGACAAATTGCTGACGTTGTTCTCGTCTGGAAACGATCGATAGGTAACGATAGGCTTTATATGTCACATCACTACCCGAAGGCGCGGCACGATTTTCTATCGAAACCGCGCTCATATTCCTGCTGGTGTTGCGGAAGAGGTCACAAGGTTCGGTTGCAACGCATGTTCGTATTGTTATGACGCCCCTTGAACGTGTATACCAGAAGTTTCCTGAGCAGACGCACTTTGTGCTCGACACCGGTGTGGCGCGGCTGATTGACTGCCAAGACGCAGCCTACGCCACGCTCTACCTTGACCGACTCGAAGGCATTTTGGCGCTGGATCGCGAGGCCGGTGGCATCGCGACTGGGTACCAGTTGACCCGCGAGGCCGGACGACACCTGGCTGCATGGATGAGCGTTCAAAACGCCATTCGGGTGGTCGATCTCAAAACGCGGGACACCGCGCGCTATCTAGCTGAGCAGTCGTTGATTGAACGCTGGTTAGGCGCGGTCAAGCGGCTCGGATTTGCGGTGCAGGATGTCGAATTGGCACTGGAAATTGTCGAATGCGCACGCCTGGTAGTGGGCTCCGGCGAGACGCGTCGCATCGGCATCCAGCAGTTCGAGACGCTGTTCGAAAAGGTTATCGAAAGCGGTACCGAGTCTGATCCCAAGAAGTTGAGCGCTGCAATTCGCCGAGCGCGCATTGCGTCACTAGCAGATCCCGATGCAGAACCGATGCTCCAGAAGACCGGCAATCCCGATTCTGGAAAACCCATATTCTGGTTGGCACGGGCAACACCAGGGATTACGGGTTGCAATACTGGGGCTAATCCAGTGGAAAAACAAATGCGATAACTTGTGGCGCTGTGACACAGAGCTAATTTACATCAAGGCTTTGCAGGGTGTGGACCGCATAAGATTTGCGGCTTAAACAAGGAGACCACATGGCCAGCATTACAGACTTCATGACGAATGACCATCGCGCTTGTGATGACATTTTTGCCCTTGCCGAGGAGAGCGTTGCCAATGGCAAGTGGCCCAAAGCGAAGACCGAGTTCGCGAACTTTTGTGCAGAGATTGAACGCCATCTCGTGATGGAGGAAGAAATTCTATTCCCGGCCTTTGAAACCAAGTCCGGGATGCAAGGGGGCCCGACTGTTGTCATGCGTTCGGAGCATCAGCAGATGAGAAAGCTTATCGCGGATATGGCGCAAAGCGTCGAAACCAACGACCGTGATGGGTATCTGGGACTGTCCGAAACGCTGATGGTGCTAACGCAGCAACACAACATGAAAGAGGAGCAAATGCTCTATCACATGATGGACCAGACCTTTGGAGCAGAAGCGACTGCATTGCTGACGCGTGCCGGTGCGGCCTTGTAGGCTGCTACCTGATATCGGGTGGGAGGTCAGACATAGCTATGCAGCCGAGTGGTCTCAATTTTCAACAGGCTCCGCCAATTTCGGTGCCTTTGCGGTTTTTCCTTAGCGCACCCCTGTTTGCACTGCTTGCATCGATTGTTTTGCTTTGGAGCGGTGAGGACCTGATGGCATCGCGATGGTCGCCTGCCACCTTGGCGGCGGTTCATTTGCTGACTTTGGGCTACATGGCCATGGTGATGGCAGGGGCCATGATCCAGATGCTTCCGGTGCTGGCGGGAACCCCGGTGCCTCGACCCAGGTTGTTTGCAGGCATCGTGCATGTTGCGTTGGTGCTGGGTGTCCTGCTGTTTGCTGGCGGTCTGCTGTTTGAATCGCCAAACATCTTGAAACTGGCTATCACGATGCTGGGCATTGGGTTAACGGTATTTGTGGTGGTCATGCTCGTGGTTTTGTCGCGCACGGGGAATTGGACCGACACGGCTATTGCCATGGCTCTGGCCCTCGTGGCCCTCGGCGCCACGATGGTGCTAGGCCTGACCTTGGCCGTGAGTCGAGCATGGGGATTGGCGCTACCCAATTTGTCATTGGCAGACCTTCATCCAGCGTGGGGGTTGATGGGATGGACCGGGCTGCTGTTGGCAGGAGTGGCTTACCACATCGTGCCCATGTTTCAGATGACCGCCAATTACCCGCAGTGGCTGGTGCGCAGACTCTCGCCTGCGATTTTGTTGATATTGCTGGCGTGGTCTTTTGTCAAATGGCACGGCACTGGTGCGGTGTGGCAGGGGATGGGTCTGTTATTCACTTGCATGCTTGGGGGTGCCTACTGCCTTCTGGCGGGCATTACGCTCAATCTGCAACGCCGCCGCCGCCGGCGGCTTCCCGATGTCACTCTGGAGTACTGGCGCGTCGGCATGGTGAGTGTGGTACTTGCAGCATTGGTCTGGATTTCACAACAATTTTCCGTGTTGAACTTTCCGCAATCGGGTGTACTTCTCGGGGTTTTGGCCATCTTTGGCGCAGCTCTGTCTTTCATCAACGGCATGTTGTGCAAGATCGTGCCTTTTCTTGTATGGTTCCATTTGCAGTCCCGCTCGGACGTTAAAGGCGAGGTGCCTAACGTCAAGGCGCTCTTGCCAGAAAAAGCACAGCGCCAGCAACTGCGATTGCATCTTGTTGCATTGGCGGCATGTGCCGCCGCAGCATTGTGGCCAACGGTGTTTTCCTACCCGGCTGCGCTGTGCTTTGGCTTGGCATCCTGTTCGGTGCTTTGGAATATGGTTGGTGTCGTGGGCAGATACCGCAACCATGCCAACGGGTCAAAGTTGGCATCACGCTCAGTCGGTACGTAGACCAAGAAATGCTATATCTTTGAGAGCTGGCTACGTATATTCTACGAGGGCTATAGCCATTTTCTTCACATAAATCTGGCAACTACGGCACGCTAACCCCGGTGCTGTCGAGGCGACAATTTAGCGGATCGTCAGACCGCCATCAACGCCCAGAATTTGACCAGTGACGTAGCTGGCCCAGTCAGAAGCCAGGAAAACGAAGGCCGGCGCAACCTCGTCGGGCTCAGCCCATCGCCCCAAAGGAAGGCGCGCCAGGTAGGCGTCTTTGAAACGATCATCGGTGCGTATCACTTCCGTCATGGGTGTGGCGGCACCGGGTGCAATGGCGTTGACGGTGATGTTGAATTTGCCCAGTTCTTTGGCTGCAGACATTGTCATGCCGACGATGCCCGCCTTGGCTGCGCTGTAGTTGATCTGGCCGATTGTGCCCAGCACGCCGGCGGTGGAGGTCACGTTAATGATGCGACCACTGCGCGCTTCCATCATGCCTGCTACGACGGCCTGCAAGCAGTTGAAACTGCCTTTGAGGTGCACATCGAGCACTGCATTCCAGTCTTCTTCACTCATCTTGTGCAGCATGGCCGGGCGGATGATTCCGGCGTTATTGACCAATATGTCGATCTTGCCCAGGCGAGCGGCAATGTCTGCGGCCATGGCGTTGACTTGCGCACGGTCGGCAACGTTGCAGGTAAAGCCTAGCGCCGTGCCGCCGTTGGCGTTGATCGCTGCCGCGACGCCTTCTGCCGCTGCAGCATGAATGTCGGCCACGGCTACAAGGGCACCTTGCTTGGCAAATGCCTGCGCAATTGCCGCGCCCAAACCCTGTCCAGCTCCCGTAATGAGAGCCACTTTTTTGTTGAGTAGCATGCGAGTCCTTATAAGGCGGTGCGCTGCACGGCCTTTGACGCGCGAGCGCACCCATGCGCCCGCGTTGTCGTGTTATGCCTTTGGTTTGCCCAGCACAGCGGAGGTCAGTGCATCGTCCATAGGCGCGCCCTCAGCCATCATCTGGCGATACTTGATGAAGTCGATCAAGTCCTTGCCGGTGATCTTCTTGGTGCTGAACGCATTGAAGCCGAGGTAAGCCTCGAAGTTCATATTGGCAGCGAGCCAATGGCGATTTGGCAACTTCATCTGATCCCAGAAGAACTTCTTCTTGCCACGAATGCCGTCAATGGACTTCATCAGGCAATGGGGGAACAGGTTGGAAAACTTCCAGATCAACCCATTGACTTCCTTGTCGAGTAGTTCAAAGTCAACCGTGGCAGATGCGATCAGCTCTTTCGCCTTGGCAACGTCCGCTGCCGCCACCGGCTCGCCGTAGACGATTTCACCGTCTTCGAGGTAGTCGGCCGTTTTGACTTGCGGATTGCGGATGAATTTGCCGTCCTTCTTCAATACCGGCACTGCCTTGGTGATCAGGCCCTTCATCTTCATTTTGTAGGCACTCCAGGTCTCGCATGAGACGCAGTTGTAAAGCGCGTCTTCCATCGACAGAAACCAGGGCAGGAAGTCGGTTGAACCGCCGTCGGGTGCAGAACCGTGCTTGGGGCCAGCTTGCCCGTAGATCGCAAGGTCGCTAGAAACCGTGATGTCGCACGCCATTCCAATTTCCTGACCGCCACCGACGCGCATGCCGTTAACCCGGCAGATGACAGGTTTTTTGCAATTAAGAATGCCGTCGACCATGGCGTTGAAAAGGTCCATGTATTCGCCGTATTCGTTGGGGCGCTTGGCGTAGTAGCTGGCGTATTCGACCGTATTGCCGCCCGTGC
>Ga0073904_10003239_pt1 | contig 12263 bp, 8 predicted proteins | sample KloWWTrecipitate_FD_66668 | JGI IMG/M metagenome (GOLD analysis project Ga0073904, IMG submission 66668) | Active sludge microbial communities from Klosterneuburg, Austria, studying microevolution and ecology of nitrifiers - Klosterneuburg... | ecosystem: Engineered > WWTP > Aerobic digester >...
GGCGCAGGGCGTCGAGTCCCCCCGTGAAGCCGGGCCAAGGCGCCGGCGCGAGGCAGTGGACGGCAGCTCTGGTTCTCCTGTAGCGTGATCTATCGAATGAGCCGTGCCCGTGGCTTCACGCTGGTGGAATTACTCATCGTCCTGGCGATTGCCGGGTTGCTGGCCACGATTGCCGTGCCCGGGCTGTTGAGGGCTCGGCGGCACGCCAACGAAACCTCCGCCATCGCCTCCCTCCGCGTGATCGCCGATGCGCAGCAGACCTACGCCACGACATGCGCCAGCGGGGATTACGCTTCTCGGCTCACGCAACTCGGGGCGGCGCCCGAGGAGGGCGGCGTCGCCTTCATCAGCCCCGACCTGGGCATGGCCGATGTCGTGGAGAAGAGCGGCTACCGCATCAACCTGCTCCGCGGCAGTGACGGAACCGCTGGCCAACTCGACGCCTGCAATGGCGTTCCGGCCGCCGACCTCACCAGCTCCTACTACGCCACGGCCGAGCCGCTCACCTCGGGCGGCACGGGCGACAACTACTACTGGGTCGGCGTGGACGAGGCCATCTTCGGCGATCCCTCCCCGATCGTGGCCACCGAGGGGCGCTCGCCCTCGCCTGGGGGCAGCCCCGTGCAGCGCGGTCCCGGCGGTCGCGCGCCGCGCCGGCCGGGCGATCCGACCCCGATCATCGTCCCCTGACCGGCGGCTCACGACCCACTTTCGCCGTGGCGGCGCGCGATCTGGTGCCGAGGGCGGAACATCAACGCCAGCCCTGGTGCGACCGACAGGGGCGCGAGGACGCGCCATGATACCGACACGCGTCCGGCTCCGCCGGGCCACCGCGTCGCGCACGCTGTTTGCGCCGACCATCCTGCCCGAAGCGCTGACGCGACTGGGCTTCGTGCAGGCGGACCCGATCCGGGCGCCGGCACGGGCGCAGGACCTCACGCTGCGGCACCGCGTGTCGGGCTACCGTGCCGGCGACCTCGAGCGGTCCTATCCCGGCCTCGACCTCGAAGAGGGCTTCTTGGTCAACTACGGATTCGTTCCGCGTGACATTCACGCGCTGATGCACCCGAGGAGCCGTCTCGGCCCGTGGCCGGCGCCGGGCCGGCGCACGGCGGACGCCGTGCTCGCCTTCGTCCTCGCCCGGGGCCGCGCGCATCCGCGCGAGGTGGACGCCCACTTCGCCCACGGGTCGGTGACCAACTACTGGGGCGGATCATCCAGCGCGACCACACACCTGCTGGAACACCTCCACTACCGGGGCCTGTTGCGCGTCGCGGGCCGCGAAGGCGGTATCCGGATCTACGCCCCGCCCGTTCCGGCGGTCCCGGCCACCGGCGCTCCGGAGAGCCGCGCGCGGCTCGATGCGCTGGTGGACGTGATGGTTCGTACCTATGCACCGCTGCCGTCGGCCACGCTGTCGTGGCTGCTGAACCGGCTCCGGCTCGGGGTGCCGCAATGGGAGGCCGACATCAGGCCGGCCCTCGCCAGGGCGAAGCGGCGCCTCGCCCACGCGCGGGTGGAGGGAATCGACTGGTACTGGCCCGGGGATGAGCCACTGGCGATGCGCGAGGTGGACGACACCGTGCGCCTGCTCGCACCATTCGACCCCATCGTGTGGGACCGCCGGCGTTTCAGTGTCCTGTGGGGCTGGGACTACCGGTTCGAGGCCTACACGCCAGCCCCACAACGGAAGTTCGGCTACTACGCGCTACCCGTGCTGTGGCGCGACCGGGTGATCGGCTGGGCCAATCTGTCGCTGAAGGACGACAGGCTGCAGGCGGCGCTGGGATACGTTGCCGGCCGTGTACCCCGCGGACGAGCCTTCGCGCGTGCGCTGGACGAGGAACTTGCGCGCGTGCAATGGTTCCTCCGCCGTGGCACGTAGCCGCCAGCTGAAGGTGGAACGAGGCGAGGACCTTGTGATCAGGGTGTTCCGCGACGAGCTTCACCCGCGCGCCGGATCGGCTACACCCGGGCTGGCCCGCATGCGGGGGCGGCCGCACCAGGCCCGGGCACGTCAGGCGTGCACGCGCAGGAGGGCGACGGGCAGATCGGCAAACAGTTGCGTGGCCGGCAGGCACGACGTGCCGGCCACGACGACAGGGTCCAGCAGGGCGCCGCTCAGCAGATTCCGCCAGCGACGGCCGGCCCAGGCCGCCGGCAGCGCAATGCGCGTGTCCATCCAGGCGTCGGAGGGCAGCAGGAGCGGGCCTTCACCGCGGTCGAGCTCGGAGATCAGCCGCGGCACGGCCGCCACGACCACGTCGGCGCCCGCGGAGCGGCCGCAGGCGATCAGATGCGACTCCCTCGACCCTTCGGGTTCGAGCGCGACGTAGTCGCCGCTCAGGAACAGCTCCCGGCTGGCGCGCCGCGCGCGCAGTCCGCACGCGGTGACGTACAGCTTGAACCGCCCGTCATACCAGGTGTCGAGCAGCCCGTGCAGGGCCTCAGGCGGTACGAGGCCTTCGCCCGAAGCCGAGATGGCCAGCAGGGGATCGAGCGCCGCGAGGGCGGCGGATCGCTCGCCGTAGTCCACCGCCCGCCGGTTGTCGGGATCCACCAGCGTGAGATTCCAGAGCTCGGTACCCTGGTAGAAGTCGGGCACGCCGGGCGAGACGAGCTTGAGCACCAGCTGGCCAAGGGCATTGAAGGCTCCCAGCCGCGCCACGCGGCGGGCCAGGGGCACGAACGCGGCGAGAAACGCCGGCGCCACCGCGCCGTGCAGCGTCTCGTTCACGAAGCGGACCACCGCTTCTTCGTACGCCGCGTTGGGGTTGATCCAGCTCGTATGGAGCTTGGCCTCGCGGATGGCCTTGGTCATCGCCTCGCCAAGCCGCGCGTCGAGCCTGTCCGGTGCGCATGGAGGCACGGGTGCGCCAGCGGGTTCGGCCGGCCACACCGCCAGCAGCGACTGATAGAAGTGATACTCGTCGCCCCCGTCGGGTGCCGGGTTGCGGTCCACCAGGACGCGTGCCGGACGCGTGATGCGCGTCCAGCGATGCACCGCATCGCGCCACTCGTTGGGCATCTCCGAGATCACATTCAGCCGCGCCCGCGCGTCCTCGCCGCGCTTGGTGTCGTGGGTGGCGGTGGCCGTCGACTCGGCCGGCCACCGGGCGAGCCGTTCGCGCGCGGCCTCGTGGAAGTGCGAGACCGATCGGCCGAACCGGTCCGGCTCGCCGCCAACCTCGTTCAGCGACAGGAGCAGGTTGAAGCGGAAGAACGCGGTGTCTTCGACGCCCTTGGCCTGGACCGGCGAGGTGTACTGCTGGAACTTCATGGCCACTTCGAGCCGGCGCTCGTAGAGTCGCACGGCGTCGGGTGGCGCGTCGGCGGCGGGCGGCTCGGGCAGGAGCACCGACCGCAGGAATTCGAAGATGGAGGGTTCGAGCGCGGGGTTCCTCGCGCGGGCGGCCGCCAGCGTCGCGTCCACGACGCTGCGATCCGACTGGCTCACGCCTTCGCGGCTCACGTAGGTGCGATACACCGGGAAGCAGCCCACTACCTCCCTCAGGGCGCGGCGGATGCTGCTCATCGTGAAATCGCGGGACCCGCGCTGGCTCTCGGACAGCCGGTTGATGGCGTTGACCAGCACCTGGAACTCGCTGGACAGCGCCGTGCTGATGATGAGGCGCTTGCTGTCGTAGACGACGTCGGCGAGCGGGTCGCTGCGGCCGGTGAAGCGAACACCGAGGCTCCAGAACCGGCGCTTGTGACGCGGATCCACGAATACGCCGTTGACGTCGTTCAGGAAGTTGTAGCCCGTGGTGCCAGCCGTCTCCCAGCCCGGCGGGAGCTGTTCGCCCAGTGACAGGATCTTCTCGACCACGACGTGGAAGGCCTCGCCGTCCGGTGCGGGATCGCCGTGGTGTCGCCGCGCGTCACGGATGCCGGCCTGGAGTCGTTCGAGATAAGCAGCCGGGTCGGCCAGGCCGTCGATGTGGTCGAGCCGCAGACCGCTCACCAGTCCCCGTCCGGTCAGGTCGAGCAGCAGACGGTGGATGTCGTCGAAGACCTGCGGATCCTCGACGCGAAGGCCTGCCAGGTCGTTGATGTCGAAGAAGCGCCGGTAGTTGATCTCGTCGGACGCGGTCTTCCACGATGCCAGCCGATAGGCCTGCAGCTCCAGCAACTCGTGGAGCGGATCGAAGCTGTCCGGCTGCCCGGGCGTGCCGTTGAACCGGGCCAGGGCGGACTCGATGTGGCGCTCGATGGCGGGGGACGCGGCCGCCAGCGTGGCCATCCGGTCCCGCGCGACCTCCTTCTCCCGCTGGCGCTCTTCCACGCGCGCCGGATCCCGGACGATGTAGGGAGGCAGGTTGCGCAGGGCGGTGATGATGCTTCGATACTCCCGCAGGTCCCGGTGATCCTCGCCGAGGGCGGCGGCCAGACCGTTGAGGTCGGCTTCGAACACCGTGGCCGCGCTCCTGGGATTCACGGGGAGCCGGTGCGAGTGATAGTCGAGCACGAGCGCGCCGACGTCGAAGGCGAGCTGCAACTGTCCGCTCTCGAGCGCCGCGCCGTACTGTTCTCCGAGGATGGGCAGGAGCAGCCGGTCCCGCAGTTCGAGCTTGACCGGGTTCCAGTCGATGTCGAATACCTGCGCGAAAGGCGAGCTCGGGCCGTTCTCGAGGACGTCGCGCCACCAGTGATTGGTGCGGGGGTCGTTGCCCATGTGATTGGGCACGAAGTCCATGATGAGGCCCAGGCCGTGATCGCGCAGGGTCGCGGCGAAGGCCAGGAAGCCGGCCTCTCCGCCCAACTCCGGATTGATCTGATTGTGGTCGCACACGTCGTACCCGTGCGTACTGCCAGGACGGGCCGTGAAAATGGGCGAGCAGTAGCAGTCGGTGATGCCCAGCGACGCCAGATACGGCACCACGGCGGACGCGTCCGCGAACGTGAACCCCGGGCGCAACTGCAGCCGGTAGGTACTGAGCGGTGTCTTCCTGCCGGGCCTGGTCATGCCTGCTCCAGGATGACGGCGGCCGGCCGCTCGAAGGCGATCCGCAGGCCCGCGCCATCCGGGCTGACCACGGGCGGAAGCGGGTCTTCGGCAAACGGCGCGTCTTCGCTGGTCAAGCGGACGCGCCAGGCGTGCACACCGCCGCCGAGGGTCGTCAGGCGTACGACTCCCTGCCCGCGGAGACGCACCACCACGCACACGGTCTGGCCGCCGGACGTCCGTGTCATCGTCAGGGTGTCGTCGTCTGGCGCAGCGGCCCGGACCGGAGACGGCGAGGCTCCACCCTGAAGCGCCGGCTCCGAGCGGCGAAGGGCCAGCAGCGCCTGGTGCAGCCGGAGCAGCGAAGCGTGAGGGTCGCGCATCCGCTCGTCCCAGTCGAGCCGGCTTCGTTCGAATGTGTCGCGCGCCTGCGGATCGGGAATGCGCGCCCGCTCGTCGGCGGATGCGAACGCCGCGAATCGCGCGAACTCCTTGCGCCGGCCGTCGGTGACCAGCCGACCCAGCTCGGCATGGTGGTCGGTGAAGTACAGGAACGGCGAGGTGGCGCCCCACTCCTGCCCCATGAAGAGCAACGGCGTCTCGGGCACGGTCAGCAGCAGGACCGTGGCGGCGCGGAACGCGGCGACGTCGATCTGGTGGTGCAGCCGTTCGCCGAATGCGCGATTGCCGATCTGATCGTGGTTCTGGAGGCAGACGACAAATGCCGACGGCGGGAGCCCGGTGGGGTCGGTGCCGCGCGGCTCGTCGAGGAACCGCGAATGCGCACCCGTATAGAACCATCCGCGCTCGATCGTCGCGGCGATGTCGGCCGTGGTGCCCGAGTAGTCCACGTAGTAGCCGTCGGTGTCGCCAGCCAGGGCCACTCGCAGCTCGTGGTGCAGGTCGTCGGCCCAGACGCCGTCGAGCCCCCAGCCCCCCTCGGCCGTCGGCCGGACCATCGTGTCGAGATTGCGGTGATCCTCGGCGATGACCGCTACCTGTGCCCCCGCGGAGGCGTGCACGCGGCCGGCCAGTTCGGCGAGGAAGTGCACGGGGCCGTCGTCGTGCATGGCGTGCGTGGCGTCGAGCCGTAGACCGTCGAGATGGTACTCGTGCACCCAGTGCAGCGCGTTCTCGATGAAGAACGCGCGCACCTCGGGCGAGTGGCGGCCGTCGAGGTTGGCCGAGGCCCCCCAGGGGCTCGGGTGATCGTCGGTGAAATACCACGGGCTGAACGCATACAGGTACGCGCCGTCCGGGCCGACGTGGTTGTACACGACGTCGAGCAGCACCGCGATGCCCAGTGCGTGCGCGCGATCGACCAGCGCGCGCAGGTCGTCCGGTGGGCCGTACTGCGACGCCGGCGCGAAGAGCGAAGCGCCGTCGTAGCCCCAGTTGCACGCGCCCGGAAAGGCGGCCACCGGCATCAACTCCACGGCGGTGACGCCCAGCTCGCCCAGCTCGGGCAGCCGTGCCGTTGCGCTCGCGAAAGTGCCCTGCGGCGTGAAGGTGCCTACGTGCAGCTCGTAGATCACGAGCCGATGCCTGGCCGGAGCAGTCCAGGTCTGGTCCGACCACTCGTACGCCGCCGGATCCACGATCTGCGACGGTCCGTGCACGCCGTCTGGCTGGAAGCGCGACGCGGGATCGGGGAGCGGACCCTGCCCGTCCAGGCGGTAGCGATAGCGACGGCCCGCGCCCACCCCGGCGACGCGGCCCTCGAAGTAACCGCCCGGACTGCGCTCGAGTGCCTGGATCGCCGGCTGACCGTCGCCGTCGCCGTCGATGACGACCGCCACCTGCTGCTGCTCCGGTGCCCAGACGCGGAAACAGGTGCCATCGCCGTCCGGCCACGCCCCGAGTGTCGGCTGCCAGCGCGCCGTGCGCGCGGGCATGGCGTGGGAGTCGGACCTGGCGTTCATGGGGTTCAGCCTTCCAGCAGGCGCAGGATGCCGCGCGCGGGGATGTGCGCCCAGGCCGGGCGGTTGTTTGCCTCGTACGCGAGCTCGTACAGGGCCTTTTCGAGCTCGAAGAAGCGCGTCCACGCGAGGCGCGCGTCGGTATTGGCCGGTACCACCGGGTGCGAGCGCGGCAGGGCGGCGCCGAGGTACCCGTCGAGGAATCGCCCCCGCGAGTGCAGTTGCGCGTCGATGGCGGCGGCCGCCGCGAGGTCGCCGTGACAGGCGGTGGCCAGCGCGTAGTCGAACGAGCGGAGCATGCCAGCCACGTCCTTGAGCGCGCATTGCTTCTGGCGCCGTTCCGCGAGCGGCCGCGCGGGCTCGCCTTCGAAGTCCAGCAGGATGAAGCCGCCGGTCGTCTTCAGCGTCTGGCCCAGATGGTAGTCGCCGTGAATGCGAATCTTCGGGAAGCCGTCGCCCGCGATCCGGCCGATGGACGGCGCCGAGGACACGCGGGCGTTGGCGAACCGGCCGATGGCCTGGTCGAGCGCCTGCTTGAGTCCTGCGTCGATGGTGGCGCCTCCGATGAGCGAGCGCACACCCGCCGCCTGGTTCGCGAGCGCTGCCGTCCACGATTGCGCATCCGCCGCGGTGGCCTGCTCCGGCGAGAACGCAGGGTCGCGTGCGTCCGACGCCATGGCAGAGTGGAATTCGGCGGTCGTCGCACCGAGGAGAGCGAGATCCCGCCCGAGTTCGTCCAGGCCGCCTTCGCCGTGCACGTTCTCGCCGAGCAGCGCGAGCACGTGGCTCCACCCGTCTCCGCGGCTCTCGACCCATGCCTGCACGATGGCCACCGTCGCCGGATGGCCCTCCGGGCTTTCGTAGGTCACCGAGCCGTGCAATGCAGGCATCGCGCGGAACCCGGTGCGCGTCGTCAGGAAGCGCCCGATCTCGAGCTCGGGGTTCTCGCCGTCATCCAACCGCCGCAAGAGCTTGAAGACCAGGCCATGACCAAGGCGAACCGAGCTGTTGCTCTGCTCGACGCCGACCGCGCGGGCCGGCGGGCGGCTCGCGATAGTGTCGGCGGTCACGCTGGTGGCGTCCGCGAAGCGGATGGCGCCGCCCCGTTCGGTCAGGAGGTGGGACGAGCCCGCAAAGCCGGCCATCAGCGCGTACGCGCCGTCCTGCTCGGCGGTGGCCTCGACCGTCCAGAGGGTCTCGCCGTCCGAGGGGCCGGCGACGACGGGCGCCGCTCCAGGCTCGGCGCGGCGGCCGATGACGAGCGCGTAGCGCTCCGAGCGACCCTGTGCGAAGGCGACCTCGGCGATACACAGGCCGTTGGCGTGCGGCGCGCCCGGGAGCCAGGCGAAATCGCGGACCGCCACTCGATCGACGACGCGCGCCTTGCTGCCGAACCACCGCTGGGTCGACAGGAGGGACGGGAGCGTCCCGGGCAGCACGCGGTCGAGCAGGTGTCGCGTGATTGGATCGGTGGACGGCATGCGCGGCTCGTCAGGGCTCACAGGTGGGACGGTTCATCGGGCGGCGGGGCCGCGTCCTTGCCGGGGAACTGGCGCTCCAGGATCCGGCGGGCGAGGCCGCCCCCCCCGATGCCGAACGCGATGGCCAGCCCGAACATCACCGCGCCGAACGAGATGGCGAAGGCCGTGAGCACGATCGTCCGGGCCAGGGCAATCTGGTCGAGAGCCATCGTGCCCGCCAGCACCAGCACCATCCCGCGGACGGCGCCCGCCAGCAGACGGGGCGAGGGGACTTGCGCATTGACCGCGGCGAGCAGCGTGGCACGCCACAGGAAGTTGGCGGTCACCAGCCCGGCGACGAGAATCGCCAGCGCTACGAGCAGCTTCGGCACGAACAGGATGAAGGTCGCCACCAAGCCCTCGAGAACCGTGAAGCCCAGTAGATCCACGCCCGAGAGGAGGAAGCCCAACCAGACCAGCCAGAAGACGATGCGGCTGGCCAGGATGTCGGTCGTCGGCAGGTCGGCGGCTCGCAGCATCGGCGCCAGCCCGATGCGCTCGGCCCCGGCGTTCACCCGGAGCCAGCCGAGCGCCCAGCGCATGACGAACCGCAGGACGGCGGCAATCAGCCAGCCGACGAGGACGATGCTGATGGTGGTCAGCATCCTCGGCAGGAACAGCGCGATGCTGTCCACGAAGTTCCTTCCCGCCTGTTCAACGGCGCTAGCAATCATCTGAGCCATGACTCACCTCGGGCTGGTCTGGTGCCATCGTTCGACCAGATAGGGTTTGGACCGCTCGAACGCCACGGCGAGCGACTCCAGGGCTACGTCGATCTCCTCCGGCGCCTGGTGCGCGTGCTGCATCGCGAACGCGCCTGCCCGGCCCAGGTAGAGCGGCAGCAGCGCCTGGGTGACGTGTTCCCGGCGCATCACACCCCCGTGATGGGCTGCCAGGAACTGGTAGACGGTTGCGGCCCACAGGTCGTCGGGAAAGCGCAGTTGCGACACCCCCGACTCGGAGGCTTTGCTGAGGGCGTCCTGCGTCTCGGGCACCAGAATCGCCTGGAGGACCGTCCGCAGGTCGCGCAGGTTGGTGCCGAACGACTGGAGCAGGCGTTCGCCGTCGAGGCCCGTCAGGCTCGCCGTGGACGGGGTGGGCGGGCGTCCTGCCACCGGCAATGCCTGGGAGCCGGTGCGCGCCAGCCAGCGACTGGGATGTTCCTCGAGGCACAGGAACAGGGAGCCGATCACCTGGCCGAAAGTTTCGGACAGTCCGGGCCGGGTGGTGCTGGCGGCGAGGGTGCGCGGGCCGAGCGCGGCCTGGCAGCAGGAGAAGCCTTCCGTGAGCGCCTCGCCCGTCGTCCAGATGTCGATGCCGTACTGCGCGAGGCTGGTGTCCCAGACGGCCTCATCGAGACAGTGCGACGCGAAGCGGCCCGAACACCCGAACTCGGCGGCCTGCGGCTCGGCCACCTGCCAGCCGTACGCGGCGCGCATGAGCGGCCGGATGAGTTGCGTGACCAGGGGGCCCTCGAGTGGATGCCGGGTGTAGATGGGGGCCACGAAGTCGAAGGCCTGCTGCCGCACCGGCGCGAGCAGTGCGCCGATCCAGTCGGGCGTGACGGTGGTCACGTCCGGATCCAGCACCGCCACCGCGCGCGCCTGGAGCAAGTCGGCGGCGGCGAAAATCTGCCGCAGCGCGCTGCCCTTGCCCGGCACGCCGTGGTACGGCGTGCTGATGCGGTGGGTCGTCCGCAGGCCGTGCGTTACCGTCAGCGTGTCGGTGTCGTCGAGGGAGAGGTCGCGCACGATCGATCGCGTCTCGTCCTTCGACCCGCCATCGGAGTTGATCAGCACCGTCCGGTCGCGCGGGAAGTAGGTGGCAAATCCCCGATGCACGACCTTGATGACCTCGGCAATGGTGGCGGCGTTGTCGAGCGTCGGGATGCCGACCAGGACGTCCACCTGGCCGACGGCCATCAGCTGCTGCACGAACTCGTCTGGAAGCAGGCTCGCCTCAGCCACGGATGCCTCCTCGTCGGTGCCGGGCGCGTGTCTCGCGTGGCATGGGCTACAACCGCCGCAGCTTGAACCAGTAGAAGTCGTACGAGCTCAGCGTGAGCACGTACGGCGCGGCGCCGATCCGCGGGAACACGCTCTTGCCGAACATCTCGATCGGCAGCGCTCCGGCGAGTTCCCGCAGGTCGAGCTGGACGGCCTGCGCGGTGCTGGCCAGGTTGCAGACGACGAGCACCTGATCGCGGTCGAGCGTGCGCAGGAAGGCGAGCACCCGGTGATTGGCCGGCTTGAGGAACGTGATGGCCCCCCGGCTGAACACCGGCGACGACTTGCGCGCCCGAATCAGCCGGCGCGTCCAGTTGAGCAAGGAGTGCTCCACGCGGCGCTGCGACTCGACGTTCACGCCCTGGTAGCCGTACACGGCGTTCGAGATCAGGGGCTGCGCCAGCCGCTCGGGATCGGCGCTCGAGAAGCCCGCGTTCCAGCCGCCATTCCACTGCATCGGCGTCCGCACGCCGTTGCGATCGCCGAGGTAGATGTTGTCGCCCATGCCGATCTCGTCACCGTAATACACGATGGGGCTGCCGGGCAGCGACATCAACAGGCCGTTCATCAGCTCGATGCGCCGCCGGTCGCCCTCGAGCAGCGGCGCCAGGCGGCGCCGGATGCCCACGTTGATGCGCGCCACCGGGTCGCGGGCGTACTCGTCGTACATGTACTGGCGCTCGACCTCGGTGACCATCTCGAGCGTCAGCTCGTCGTGGTTGCGCAGGAAGATGCCCCACTGGCAGTTCTCGGGGATCGCCGGCGTGCGCTCGACGATGTCCACGAGCGGCTTCCGGTCTTCGAGCCCCACGGCCATGAACATCCGCGGCATGAGCGGGAAGTGGAAGGCCATGTGGAACTCGTCGCCCTCGCCGAAGTAGTGGCGGACGTCCTCGGGCCACTGATTGGCCTCGGCCAGCAGCACGCGGTCGGTGAAGTGTTCGTCCAGGCGCTGGCGCAGGAACTTGAGCACCGCGTGAGTCTCGGGCAGGTTCTCGCACGAGGTGCCCTCCCGCTCGATCAGGTACGGCACCGCGTCGACGCGAAAGCCGTCCACGCCGATCTCCAGCCAGAACTTCATGACATTCCAGAACTCCTCGCGCACGGCCGGGTTGTCGAAGTTCAGGTCCGGCTGGTGGCTGAAGAAGCGATGCCAGTAGTACTGCTTGGTCTGCGGGTCCCAGGCCCAGTTCGAGCGCTCGGTGTCGGTGAAGATGATCCGCACACCGGCATAGCGGTCGTCCGTGTCGCTCCAGACGTACCAGTCGCGCAGCGGATGGTCACGCGAGCTACGCGCCTCCTTGAACCACGCGTGCTGATCGGACGTGTGATTCAGCACGAGCTCGGTGATGACACGCAGGCCGCGGGCGTGGGCGGCCTCGAGGAAATCGCGGAAGTCCTGCATCGATCCGTAGCTCGGATGGATGCTGCAGTAGTCCGAGATGTCGTACCCATCGTCGCGGAACGGAGATGGGTACATGGGCAGGATCCACAGGCAGTCGACGCCGAGGTCCCGGACGTAGTCCAGCTTGCTGGTGAGGCCCTTGAAGTCGCCGATGCCGTCGCCGTCGCTGTCGCAAAAGGTCTTGACGTGCAACTGGTAGAAGACCGCATCCTTGTACCAGGCCGCGCCCGTGGCGGCAGCCGTCATCGCGCGCCTCCGGCGGTCTTGGTGCTCTCGGTCACGCGGAACACGGCCACGCCCTGGCCCGGCAGCCGGTAGGTGGCCCGATCCCAGACGACGCGGCGCGACCAGTCGTCGAGCGACGTGTCGAGGAGCCGTTCCCAGTGCTGGCCCGGCTGGTGGCGGGGCAGTGTGAAGTCGACCGGCTCATCGTGCGCGCTGATCACGACGAACAACGTGTCGCCGATC
>Ga0073904_10003245_pt1 | contig 12254 bp, 14 predicted proteins | sample KloWWTrecipitate_FD_66668 | JGI IMG/M metagenome (GOLD analysis project Ga0073904, IMG submission 66668) | Active sludge microbial communities from Klosterneuburg, Austria, studying microevolution and ecology of nitrifiers - Klosterneuburg... | ecosystem: Engineered > WWTP > Aerobic digester >...
CCCTATAGCTATCTCGTCGACGTTCTGCAGCGCGTCGCCGATCAGCCCGCCAGCCGCGTCGCCGAACTCACGCCCCGACTGTGGAAGCAGCACTTCGCTGCCAATCCCCGGCGGCCACCCAACTTCCCCCACCTGTGGCCACTTGAAACTCCTCCACCCCTGATTTGAACCGGCGCCGCTGTGGCGCCGGGTTGATGAGCGACGGGACGTTACGCTGCTTCCTTTTTTGCAAGAGGGAGCCGCAGGAGTTGAACGTCTTGAAGTCGCATTTACGGATCACGATTCAAACACTGCTGAGTTGCGGGAAGAGCCAGCGCGAGATCGAGCGGGTGACGGGCGTGGATCGCAAGACGATCCGCCGTTACGCGCAGCCGGCGGGGGAAGCCGGGCGGTCAAATTCCCCCGGGGTGGCCACCGGCTTTTGTGCGGGAGAAACCGGCGATTTCGCGGTGCAAACTCCTCCGCCCCGGCCACCGGCTCCAGTTCCCAAGGAGGCCCGCTCAGCCTGCGAAGCGCACCGAGACTGGATCACCGCTCAGGTCCAGCTGGGCCGCAACGCGCAGAGTATTTATCAGGACCTGGTGGAGCGGCACGGCGTCACGCACCGATACAACTCGGTCAAGCGGTTCGTGCGCGTGTTGAAGGCGCGCGAACCCGAACGCTTTGATGTGCTGGAGAGCCCGGCCGGGGAAGAGGCCCAAGTGGACTTCGGGCAGGGCGCGCTCACCCGCTACCAGAACGGCAAACACCGCCGGCCGTTCCTGTTCGTGATGACGCTGAAGTACTCGGGCAAGTCCTTCCGCAAAGTCGTGTGGAAGGCGGACCAGTACACCTGGGCACGACTGCACGAGGAGGCGTTCCGCGTCTTCGGCGGATCGGTCAGTTACGTGGTACTCGACAATCTCAAGCAGGGCGTCATCAAGCCCGATCTGTACGAGCCACAGCTGAACCCGGTGTACACGGCGCTGCTGGCGCATTACGGCTGCGTAGCCGACCCGTGTCGTGTCAGAGACCCCGATCGCAAGGGGGCCGTGGAGAACGCGATCCAGCACACGCAGAGCACGGCGCTGAAGGGACGCAAGTTCGAGTCCATCGAGGAGCAGAACAGGTGGCTGGCGCACTGGGAGGAGCGTTGGGCGGCGCCCCGCATCCACGGGCGCAAGAAGCGTCAGGTGCTGGCGATGTTCGCCGAGGAGAGGCCGCATCTGAAGGCACTGCCGGTGGAGAGCTTTCGCTTCTTCCGGCAGGAAACGCGCACCGTCGATGATGCGGGCCTGGTGCAGGTGCACGCCTCGTACTACCCGGCGTTGCCCGCGCCGCTGTACAGCGAAGTCACGGTGCGCATCTTTGAGCGCGAAATTGAAATCCTCGACTCACGCGGGCAGCTTCTGCGCCGGCACGAGAAAAGTGCCCGCAAGGGTGAGTTCCGCATCCCCGATGCCGACCGTATCTTCAACCCCTCGCGCGAAACGGCGCGCCTGATCGGCAAGGTGGCGAAGATCGGCCCGAATACGGCCACGCTTGCGCGGGAGATCTTCGCGCGACTGGGCCGCCCCGGACAGCGCGCGATCTACGCGCTGTCGAACCTCACGCGCCATCACACGCGCGAGCGGATCGAGACGGCGTGCGAACAGGTGCTGACCCTGAGCACGCCCTCCTACCAGGCCCTCAAGCGCGTCCTCGAGCGCCACGCCGCCGCTGAAGAGGCCACCGCTGCCGCGCGCGCTCCGGCACTTCAGCAGTCCGGTGCCGACATCCGCGCGATCGACGAATACCGGGCGTTCTGGGAGGAGTACTGCGCCAACGCCCCCGAGGCTTCCTCACCCACCCACGACACTCCATAGGAGCACACGATGAGCATGTCGATGACTGAGCTGGAAGGGGCGCTGCGCGCCCTGCGACTGTCCGGGATGATCGCCACCCTGCAGGCCCGCGCGCTGCAGGTGGCGCATCACCAGATGGACTTCACCGAGGCGTTCGCCTCGCTCGTGCAGGACGAGCTGGACCGGCGCCGCTCGCGCCTGCTGGAGCGGCGCTTCACACACTCGGGACTGCCCGAGCGCAAGGACCTGAAGGACTTCGACTGGGCTTACAATCCGCGCGTACCCAAGCGCGAGATGCTGGAGCTTGCGACGCTGAAGTTCATCGCGGCACGCGAAGGCGCGCTGTTGATCGGGCCGCCCGGGGTGGGCAAGAGCCACGCCGCCAAGGCACTCGCGCACTTGGCCGTACAGCGCGGCTACAAGGTGTTCTATCGCGAGGCGCATGTGTTGATCGAGGAAATCAACGAAGCGCGCGAGCTCGGCGAGATCCGAAAATATCGTGCGCAGATGAAAGCCGCGGAGCTGCTCGTGATCGATGATCTGTTCCTGCGCAAGTTGCCCGCCAACGCCGGCGATGAGCTCGCCGATGTGATCATGGGTCGCTACGAGAAGCTCTCGACGATCATCACCTCCAACAGACCCGTAGACGACTGGGCGAAGCTCCTCGGTGACATCGTCGTTGTCACGCCGTTACTGGACCGGCTGATGCATCACGGCCATCTGTTGAAGTTCGACGGCAAGAGCTGGCGACTGAAGGAAGCCGCCGCTCGTGTTGCCAAGCGCGCTCACACCGCGTAAACACTCACCGCTCCCGCCGTTGTCAAGTGGGGGATTTTGACCTGGCCACGGGTGGGGGAATTTGAAGTGGCCGCCGGGGATCGGAAACACATCCGTGCGTCCAGAAAACAGCTTTCGGAATAGGCCTACCTTCATGGCGGATGGTGAGGCAGCTGTCACCTCGGCAGGCGGTATTGGCATGGACGATCGCGCCGCCAACTGCGCCCGGAGGAGCGCACTTTTCTCGGTGCCATTTTCCATGGCGCTGAGAATAAGCCGATCCATCTCCCGGTGGAATTGGCCGCTCAGCCATGCCGCTGGCGCCCTCCCTTGATCTGTAGTATTTTGTATTACATGGCCACCATCACACTTCGCGTACCGGACGACATGGATCGGGCACTACAACGCCAGAGCACTGCACTTGGGATCTCCAAGAGCGACCTCGCGCGTGAGGCTCTGAAGCGCTATCTGCGGGTTACAGAATTTCGCTCGCTGCGGACCAGGCTGGTGGCCCGCGCGCAGGCCAGCGGAATCAATACTGACGAAGATGTATTCGAAGTCCTCAAGAAGAAGTGAGGATCGCGCTCGATTCTTCTGTTCTCATTGCGGCGAACATCAGCCGCGCCGGCACCTGCGCCGAGCTGCTTGAAGATCTATTGCTGCACCACGAGCTGGTGATTTCCAAATTCATTCTTGAAGAGTTGAATCGAAAACTCATCGAGAAGTTTCACTTCCCTCGGCGCGAGGCCGATCAGGTCGTTTCCTTCCTCCGTCGCGTCGGCACGGTTGTTGTGCCCGCCGATCTGCCCGCGGACCTGTGCCGTGATCCTGAAGACATACCGATATTGGGTACTGCGGTTGCCGGAGAATGCGCACTGCTGATCAGCGTCGACCGCGATCGCCCCGACATGCACACCATTCAGGACATTCCGATTGTCCGGCCTGGTGAATTTTGGCGGCGAACGTCTGAGGAGATGTAAAGGAGACAAGCCTTTTCCGGCGACGCCAAGCTATTGATGCAACAACCGATTTGGCGCGCGTCGGTCCAGTCCATCATGAGCGCAACGCTGATTGTTCTATTCATATTCAATATGTTATTCAGCAATGTCAAAGTAATGTATCAGCGCATTTCTGCGGTCTTGCTGCGAATTCTCGCACTGAGATCCGTCATCGACGCTGCGACCGTTGGATGCATGGTGGACGACCAACAGAATGGCATTTTACAAATGGGCTCTCCCATTCCATTCTGCCATTTATGAATGCCAAAGTGACTCTCGACAAGGCCGGTCGCGTGGTCATTCCCAAGACCCTGCGTGATGAGCTGCGGCTTGCCCCTGGCGATTCGCTCGCCCTGGAATCCGATGGCGAACGCGTGACACTTCGCCCCGTGCGATCGGCATCTGCGTTGCGCAAGGAGCACGGAATTTGGGTGTTTCGTGGCGGCAAGAAGCTCTTGTCGGCAGAGACGGATCGGGCACTGGGAAGTCTGCGCCAGGCGCGAGACCGCCAGGTTCGCGGTTCAAGGGAATGAAGGCTTTCCTGGATACTTCAGTGCTCGTTGCCACGTTCTATGGTGAACATGAGCATCATGAACCGAGCTTCGAACTGTTCTTGCAGCAGAAAAAATCCACTGCTTGCACGGCGGCGCACTGCCTGGCGGAGGTCTATTCCGTGGTAACCGGAATGCCCGGCAAAGATCGGGCAAGCCCTGATGAGGCGCTACTGTTCCTGCGCGATGTCCGCGAGCGCCTCACCATGCTCACGCTCAATGAGCAGGAATACTTCAACGTGCTACGGGATGCCGCGACAGCCGGCATCTCCGGCGGCACGACGTATGATGCGATTGTTGCGCACTGCGCGCTGAAGGCGAAGGCACAATTCATATACACGTGGAGTTTGAAGCACTTCACGCGCCTCGGTCCGCAAATCACCTCACGTGTCAGACAACCGTGAATGCGCATATCCGCGACGTGCGGGCCGCTTGAGTTTGCGCGGCCAGTTGCGCCTGGAGCAATGTGATGTCCTCGGCTCCCTCCTCCATGCGACTGAGAATAGCCGGTTGAAGACGCGATCAACGCTCTCGTAGCAGGCCCGGCTTGGACTCTTCAGGGTCATCGCCAAAAAGAAACGAAGGGGTGTTGAACCAGCGATACGAAGCCAGACCATACCGAACCCTGTCGTCACGCTCTTTGCTCACTCGTACGATTTCATCCAGCTGGCCAGACAAGAAGCGCGCACGGTACTCACGCCATGTCGAATCCGGGTCACTGGTAGAAAAGGTAATGTAGCCGTCTGGCTCGAGATCATACCCAAGAGGATCAACCAGCCTTCCGGAGCTGGTGATCTTGTAGCGTTGCAGCCCAGGATCCGGAATGGACTTGGTCTGAAACCTTGTCCTGGAACCTTCGTAACCATCAGGTAAAGGCGCATCACACTGGATTTCGTCGTACATACCCATTGGGAATCAGCCTCAAATCAGTCCGCCAATCCCATGACGAATGCCAAGGCGATATTGAGGCGGGCGATGTCTTTGTCGTCAAGATGTCCGGCCAGACGCCCTACTCGCGCGATCGGCCCAGGCCTGCGACCTGCTTCGCGACGCGTCTGCGGACCGCCCTGGCGCGTGCATCGGGTACAACCAGGCGCAGTTCGCGCATGGCCTTCATTCGCTCGGCGGGAAAGATCACCCGCCCAGCCGGGCACGACGCCCCGCCCCTCGCGCTCCCGATGCCGCGCGTAGCAACTGTGCAAGCCGCCGCCCCGCCCGCCCCGGCGGGGAATCCAGCCGGTGCACGAGTCGCGGCGTGAACCGATAGCGGGAGCCGCCGGCGTAGCGCAGCTCACGCAGGCGGCCGGTGCGCAGTTCCGCGCGGATCATCCCGAGGGGCATCCAGCCGAAGCCTGCGCCCATGAGAAGTGCCTGCATCTTGGCGTCGAAGCCCGACAGGTAGAACACACGCTCGCCGCCGAAGCTGTGCGGGTCGTCCTCGCCACCGATCGTGTCCTGCACGGACAGCTCGACGTGATCCTGCAGATCCCCGGGCTGCACTGACTTCAGCGCCGCAAGCGGGTGGTCGCGCCGCGCGCAGAGGACGCACGCGACTTCGGGCAGCTCCTCGGCGGACAGATACGGCTTCGCCTCGTAATCCTTCACGACCATGAGATCCGCACTGTCGCGCTCGAAGCAGAACTGCACACCGCGCTGGAACTCGATCTTCAGCTGGCAACGGGTCGGCGCCCCCTCGTCGGAAAGTTGCTTGAACGCCGCGAGCGTCGGCGCCACGGGCAGGATGCCGTCGACGATGACGAGCAAGCGCGGCTCCCAGCCCTGCGCGAACTGGCGCGCGAGGGATTCGACCTGACGCGCCTGCGCGAGCAGCCTGCGCCCTTCTGCCAGCACGGCTTCGCCTGCAGCCGTGAGGCGCACGCGGTAACCCTCACGATCCAGCAGCGTGATGCCGAGCTGCTGTTCGAGCTTTCGCACCTGATAACTGACGGCCGACTGTACCTTGTGCAGCTGCTCCGCGGCGTGTGCGAAGCCGCCGAAGCGAATGACGGCGTCCAGAGCTTCCACGGCGTCGAGGTTGAGTCGCATGACGTTCTATATTTTTGATGATGATTGCCACAATCATACGCTTTCTTCGACACCTCTTCCCAGCCTAGCCTTGCCCGCAGCCGCACGAGGAATGGTTTCATGACGCACACCGTTCACCCCCGCCCTGCCCGCCGCTCCTGGGCAGAGCCCTGGAAGGTCAAGGTCGTCGAGCCGCTCAGGATGACGTCATCATCCGAACGCGCGCGCGCCATTGCGCTGGCGGGCTACAACACCTTCCTGCTGAAGTCCGGGGACGTCTACATCGATCTCCTCACCGACAGCGGCACCAGCGCCATGAGCGACTGGCAGTGGGCCGGCATGATGCTGGGCGATGAGGCCTACGCCGGCAGCCGCAACTTCTACAACCTCGAGGAGGCTGTGCAGAAGTACTACGGCTACCGCTTCGTCGTCCCCACACATCAGGGGCGCGGCGCCGAAAACCTCCTCTCGAAGATCCTCATCAAGTCCGGTGATTTCGTGCCCGGCAACATGTACTTCACCACCACCCGGGCGCACCAGGAACTCGCCGGCGGCACCTTCATCGACGTCGTGATTCCCGAGGCGCACGATCCTGCCAACGAGCACCCCTTCAAGGGCAATGTCGACCTCGGCGCGCTCGAGGCGCTGATCGACAAAGTCGGCGCGCAGCGCATCCCGTACGTCTGTGTCGCGCTCACCGTCAACATGGCGGGCGGCCAGCCCGTATCGATGGCGAATCTGCGCGCGGTGCGCGAACTCACGCAGCGCCACGGCATCCGCCTCGTGCTCGATGCGACGCGCGCGGTCGAGAACGCGTACTTCATCCAGCAGCGCGAAGCGGGCCACCACGACCGCAAGGTCGCCGACATCCTGCGCGAGCAGTGCTCATACTCCGACGCCTGCACGATGAGCGGCAAGAAGGATGCGCTCGTCAACACCGGCGGCTGGCTCGCCCTCAACGACGCGCAGCTCTACGAGGAGGCAAGCAACCTCGTCGTGGTCTACGAAGGCCTGCATACCTACGGGGGCATGGCCGGCCGCGACATGGAAGCCATGGCGCGAGGCATCGTGGAATCGGTCGATGACGAGCACATCAAGGCGCGCATCGGCCAGGTCGAATACCTCGGCCAGAAACTCATCGACATGGGCGTGCCCATCGTGCGGCCGATCGGCGGGCACGCCGTGTACCTCGACGCGAAAGCCTTCTACCCGCACCTGTCGCAGGACGAGTTCCCCGCCCAGGCGCTGGCGGCGTATCTCTTTGAGGATTCCGGTGTGCGCGCGATGGAGCGCGGCATCGTCTCGGCCGGTCGCTCGAAGGAAACCGGCGAGAGCCACCATCCCGCCCTCGAGCTGGTGCGCCTGACGATTCCCCGCAGGGTCTACACGCAGGCGCACATGGACATCGTCGCCGAATCTGCGGCTGCGGTGTTCGATGCGCGGGCGAGCGCGCGCGGCCTGCGGATGATCTATGAGCCGCGCTATCTCCGGTTCTTCCAGGCACGATTCGAGCGCGCGTCGACGCCGCCAAGATCAACCGCAAGCCGATAGATGTGATCGAGCCCCTGGTAGAAAGAAGCAACCGGCAGCCGCTCATTGAGGCCGTGCGCGAACATTTCTGACGGCTTCGAAAAGAGACCTGACGTCGCAAAGGTCGGAATACCCACCGTGCGATAGACCTTGCCGTCGGTGCCACCCGACTCGAGATACGGGACGACGGCAACACCCGGACGATCGGCGTGCACTGCGCGCGTGATCGCGGCCATGACGTCGGGGCGCATCTCGGACACCGGACTCGCCTGCGGCGAGCCGCGTACGGCCAAGCGGACCTCGGGGTCATCGATCGTGCGAGAGAGCTCCTCGCGCACTGAATCGACCGTAACCCCCGGAAAGATGCGGCAGTTGATCGCGGCCGTCGCCTTCTGTGGCAGCGCATTCTCCGCGTGGCCTGCCTCCAGCATCGTCGCGACGCAGGTCGTGCGCGTCGTGCCGACGTACTCGGGTGAATCCGCGAGCGTGTCGGCCGCCGCGGTGTCGGCGGGATTGGCGGCAAAACGCCGCAGCGCCTCGCCGACCGGGTCCGACTGCGCCTGCCCCATCGCGCCGAGGTAGGCGCGCGTCAACTCGTTCGACATGACCGGAAAGCGATGCGCCGCAATCCGGTCGAGTGCATGCGCGAGCTGGTAGATCGCGTTGTCCGCGCGCGGGCGCGAACTATGACCGCCAGGATTGGTGACCGTCAGGTCGAAAGTCGCGAAGGTCTTCTCCGCGCCTTGCACGAGATAGATGAGCGGCTTGCCCGTTTTATCGTCGAGCACGCCGCCGCCCGCATCGGTGTTGATCGCGAACTCGGCCTCGCGGACCCACGGGTGTGCCGCGATGGCGGCGGTCGTCGCCATGCCGGTTTCTTCATCACCCACGAAGGCGAACACGAGCCCGCGCGCAGGACGCAGCCGCTCCGCCTTGAAGCGCAGGATCGTCGAGACGAGCGCCGTGACGCCCGCCTTGTTGTCCGTCGTGCCGCGCCCGAAGAAGTAGCCGCCCTCCTCGATCAACGTGAACGGATCACGCTGCCAGTCGGCAGGCCGCGCATCGACCACATCCATGTGCGCCGAGAAGAGGATCGGCCGCGCGGGCGTGCTGCCCGCGAGCCGCACGACCATGGCGGTCGCCCCGCCCGCCTGCACCGTGGCGATGTCTTGCGCCGGTACGCCGCCCGCCTTCAGGACGTCACCGAGCCAAGTCGCCATTGCCGCAGTCTGGTGCTCGCCCGCGGCTGTGCGAAAACCGATGATCCGCGCGTACACCTCGCGCGCCTTCACCTGATAGGGCGCTTGGTCGGGCGTCGTCTGCGCGAGCACTGGGTTCGATGCCGCTGCAGTCACTGCGGCCAGGGCCAAAGCGGCGAACGGGATCCCCATTATTCTTCTCCGGTACGAGGCTCCGGCCAGCATAACCGATGCGCGAAAGTGCGTCGCTGCCGCATACTCCGACCGATGGGCGCCGCATTCGGATGGGGCTTCTTCAGCGGCTGTGCGCTGCTCCTCGGCGCACTGCTCGCCTGCGCACTGCCGATCAGTCGACGCTCAGTTGGCGCAATCACGGCCTTCGGCGCGGGCGTGCTCGTGAGCGCCGTATCCTTCGAACTCGTTGAGAAAGCGAGCGCCACGACCGACGGCGACTGGGTCATCGCCCTCGGCATGCTGCTCGGCGCATTCACCTTTTTCGGGGGCGACACGCTGATCGATCGCGCCGGAGGCAAGAATCGCGGCCGCGCGCACCCACAGGGCGAGGATTCGAGCGGCGCTGCGATCCTGCTCGGCACGGTACTCGACGGCATACCCGAATCGGTGGTCATCGGCGTCGGACTCGTTTCAAACGACGGGGTCAGCGTCGCGATGGTCGCGGCCGTCTTCCTGTCGAACCTGCCTGAGGCCATCGCCTCGACAACCGGTCTGCGCACCTCGGGCTGGCGTGCGGGGCGTCTCTTCGGCATGTGGCTCGCAGTCGCTGTGGTCGCAGGACTTGCGTCGCTCGCGGGTTACGCGCTGCTGAGAACCGCGCCTGACGAACTCGTCGCGGGTGTGCAGGCCTTTGCGGCCGGCGCACTCCTCACGATGATCGCGGACTCGATGATGCCCCAGGCGTTCGCGATGAATGGCCGCACCGCAGGCCTGCTGACGACGCTCGGCTTCGGCGTCGCCTACGCGATCAGCGCGCTTGACGCTTGATCGAATCGACGCCCAGTACGCGCATCGAAGCTGCTGCTATGACGCGGCCGCGCCCTCGCCCATCTGCGACTGGCAGTAGTTCTCGAGGCCGACGCGGCGGATGAGATCGAGCTGCGTCTCGAGAAAATCGATGTGCTCTTCCTCCGACTCGAGGATGCGCTCGAAAATCTCGCGCGAGACGTAGTCAGCCGCCTTTTCGCAATCGGCGATCGCGGCCTTGAAATCGGCGCGCGCGGCGATCTCGAGCTTGAGATCGCACTCGAGGCACTCCTTCACATCTTCGCCGATCAGCAACTTGCCGAGGTCCTGCAGGTTCGGCAGCCCCTCGAGAAACAGGATGCGCTGGATCAGGCGATCCGCATGCTTCATCTCGTCGATGGACTCTTCCCGCTCGTGCTGCTCGAGGCGCTTCAGCCCCCAGTTGCCGAACATGCGGGCGTGCACGAAGTACTGGTTGATCGAGGTCAGCTCGTTCTTCAGCGCGACATTGAGATGCCGGATGATCGTTGCGTCGCCCTTCATGGCCGTGCCTCCGCTTTACGAATCGACCGATCAGCCGGACTGGCGCTGCGCGCGATGTCCGAGGTGCTCATCGACGACCTGACGGGCGGTATCTTCGCAATGCCCGCAACAGTTCGCCACCGGCAGGCGGCATTGCACTTCGGCGAGAGACCCGGCTCCCAAGTCCACGGCGGCGCGGATCTGACGATCGGAGACGGCGTTGCAGACGCAGACAAACATGGATCGATGGCCCTCTGGGAGGCCATCCTGATGCAAATGAGAATGATTGTCAATTACGACTGGGCGCCGGAGACCACGATGGCAACCGGTGGGAGATCGGCAATCTGGCCGATCACGCGATCGCCCGGCTGCAAGGCGCCGACTCCGGCGGGCGTCCCGGTGAAGATCAGGTCGCCCGCTTCGAGCTGGAATTGGCGCGAGAGCTGGGCAACGATCTCGTCGCACCCCCAGATCATCTCCGCGAGATCGCCGTCCTGGCGGACCACGCCGTTCACGCTGAGGGTGATGCGCCCCTTCTCCGGCAGCGGCTCGGCGTCCTCGAGCGGGTGGATCGCGCCGATCGGTGCGGAGGCGTCGAATGATTTGCCCGACTCCCACGGCTGACGGGATTTCTTCGCCGCTTCCTGCAGATCGCGCCGCGTGAGATCGATACCGACCGCCACGCCAAAGACGTGTCGGCGCGCATCCTGCGCAGCAATCCCGAATCCCGGCCGCCCGATCGCAAGCACGAGTTCGACCTCGTGGTGCAGATTGCGCGTCACGGACGGCCAGGCAATCGTGCTGCCGCTAGCAACGATCGCGTCGGCCGGCTTCTGGAAAAAAAACGGCGGCTCGCGTGTGTCGGCCCCCATCTCGCGCGCGTGCGCCACATAGTTGCGGCCGACGCAATAAATGCGGCGCACCGGAAACACGGCATCACGCTGCGCAACCGCCACGGTGGTGTGCGGCGCGGCGGGGAATACAAGCTCGGTCATCGAAGGATTCTATATCATGCCAACCTGATCTCCCGGACCACGAGCATGCGCATCGCCAAACCCCTGCTCCTCGTCACGACTCCCATCGGGCTCGCTTTCGGGCTCTACGAAGGCTGGCGCCTCGCGGGCGGGCTCGTCGTCATCATGGCCGCGATGATCGCGCTCGTCGGCGCTGCAATGCTGAGCGTCGTGCTGACCGTGCGTCGCGAGCAACGCGCGGACGCCGCCGCGCGCGCCGCGGCCGCTCCTTCCGCGCACGACGAGACGTGACCACCCTCCTCGTCCTTGATCTCGTCGGCACCTTCGTGTTCGCGCTCGCCGGCGCCACGGCCGGGGTGCGCCGAAGGCTCGACATCTTCGGCGTGCTCGTGCTGTCGCTCGTGACCGCCAGCGCCGGGGGTGTCGCGCGCGACCTGCTGATCGGCGCCGTGCCACCCGCCGCGCTCCAGGACTGGCGTTACTTCGCCGCAGCCATGCTCGCGGGCATCATCACTTTCCTCTGGTACCCGACGATCGAACGGCTGCGCACGCCGGTGCGCATGTTCGACGCCGCCGGCCTCGCGCTCTTTGCGGTCGCGGGCGCCGAAAAATCACTCGACTTCGGACTGCATCCGCTGATGGCGGCACTCCTCGGCATGCTCACAGGCATCGGCGGCGGAATGCTGCGCGACATCCTGCTCGCGGAAGTACCCGCAGTGCTGCGCTCCGATCTTTACGCGGTCGCGGCGCTGGCGGGTGCCGCAGTGGTGGTCGCGGGCGACGCGTTGCAATGGTCGTCGAGCTTGAGCGCCCTCGCCGGCGCGATCCTCTGCTTCGTGCTGCGCATGCTCGCGATCCGCTTCGACTGGCACCT
>Ga0073904_10003246_pt1 | contig 12253 bp, 10 predicted proteins | sample KloWWTrecipitate_FD_66668 | JGI IMG/M metagenome (GOLD analysis project Ga0073904, IMG submission 66668) | Active sludge microbial communities from Klosterneuburg, Austria, studying microevolution and ecology of nitrifiers - Klosterneuburg... | ecosystem: Engineered > WWTP > Aerobic digester >...
CCGCCGCCGAGACGAACCTGTGGAAGCTCCTCCACCGTCATGGCCTCTCGGCGATGCATCAGGCCCTCTCGGCGGCGGATCTCCCTCGAAAGCTGCCCGCGCTGGACGGCTCGCTCTACACGCCCGCGAATGGCTACGATGGGCCCGGAGAGGGCCAGGGCGACGGCGTCCTGAGCCTCGGCACCTACGGCGACTACGGCGCCCCGACCGCCGCCCGGCTGACGCAGGTCGAGGGGGTCGCGACCGCGCTCGCGCAAGCAAGGCTCATCGGCAAGCTCGACGTCTTCGTCTACGCCGCCGACGAGAGCTGCGCGAGCCCCTACGGCCAGGGGTGGGTGAGCCTCCTCGCCTCGTCCAAGAACGCCGACGCGAAGAACATCCCCGTCGCGTGGACCTGCTACCAGAACCCGGGCGCGCAGCCCGTGCACATCCCGATTCTTCCGGGGCAGTCGTACGACGCGAAGGCGGCCCAAGCCGCGAAGGCCGCCGGCAAGCGAGTGTGGGCCTACAACGGGGTGCGGCCGCACACGGGCACCTTCATGATCGACACCGAGGCCGTGTCGCTGCGCGTGAACGCCTGGCTGCAGGGCATGTTCGACATCGAGCGCTGGTACTACTGGGAGACCGTCTATTGGTACGACGGAGTCAACGGCGGACAGGGGCCGGTGGATCCCTTCGTGACCGCCGAGAACTTCCACAATCGCGACGGCGACTACTGCAACGGCGACGGCATGTTGCTCTATCCAGGCAAGCAGGTCGACCGGTTCACGAGCCACTCGATCGGGACCGACGCGCTGATCGCCTCGATTCGCCTCAAGAACCTGCGCCGCGGAGTCCAGGACGCCGGCTATATGCAGCTAGCGCGCGCGGCCGATCCGGCGCGGGTCGACTCCATCGTGCGCAAAGCGATCCCCAAGGCGCTGAGCGAGTCGTCGTCGGGCCAGCCCGCTTGGGGAGAGCGGGGCAAGCCGTTCCACGACGCGAGGATGGAGCTCCTCGGGGTGGTCACCGGCTCACCTCCCGGCACGGGCCCGGGCCCCGTGTCGCCGGATGCGGACGGCGGGACCGGCCCCGGGGCCGCCCCGACCGGCCCCGGCGCGGGCGCTGCAGGCGAGGCGGCGGCCGGCGGCTGCGGCTGCCGGAGCACGAGCCGCGCGGGCGACAGCGCGGGCGGTGTCGCCGCGCTGGGCCTCGGCCTCGGCGTGCTTGTGCTCGCGGGACGGCGGAGGCGCGGCTCGCGTTAGGGCTAGGGGAAGCCGGTTATGTGCGGGCGCGTGGTCCCGCCGCTACTCCACTCCGCAGACAGGGCCTCCGTTCACGAGCACGCTCACGCCGATGCCGCCGGCAACCACGAGGTCGAGCTTGCCGTCCCCGTCCACGTCTCCCACCGCCAGCGAATTCGAGCCCGTTCCACTGGCGCTAGAGTAGGCGACCTTCGGCGCAAACATCTCCGGCCCGCTGTTCATCAGCACGCTTACCGTGTTGCCGCCGGAGTTCGCCACCACGAGGTCGAGCTCGCCGTCCCCGTCCACGTCTCCCAACGCCACCGAAGACGGCAACGTTCCTGTGGGGTAGTCGACCGGCGTGGCGAACGTCCCCGTCCCGCCGTTCACAAGCAGGCTGACCGCATCGCTGTATTCGTTGGCCACCACGAGGTCGAGGTTGCCGTCCCCATCCACGTCTCCCAACGCCACCGAAGACGGCGACCCTCCCGTCAGGTAGTCGACCCGCGCAGCGAACGTCCCCGTACCGCTGTTCACCAGCACGCTCGTGGCCACCGCGAGGTCGAGCTTGCCGTCCCCGTCCACGTCTCCCAACGCCACCGAATACGGGGTGCTCCCTGTGGGGTAGTCGACCTTCGGGGCGAACGTCCCCGTACCGCTATTCACCAGCACGCTCGCCGTGGAGCTGCCGTTGTTCGCCACCACGAGGTCGAGCTTGCCGTCCCCGTCCACGTCTCCCAAAGCCACCGAAGACGGGGTGCTCCCTGTGGGATAGTCGACCTTCGGGGCGAACGTCCCCGCACCGCTATTCACCAACACGCTCACCGTGTCGTTGCCGTAGTTCGCCACCACTGCGGGGTTTCCACGAGACATGAGCGCGACGAGCGCGTATTCGACATGATCCATCTGGGCTTCGCGCGGCGCGCGAGGTGCTCGCGCTCATCGCCTCCGCCGGCGCCATCGAGCTCGCTGGGAGCTCTGTGACCCTCGACGACGCGGGGCTCCCCGACCTAGTCTCGGCGCTCACGGCGGGCTCGCCGGTTACTCGTGATCGGCGACGACATCCCCCGGGGTACTCTCTCCCGATCGCGTGATCGGCGACGACATCCCCCGGGGTACTCTCTCCCGATCGCGTGATCGGCGACGACATCCCCCCGGGGTACTCCCTCCCGATCACCTTTTCGAGAAACGACAGCCTTTGTGGGTGATTTTGGTCGTCCCGGAGGAGCATGGTGGCATAGCCAACCTGTCCGCTCGCCGGGAGGAAGCTCAGGGCTTGCAGGAGTCCTTGACGTCTGGGAAGACGGTGCGCCAGAGTTCGAGTGTCTGGATGCACAGGTGGGCCCCCGTAGAGTACCTGGGCAGTCCGGTGTCCGCCGTGTCGCCGCCCGAGATCCCGACCACAAAGCCCGCGGGATAGATCCGGCCTACATCGGTCGCGTTCTGGGCGCTCGGGCGGAGATGCAACATGCGAAACCGCTTGCCGGTCGCCTGATCGGTGAACTCGGGCATGTAGCCCCAACCGTAGACGCCGGTCTTGTCGAGCTTCGACGCGTGCCGAAGCACGACGGGCGTATTGGCGCGCACCAACAGATCGGTGTCCCACCACCCGCCGGACGACATGTAGGGGCCATAGGTCAGCGGCACATTCCACCACTGCACGTTCGCGCACGAGAGGACGCCGTTGCAGATGTCGGCGCGTGCCCCAGGCTCCTCGATGCAGCCCGGAGCGCCGCACGCCTCGACCGACGCGGTCCGCTTTCCCGCGCAGCGATAGAGCTGCCCGGCGGGCCCCCCGATGGCGTTCCCGCAGTACGTGCCGTCCGCGTCGTTGAAGCACGGGTCCACGGCGTCGCTCGCGCACGCGTCGGGCGCCTTCGGATCGCTCGCCGAATAGCAGCCGTCCTTGCAGGCCTCCCGCTTCGCGGTGCGCTTGCCCACGCACGTGAAGAGCGTCTTTGCGTCGCCGCCAATCTCGACGCCGCAGCGGACGCCGTCGGGATCATTGAAGCAGGGGTCGACCGCGTCGTTCGCGCAGACGTCGTCGCGCGCCTCGGGCTTGCCGGGCTCTCGGACGAAACAGCCCGTCGCGCAGACCTCACGCTTCTGCGTCTTGGCGCCTTGGCAGGTGATGCGCGCGCCGACCTCGCCGCCGAGGCGCTCGCCGCAGTAGGTCCCGTCGGCGCGCCCCTCGCAGACGTCCCTGGCGTCCGCGCGCGCGTCAGCTCCCGCGTCTGCGCCTAGGGTGGCCGGCCCGCCGTCGCCCCCTTCGACGTCGCCCGGCCCGAAGGGCTCGGGGTCTTCGGCGGCGCTGCCGCAAGCGATGAGCAGGGAAGCAAAGACTGACGCGAAGACCGCGCGGGACATGGCTAGCTTCAGCCCTCTTTCACGTGAACGTGGCCACATGCAGAACCCCCGGTCAAACGGCGCGCGGCGCTCCCGCACGGCACGCCCCTCGCTCTCACTTCACGGGGGCCGCCCTGAAAGCATAGTCGGGAGACCACGGCGAAGCCCGTGCCATGGCGCACGCGGGAGCGCGCGACATGTCCGATGTCACCACGACGTGAGGCGCGCGCGGACACGGGAGCCCGACTTCGCCGGATTCGAGCAGACGCTCCGCCATCGAAGCGCCACCTCCCGAGCCGCTAGCCGCTGCAGTCTCCGGTCTGGGAATCGCAAATTGGCAGCGGCGAGGGTCGGCGGAGGGAGCCCGCCTTCACCCCCGTACGGACGCGCCGTGGCGACGGGCGCTGGGCTGCAACCGTTGCCTTGGTGGTCGGCTTCGTGTCCTGGTTCGCCTGGTTCATTGTCGTGAAGCCTGGCACCGCTCGCGGCGCACCGCCAGTCAGCCGCGTCACGTGCGTCTCGGCAGGACCTGGGAGCGGCGGCGCGCCCTCGCGTCTACTGGCTCGCCAGCTCCCGCTGGACCTCTTCGTACGGAGCGGCCGGGACCACGCGCTCGCCGCGCTTGGCGACCCACGACTCGAGGGCGCGCTGCTTGTCGGCGTAGCCCTTGGTGACACCGCGGTTCGTGACCACGAGCCACCCGTTCTTCAGGCGGTACTCGGGGCGTCCGTCACCGCGCCCCACCTCGCGCACCACGACGCCCTGATAACCCGTCTTCCCGGGCTGCGGCGCCACCTTCCCCTTCTGCTCTTCCAGGTCCTCGAACTTCTTCCGAAAGACGTGCGATTCGCCCCGACTCAGGGTGAACGACGGGTTGTCGTCACCACGGGAAAGGTCGAAGGTGACGCGAAGCTGGGGCTCGCGTTCGATGCCGGCCGGGCTGTCCGAGTCGGGGCATCCCGTGAGGGCGCCTGCGAGGAGCACGAGCGCGAGCGGACGGACGAGGGCGTGGAGCGCGCCGCGACGGCCGAGGAGCGGCTCGCGGTCGAGGAGCAAGGTGCGGAACATTCTGGCGCGCAGCCTGGCGCCGCGCCGGCGAAGAACCAAGCGAAAACGTCACGAGCCGGGCGCCGGAGCGCCGCGCCCCCGGAAGGCCTCGAGCAGCCGCTCGGTCTCGGTGTACGGATCCGAGGTCTTGGAGGACACGCGCGCGACCGCCGCGTCGAGCTCGTCGCGGAGCGTCCGCGTCGCCGCGTCGATGAGGGCCTCGCGCAGCGACTCGCGGACCTCTTCGGCGAGCCGCGCGGCCTTCCGCTCCTGCCCCGCCACCGTGCCCTCGAGCCACGCGCGGTGGGCCACGAGGTGCGCCGTGAGCTCGTCGATCCCCTCGCCCCGCAGCGACACGCATCGGGTGATGGGCGGTGTCCACGTGGCGCTGGCGCCTCCGCGCTCGTGCGCCGGCGCGCCGGGCGGACCGAGCGCCTTGCCATGCACGACGTGCCCGCGGGACTTGGACACCGCCGTCATGGTCTCCGAGCCGAGCGCGATCATGAGCTCGATGTCACGCACGGTGGAGTCGACGCCGTCGCGATCGGCCTTGTTGACCGCGAACACGTCGGCCGACTCCATGATGCCCGCCTTGATCGCCTGCACCTCGTCGCCCATGCCCGGGGCCATGACCACGAGCGTGGTGTGGGCCGTGCGCGTGATCTCGATCTCGTCTTGCCCGACACCCACGGTCTCGACGAGGACGACGTCGGCGCCCGAAGCGTCGAGCACGCGCACCATGTCGCGCGCCGAGCGCGAGAGCCCGCCCATGTGCCCGCGCGTCGCGACGGAGCGAATGAACACGCCCGCGTCCAGCGCGTGACGGTTCATGCGGATGCGATCGCCGAGGATGGCGCCGCCGGAGTAGGGGCTCGAGGGGTCGACCGCGAGCACCGCGACGCGCTTGCCTTCGGCCCGGAAGCGCATGACCAAGCGGTCGGTCAGCGTGCTCTTTCCTGCGCCAGGATTCCCTGTAATTCCAACAATGTAGGCACGTCCCGTGTGCGCAAATAACGCCTTCAGCGCGGCCGAGTAGCCCGGCACGCGGTCGTCGACCGCGCGGAGGAGTCGAGCCACCGCGCGGGTCTCGTTTCGCAGCACGCCAGGGGCGAGCGCGAGCACAGCTTCTTCAGACATGCCGCTTCGCTACCGAGAAACGGGCCGGTTGGCCAGGCTCGTTCTCGGGTCGCGCTTCACGGGCGCCGACGCCGCCGCCCCGCGAGCGCGAGGCCCAGCAGCGAGAGGCCCACGATGGCCGCGGTAGAGCCGCTCGCGGGGCGCTCGGCGACGCCGCAGTTGACGCCCCCGCCCTCGAGCGAGCCGTTGTCATTGCGGTCGTCGCTTGCCCCCGGCAACGCGCCTGGCACGGAGCCGGTGGGCGCCGGGGTCGTGCCTGTGCCGGTGGGCACGGGCGTCGGGGGCTTGGCGTCCGTGGGGTCGAGGAAGTTGGGGACGCCGTCGCCGTCGGTGTCGCCGCGGCCCTCATCGACCGCGCCGTCCTTCTTGCCGTCGCCGTCGGCGTCGTCGTCGAGCCAGTTCTTCTTGCCGTCGCCATCGACGTCGTCGGGCTGCCGCGAGGACGTGGCGGCCGCGCGCTCGTCGGCGGTCTTGAGGGTGTCGTTGTCGTCGTCGTCGTCGACGAAGTCGGCCTTGCCGTCGCCGTCGGTGTCGAGCGGCTTCGTGGGGTCGGCGCCGAGCTCCGCCGCCGTCTTGACCGTGTCGTTGTCGTCGTCGTCGTCGAGGTAGTCGGGCTTGCCGTCGCCGTCGGTGTCGCGGGGCTTCGTGGGGTCGGCGCCGAGCTCGGCGCTCGTGAGCACTCCGTCGCCGTCGTCGTCGGTGTCGAGCGCGTCGATCTTCCCGTCGCCGTCGGTGTCCTGGGGCTTCGCCGTGTCGCCGCCGACCTCGACCCCGTCGCGGACGCCGTCGCCGTCGGTGTCGGGGTTCGTGGGGTTCGTGCCAATGACGAGCTCGACATCGTCGGGGAGGCCGTCACCGTCGGTGTCCTTGCCGACCGCCGACGGAGTCGGGGTGTCGGGCTGGCTGCCCGGCCCCATGGTGCCCCACGTGGGCTCGAGGGTGAGGCCCGCCGCGACGGCGGCCTTGCCGCTCGATCGGATCACGCCCTTGTTGGAGATGAGTGGCGGCGGCGCCGCGGAGATCTTCACGCGGAACCGCACGATGCTCTCTTCGTTGATGCCCAAGCTGCCGCCGGAGGTCGCGTTCGCGCCCGCGCCGACGCGCACCACCACCGCGCCCGCGGCGGCGTCGAACTCGGCCTGATCGTCACCGCCGGCGTCGGTCTTCGCCCCGGTGTTCGGCCCGGAGACGATGGAGAGGGAGCCCGCCTCGTAGGTCGTCCCGGTCGGGATTGCGTCGCGGAGCTCGGTGCGATCGGAGGGATCGCTGCCGGTATTCTTCACGGCGATCGAGTACTCGAGCACGTCGCCCGCGAGCGTGCCGCCCGTCGGGTGCGTGAGGTTCTTCACGGTCTTGGGGGACGCCGTGAAGTCGGGCATGAGAGACGAGAGCGACGTCGCGAGCCCGGCGAGCGCGAACGTGTCGCTCGCGGTAGCGAGCCGCGCGACCGCCGCGCTCTGGCCCGCAGCCATCTGGGCCGTGACGTCGATGACGTCGACGTCGATTCCGGACATCGACCCGATGGCGCCGGTGAGCTGCGGGAGATCGCCGGGCACGGAGACCGGCACGCCGAGGCTCGTGCGCGAGCCGTTGAAGAAGTTCCCGACGGGGTTCAGCGGGTTCGACAGCGCGGTGAGCCTCGCCGTAGTGGGCCCGAAGGAGAAGCTGTCGCCCGTGTGCGCGTTGTCGCCCTCGAAGGTGACCACGCCGAGCGTGGCGTCGAAGCCCGCCGGCGGCACGAGGAACCCGCTGAGCGGCAGGTCGACCTGGCCGTTGTCGATGATGTCCATGCCATCGAACAGCGTGAGGTTCCGCACCGGATCGGTCTCTCGGTAGTAAAAGACCGTGAGCGACCACCCGCCGAAGCGCTCGTTGTCGTTGGCGTTGGCCACGTCTTGCACCGAGATGCCGCTGACCCCGTACGCGCCAGTCCCATGCTGCTTCACGAGGGCCGTGACGTCGGCCGAGGCGCCGTACCAGACCTTGCCGTTCACCGTCCGCACGACCGTGCTGTCGGATGTGACCGGCGCGCTGAAGGCGCCGGCTCCGACGCGATCGAGGGTGACGGTCTCCGAGGGCGCCGTGCCCGTGGGGAGAGACCCCGACCACGAGAGACGCGCCAGCGTCACGGTCGCGCCCGCGGGCACCGCGACGCCCTTCGTGTTCCCGCTCGCGAGCACCGCGACGCTCCGGGCCGTCGCGGGGGTGATCGCGAGAGACGCGTTCGTGCCGGCCGCGGCGCCGTCGGTGGTCCACCACACGTCCGGCGCCGAGTCGGCGAGGCCGGTGTTGCCGCACGCGCCGAGGGTGCCGACGAGGGGCGCAGGCGTCGCGTTGCCGCAGTCGTGGCCGAGGGTGTTCCCGATGACCGCGAAGTCGCCGCGCTGTGTGACCGTGACGCGCTGGGTTGCGGCCGACGCTGCGCGGGGCAGCACGATCGGGAGGGAGGCGGCGAGCAGCACAGTGGCGAGTCCGAGGCGCTTCATGGGTCCTTAGGCTACCGCCCACCCCCGGTCGCGCAAACAAAACCCGCCCTGCGGCTGTCGAAGCTTGAATGATTTTCGATGCATGGAGGCAGCAGCAGCGAGGGCCGCGCCCCGCACGCTCAGTCCCCACGGAGGCGGCCGAGGGCCCACGCGGCCGCCTCCCGCACAGCGGGCGCCGCGTGGGGGTCGGACGCCTTGGCGCTCAGCGCCGATCGGGCCACGGGATCCCCTCGATTCCCCAGCGCGATCGCGGCGTTCCGCTGCAGGCCGTCAAGGCCCGGGCGGCCGAGCGGGCTCCCGGCGCGCACCGCCTCGAAGCCGGCGGCGTCCAGCCCCAGCCAGCCCTCGAGCGACGCGTCGTCGAGGCGCGCGTGGGGCCGGAACGGCTGCGCGTCGGCCGCCTCGGCGCGGCCCGCGTTGAACGGGCACACCTCCTGGCACACGTCGCAGCCAAAGACCCGCTCGCCCACGCCCTCTCGGAGCGCGGGGTCGAGAGGCCCCTCGTGCTCGATGGTGAGGTAGGCCACGCATCGTCGCGCGTCGAGGACGAACGGTCGCACGAGCGCCTGCGTGGGGCACGCGTCGAGGCACCGCGTGCACGCGCCGCAGCGCCCGGGGATCGGGTCGTCGGGCGCGAGCTCGAGGGTCGTCACGACCTCGCCCAGGAGCACGTACGAGCCCACGCCGGGCGCGATGAGGAGCCCGTTCTTGCCCACGAAGCCGAGGCCCGCCCGCGAGGCCCACGCGCGCTCGAGCACGGGCGCGTCGTCGACGAGCGGCCGCGCGGACACGCCCGGCGCGAGGGCCCGCACGAAGGCCGCGAGGCGCCGGAGCCGCTTGCGCAGACCGTTGTGGTAGTCCTGGCCGCGCGCGTACCGGGCCACGCGCTGCGCCATCGGGCCGTCACGGTCGTCGTCCGCCCGCTTGTAGCTGCGGGCCAAGCAAATCACGGAGCGCGCGCCCTCGAGGACGGTCGGACGATCGAGGCGCGCGCGGACGTCGGCGTCGGCGGCGAGGTAGTCCATCGAGCCGTGGTACCCGGCGGCGAGGAACGCCTCGTAGCGCGCGTGGTCCTCGCCGAGCGGCTGATCGGCCCGCGCGATGCCCACCACGTCGAAGCGGAGGCGCCGCGCCTCGTCCTTTACGCTCTGCGTCAGCCGGGCACGCTCGGTGGAATTTGCGGGATGAACGCTCAAAACGACACTTCGAGGCTAGCCCGAGCCCGGCAGCGTTGCTATGCGCATGAACGCATGAAGAAGCTAGCCCTCGTCGCGATCGTCCTCGGCTCCGCGCTCGTCGCGGGCGCCGGCTGCAGCACCTCGAACCCGCCGATCGCCGGCGACGGCGGCGCCGCGGGCGGCTGCCTGGCCGACCTGCAGAAGAAGGACTTCTGCTCATCGTGCAGCGCCCCCTCCAACGCGAACCCGACGTCGTGCAAGCCACCCCGCACGGTCAACGCGTGCTGCACGTACGTCGCGCCGCCCACGAAGGAGCTGTCGCGCGGCACCGGCCTCCAGCGCTACTCCACGACCGACCCCGCGCTGAACCTCGCCTGCCTCGATGATCCGGGCGCGCTCGAACCCTCGAAGACGGTCACGCTGAAGGGGTTCGTGCGGCTCTTCTCGAGCGGGAACGACTCGGCGGGCGTGAAGCTCGAGCTCTTCAAGGAGGGCCCAAACGGCACGGTCGGCGAGCGGGTGGGCACGGCCATCGAGACCAAGAACACCGACGACGTGCAGACGCCCAAGCCCACCTGGCTGAAGAAGTGCCCCGAGGGGGGCTGCTCCTTCCGCGCGTACACGTACGCCGGCGTTCCCACCGAGACGCCGCTCATCGTGAAGACCAGCGACGTCACGCCGAACGGCAGCCAGTGGAAGGAGCTCTACGACTACAACGTCATGTTCCGTAACCGCGACATCAAGGGCGACGTCATCGCCTACGATCCGGCGGCGGTCGCGGCCACCGACGTCAACACCGTCGCCGCGGCGGCGGGCGGCTTCATCCCGAAGCCCGACAAGGGCGTGCTCGCGGGCGAGATCCACGACTGCGGCGACATTCGCGTGGCCGGCGCCACGGTGGACACCGACGTGCCGCACGAAGCCGACGTGTTCTACTTCGGCGAGAACGAAGCCGATCCCCTCCCCGACCAGCAGCAGGCCCGCTCGGGCACGAGCAAGCTCGGGCTCTTCGGCGCGCTGAACTTCCCCACAGGCGTCCCGGTCCGCGTCACCGCGGTCGGCAAGGTCAACGGCCAGACGATGGTCCTCGGCACGCACGTCGTGCAGATGTTCCCGGGCGCGGTCACCGCGCTCTCCCTGCGCGGCCGTCGCCCCTCCAAGTAACCCCGGAGCGCGACGTGCTGTCGTCGGCGGCCTCCACGCGCGACACCCTCCACGGGGGCCGCACGGTGCTGTGGCAGCCCGCGCGCGGCGTCGGGTACCGCGTGAACGTGGACGCGCTGCACCTCGCGGGGTTCGCGATCCGGCCGCGGCCCGCCACGCACGCCGTCGACCTCGGCGCAGGGGTCGGCGCGGTGGGGCTCACGCTCCTCGCGAGCGGCTCCGCCGAGCGCGTGTCGTTCGTGGAGCGCGACCCCACGCTCGCGAGCCTCTGCGCGCGAAACCTCGAAGAGAACGGCTACGCTGCGCGCGCCGAGGTCGTCCGCGCCGACGTCGCCGACGACGCCGCGTTTGCGCCCGGGACCGCCGACCTCGTGGTCGCGAACCCGCCGTACCTCACGCCTGGCAAGGGGCGCCCCCCGGCCGCGCAGGTGCGCGACGCGCGCTCGGGCGCGCTCGACCCGTTCCTCGTGCGGGCGCGGTCGCTGCTCGGTCGACGAGGGCGCGCATGTTTTGTGTATCCTGCACGCGAGCTCCCCGCGCTCCTCGTGGCCTCGCGCGGCGCCGGGCTCGAGGCGAAGCGGCTCCGGTTCGTACACGCGGGGCAGGCGGTCGCCGCGCGGGTGGTGCTCGTGGAGCTGCTCCCCGGCAAGCCCGGCGGCCTGCTCGTCGAGGCTCCGCTCGTCGAAGGGTAGCCCGCGGCGTAGAGTGCGCGCATGGGCTTCCTCTCGTGGGCGCTGTTCGGCCTGATCGCCGGGATCGTGGCCAAGTTCATCCTGCCCGGCCGCGACGGCGGCGGGCTCATCGCCACGACGCTCCTCGGCATCGTCGGCGCGGTGGTCGGCGGCTTCGCAGGTACGCGCCTCGGCTGGGGCAGCGTCACGGGCTTCGACCTCCACAGCTTCGGCCTCGCGGTCGGCGGCGGGCTCGTGGTGCTCATCGTCCACCGCATGCTCCGCTCGTGAGCCGCTGAGGAGCGCGTCAGCCGCCGAGCAGGCGATCGAGCGTGATGGCGCACGCGGCGCGCACGCTGAGGTGGTTGTACGCGTCTCCCTCGCCGACGCCGGGCGCTCGCTCGATCGCGGGCAGGAGCGCGTCCACGCCGTCGATGACCTGCGGGGCGAGCCCCCACCCGGTGCCGAAGAGGACGACCACCGGCTTGCCTGGCGTGGCGAGGAGCGCGCGCGCCGAAGCGAAATCGAGCGGCTCGCGCGAGGCCCGCGCCGCGGTAGCCCACAGCTCGACCTCGTCGCGTCCCCCGAACGAGGCCACCATCGCCTCGAGGCTCGGCACCACGCGGACGAGCGCGAGCGCCACCTTCCGGGTGGGGATGCGCTGCGCGCTCGAGCCCGTGGTCCAGTGCTCCTGGATGCGACCCACGAGCGTGCGCTGCGCCTCCACGGGGTGCACGATGAAGTACGACGCGCACCCGAAGGTGCGGGCGCTCCTCGCGAGGTCGTGGACGTCGAGGTTCGTCACCGTGGTGGTGACCTCCGCTCGCTTCCCGTCGAGGACCGGGAAGTGCACGAGCGCGATCGACACCGAGCGGCTCACGACTCCCCGCCCGCGTCTGGATCACCGCCTCGGCGCGCGAGCAAATCGGGGCGCCGGGCGCGCGTGCGTTCGAGGCGCTCCGCGTCACGAAACGCCTTGATTTTACTATGATTTCCTCCGG
>Ga0073904_10003248_pt1 | contig 12250 bp, 9 predicted proteins | sample KloWWTrecipitate_FD_66668 | JGI IMG/M metagenome (GOLD analysis project Ga0073904, IMG submission 66668) | Active sludge microbial communities from Klosterneuburg, Austria, studying microevolution and ecology of nitrifiers - Klosterneuburg... | ecosystem: Engineered > WWTP > Aerobic digester >...
GTGGCGATGTCGCGCAGGAGCTGACGGTCAGCACCTTCCACGCGCTGGGCCTGAAGATCGTGCAGATCGACCATGCCAAGCTCGGCCTGCGCCGCGGCTTCTCGATCTTCGATGCCGACGATTCCGCGGTGCAACTCAAGGACCTGCTGCCGCCGGGCAGCAAGCCGGACGCGATCGACGCGGCGAAGCAATTGATTTCGCGCGCCAAGAACGCCGGGCTGTCGCCCGAACAGGCCGCCGAAACCGCGCGTTCGACGCGCGAGCGCGAGGCCGCCGCGCTGTATGCGCGCTACCAGGCGCGGCTGTCCGCGTTCAACGCGGTGGATTTCGACGACCTGATCCGGCTGCCGGTGCAGCTGCTGGAATCCGACGCCGATGCACGCCTGGCCTGGCGTGAACGCATCGGCTACCTGCTGGTGGACGAGTGCCAGGACACCAACGACGCCCAGTACCGCCTGCTGAAGGCGATCGCCGGCGACAAGGGCAACTTCACCTGCGTGGGCGACGACGACCAGAGCATCTACGCCTGGCGCGGGGCCAATCCGGACAACCTGCTGGCGCTCGGCAACGACTATCCGGCGCTGCGCATCGTCAAGCTCGAACAGAACTATCGCTGCAGCAACCGCGTGCTGCGCGCGGCCAACGCGCTGATCGCCCACAACCCGCACGAGCACCCGAAGACCCTGTGGAGCGATGCCGCCGACGGCGAGCGCATCCGCGTCTGGGAGTGCAAGAACGCGGAGCACGAGGCGGAGAAAGTCGCGGCGGAAATCCAGTTCGTCGCCCAGAAGCACGCCGCGCCGTGGAGCGAGTTCTGCATCCTGTTCCGCGGCAACCACCAGAGCCGCGCGCTGGAGAAGGCGCTGCAGCTGCTGCGGATTCCCTATCACCTGAGCGGCGGCACGGCGTTCCTGGATCGCGGCGAAGTGAAGGACGCACTGGCCTGGCTGCGCCTGCTGGCGAATCCGGACGACGACGCGGCGTTCCTGCGTGCGGTGCAGTCGCCCAATCGCGGCGTCGGCGCGACCAGCCTGCAGCGGCTCGGCGAACTGGCGAACCAGGCCCACCTGCCGCTGGCACGCGCGGCGGAATCGATGGCGGTGGCCAAGCAGTTGCCCGCACGCGCGGCGAATGCATTGCAGGGCTTCAGCGACATCGTCCGCGGCCTGCGCATCGACGCGAAAACGCTGCCGCCGGCCGAGTTGGTGCGCAAGTTGAACGAACGCAGCGGCCTGCTCGCCGCGCTGCGCGCGCTGTGCAAGGACGAGGCGCAGTTCCAGGCGCGCCGCCGCAACCTCGATGAACTGGCCGACTGGTTCGACGGCCCGAAAACCTCGGGGCCGGGCGAACTCGCGGCCGCACTGGCATTGCTCAGCCACGCCGACAAGGGCGATGCCGGCAACCAGGTACGGCTGATGTCGATGCACGCGGCGAAGGGACTGGAATTCCGCTTCGTGTTCATCGTCGGCGTCGAGGACGGCAACCTGCCGCACGAGGCCAGCATCGAGGAAGGCCGCCTGGACGAGGAACGCCGGCTGATGTACGTCGGCATCACCCGCGCCAAGCAGCAGTTGTGGCTGTCGCACGCGAACGAAGCGCAGCGCTGGGGCGACCGCCTGCGGTTGAAGCCGAGCCGCTTCATCGACGAGCTGCCGGCGGACGAGCTGCAACGCGACGGTGCCGACCCGGTCGCCGATGCGGCGCGCAAGCAGGAACGCGCGCGCGCCGGCATCGCCAGTATCCGCGCCCTGCTCGGCGATTGAGCCGCGCGCTCAAGCGGTCATCACGGGCGGGTACACTCGCCCGGTTCCCGCCCACGAGCCTGCCGATGCGTCCTGCCCTGATCGTTTCCCTGCTCGCCGCCGCGCTCACGCTGGCCGCGTGCAAGCCCACTTCGTTCACCGCGCCGAAGGCGGATGCGCAAGCCGACGGCGCATCGCCGAAGGCCGCCGCCAAGCCCGCCGCCGGCCAGGTGCCGGCCAACGACAACCTCAATGCGGTGCTCTGGGTGCAGCGCGCGGCGGAGTACGACGCGGTCGCGCAGACCGTCTATCGCGGCGCGGCGGATGAACTGGACGCCGCACTCAAGGCCGCGAACTGGGATGCGCTGGTGCCCGACGAGCGTGGCAATGCGGCCACCGGCCTGGCCCCGGCGGTGGTGATGGATGTCGATGAAACCGTGCTCGACAACTCGCCCTACCAGGCGCGGCTGGTGCGGGACGGCGGCAGTTACGACGAGCTGACCTGGGATCAGTGGGTGGCCGAAAAGAAGGCCAAGGCGGTGCCGGGCGTGGTCGATTTCGCCAAGGTCGCGACGGCCAAGGGCGTGACCATCCTGTACATCTCCAACCGCGCCACCCACCTCAAGGACGCCACCATCGCCAATCTCAAGGCGGTGGGGATGCCGGTCAAGGACGACAGCGTGTTCCTCGGCCTCGGCACCTTCGTCAAGGACTGCGAACAGAACGGCAGCGAAAAGAATTGCCGGCGCAGGCTGGCCGGCCAGCAGTACCGGGTGCTGATGCAGTTCGGCGACCAGCTCGGCGATTTCGTGCAGATCGAGGCCAACACCCCCGAGGCGCGCGACGCGCTGTATGCCGAATACGAGGACTGGTTCGGCGAGCGCTGGTTCATGCTGCCCAACCCGACTTACGGCAGCTGGGAGCCGGCGATGTTCAACAACGCCTGGGACCAGCCCGCCGACGCACGCCGCACCAGCAAGCTCAACGCACTGGATGTTTCCAGATAAATCATGCAGTTAACTGATGAACATTCACCTGTTGCATTAAGTTTCGGACAGCGTTAGCCTGCAGCCATCCGGTCACGGCCGGAGCCATGCCACAACTGCTGTTCTCGGCAGGATGCCGAACTTCGGAGGCCCATCGGGCCTCCTTTTTTCTTGCTGCCGTGCGCGGGTACAGCGCCCTGCCTGCCGCCCGCGCCGCCACTTGCGGCATGGCCGGTACGCCGTGGACACTGCGGCGACACCTCACCGGCCCCGTCGATGCCACGCCTGCCTGTCGCGTTCCGCCGAGGCATCTGCCTGCCCGCCGTCTGCATCGCAGCGGCCCTGCTCCTGCCCGCCTGCCAGCGCGCGGACGACCGCGGCGGCCAGGCCATCGGCGTGGCAAGACCGACACGGATCCAGGCCGCCACCCGCCCGGTCGATGCCGCCTACCTGCTGCGCGACCGCCTGCTCGCTCGCGATGGTGTCGGCTTCGCGCGGCTGGCAGTGCCTCCGGCCTTGCATGCGCGGCTGGCCGGGGGCTGGCGCGATGGCCGCAGCCACTGGCCCATCGATGAACTTCCGCTGGATGCGAAATTGCCGAAGATGCTTGCGTCTTTACAGGAAAAGAACGCCGAATCGAAACTGAACTCGACATTCGCCCGGCAGTTCGCAGGCGCTGATCGCGATATCGACCAGGCCATCCGCACCCTGGTGCTGTTCGGCGGCGAGTACGTGCAGAAAGAAGCCGACTACACCCCGGAAGAGCGCGCGCATGTCACCCAGGCGATCGCCGCACTTGGCGACTGGGCGCTGGCCGCGCCCTTGTCCGACGCGAAACACGCACGCGTATTCTTCGCGGCGCTGGTGGCCGCCGCGCAACGCAGCGGCATCGACGGCAAGGCCGGCAGCACCGCCTTCACCCGGCTCGGCATGGACGCAAGCCTGAACCGGCTGTCGCCCTTCCTTGCCACCCTGCTCACCCAACTTCGCGCGCAGTACGGATTGGATCTGGATGCCAGCCTGCGCGCACTGCGCGTGAGCCTGCAGCAGCAGACCGGCGACCACGCCCGCCTGCGCCTGCAGTATTCGCTGGGCGGGCGCGAGATCGACGCGATGGTTCCAGCCGTGCGGATCGACGGCCACTGGTACCTGGCCGACTTCGTGCACCACGCGGAGGCCAGCCTGGCCACCGGCACCGCCGCAGCGGGCGGCAGAAAACCGGCTCCGCCATAATAGCCGCGATGCAAAGCCGCCCACCCCTGCCCAGCCAGGCCAGCCTGTTCGATGCAGTGCCCGGTACCGACCCGCCACCGGAGGGCGTGCTCGCGGCCTCTGACGAGGTTGCGTCGGTCACCGAAGCCGGCGCATCGCCCTCTCTCCCGCTGCCCGGTTTCCTCGCGACAGAGCCCTCTCCCGGCGCGGCCGGTGCCGGCGACGAGCCCCCTCCCTCGCAGGATGTCGCCTCGGCATCCGCGGAGAGGGCTCCGCTGTCGCCCTCGCTGCGCAGGAAGACCAGCCCGCCGTTGTGGGCGCGCGTGCTCGGCAGGCTGATCGATCCGTGGCTGAAGCTCGACATCGAGCCGAACGAGCCCGACCAGTTCCAGCAGTTCGACGACGGCCGCCCGGTCTGCTACGTGCTGGAAGACTATGGCCTGTCCAACGCCCTGATCCTGGAACGCGCCTGTCGCGAAGCCGGCCTGCCCGCGCCGCTGCAGCCGATCGCTGGCGACCCGCTCGGCCGCAAGCGCGCCTACGTGGCGCTCTCGCGCCGGCACAAGATCGCGCTGGGTCTGCTGCCGGGCCCCGAACACAAGACCCATTCCGGCTCGCTGGCGCGACTGCTGCAGGCACATCGCGACGATCCGGCGCTGGCCGTGCAGCTGGTACCGGTGTCGATCTTCGTCGGCCAGGCACCGAACCGCAGCAGCGGCTGGTTCAGCGTGCTGTTCTCGGAGAACTGGACCATCGTCGGCCGCTTCCGCCGCCTGCTGGCGATCCTGCTCAACGGCCGCGACACCCTGGTGCAGTTCGCGCCACCGGTGGATCTGCGCGAGATCGTCGGCGAGGAACTGCCGCCCGAGCGCACGGTGCGCAAGCTCTCGCGTGTGCTGCGTACCCACTTCCGCCGCGTGCGCGAGGTAGTGGTCGGTCCCGACCTCTCCACCCGGCGCATGCTGGTCGACAAGGTGCTGGAAGCCGAATCGGTGCGCGAGGCGATCGCCGACCAGGCCCGCCGCGACAAGAGCAAGCCCGAGGCCGCCTGGCAGAAGGCGCAGGCGATGGCCTACGAGATCGCCGCCGACTACTCGCACCCGATGGTGCGTTCGCTGAGCTTCATGCTCACGCCAGTATGGAACCGCATCTACCGCGGCGTGCTGGTCCACCACCTGGACAAGTTCAAGCAGGCCGCGCCCGGCTACGAGGTGGTCTACGTGCCCACCCACCGCAGCCACATGGACTACCTGCTGCTGAGCTACCTGCTGTACACCCATGGCGTGGTGCCGCCGCACATCTTCGCCGGCATCAACCTCAACCTGCCGGTGGTCGGCACCATCCTGCGCAAGGGCGGCGCGTTCTTCGCCCGCCGCAGCTTCAAGGGCAACGTGCTGTATTCGGCAGTGTTCCGCGAATACATGGCGCAACTGGTGGCCGGCGGCTATTCGATCGAATATTTCATCGAAGGCGGGCGCTCGCGGACGGGCCGCCTGTTGCAGCCGAAGGCGGGTTCGCTGGCGATGACCGTGCGCGCCTACCTGCGCCAGCCGACCCGACCGGTGCTGTTCCAGCCGGTGTACATCGGCTACGAAAAACTGATGGAAGGCCGCAGCTACCTCGACGAGCTGTCCGGCAAGCCGAAGGAAAAGGAATCGATCTGGCAGCTGCTGATCGGCATTCCCAAGGTACTGCGGCAGAACTTCGGCCAGGTGGTGGTCAACTTCGGCGAACGGATCAAGCTGGATGATGTGCTCGCGTCACATGCCGGCTGGGACGGCAAGCCGGTCTCCGAGGACGAGAAGCCCGCCTGGCTGGCCGACACCATCGACGAGCTGGCGCAGCAGATCCAGGTCAACGTCAACCGCGCCGCCGACGTCAACCCGATCAACCTGCTGGCGCTGGCCCTGCTCTCCACGCCGCAGCATGCGATGGGCGAGGCCGACCTGCTGGCGCAGATCGCGCTGTCGCAGACCCTGCTGCGCGAGGTGCCGTATTCCGATTACGTGACGGTGACGCCGCACACGCCGCAGCAGATCGTCGCCCACGGCGAGGAGATCGGCACCCTGGTGCGCACCGCGCATCCGCTCGGCGACGTGCTCTCGGTCGAAGGCGAGAATGCGGTGCTGCTCAGCTATTTCCGCAACAACGTGCTGCACCTGTTCACCGCCTCGTCGTGGATCGCGGTGTGCTTCCTCAACAACCGGCGGATGTCGCATGCACAGCTGCAGCGTCTCGGCCGCAGCCTGTATCCGTTCCTGCAGGCCGAATTGTTCCTGCCCTGGAGCGAGGACGACTTCGCCGCGCGCATCGACCGCACCATCGACGTGCTGGTGCGCGAAGGCCTGCTGCAGCAGGTCAGCGAGGACGACGGCGGCATCCTGCAGCGCAATCCCGGCCAGACCGACGAGGTGTTCCGCCTGCGCGCGCTGGGCCACTCGCTGCAGCAGGCGTTCGAGCGCTACTACATCGCGATCAGCGTGCTGGTGAAGAACGGCCCCGGCACCCTCAGCGCCGGCGAACTCGAAAGCCTGTGCCAGCTCGCCGCGCAGCGCCTCAGCCTGCTGTATGCCAACACCGCGCCGGAGTTCTTCGACAAGAGCCTGTTCCGCGGCTTCATCCAGAAACTGCGCGAACTCAAGCTGGTGTGGGCCGATGGCAACGGCAAGCTGACCTTCGACGAACGCCTGAACGCCTGGGCCAAGGATGCGCGCGTGGTGCTGGGGCGCGAACTGCGCCATACCATCGAGAAGATCAGCCCGGACAGCACGCGCACGACCGGGGAGATTCCGGCCGTGGCGACGGATCCGGCGACGCCATCGGCCTAGGCCGGCTCGTCCGGGATCAGTGCGTTCTCGATCCAGGCGATCTGATCCTTCAACTGCAGCTTGCGCCGCTTCAGTCGCTTCAACGCCAGCTCGTCGGCCTGGATGTCGGCGGCCAGGCGCTCGATCACCGTGTCCAGGTCGCGATGCTCGACCCGCAACTCCACCACGCGTCGCGCCATGCGGGCGAGTTCGGCGGGATCCAGGGGCTGGTTCATGTACCGAGCATAGCGCGACGACGCGGTGCCATCCGCAGGTAAAATGGTCGACCGATGAACGCCGCCATCCCGCTCCCCCTCGCCGAACCGATCTCCGTCTCGCAGCGGCACAAGCGCGAGGCCGACAAGCTGGCCAAGCGCCTGCGCCACCAGGTCGGCAAGGCGATCGCCGACTTCGGCATGATCGAGGACGGCGACAAGGTCATGGTCTGCCTGTCCGGCGGCAAGGACAGCTACACCATGCTGGACGTGCTGCTGCAGTTGCAGAAGAAGGCACCAGTCAACTTCAGCATCACCGCGGTGAACCTGGACCAGAAGCAGCCCGACTTCCCGGAGCACGTACTGCCGGAGTACCTCGCATCGATCGGCGTGGACTTCCACATCATCGAGCAGGACACCTATTCGGTGGTCAGCCGGGTGATCCCGGAAGGCAAGACCATGTGCTCGCTGTGCTCGCGGCTGCGGCGCGGCGCGCTGTACACCTACGCCGAACAGAACGGCTTCACCAAGATCGCGCTGGGCCACCACCGCGACGACCTGGTCAACACCTTCTTCCTCAACCTGTTCTTCCACGCGAAATTGAGCGGCATGCCGCCGAAGCTGCTCAGCGACGATGGCAAGCACGTCGTCATCCGCCCGCTGGCCTATGTGCGCGAGGACGACATCGAAGCGTATGCGGACGCCAAGGCCTTCCCGATCATCCCCTGCAACCTGTGCGGCTCGCAGGAGAACCTGCAGCGCAAGCAGGTCAAGAAGATGCTGGCGCAGTGGGAGAAGGACACGCCGGGGCGGATCGAAACCATGTCGCGCGCACTGGGCGACATCCGTCCGTCGCAGCTGAGCGACCCCAAGCTGTTCGACTTCATGGCGCTCGGCAAGCGCGGCGACACCGTCCTGCCGGATGCGCATGCTTGGCTCGCAGGTGGCGAGACGGCGGCCGACTAGCGTGTCTCCTCCCCCTGCCTGCAGGGGGAGGCCGGGAGGGGGTAAGCCCCTCGCGACGAGCCAACCCCACCCCAGCCCTCCCCTGCACGCAGGGGAGGGAGCAAACCAGGATCCTTGATGTTCTTCCGCAATCTCACCCTGTTCCGTTTTCCCTCTTCGCTCGATCTTTCCGACCTCGAATCACAGCTGGGCGAATGCGCGCTGAAACCCGTCGGCCCGCTGGAGCTGTCGTCGCGCGGCTTCGTGCCGCCGTTCGGCCAGCATGGCGATGCGCTCAGCCACGGTCTCCACGATGCGCTGTGGCTCACCGTCGGCGGCGAGGACAAGCTGCTGCCCGGCGCGGTGGTCAACGACCTGCTGCAGAAGAAGCTGGCGGCGATCGAGGAGAAGGAAGGCCGCAAGCCCGGCGGGCGCACCCGCAAGCGGCTGAAGGACGAGCTCATCACCGAACTGCTGCCGCGCGCCTTCGTGCGCCCGGTGCGCAGCGATGCGTTGCTCGACACCACCCTGGGCGTGGTCGCGGTGGATACCTCCTCGCGCAAGAACGCCGAGTCGGTGGTCAGCGAGATCCGCCGCGCGCTGGGCAGTTTCCCTGCGCTGCCGCTGAACGCGGAAACCGCGCCGCGCGTTATCCTCACCGGCTGGATCGCCGGCGACCCGCTGCCCGACGGCCTCAGCCTCGGCGACGAATGCGAACTGCGCGACCCCACCGACTCCGGTGCGGTGGTGAAGATCCAGCGCATGGAACTGGTCGGCGACGAAATCGCCAAGCACCTGGAAGCCGGCAAGCAGGCCACGCGGCTGGCGCTGGTGCTGGACGATCACGTCAGCTTCGTGCTCGGCGAAGACCTGGTGGTGCGCAAGTTCAAGCTGCTGGATGGCGCGGTGGACCAGCTGGAATCGACCGACCGCGACGACATCGCCGCCGAACTCGATGCCCGCTTCGCGCTGATGGCCGGCGAGTTCAAGCGCCTGTTCGCGGTGCTGGAGAAGGCGTTCAAGCTCAGCAAGGCGACGTAGGAGCGTCGATTTCGACGCGACGCGATGTTTGATGGCGGAGCTTTCGCGCCCCGAGGGGCGGTACGGCTTTCGCGCCCCGAGGGGCGCTCCTACAATTCGGGCATGCGTTCGCTGTTCCGCCTGCTGTCGCCCTCGCGCACCGCGCCGAAACCACCGGTCGTGCAACGCGACCGGATCCCCTTCGTCCTGGCTGATGGCCACCACATCGAGATCCTGCGCGTGCGCGACCCGCGCGCGCGGCGGATCAAGCTCTCGTTCGACGAGCGCGGCGCGCGCCTGAGCCTGCCGCTGCGCGCCAGCCTGGTGGCCGGCGAGCGTTTCCTGCATGAACACCGCGACTGGCTGACCGCGCAGTTCACGGCGCAGACAGAACACGCCGGCAACGGATTGCAACGGGATGCCACCGCAGCCCTGCCCTTGCGCGGCGAAGCCGTCCCCCTGCACTGGCAAGGCAGCCGCGCGACGCGGCTCGACTTCGATGCCGGCGGCACACTCGTGTTCGGCGCGCCCGCGTCCGCCGGCAATGCCGCCCTGCAGCGCGCGCTGCGCGATTTCTACGAAGCCCAGGGCCGCGCCGATGTCGGCCGCTGGCTGCCGAAGTACATCGCCGGCCTGCCGCGCACGCCGCGCCGGATCGTGTTCAAGCGCACCTCCACCCTGTGGGGCTCGCTGGCACCCGACGGCAGCCTGGCGCTGGACCTGTCGCTGGTGCTGGCGCGGCCGTCCGCGTTCGAATACGTGCTGGTGCACGAGCTGTGCCATCTGCTGCATGCCGACCATTCGCGCCGCTTCTGGCGCGAAGTGGAACGGCGTTTTCCCGATTGGCGCGACGAGCGGTCGTATTTCAACCGCGAGGGGCGCGCACTGAAGACGCGCCTGCGCACACTGCTGGCCGGTTGAGCCTTCGGCTTGCGTTCCCGCAGATAGTCAGGGGATTCAGGACAACCGCAATGCCACAGCTTCCGATTTCGCAGACATTGTTGCTGGCTGCCGCCATCGCCGCCGCATGCGCCTTGCCGGGCTGCAAGCGCGCCAGCGAAGCCATTGCCGAAAAGGCGATCGAACAGGCCAGCGGCGACAAGGTCGACATCAAGCAGGACGGCGACACCGTCAGCATCAAGACCGAACAGGGCGAGATGAAGGTCGCCACCGCGCAGGACGGCGGCAGTGTGGCCTTGCCGGCGGATTTCCCCGCCGACGTATACCTGCCGGAACCGCGCACGGTCAGCAGCGCGATGGACATGGGCGGGATGAAGGCGGTCAACATCGCCACCAGCGTCGCTTTGGCGCAAGTCTCGGCCGACGTCGAGAAGTCGATGCAGGGCCAGGGCTGGAAGCGCGAGATGTCGATGCAGACCGGTGCCGACAGTTCGACCCTGATCTACAGCAAGGATCAGCGCCAGGCCGTGTACCAACTGATGAAGGCCGATGCCGGCGGTACCCAGCTGGCGGTACGCACCGGCGGCAGCTGAAGCCGCACTCAGCGCTGGAAGAAGTCCCCGATCGCCGCTGCCACCTCGGCCGGTTGCTGCATGTGCAGGTGGTGTCCGCCGGGAATGACGATCAGCTCGCCGCGCGGCAACAGGGCCACGCGCCGGCGACGCAGATCGTCGGGCAGGTAGGGCTGGGCGGGGTCGGCGAAGATCGCGCGCACCGCGCATTCGATCCCGGCCACCAGATCCTCGACCTGCGCTTCGGTCATCCGCGTCATGGTCGGCAGGGTCAGGCGCGGGTCGCTGCTCCATTCGTAACCGCATGCTCCCGTTTCGGAGCAAACGGCGCGCACACCGCGTTCGACCAGCAGCCGTACCAGCGCCTCGTCGAGTCCGCTGCCGGGGACCCGGCTCGCATACGTGCGCGCTCTGACCGCGGTGTCGATGTCGGGGAACACGCGCAGGCGCTTGTCCTTCAGCGTGCGATTCGCCGCCACCGCCTCGCGCATGCGCGCGACCGTGCGCGCAGGCTCCTCCGCCAGCGCCCCCAGCGCCTCGATCGCGACCAGCCGCTCGATCCGCTGCGGACAGGCCGCGGCGATCATGCTGGCGATGCCGGCCCCCATCGAATGTCCGAGCAGGGCGAAGCGCTCCCAGCCCAGCGCGTCGGCGACGTCGAGGATCGCGTTGATCGCGCCCGCGAAGGAATAGTCCGCACCCGGCGGCAGATGTGCACTGCGGCCATGGCCGGGCTGGTCGATGGCGACGATGTCGAGGCCGGGCAGGTGCGGTGCAATCGGGATGAAGCTGGCCGCATTGTCCAGCCAGCCGTGCAGGGCCAGCACCTTCCCTGCGCCTGGCTCGCCCCAGCGCAACGCGGCGATGCGGCCGAGCGGAATGTCGATCGCGAATTCGCGCATCAGGTCCAACCTTCCTCGCCTTGCGCCAAGGCGGCCAGCGCAAGCGCGTGTGCCTCGCCGGCATTGAGGCAGGGGATGTAGCGCAGCGATTCGCCACCGGCGGCGCGGAACAACGCGGCATCCTGCAGCGCGATCTCCTCCAGCGTCTCCAGGCAGTCCACCGCGAAGCCGGGGCAGGCGACGTCGACCTTGCGCACGCCGTCGCGCGCGAGTCCCTGCAGCACGCCGACCACGTCCGGCTGCAGCCATTTGCCCTTGCCGAAGCGCGACTGGTAGGCGAGCAGGATCGCGTCGCGTTCGATGCCGAGTTCATCCGCGATCGCCCGCGTGCTGGCCTCGCACTGCGCGGCATACGGATCGCCGGCATCGACCACACGCTGCGGCAGGCCGTGGAACGAGAACAGCAGGCGCTCGCCGCGACCATGCGCGTTCCAGTGCGCCCGGATCGAATCAGCCACCGCCGATGCCCAACCGGAATCGCGGTGGTAATCGCGCAGCATGCGAACGCGCAAGCTGCCGCGATGCGCCGCGATCACGTCGGCCACGGGTTCGGTGGTGGTGGTCGAATACTGCGGATACAGCGGCATGACACGCACCTCGCGTACGCCATCGGCCTGCAACGCCTGCAATGCGTCGGCCAACGCCGGTGCGCCATAGCGCATCGCATGCTGCACGCGCCAGCCCGGCAGCCGCGCACCCACGGCATCGGCCAGCGCAGCGGTATGCACCGCCAGCGGCGAGCCGCCGAGCATCCAGACCTCGGCGTACTTCTTCGCCACCAGCGGGCTGCGTCGCGGCAGGATGACCTTGCGCAGCAGCGGCAGCCACAGCCAGCGCGGCAGCTGCACCACGCGCGGATCGGACAGGAATTCGTCCAGATAGGCGCTTACTGCCGTTGCGGTCGGTGCCGCCGGCGTGCCCAGGTTGACCAGCAGCAGTGCCGGCGTGT
>Ga0073904_10003250_pt1 | contig 12247 bp, 10 predicted proteins | sample KloWWTrecipitate_FD_66668 | JGI IMG/M metagenome (GOLD analysis project Ga0073904, IMG submission 66668) | Active sludge microbial communities from Klosterneuburg, Austria, studying microevolution and ecology of nitrifiers - Klosterneuburg... | ecosystem: Engineered > WWTP > Aerobic digester >...
CGACGGCCAAGCGAACCAATAGGTACTGGTACCTGACTGAACGAGGGAGTTTGAAATGTTGCTAGAGATCCAGAATCTGCACGCCAACGTCGAAGGCCGCGAGATCCTGCGCGGCATCGACTTGAAGGTGAATCCGGGCGAAGTCCACGCCATCATGGGGCCCAACGGCTCCGGCAAGTCCACGCTCGCCCAGGTCCTCGCCGGCCGCGACGCCTACGATGTGACCGAGGGCAAGGTCCTCCTCGACGGCAAGGATCTCCTCGACATGGCGCCCGAAGAGCGCGCCCGCGAGGGCGTCTTCCTCGCCTTCCAGTACCCGGTCGAGATCCCTGGCGTCTCCAACACCTACTTCCTCAAGGCGGCGGTCAACGCGGTGCGCAAGCACCGCGGCCAGACCGAGTACGACGCCTTCGACTTCCTCAAGCTGGTCAAGCAGAAGGTCAAGCTCGTCGGGCTCGACGACTCGCTCCTGCAGCGGCCGGTCAACGAGGGTTTCTCGGGCGGCGAGAAGAAGCGGAACGAGATCTTCCACATGGCGGTGCTCGAGCCGCGCCTGTGCATCCTCGACGAGACCGATTCGGGTCTCGATATCGACGCCTTGCGCATCGTCTCGGAGGGGGTCAACAGCCTGCGCTCCCCGGAGCGCTCGTTCGTGGTCATCACTCACTACCAGCGGCTGCTCGAGTACATCGTGCCGGACTTCGTGCATGTCCTGCTCGACGGGCGCATCGTGCGCTCGGGAGGCGCGGACCTCGCGCACGAGCTCGAGGCGAAGGGCTACGCCTGGCTCGAGGACGAAGTCGCGGTCGGCGAGCGCGCCTGAGGCGATGGCCGACATGAGCGCAGTCTCCGCGCCGCCGTCGCCTGCCCCCCCCGCTGCGCCGGCCAGCCCTCCGAACGCCGCTGTCGGGTTCTTCGCCGCCGACTTCTCGCGCCTCCAGGGCGCGGAGGCCTCCGCCTCGCGCCGGGCCCTGCGCGCCAAGGCCTGGGAGCATTTCGAGCGCCAGGGCTTCCCGACCCTGCGCCAGGAGGAGTGGCGGTTCACCAACGTCGCCCCGGTCGGCAAGACCCTCTTCCGCCGTCCCGCCGCGGTCGATCGCGCGCAGCTCGCCGCCGGCGTCGACGCCTTCCGGTTGGCCGGCACCGTCGAGCTCGTCTTCGTCGACGGACGATTCGACGCCGGGCTGTCGGCGACCGAGCTCCCGGCCGGTCTGACGGTGACGCACGGCTCGAGTCTCGCGGACGCGAGCCGCGCCGACGCTCTCCTGGGGAGCGTCGCCGGCATCGACACGCGCCCGTTCGCGGCGGTTGCGACCGCGCTCTTCGAGGAGCTCGCCTTCGTCGAAGTGGCGCCCGGAGCGGTCGTCCCCAGCCCGCTTCACCTGCTCTTCTATTCGACGGCGCAGGAGGTCCCGGGTGCGAGCTTTCCGCGCACGCTGATCCACGCCGGCGAGCACTCCCAGGCGACCATCGTCGAGAGCTTCGCCGGCGACACCGACGCGGTCTACCTGACCTGCCCGGTCACCGAGATCGTCGCGGAGGCGGCCGCCATCGTCGACCACTACAAGTTCCAGCGCGACAGCCGGGAGGCCTTTCATCTGTCCGGTCTGGCGCTCGCGACCGCTCGCGGATCGAGTGTCTCGACCCATTCTTTCTCGCTCGGCGGCGGGATCGTCCGCCACGACATCCAGGCCCGGCTCGCCGGGGAGGGGAGCGAGGCGACCCTGAACGGCCTCTATCTCGTCGATGGCCGGCAGGTCTGCGACACCCACATGCGTGTCGACCACGTCGCGGCCCACTGCGACAGCCACGAGCTCTACAAGGGGATCCTCGACGGCCGGTCGCGGGCCGTCTTCAACGGCCGGATCTTCGTGCACAAGGGGGCTCAGAAGACCGACGCCAAGCAGACCAACCGCAATCTCCTGCTCTCGGACGACGCCCTGGTCAACACCAATCCGCAGCTCGAGATCTTCGCCGACGACGTCAAGTGCACGCACGGCTCGACGGTCGGGCAGCTCGACGACGACGCCATCTTCTACCTGCGCTCGCGCGGCATCGGCGCCGAAGCGGCGAAGAGCCTGCTGACCTACGCCTTCGCCAGCGACCTGGTGGAGCGCGCCAAGGTGCCGGCGCTGGCGCGCGAACTGCGCGAGTTCCTCTTCCACTGGATCCCCCAGGGTGATGTCGTCCGTGACGCCGTCTGAGACGGTCTCCCGCGTGGAGCCCGGCCGGAGCGACTCTGGAATCGCGGCCGCTCCGCTCGACGTCGAGCGCCTGCGCGCGGACTTCCCGATCCTCGCCCGCCGGATCGGGGACGCGCCGCTCTCCTACCTCGACAACGCGGCGACGACCCAGAAGCCTCTTCCGGTGCTCGCTGCGATGCAGCGCTTCTACGAGGAGAGCTACGGCTCGGTGGCGCGCGGAGTCCACCAGCTCTCGGCCGAGGCGACGCGACAGTACGAGTGGGCGCGGACGCGGGTGGGCGCCTTCCTTGGTGCCGCTTCGCCCGACGAGATCGTCTTCGTGCGTGGCACGACCGAAGCGGCGAATCTCGTAGCGTGGAGCTTCGCCCGCCCCCGGCTCTCTCCCGGCGACGAGATTCTCGTCACCGAGCTCGAGCACCACTCGAACCTCGTCCCCTGGCAGATGGTCTGCGAGGAGCGCGGCGCGCATCTCGCCGTCGTGCCGGTCGACGACCGCGGCGAGGTCGACCCGGACGAGTTCTCGAAGCTGCTCGGGCCGAAGACGAAGCTTGCCGCCTTCACGCACGTCTCGAATGCGCTCGGCACTGTCCTGCCGGTGGCCGAGCTGGTCCGTCGAGCGCACCACGCGGGCGTGCCGGTGTTCGTCGACGGCGCGCAATCGGCGCCCCATCTCGCAGTCGATGTCGTTGCGCTCGACTGCGACTTCTTCGCCTTCTCCGGCCACAAGGTCTACGGTCCGACGGGAATCGGCGCGCTCTACGGCCGGAAAGAGCTCCTGGCCGCGATGCCGCCCTGGCAGGGCGGCGGCGGGATGATCCGCAGCGTCACTTTCGAGGCGACGACCTACGACGATCCGCCGCGCCGTTTCGAGGCCGGCACGCCGGCTGCGGCCGAGGCGATCGGCCTGGCGGCGGCGATCGACTATGTCGCGGGGCTGGGCTGGCCGGCGATCGAGCGCCACGAGGCGGGGCTGGTCGCGGCGGCGGTCGCCGGCCTCGAGCCGATCCCCGGTCTCCGCCTGATCGGCCGGCCGCGCGCGCGCGCCGGCGTGGTCTCGTTCGTGCTCGAGGGCATTCATGCGCACGATCTCGGGACGGTGCTCGACCACTACGGCGTCGCCGTGCGCGCTGGCCACCACTGTGCGCAGCCACTGATGCGCCGTTTCGGTGTTCCGGCGACCGTGCGCGCCTCGTTCGCGCTCTACAACACGGCCGGCGAGGTCGCGGCCCTCCTCGCGGCGATCGCCGGAGCGCGGGCGATTTTCGGATTGGCCGGCGGCAGCAGCGGCGGCGGAAAGGGCGGAGGATGAACGAGCTCCAGGCGCTTTACCAGGAGGTGCTCCTCGACCACTATCGAAGCCCCCGCAACCGCGGTCATCTGGCCGCCGCGACGGGCCGCGCCGAAGGGCACAATCCGCTCTGCGGCGACCGCATCGCGGTCGAGGTCGATGTCCAGGGAGAGCGTCTGCAGGGGGTGGCCTTCGATGGTGCCGGCTGCGCCATCTCCACCGCCTCCGCCTCGCTGATGACCGAGGCGGTCGCCGGACGGACGGAGGCCGAGATCGCGGTGCTGTTCGACCAGTTTCGCAAGGCGGTCACCGGCGATCCGGCGGCCGACGTCGAGCCGCTCGGGAAGCTCGCCGTGCTCTGCGGCGTCAAAGACTTTCCGATGCGGGTGAAATGCGCCACCCTCGCCTGGCATACGCTGCTGGCTGCGCTCGCCGGCGGCGACAAGGTCTCCACCGAGTAGCTCCCGGCCGCTCGTTTCCTGTTGCGGCGCCGGATTCCGTTGCCGGTCGGGCGTGGTAGCGTGCCTTTGCGCTCACGCTCTTGCGGGAAGGAGACCGGAAATCCGATCGTTCTTCGCCGATCGGCTTCGATTGCTCGCCGGTACCCTCTGGTCGGCGGCGATCTGTTGGCTCGCCCTCGCGGAGGCGCGACCGGCCCACGCGCAACGCCTTCCGTTCACCGTCTACTCCGCCGATGAAGGCCTCGCCGCTTCGCAGGTCTGGAATGTCCTGCAGGATCGCCGGGGCTACCTCTGGGTGGCGACGACCTGGGGCCTCTGCCGCTACGATGGCGTCGCCTTCGAGACCCTCTCGATCCCCGAAGGCCTGCCCTCTCCCAACGTCCGGCTGACGCTCGAAGCCGCCGACGGCACGCTGTGGATCGGCACCAACGGTGGCGTCGCTTCCTATGACGGGCAGCGGATCGTCTCCTACGCCGGCAGGGGAGGAGCGCTCGCTGCCACGATCTGGTCCGGGGCGATCGACCGCCACGGCGTACTCTGGTTCGGCAGCGACCGCGGTCTGGTCTCCTGGAACGGCAAGGAGTTCCGCACCTTCCGGCGCGCCGACGGTCTGGCCGACGACTACATCTACTCCATCCTGCCGGCGAGCGACGGTTCGATCTGGCTCGGATCGCGCGGCCAGGGGGTCACCCGTTGCACCCTCGAGCCCGGCGGGCGGCTCGGCAACTGCCGCATCTTCACCGCGGCGGACGGTCTGGGGCACAACTCGGTGCGGGCGATCGTCGAGGATCCAGGGGGAACACTCTACTTCGCCACCCGGGGCGGCGGGCTGGCGAGCTTCGACGGCAAACGCTTCACGCGCCTCACCGTGGCGGACGGACTTCCGGACGACGATCTCTACGCCTTGCTGCTGACCCGCGACGGCCGCGAGCTGCTCATCGGCAGCACCTCCGGCGTCGGGATCTGCCCCTTGCCGGCGGCGCATCCCTGTCGCCTGCTGCGCGAGGCGAACGGCCTCGCAGACGACGACATCCACAGCCTGTTCGAAGACCGCGAGGGCTCGCTCTGGATCGGCTCGGAGGGCGGCGTCAGCCGGTTGGTGCGCAACGATCTGTGGAGCTACGGCGAGGCGGAAGGACTGCCCGATCGCCAGGTCTACGCCCTGGCGGCGGACGGCGGCGGCGGCATCTGGGTCGGTACCGTCGAGGGGCTGGGCCACCTCACGTTTGGCGCCCACGGCGAGCCCTCGTCGAGACTCTGGCGACGCGCCGACGGCCTGCCCGCGAACTGGGTCTGGTCGGTGCTGCGCAGCCGCCGGGAGGAGCTCTGGGTGGGCACCGAAGAGGGGCTCGCGCGGCTCCTGCCGGACGGCCGGTTCGAGTCGTTGACGACCGCGGACGGCCTCGCCGGAAACTACGTGGTGAGCCTCTTCGAGGATCGCACCGGGGCGCTGTGGGTCGGGGCGATCGATGGACTGTCGCGCATCCGCTTCGATCCCGCCGGACGCCGGAGCGAGATCCGCGCCTTCGCGCCGGCTGACGGGCTGGGCAAGGAGCGCGCCTACGCCATCGCCGAGGACGCCGCAGGGCGCCTCTTCATCGCCCACGGCGAGGGTCTCTCGTACAGCGACGGCGAGCGCTTTCGCGTGGTCGAAGGCGACTCCGGGCTCGACACCGCGAGCGTCCGGTCGCTCGGTCAGACCGCCGACGGCACCCTTTGGGCCGGTGGCTACTCCCGCCTCGCGCGGCTGGTCTCCGAGCCTGGAACCGGGCTGCCGCGTTTCGTCGGCTACGGCGCGGCGAGCGGCCTCGCGGACGATCTCGTGCTGACGATCGCCGACGATCGGCAGGGCAGGCTCCTCCTGGGAACCAATCGCGGCGTCCTCGTCTTCGATCCGGCGGCGGGCGGCGGGATCGGCGCGGTGCTGGCGCGCTTCGACCACGCCTCGGGCGCGATCGCGAGCGAGGTCTCGCACAGCAGCGCCTTCGCACGCGACGAGTCGGGACGAAGCTGGTTCGGGTTCAAGGGCGGAGTGACTTCCTTCCCGCCCGATCTCGATCCGTCCCGTGAACCGGCTCCGCCGCCGGTCATCATCGAACGCCTGGCGACGCGCAGCGGCTTCGAGCTGCGCGCGCCGTTCTCCGGGCGCGGCCGCGCCGACGAGCCGCAGCTGGGGAAAATACCGATCGTGCTCCCGCACGAGGACTCGAATCTGCGCGTCGAGGTGCGCGCGCTGACCCTGCGCGGCGAGGGCCAGGTGCGGTACCAGTTCCAGCTCGTCGGCTTCGAAAGCGACTGGTCCGCGCCGCAGTCCGAGGCCTTTCGCGACTACACCAACCTGGATCCAGGGGTGTATCGCCTGCAGGCCCGCGCCGCGCTCGGCAACGGCGCCTGGAGCGCGCCGGTGGAGCTGGATCTCGAGGTGTCGCCGGCTTGGTACCAGCGGCGCCTGGTCATGGCGCTCGTCGGCCTGGGGCTGCTCGCAGCGGTCTTCGCCGCGGCCACCTACCGCACACGGCGCGTGCGGGCACAGAATCGCGCGCTCGAACGGGACGTCACCGAGCGCACGGACGACCTGGCGCGCTATGCGCGGGCGCTCGAGGAGCATGCGCACGCGCTCGATCGCGCCAACGAACGGATCCGGCTCGCTGACCGCCACCGCAGCGAGTTCCTGGCCAAGATGAGCCACGAGCTCAGAACCCCGCTCACCTCGGTCCTCGGCTTCGCGGCGCTCCTCGCCGACGGCCTCGGTAGCGCGCTCGAACCGCGCCACGCGCGCTATCTCGAGAACATCCGGGAGAGCGGCAATCAGCTCCTGCGCCTGATCAACAACCTGCTCGATCAGGCCAAGATCGAGGCCGGCAGAATGGACCTCCAGCTCGAACCGACGAGCCTCGGCGCGATTGCCGAGAGCGCTCTGTCGATGATGGAGGGTTACGGCGCGACGCGCGGCGTGCATCTCAAGGCGAGCTTCGGGCGCGAGGTGCCGGCGATCGTGGTCGATGTCGCGAAGCTCCGCCAGGCGCTCCTCAACCTGCTTTCCAACGCGATCAAGTTCTCGGGCAGAGGCAGCGAGGTCGAGCTGCGCACGCGTTTCCTGCCGGCTGCGGAGTCCGCCCTCCACGACGATTCCTACGAGATCGTGGTCGCCGACCAGGGGCCCGGGATCGATCCCGCCGATCAGGAACGCATCTTCGAGCCGTTCCGTCAGTTGGCGGCGCGCGGCGAAACGGTCGCCGGGACCGGGCTCGGCCTCGCCATCGCGCGCCAGTTCATCGCTCTCCTGGGCGGCGCGCTCGAGGTCGAGTCGGCGGCCGGTGAAGGGGCCGTATTTCGCATCCTTCTCCCGGTCGATGCGACGACGCGCGCGCAGGGCGCCCGGCAACCGGCGCTCCTGCGCGAAGCCGCCGCGGGCGATCGCCCGCGGGTGGTCGTTCTCGAGCCGGACCGCGGACGATTCACCGCGGTCGCCGGGAACCTCGAACGCCAGGGTTTCCTCGCGGTGCGGGCGCCCGACAGCGAAGAGGGCCGCCGCATGCTGCGCGAACTGCGGCCGGCGGTGGTGGCCGTCGACATCGACCCCGGACGCCTCGAGGCCTGGACGATGCTGCTCGCCCTCGAGCACGATCTCGCGCGGACGGGGACGCCGCTCGTCCTGTTCGCTTTCGCCGCCGGCAGCGAGCGCGGCGTGGCGGCGAGCTTCGAACGCATGCTGCACGCGCCGGCTTCGGGAGGCGAGCTCGTGGCGGCGCTCCAGCGCGTGGCGGCGGAAACCCTGCGCCTGCCCGCCGCGCGCAGCCGAACCCCGGGCCGGCGTGCGGTCTGGCTCGCTGCCGGCCCGCGCAACGCCCCGCCTGAGCTCGAGCCCGAGCTCGGCACGGCCGGCTTTCCATCCCAACGCCCGGTGACGCAGAGCCGCGGGCAGGCGCAGGCCGCGGGCGGAGAGTTCAGCGCCATCGTCGTCGATCTCTCGGACCGCGCCGCCGGTGGCTTCGAGATGGCCGTCGAGCTCCAGGTCGGGCGAGCCTCCGACTGCGCGTGGATCGCCCTCGCACCGGCAGAGTTGACCTCCAGCGAGCGCAAGCGTCTGGTCGAGTATGTCGAGGGTGCAGCCGCTTCCGGCGGTGCGGCGGTCGCGGCGGCGGCGCTGCGGGTGACCCGCGGCGTCCCCGCGGCGGACCAAGGCGGCCGGGCCGATCCACGATAGAGCCCGAGATCGAGTGCAGGTGGAAGGCGCCCATGGAGCAGCGCTCCTGAGGTGGCGCGATTCTCGCACGGCGAAACCGTATGATGACGACGATGACGCGCGCGCTGCGGTTCCCGGCCGGTGGACGGATTCGGCTCGCTCCGCTGCTGCTCGGCGCGCTGCTGCTGTTGCCGGCCGCCGCCCGGGCTGACGAGACGCTGCAGTACCGCTGGCGGATCGAAGGCTTCTTCGGTGCTTTAGCCGGCCTCTTCTTTCCCAGCCACGGCGACGCCAGCCTCAGCCAGTCCACCCTGGCGAGCGGGAATCTGCAAAGCTCCCTGCTCATCACCTCGGACGAGGTGAAAGACGCGAGCTACTTCAGTTACGAGGCCGAGATCGAGCCCGCCACCGGACGCACGGTCACGGCGCGCTCGAGCCAGCTGTGGCAGGGCAAGCAGAAGAACAAGGCGAGCCCGCTCCTCGAATCAGGAACGGTCGATGTCGCCTCGGCGATCCACCTGCTGCGCCGGACCCTGCCAACGACCTCGCAGGAGATGGAGATCTGGTCCGACGGCAAGCTCTACCCCGTCCTGGTCAAGCCAGCCGGACCCGAGACGCGCAAGGTCGGCGGAAAGCCGGTGGAGACCCTCCACTTCACGATCCGGCCGCTGGTCCGCCCCGAGCGCCGGGTGTGGAAGGGCGAGCTCGACCTCTGGTTCGCGCGCGATCCGCAAGCGACGCCGGTCGAGATGCTGGTCGCCCGCTCGCCGGCACGGCTGCGTCTCGAGCTCGTCCAGAAACCGTAGTCGCAACGTCGGAGACCCCCAAGGAGGCTCGCATGTGGAATCGAAGAGAGGTGCTGCAAGGCTCAACCGTGGCGCTCGCCGGTCTCGCCCTGTCCTCCCGTCTGGCGGCCGACACTCCGTCGCCGGCGGCGCCGCCGACCGCCGCGCCCGCGGTGGCACCGGCGAGTGGGCCGTTCACGCTGCCGCCGTTGCCTTACGCCTATGACGCGCTCGAGCCGGCGATCGATGCCGAAACGATGCGGCTGCACCACGACAAGCACCACGCCACCTATGTCGCCAAGCTCAACGAGGCCGTCGCGGCGGCGCCGGAGCTCGCCGGCAAGGGAGTCGAGGAGCTCCTGCGCGACCTCGCGCGGGTACCGGAGGCGGTGCGCACCGCGGTGCGCAATCACGGCGGTGGGCATGCCAACCACACCCTGTTCTGGACTTCCATGAAGCCCGCGAAGGGCGCTTTGGTCCCGCCGCAAGGGCGGTTCGCGGCCGCGGTGCAGGCGCAGTTCGGTTCGCTCGACGGCCTGCGCGAGCAGTTGACGAAAGCAGCCGGCGGGGTCTTCGGCAGCGGCTGGGCCTGGCTGTCGCTCGACGCCGGCAAGAAGCTCGCTCTCGGCACGCTGCCCAACCAGGACTCGCCGCTGTCGTCGGGCCAGACGCCAATCCTCGGGATCGACGTTTGGGAGCACGCTTACTACCTCAAGTACCAGAACCGCCGCGCCGACTACGTCCAGGCTTTCCTGACCGTCGTCGACTGGCAGGTGGTCGGCAAGCGCTACGAGGAGGCGGCCGGTCCGGCCTGAGCGGCCGCCGCTCACCCTACATCCGCTTTCCCGGCCCCGGGCGTAGTCCTAGCCAGAGTGAGACCTGGGGAGATCGTGAGAGGATGAGTCTGAGGTCGACAGCGGCCCTGCAGGAGCCCGTTGCGGCGGTGCGCCCGCGGGCCGAGCGACGCCCATCCAGGATGACCCTCCAGCCCTCCGACCTCGAGCTCCTGCAGCGCGTCGCGGCCGCCGACCGCGACGCCTTCCGGCTGTTCTACGACCGTCACGCCCCCCAGGTGCTCGCCTACGTGCGCTCCCTCGGCAGGAGCCGCGACGCCTCGGAAGACGTGGTCCAGGAGGTCTTCCTCGCCGTCTGGCGCAAGGCCGGAACCTACCGGCCGGAGCGCGGCGCGGTTGCCGCCTGGCTCTACACCATGACCCGGAACAAGGTCGTGGACCTCTGGCGGAAGCTGCCGACGGGCTCCGACCAGAGCACCGAGGAGTCGCTGGCCAGCCTCTCCGAGCGCCCGGAGGCCGACAGCCAGGTGGTCTCGATCACCTTGCGCAAGGCGCTGGCCGATCTCAAGCTCGAGCAGCGGCAGGCGCTCGAGCTCGCCTACTTCGGCGGGCTGACCTATGAAGAGACCGCCGAGCGCCTGAAGTTGCCGGTGGGAACGCTGAAGTCGAGAATCCGTGCCGGACTCGCCCTGATGCGGGACGTGCTTCAGGAGAGCGGCTCGTCGAGCCGCTAGGACATCGAGCATGAGTCGAGAAATGACCCATCCCCAGGACGAGACCCTGCTGGATCTTGCCGCCAGCCAGCTGGATCGGCCCCACAAGCTGGTTCTCGAGGCCCATCTCGAGCAGTGCGCCGTCTGTCGGCAGCGGGTTGGCGAGCTCGCAGCCCCGGGTGGCTGGTGGCTCGAGCAGATGCCCTCGGAGGCGCCGTCCCCGGCGCTCTGGGAGCGGCTGGAGCGCCAGGTTGTCGCGCCGGTTCCGGCCGATTCGTTCGCCGCCGGCCTGCCGCTGCCGCTCTGCTTGCGTCAGGAGCTCGCCGGACAGCGGAAGCCGCGCTGGTGGTCGATCCTGCTCAACGGCGGCCGGGTCTCCGTACTGCTCGAGGATACGGTCACGAAGTCGCTCCTCTGCCTGGGCGAGATGCCCGGCGGGCGGCGCTTTCCGCGCCACGAGCATCTCGGCTTCGAGCAGGTCACGGTCCTCGCCGGCGGCTATGCCGACGAGCGCGGCGAGTTCGTCGCCGGCGACTACCAGTCCTACGAGCCGGGATCGGTGCATGGGCCCGACACGCTCGACGGCGATCCTTGCTGGACCCTCTTCCGGCTGGACGGCAAGGTGCAATTCGCCGGTTGGCGGGGCAGGCTGCAGCGGATCTTCGGCTAGCCCGCCGCCGGAAGTGGGGCGAGTCTCGGCGCGCCCGGAACGGGTCCGGACGGCCCGGCGGCCTTTGGTAAACTGCTCGACTCGATGAAGATCCGACGCGCCGCGAAATACGGTTTCTGTGCCGGCGTCAGGATCGCCGACAAGAAGGTCAAGAAGTTCGCCCGCGAAGGCAACCGCGGGTCGATCCTCGGACAGGTGGTGCACAACGAGCGCGTCGTCGAGGAGATGGCCCAGCTCGGTGTCGGGACCGTGCAGCACTTCGAAGAGGCCGAAGCGGGAGCGATCATCTTCTCGGCGCACGGTGTGCCGCCGTCGTTCCACGCCCGCGCGCAGGCCCGCGGCCTCAAGATCCTCGACACCACCTGTCCGTTCGTCTACGACATCCACGACGAGGCGAGCGTCGCGCTGGCCGCAGGCGCCCATCTGGTCTTCATCGGCGATCCCCATCATCGCGAGGTGGCCGGCTACACCCGCGACCTCGATCCCCGGCGCTTTCACATCCTGATGGCCGTCGAAGAGGCCCGCGGGATCGACTGGTCGCGCTATCCGAAGGTCAAGATCTTCTACCAGACGACGTTGAACGCCGACGACTTCGAGGATCTGGCGCGCTACATCGAGGCCCAGGTCGAGGCGACGCGCGCCGATACCATCTGCTACGCCACCAAGGAGAATCAGGAGGCGGCGCACGAGCTCGGGCGCGACCCGGAGATCGGGCTGATTCTGGTGATCGGCGGCAAGAGGAGCGCCAACACCCGTCATCTCTGGGAGATCTGCGCGCGATCGAAGCCCTCCCAGCTCATCCAGGGGGCCGAGGACATCGATCCGGCCTGGTTCGAAGGCGTCACGGCGGTCGGTATCACCGCCGGCGCATCGACTCCCGACTACGTCGTCGAGGAGGTCGAGGCGGCCATCCGGCGCCTGGCCCCGACGGGCGATCCGGCGAGCGCGTCGGCGTGAGCGGCCCGGTCCGATGAGCGACCCGCTCGCCCGGCTGCGTGAAGCGGTGCGCGGGCGTGGCGCGCGCATCGTTCTTCCCGAGGCCCTCGATCCGCGCATCGGGAGCGCGGCGGAGGAGTGCACCCGGCGCGGGCTCTGCGTGCCGCTCTGGCTCGACAGCGCGCCGCCCGCTGTGATGGCCGCGGCGCG
>Ga0073904_10003252_pt1 | contig 12240 bp, 8 predicted proteins | sample KloWWTrecipitate_FD_66668 | JGI IMG/M metagenome (GOLD analysis project Ga0073904, IMG submission 66668) | Active sludge microbial communities from Klosterneuburg, Austria, studying microevolution and ecology of nitrifiers - Klosterneuburg... | ecosystem: Engineered > WWTP > Aerobic digester >...
GCGGGATTGCGTTCCAATGTCAGCCGTCGTGCGTGGCGCGCCAGCGGGAGGGCGAAGCGGGCGCGGGTCGTCTGGCCGAGGAAGCGGCCGGCGCCGGGGATCCAGGAGATCCAAGGCAGCGGCGCCGGGCAGGCGAGCCGCGCCGCGACGTCGGGCCGGCCGGCAGCCCACTCAGCGCTGTCCCGCCCCGCGACCAGGGCAGCGTGCCACGGGGCTTTCGCCGACTCGCGCCTGCCGGTCCCGGCCGGCGGCGCGTCGGCGAGCTCGATGGCGGCGAGCTCCTGGCCGCAGGCGAGCTCGACTCCGTGGGTGAGATAGGAGTCGACGACCAGCGAGCTGACTGCGGCGCCGGAGAGCTCGACCTCGAGGCGCGGCGAGGTCTGCGTCAGCACCACCACGCGCTCGCCCAGGGGGCTCTCCGTCACTTGCCGCTCGAGCCTCGACACGGCGCCGAGCAGGGTTTCGACCGGCGCGGCCCGCAGCCAGGGAAAGCTGCCGGCAAGGAGCGTCGCCGCTGCCCAAAAGCAGAGGCTGCGCTGCGCGAGCTTCGCCCCGGCGCCCGCCCCGAAGCTCGCGCAGAGGGCGGCCGTGACGAAGGCGAGCAGCGCCCACCAGGGTTCGGCGGCGAGTTGCGGCAAGGTGAGGAGGGCGAAACCGGCGGCGAAGCCGGCAACCGGTCTGCCGCCGGCGGCCAGCCGCGCGCCGACCGCCGCGGCCGCGCCCGGCAGGATCGCGAGCAGCACGAGCGCAGTGAGCGTGGTGCCGTGCAGAAAGAGCCGGTGTCCGTGCAGCACGAAGGCCGTAGCCAGGGCGAGCGCCGCCACCGTGCGGAGGTCGGGCGACGGGCGCCGCGCCAGGGCGAGGCGCCCGAGGATCAGGACGGAGAGCGCCAGAAGGGCGGCGACGACGACCGGCCGCAGCCCGGCCGAGCGCGGCAGGGTGACGAGAAGCGCCGGCACGGCGAGCCCCAGCGCGGCGTGGACCGGCCGGCTCGCCGTCTCGAGGAATGCCAGGGGAGTGAAGACCGCCGCGGACCAGAGCATCAGAAAGAGGGCCTCCGATGCTGCTGCCCGGTCGCCGGAGAGCGTCAGGGTGACGGCCGACGCGAGCACCATGGCGGCCGGCAGGGCGCCCCTGAGCGCCAGCTCCGCGAGATTCTGGCCAGGCGATCGCGCGCCGCTCCTGTTCTGCTGGAAGAGCGGGCTCATGGTCGGTCGATGGCGCGGTTGGCGGACATGAAGGGTGGCGATCTGCGCGCGATCCTAGCCTTTCGCTGTCCCTGCGGCTGCGATCGACGTGATCTTGCGGAGTCTACGAGCGCCGCGCCCGGGCCGTTGATAAGCTTCGCGCATCATGTTGTCCCGCGACCTCCTGCGCAGCGATCCAGAGAGAATCCGTCGGGCGTTCGTCGACCGCGGCCAGGGTCCGGCGACGCTCGACCAGTGGCAGGTCCTCGACGCGGAGCGCCGGGGGGCCGTGACCGAGATCGACGAGCTCAAGCGCCGGCGCAACGAGGCGAGCCGCGAGGTCGGTGCGCGGAAGAGCCAGGGCGGCGACGCCTCCGGGCTGATGGCCGAGGTCGGGCTCATCAAGGCGCGGCTCGAGAGTCTCGAAGGCGGTCTTGCCGGACTCGACGAGCAGCTCGCTGCACTCGAGTACCGCTTTCCGAATCTGCCCGATGCCTCGGTGCCGGTCGGCACCGACGAGAGCGCGAACCGCGTCGAGCGCGTCGTCGGCACGCCGCGCGAGCTCGACTTCGAGCCCAAGCCGCACTGGGACCTGGGCACCGACCTCGGCATTCTCGACTTCGAGCGCGGCGCCAAGATCACCGGCGCGCGTTTCACGGTTTACTATGGCGCCGCGGCGCGCCTCGAGCGCGCGCTGATCTCCTTCATGCTCGACCTGCATACCGGCAAGCACGGCTACCGCGAGGTTCTGCCGCCGTTCATCGTCAACCGCGACAGCCTGATCGGCACCGGCCAGTTGCCGAAGTTCGAGCCCGATCTCTTCCACCTCGAAGGCACGAACTACTACCTCGTGCCGACGGCCGAGGTCCCGCTCACCAATCTGCATCGCGAAGAGGTGCTCGACGAGAGCCTCCTGCCGCTGCGTTACACGGCCTACACCCCCTGCTTCCGCAGCGAGGCCGGCTCCTACGGCAAGGATGTGCGCGGCCTCATCCGCCAGCACCAGTTCAACAAGGTCGAGCTCGTCCAGCTCGCGACACCGGAGACCAGCTTCGCACAGCTCGAGGAGATGACCGGGCACGCCGAGCGCGTGCTTCAACTGCTCGAGCTGCCGTATCGCGTGATCTGCCTGTCGACCGGCGACATGGGTTTCTCGGCCACCAAGACCTACGACCTCGAGGTCTGGCTGCCGTCGCAGAAGACCTATCGCGAGATCTCCTCGTGTTCGAACTGCGGCGATTTCCAGGCGCGGCGCGCCAACCTGCGCTGCCGCACCGAGGGCGGGAAACCGCGGCACCTGCACACCTTGAACGGCTCCGGCCTCGCCGTCGGCCGGACGCTGGTGGCGATTCTGGAGAACTACCAGCAAGCCGACGGCTCGATCGCCGTCCCCGATCGCCTCCGCCCCTACCTCCCCGGCCTGGAGCGCATCGTCAAGGAAGGCTGAGTCCGCCCGGCCTGATTGCTGCGCCGCGCCGGCCATCGGTTTCTGTAGACTCCAGCGCAGCAGAACCGTCCGGATGGCCTGTATCGCAAGGCTCTCGATGTCGTGAGTGGACCGTCCGGACGGGCCCGAGCGCAAGGCGGGCGCTTACCCGTTAGACTCCACTGCTACAGGGCGGTCCGGATGGCCTGTATCGCAAGGCGGGCGAGCGAGGAGATCGCGAGACGTACTTTCTGTACGTTGAGCGATCGCCGAGCGAGCCCAACGCCGCGAGACAGGCCAGACTGACCGCCCCGGACGGAGGGGTGGCAGAGTGGTCGATTGCGGCGGTCTTGAAAACCGCTGGGTCCTCACGGATCCCGGGGGTTCGAATCCCTCCCCCTCCGCCAGCGCCTGGCAGCGAACCGTCTCCCCCTGACTACTGCTGCACGAGCGCTCCGGTCGGTGCGCCGTTGACCGCGTTGCCCGCGATCCGGTTGGTGCCGAACGAGAGCACGGCGCCGCCACTCACCGATACCAGGCCGGAGCTGTTGTCGAACACGCTCGTGTCGCTCAGGCGCACCATGGCCAAGGCGCCCTCGGAGCGCACCCCGGCGGAGGCGTTGTTGGCCAGCTGACTGGCCGACAAGTTGAGCTCGGCCAGCGCCGCGACGCTCTTCACGTGAACCCCAAAGGTCGTGCTGTTCGACACCGTGCTGTTGCGTGCCGTCGCCTTGCCGCGGTCCTCGATGCGGAAGCCGATACGGTTGAACGAGGCGACGACGCCGTCGAAGGTGGCGTTGGCGGCGCCGGCGGCTCCCGGCCGCAGCAGAATGCCACCGCCGGAGGCCCCGAGGTTGTTGCTCACGATGGTGTTGCTGACGGTGAGCTGGCTCGCCGCGCCGGGCTCGAACGAGATGCCGAAGCCGGTGAAGCGCTCGATCTTGCAGTTCTCGACATGCAACGCGCCGCCGGCGAGGAAGCGGATGCCGTTGACACCGGTATTCGCGCCTTCGATGGTCAGGCCGCGCAGCGTCACGGTATCGGTCGCGGCCGCGTTGACGATGACGCCGTTGACGCCGGCCGCGAGGATGCCGCCCTCGACTCCCTCGGCGACGATCGAGATCGACTTGGTGATCGTGACCGCGCCGAAACCGCCGGGGTCGAGCACGCTGATCTCGCCTTGCGCCGCGGTCTTCGAGATCGCGCCGGCGAAGGTCTTGCACGGCGCCGTGCGGCTGCACGGGTTGGCGTCGTCCCCGACGCCCGAGACCCAGGTGCGGGTGGCCTGCGCGGAGGCCCCAGCGGCGAGGGCGAAACCCCCGATGACGCACGACAGCAGAATCTTGCGGATCATTGCAGTTCCTCCGGTGAGCGAACCGGCCAGAAAACGAAGCGCCGATGGGCCGTCGACGCGACGGCCCATCGGTACGACCCTGGCAGTCGCTCGGCGGGGCATCCTATCTCTTCGAAGTGACAGCGCGGAAAGGCACCTCGCCGGGGAGGCGGGTCTACGGCAGGACGAGGATTTCGGTGCCGGAGCGGAAGAGGTGGTGCAGGCGCTGGACGGCGGCCGGGCGGGCTACCAGCGTGATGAGCGGCGGGTGTTGGGGCTCCGCGCCGCGCAGGCGCTGCCAGCCGTCGTGGACCGAAGCGGCAAAGCGCCGGAAGAAGGTCGACTGCGGCGGCTCGGTGGTGACATAGAGTTGCCAGCCGTTGTCGAGCGTGGCGCGGTAGCTCGTCGGGATCGCAGTCTCGTCGGGCTTCTTCTTCGCCGGCGCGGCGGTGGCTCCGGCGTTGCCGGCGGGCGCCGGCGCCGCCGGCTCGACCTTCTCTTCCTCTTCCGAATAAGGCCGGAGCTCGACCGGAGCGATCGTCTCGCGGTCGGTGTCCCCGGGCCCCTGGGTGACCTTCCACAGCGTCGGTGCGCTCAACTCGGGGCTCTCGGCGCGCGAGAACAGCGGCTCGAACTCGAGCAGGAGGAGAGCGTCGAGCTCGACCCGCTCGAGGACCATCGCCCGCGACTTGATGTCGAGGTGCCTGGCCCGCGGATCGAGGACGAGGTAGATCTTCGGTTCGCGCGCCAAAGCAGTTTCGAACTCGGCGGTGCGCAGTCGCAGGAGCGCCGAGGGCTCGGGGGTGGCGGCTGGCGTTGCGGCCAGAGCTCCGCCCGCGGCCGCCAGCGTGAGCGCGACGGCGACGATGAATCTAGAAGAGATAGACACGCGCGTCCGTCGGTACGGTGTCGAAAACGAACTTCAGGTCCTCGTCGCCGAGCCGGATGCAGCCGTGCGTGACCCGCTTGCCCAGCAGCGTCTTGAAGATCGTGCCGTGGATGATGTAGCCGTCGCGCATATAGAGCCCGTAGTCGCCGAGCGAGAAGTCGTCGACCCGGTCGCGCGCGTTCTTGGGCGGCAGGTAGCCCTCTTCGATGAACGCCCAGTCGGGCTTGATCCACAGCGGGTTCTTCTGCTTGCGGAGAATCTTGAACTCGCCTTGCGGCGTGTCGAAGAACCACTCTTTGCCGTCGCGCGGATCGCGCAGCTTGATGCCGGAGCCGGTCGAGCAAACGGCGTCGCGCAGGAGCTTGCCGCCGCGGTAGACCCGCAGGTGGTTGTTGTGGGTGTCGACGACGACGTAGACGTCCTTCGGGGCGAGCGCTGCGAGGCGGGTCACGAGCTTCTCGGCCTTGGCCGCCGGATCACCCTTGACCGTCGCCGGATCGGGCAGCTCGAGGCGGGTGGCGAAGTCGTGGGCATTGTAGGCGCCGCCGTAGCGCGCCAACCCCAACGCCGTGCCGGTGCCGACGATCGCCAGGGCGAGAAGCAGCGCTCCGAGGAGCCGCAGCCAGCGCCAGCCGCGGCCGGGAGGCTTTGTCGGCGGGCTCTCCGGGTCGGGAGGGATGCGGGCGTCGGAGAACGCCGGAGGCGTCGGATTCGAGATCACGGGGCGGATCCTATCTAGAACGTGCCTACGATCGTCACTGGCGTACCGACGCGGGAACGGGCAAAGACCTTGTCCATGTCACGGTCGGTAAGCGCCACGCAGCCGTTGGTCCAATCCCGACCCTGGCCGCCGTCGCCGTGGATCTCGATCAGGTTGCCGATTCCGGCGCGCAGCGGGACCGCTCCGGACTTCTTTCCCCAGGCGTAGCGCGCGCGATCTTCGGCGTTGGGGTAGTCGATGAGCAGCGCCTTGTAGTACTTCGTCCGCCCGGGCCCGCGCGCCTCCGTCACCCGGTAGCGCCCCTCCGGCGTCGCCTGGTCGCCCGAGTGCAGCTTCTGCATCAGCCCCTTGGCGCCCAGTTCGGCGTCGAAGGTGGCGATCCGGTTGCCGGCGGCATAGACGTGGAGCTTGCGCTTCAGTTTGTCGACGATCAGGGCCGTCGAGCCCTCGGCCTTCGAGCGTGTGATGGTCTCGGCAACCATCTGCTGCCACTTCCGGAGGTTCTTCGGCTCGGCGAAACGCGAGTGCAGCGAGTCGAAGCTCGTGTGCACTACAGTGTTGAAGGAACGCGCCGACTCGGCCTCCTTGAGCGCCCGGTCGTAGGCGCCCTCGCTGGCGTAGCGCTGGGCGAGCGCCCATTTCATGCTGGCCTGCTTGGCGGCGGAGATCTCGCGCCTGCCGACTCCGGCCTCGTTCGACTCTTCGATGGCGCGGCGCACGTCGGTCTCGAGGCCGGGTGCGAGATCGAGCCAGCGTCTCTCGCTGGCCTGGTCCCGGACCTTGAGATCGGCGACAGCCGAGCGCGCGGTCGAGAGCACCCGCAGCCAGGAGGTCTCCACCCGGCCGGGAGTCTGCTCCCAGATGGGGGCGGTGCGCTCATCGGCGGTCACCACTTCGGCCTGGGCGATCAGACGGTCGACCTGGCGGGCGGCGGCGGGCATAGCGGCGCGCAGCACGCTCACCGCCCGGAAAGCGGAGGCGCGCGCGGAGGTGGCGTCGAACGGTCGGGAGGCGCCCTGCGGAAGAACTGCGGGTACGACGAAGGCGACGGCGATGGCCGTCGCCCCGAAAAGAAACGACCGGCGACGGAACCCCGTAGCCGGTCGTTTGAAGCGGAGGCGAAAAGCGATCAGCACTTAATCTTGACTTTGGCGCCCTGGAGATCGGTGACCAGCGTGTCCGCCGAGCTCTTGAGCGAGTCAGCCTGGGCCTTCGCGCCGAGGTAGTCCTCGGACGCGATCGCGCTCTCGATGCCAGCAACCTGCGCGGCGAGACCGTCGTAGTTGCCCTTCATCATCTCCATGTCCTTCTTGAAGTCCTTGGGCTGACGACGGCACTTGCCGAGGTCGGCCATCGCGGTGCTGGCGGCGTCGAGCGCGGTCTTGGCGGCGGCGAGCGTCTCGTTGGCCGCGTTCTTGGCGGCTTCCTTGGCGGCGGCAGCGGCGTCCTTGGCCTCGGTGATCGCCTGGTTGGCGGCCGCGATCAGCTCCTTCTCCTTGGTGTAGGAGCGGAACAGCGCGAACTTGTTCGCCTGCGCTTCATTTTCGGCGTTCACCGCGTTGACAGCCTGCTGGGCCTTGTTCCAGCCATCAGCGGCGTACTTCGACGCATCGCCTTCGATGCCGGCGAGCGAGGCCTTGGTGGCGTCGATCTCGACCTGCGGCGGCTTCGCGCAGCCGGTGGCCAACGTCATGGCGAATACGGCGACTCCCAACAGTGCCAGTTTCGTGTTACGCATGATCTTGAATCCCTCCTGAGTCAGGTGCTGAAGTTTTATGTTGCTGTGGGTTTCCGGCGGTTCGAGCTTTGCGCGGCGAGCGGACCGGCCCTGAGAACCGACCTCCCTGCACGCCGCGGACGGACTAAGGATAGCACAGAAGCGGCATTCGCGCTGTCCTCAGGCCCCCGCCCTTGAGGTTCGCGTCAGCAGATCCCGCGCCCGGGCGGCGACGTTCCCGGGGGTGAACCCGAACCGCCGTGCGAGATCCTCGGCAGGGGCGGAAGCCCCGAACGTGTCCATTCCGAGGACCTCTCCGGCCAGTCCGACGAACCGTTCCCAGCCTAAAGGCGAGGCCGCTTCGACGGCGAGCCGGGCCGCGATCCCGGAGGGTAGTACCGCCTCGCGGTAGCTCGCGCTCTGCCCCGCGAAGAGCTCCCAGGACGGCATCGAGACCAGGCGGGCGCGCCGGCCCTCCTGCTCGAGGAGCTTCAGCCCCGCCAGCGCCAGCTCGACCTCGGAGCCGGTGGCGATGAGCAGCAGCTCGGGCGCGCCACCCGGGCTGTCGTAGAGGACGTAGCCGCCGCGCGGCACGCCAGCGGCGGCGCGCTCGGCGCTCTCGGGGAGGACGGTGAGCTTCTGGCGGCTGAGGGCGAGCGCGGTCGGCCCGGCGGTGCGTTCGATCGCCACCTGCCAGGCGGCGACGGTCTCGCAGGCGTCGGCAGGCCGCAGCACGACCAGGCCGGGAATCGCCCGCAGCGAAGCCAGCTGATCGATCGGCTGGTGGGTCGGGCCGTCTTCGCCGAGGAAGATCGAATCGTGGGTGAAGAGGTACACCACCGGTTGGTGCATCAGCGCCGCCAGCCGGATCGACGGCCGCATGTAGTCCGAGAAGATGAGGAAGGTCCCGCCGTAGGGCCGGAAGAGGCCGCTGAGCGAGAGGCCGGAGAGAATGGCCCCCATGGCGTGCTCGCGCACGCCGAAGCGCAGATTGCGGCCGTTCGGGGTGGAGGCCGAGAAGCTCGCCTCGCCGGCGAGCAGCGTGTTGTTCGACTCCGCGAGGTCGGCCGAGCCGCCGAGGAGCTCGGGCAGGACCGGCGCGATCGCCTGCAGGATCTTCCCCGATACGGCGCGCGTGGCGATCGGCTTGTCCGCCGCGGTGAAACGCGGCAACGCCTGCGTCCAGCCTTCGGGCAGGGTGCGCGCCGCGCGCCGGTCGAGCTCGCGCGCGAGCTCCGGCGCGGCGGTGGCGAAGCGGACCCGGCGTTCGTTCCAGGCCTGGGCTGCCGCTGCGCCGCGCGCGGCAGCGGCGGCGAACGGCGCCCGCGCCGCCGGCGGGACGAGGAAGGGCGGTTCGGCCGGCCAGCCGAGCGCCGCCTTGGTGAGCCGGGTCTCCTCGGCGCCGAGCGGCGCACCGTGGGACTCGGCGCTGTCCTGCTTGTGCGGGCTGCCGAACCCGATGTGGGTGCGCACGACGATCAGGGTGGGGCGGGCGCTCTCCGTCTCGGCGGCGGCCATCGCCGCGCCGAGCGCGCCGAGATCGTTGCCGTCGGCGACCTCGAAGATCCGCCAGCCGTAGGCCGCGAAGCGGCGATCGACCTGCTCGGTGAAAGCGAGGTCGGTCGAGCCGTCGATCGAGATGTGGTTCGAGTCGTAGAGGACCTTGAGGCTGCCGAGTCCAAGGTGCCCGGCGAGCGAAGCCGCTTCACTCGCGACGCCCTCCATGAGGTCGCCGTCCGAGGCCAGCACCCAGGTGCGATAGTCGAAGAGCGGCTCGCCGGCGCCGGCGGTGTCGCCGGCCGCTCCGGAGACCCGGAAGCGGGCCGCGAGCTGCTCGCGCGCGATCGCCATGCCGACCGCGGTGGCCAGGCCTTGGCCGAGCGGGCCGGTGGTGGTTTCGACGCCCGGGGTGTGGCCGAACTCCGGATGCCCGGGGGTCTTCGAATCGAGCTGGCGGAAGCGCTCGAGCTCGGCGAGCGGCAGATCGTAGCCGGCGAGATGCAGCAGGCCATAGAGCAGAGCCGAGGCGTGGCCGCACGACAGGACGAAGCGGTCGCGGTTCGGCCAGAGCGGATCGGCTGGGTCGTGGCGGAGGTATCGGGTCCACAGCAGCCAGGCCATCGGCGCCTGGCCGAGCGGCGCGCCGGGGTGGCCGGACTTGGCCTTCTCGACCATGTCGACAGCGAGAAAACGGAGCGTGTTGATCGAGAGCTGGTCGACGTCGCCGTCGCGCGGATCGGGGCCGGTCATGAGGGGGGAAGTCTATTCGATGCTTCGGTGGTGGGGGCACTCCGGCGGTGGATCCGGTGTCGTTCGGTTTTGGTGGTCGGGGCACTCCGGCGCTCGGGCGGGTACGGCTTGGGCTCTGGTGGTCGCGTGCTCCGGCACTCGGGATCCAAAGCGGGCTCCTACTTGAAGCGTGGTCGCCCACTTTGGATCCCGAGCGCCCTCGCGTCGCGGTGAGGCAGGGCAAGATGCTTCTCTCACAGATCTCCCGACGAGGGGTGGCCGGACCGAGGGCTCCCATGGGCGCGGAGCGCTTCTTCAGCGAGCACCCATGGGAGACGGGCCGGTCAGGACCCCGAGCAGGTGCCGCAGCCGGCACACGGCGCAGAGCGAGCAGGTTCGGCAACTCTGCGTGCTGCTTTGACTCGACCGGCCGCCTCCCCATAAGATCCGCGGGCCTAGTCTGGTGCGCGGAGAGGTGGCCGAGTGGCTTAAGGCAACGGTTTGCTAAACCGTCATACGGGGTCAACCTGTATCGAGGGTTCGAATCCCTCCCTCTCCGCCAATTCTGCGAGCTCCGCCCAGCCGCGATCCCGATGAGGACGTCGAGCGGGCTCCATGCACTGAAAAGAGCCCGGCCGTGAACCTCTCCGCTCCGCCTTCGGCAGCTCCCCGCGTCCGCTTCGCCCCCTCGCCCACCGGCTACCTCCACATCGGCGGGGTGCGCACGGCGCTATTCAACTGGCTCTATGCCCGCCGTCACGGCGGCCGGTTCATCCTGCGGGTCGACGACACCGACACGCTGCGCAACCTGGCCGACGCCCTGGCGCCGATTCTCGACGGCTTCCGTTGGCTGGGGATCGACTGGGACGAAGGGGCCGAAGTCGGCGGTCCGCACGCCCCGTACTACCAATCCGAGCGCCTGGAGCTCTACCAGCGGGCGGTCGAGAAGCTCCTCGCGGCGGGCGTCGCCTATCGCGACTACGCGCGCCCCGAGGAGACGGCCGCCGAGCGTGCCGAAGCCGAGGCGGCGAAGCGTCCCTACGTCGCGAGCCGCCGCTGGGCGGCCGGGACCGATGCCGACCGGGCGCGCTTCGAAGCCGAAGGCCGGACCTCGGCGGTGCGGCTCAAGATGCCGCGCGAAGGCGTCTGCCGGATCGACGATCTGGTGCGCGGCACGGTCGAGAGCGAGTGGTCGGCCGAGGCCGACCATGTGATCCAGCGCGCCGACGGCACTTGCCTCTACCACCTGGCGAGCGTCGTCGACGACGTCGAGATGGAGATCACCCACGTCATCCGCGCCGAGGAGCATCTGCCCAACACGCCGCGCCAGATCTTCATCTTCGCAGGGCTCGGCGCGCCCCTCCCGCAGTTCGCCCATCTGCCGGTCGTGGCCGAGCCGGGAAGCCGCGTCAAGCTCTCGAAGCGCAAGCTCGACAAGTACCTGAAGAACCCGGAGTTCGCCGAGCTCTACCAGCACGGCCGGCGGATCGCCGACCGGCTCAAGCTCGAAGTCTCGCCCGAGACCTTCAACCCGGTCATCACTGACTTCTACCGCATCGCCGGCTTCCTGCCCGCGGCGATCCTCAACTACCTGCTGCTCCTCGGCTGGTCGCTCGACGACAAGACGGAGATGCTTGCGCTGCCCGAGCAGATCGCCAACTTCTCGCTCGAGCGCGTCGGCAAGGCGGCGGCGAGCTTCGATCCCAAGAAGCTCCTGTCGTTCCAGGAGCGCTACATGCAGGCGCTCACCGTGGACGAGCGCCTGGCGTTGACGCTGCCGTACGTCGAGCAGGCGGGGTGGATCGTCTCGCCCGCCTCCGTCGCCGACCGCGAGAAGGTGCGCGGCATCGTCGCGGCGGCCGCCGACCGCATCAAGGTCGCCGGCGACATCCTCGACTACGACGAGTTCTTCGTCGCCGACGAGGCGCTGGCCTACGATCCGAAGGCGTTCGACAAGCGGATCCGCTCCGCTGCCGGGGCGCCGGCACTGCTCGCCGAGCTCCGCAGCGCGATCGCGGCCCTGCCGGCGGACGCCGCCTTCGACGCCGCCGCCGTCGAGACACTCCTGAACGACTTCGTCGCCGCGCGCAGCCTCGGACTCGGGGCGATCGTCCACGCGGTGCGCGTCGCGGTCGCCGGCAAGCCGGTCGGCTTCGGGCTGTTCGATATCCTCGCTTTGCTCGGACGTGAGCGCGTGCTCGCCCGGCTGGCGCGGATAGACCGCGTGCTCGAGTCCACCGCGACGGCAGGAACGACTTCAGAGACTGCGAGCTGATCCCCATGGGCAAGCACTTCATCGCCGACATCGTCGAGGCCGACCTGGCCTCGGGCAAGCACGCCAGCATCCAGACGCGCTTCCCGCCGGAGCCCAACGGCTACCTGCACCTGGGGCACGCCAAGTCGATCTGCCTCAACTTCGGCCTCGCCGCCGAGCACGGCGGGCTCACCAACCTGCGCTTCGACGACACCAACCCGACGACGGAGGAGGACGAATACGTCCGCGCCATTCGCGAGGACGTGCGCTGGCTGGGCTTCGACTGGGGCGAGCGCGAGTTCTACGCCTCGGACTACTTCGAGCAGCTCTACACGTGGGCCGAGCAGTTGATCGTCGCCGGCAAGGCGTTCGTCGACGACTCGTCGGCCGAGGAGATCAGCGCCCACCGCGGCGTCTGGACCGCCCCCGGCGAGGAGAGCCCGTTCCGAGGTCGGAACGTCGAGGAGAACCTCGACCTCTTCCG
>Ga0073904_10003254_pt1 | contig 12237 bp, 13 predicted proteins | sample KloWWTrecipitate_FD_66668 | JGI IMG/M metagenome (GOLD analysis project Ga0073904, IMG submission 66668) | Active sludge microbial communities from Klosterneuburg, Austria, studying microevolution and ecology of nitrifiers - Klosterneuburg... | ecosystem: Engineered > WWTP > Aerobic digester >...
ACGTTGATACTCAACCATTTCGAGGTGAAATTGGATATAAAGTATGTTACAGAAGAACTGTTTTTTTACGTGTTGAGTATAACCTCTTCCGGTGTTGATGTCTTCGATATATGGAATATTACACCCGAACAAAAGGGGTAAAGGGATCTACTTCCCAACTTATGAATCTTTCGATGAGCATTTTAGGCCAATAATTGAAACTGAATGGCCGATCGATTGGCTAGATGACACGGGAGGAGGTTATATACAGATAGTGGCATTTCCTAGCAGTTTTGTGGATGCTTTGGAAGTGCGTGATCCTGACTTTGTAAATGTGCCCGAATGCGAATGGAGGGATCTAGGCAATGCTGCAGCTGATCGTTTGTACGATCGGCTTCACGAAGATGAAAACGAACCAAAGCGATTTGATCTAAAACGAAGAGGCGAAAGAATTCGACTTAATTTCCGGATAGGTAACGCAGGGTTAGGAATGAAGTCCAAATGGCCTGGTCCACGATCCTGGGGTAATATGGGTTTTGATGCCATGGTAACCTATGAAGATCTGGAGGTATTCTTGGACCAACTAAAAGTTGAAAGAGAGGTGATCGTTATGATCAAAAGCTGATCAACTGCCTGTGTTTCATGAGTTCGATGTGGATCAGGTTTCTCGAGCAGAATTGATTAGTTTTTTCTTCCGCGAACCAACGTCAACAACGCATCACCCATCCCTTTTTTGATCACGATCAGATCTTCTTTCTTGTGCAGGGTTAAATAGGTGCGACCTATCGTAGTTGGGTCATGCTTCAGGATCTCTGCAGTGCTTCGGATCATGCGTTCAGCAACTAGTCCGGCAGCTTCAAGTTTTCGCCATGAAATGCGGTTTTGTTCCATGAATTCTTCGAGAGCTACACAGCCCTTTGCCGCTAAGGCTATGGCCTTGTTTTCACGGGCCTCGAAGAATTCGAAGGTTAGGCACATGTGATTGTACTTTGGTGCTTCATTTTTATTTCTATTGCACCGTAAAGGTCGACCCAATGGGTCGACGGTACGGGTGCGCTTTACCGATCTGGTGCAATTTTCTGATCATCTAAGCGTCTGATCGCACCGCACTCACATCGATCTTCAACGCACACTTAAAATGTTCTTCCGGACATTGCTTGTAGCCGTGCAGTCCACATGGTCGGCAATTCAATTCCAACTTGGTTTCTACGATCCTGCCATTATCGCGCAGCGGGCCAAAACCAAATGCGGGTACCGTACTGCAGAATACCACAGTGACCGGAGCATTCATGGCGCTTGCAATGTGTAATGGCGCACTGTCATTCACGTAGTTCATCTGCGCTTTTTCCATGAGCGCGGCGGTGCTTAAAAGCGAGATTTTTCCGGCTACAACAATACCATGTTGGGCTTCCTTGGATATGCGTTCACAAAGTGCAACGTCACTTGGTGCGCCGATCAGGTACACAGTCTGTTCAGCTGGAAGTTGTTCGATGAGTTCGATCCATTTTTCCGCTGGCCATTGCTTGGTGAACCACACGGAGGCAGGTGCAATGCAGACGTAGGAGGATACGCCGCTGGTCAGTTCGATTACGGTGTTCCGGTCTTTCTCAGTTGGATATAAACAGGGTAGGGGCCGTGTATCATCGGTCAGGTGTGCGATCAATTCGTTCAATCGATCCACTTCATGCCGACCATCGCCGATGACGTGCTTTATTTTCTTGTAGTAAAAAAAACTTAGCGGATTCTTGTCGTAACCGATGCTCGCTTTACCGTGTGCCAGTAAGGTCATTAATCCGGTGCTGAAGAAGCGTTGCGCATTGATGATGTGATCGTATCGCGTGCGCCGCAATGATCCGATCAACTTGAACAATGCACGCGTTTTGCCTTTGCTCTTATCCCAAACATGCAGTTCGTTCAAGAACGGATGTTCGTTGAACAGCCCATCGTTTCCTTTGCGCACCACAAGATCCAAACGTGCTTCAGGATATGTCGCGTGCAGCTTTTCCAGGATGCTCGTGACCAGAACGGCATCGCCCAAAAAGGCGGTCTGTATGATCAGGATATTCATACTGTCATTCTCGGTCGCCGAGCGGAGTCGAGGTGCCGAGGTGCATTCATTCTACTTCTCCTTCGATCAACGTGATCATTACTTTATCGATCCGGTTGCCATCCATATCCATTACTTCGCCGATGAAGTTGGGTTCCGTGACCTGGTCACCAACGATCGGAAGCCGTTCCAAATGATTCAGGAAGAAGCCAGCCACCGTTGTGTAGGCATTGTTGTTCTCCTCAAGCAGATCCTTCCCTAAGTAGTGGTTCAGATCACCGATCAACACTTGGCCGCCGACCAACAGCGATCCATCGGCGCGTTTTACGATCTCCGGTGTGTCGTCGTCATCTTCATCCGGTAGATCGCCCATGATGGCTTCCGTTAGGTCATGCAATGTCACCATGCCCTTAAGCTGACCGTGTTCATCGATCACCAACGCCGCGTATTGCTTGCTTTTCTTGAATTTGTTGAGGATCGTGAACGCCGGAGTGCTCTGCGGAACGAAAATGGGTGGCTTAATGATGTCCGTTAGTTTGAATCCCGGTTGGTTGAATCGATCGAGCAGATCACGGATGGACAGTGTGCCGATGACCTCATCGATCTCGCCATTACAAACAGGGAACTTGCTGTGGTGGGTGTCTTTCACCTGAGCGATGATATCAGTTAAAGGATCATTGCTATCAACCCATTCCAGGTCGTTGCGATGGGTCATTAATGTCTTTGCTACTTGGTCATTGAAGCGGAAGAGATTGTGCAATGCCTCCGATTCTTCCTTATCCAACACGCCTTGCAGATTCGCCGTGCGGATCATGGATCGCAGTTCTTCTTCACTCACGCGATCTCCATTGCCTTCGCTGATGGGCAACAATTTCAGCAGTAACGCGGTGGATCCAGAGAATAACTTTACGATCGGAAAGGTCGCTTTCGTGAACACGTTGATGATCGGAGCAACGAACAGCGCGATCTTTTCCGGGTCGTTCAATGCAATGCTTTTCGGAACCAGCTCACCAACAACAATGGTGAAATAGGTGATCCCGCCAATGACCAATACCAGTGCAGCTTTGTGCGCGTACGGTGCGATCAACGGCCAGTTGTTGAAGACCGTCTCTAAATTGTCCGTGAGTGCTGCACCGCCATAAGCACCTGCAACAATACCGATCAGCGTAATGCCTACTTGAACGCTGCTGAGAAACCCTTCCGGATCAGCAAGTAACTTCAGAATGGTCTTTGCACGACCGGAACCCTGATCCGCCAACGATTGGATGCGACTGGCCTTGACGCTTACCAACGCGATCTCACTCAATGAAAAGAAGCCGTTCAATAATGTAAGCAGGCCAATAATGAGGATCTCCATACCAAGGGCAAAGATGGGTGTATTTTGAACAAAGTATTGAGTACATGGTACAGAGTAACTGGTACCGAGTATGCTATAAAGTACGCTGTACTCGGTACCCAGTACTCTTTACCAAAGATCTAAACAGACACCCCGTGTTCCCGCAAGGCATCGTTGAGTGATGTTTTCTTGTCGGTGCTCGCTTTGCGCAGGCCAATGATCAATGCGCAGGGCACACCGAATTCACCTGCCGGAAATTGCTTTGGAACCGTTCCTGGAATAACAACTGAACGTGGCGGGATATAGCCTTTGGATTCTTTTGGTTCACTACCGGTAACGTCAATGATCCGTGTACTTGCCGTAAGCACCACATTGGCTCCCAACACTGCTTCCGTGCCTACGCGAACGCCTTCTACCACGATCGCGCGGGATCCTATGAATGCACCATCCTCAATGATCACCGGAGCAGCTTGCACAGGTTCCAACACGCCACCAATGCCCACGCCACCACTCAAATGCACGTTCTTGCCGATCTGTGCACAACTGCCCACAGTAGCCCAAGTATCCACCATGGTTCCTTGGTCCACGTACGCACCGATGTTCACGTAACTGGGCATCATGATCACGCCGGGTGCGAGATAGGCGCCGTACCGTGCAACGGCATGGGGAACCACGCGAACGCCAAGCTTTTCATAGCCACGTTTCAGTTCCATTTTATCATGGAATTCAAGCGGTCCAGCCTCGATGGTTCGCATTGCACGTGTTGGGAAATACAGGATCACGGCCTTTTTTACCCAATCATTCACTTTCCACTTCTCGGCTTCGCGCGAAGTGCTAGGTTCTGCCACGCGCAGCTCGCCTTTGTCCAGCAATTCGATCACATGTTCTATGGCCTGTATCGTACCTCGCTCCTTTAAAAGCGACCGGTCCTTCCACGCTTTTTCGATCTCCTGTTGCATTGGGCGAAGATATTGCCCTTCGGGAATTTTGAATGATGAATGAAAAATGTAGAATTTTCAACGGGGAGCCTGCCGTGAGCTAGCTACTTTCGCCGGTATGTCGCGCATTGTTGCTCTGGATCATGGCCTTAAACGCACTGGAATCGCAGTTACGGACCCGCTACGCATAATTGCAACAGCTCTGGAAACGGTTGCTACGTCAGAGGTTCTGGCGTATTTGAAGGCCTATCTCGCCAAAGAATTCGTGGAGGGCTTCGTTATCGGCCTGCCAATGGGCTTGAATGGGCTGCCTACGGATGCTACTGCCGGAGCGGAAAAGTTCATTCAGCAATTGAAAAAAGCGTTTCCGAACCAGTGGGTCGAGACGATGGATGAACGATTCACCAGTAGAATAGCGCACGAGACCCTACTCCAAAGCGGTGTTAAGAAAATGGCCCGCAGAGATAAAGGCCAACTGGACCGCATCAGCGCGACGATCATTCTGCAAAGCTGGATGCAAGGTGGTGGGAAAAGGGTGTAGCAAAGGCTAAGTGATCACTGGTCTTGAGTACAGGGTATTGAGTTGGCCAACTCTTTACTCAATACCAGTTACTCAATACCCTATAAACCTAAAAACGACAATCGGTAGCTGCCTTTGTGAACAAGGAATTAACTTTGCAACACGACCATGATACTACCAATACGCGCCTATGGCGACCCTGTGCTGAAGAAAATGACACAGGACATTGAACCGGATCATCCGGGATTGAAACAACTTATTGCAGATATGTTTGAGACCATGTACGCCGCAAATGGTGTTGGTCTTGCGGCTCCGCAAGTGGGTCTTGGCATCCGCATGTTCATCGTTGATGCTTCTCCGTTCGCGGAGGATGAAGATGGTAACCCGACAGATGAGGCAAAATTGAAAGACTTCAAGAAAGTGTTCATCAACCCCTATATCGTTGAAGAAGAAGGCGAGGAATGGCCGTTCGAGGAAGGCTGTCTGAGCATCCCGAACATTCGCGAAGAGGTGTTCCGTGAACCACGCATCGTTCTGCAATACCAAGACGAGAATTTCAAGGAATACGAAGTCGAGTTCGATGGCATGGCGGCGCGTGTGATCCAACATGAGCATGACCACTTGGATGGCATTCTCTTTACCGATCGCTTGAAACCCCTGCGCCGTAGATTGCTCAACGGTAAGCTCCGCGACATTTCTCGCGGCGATACCGAAGTGAAGTACAAAATGCGTTTTCCCGTCACGAAATGAAGAACTTGAAATTCGTTATTGCTCCTCTGGCCTTTTCATTGCTTATAGCATGTGGTGGCGGGGAAGAGACCGCGAAGGATGGAGTGGATCCCAAAGCCGCCGAAATGGTAGGGCGTATTTCCACAATGGAAGATACGTTGTTCAAGAGCGTGGCCTTCAATGCACGCAGTGGGCAGGAGTTGCTTGATGTGTACAAGGCTTTCGCAAAGGCATATCCGAAGGATGAAAATGCGCCGGAATATTTGTTCCGGGCAGCAGGGTTATGCTCAAAGGCCATGGGCGATCCGGAGCAGGGTATCAAACTATATGACCGCATCATTGTCGATTACCCCAGCTGGAAACGTTTGCCCGATACGTACTACTTGAAAGCCTTCACGATCGATACGGAGCTGAAGCAGAAAGGGGAAGCACAGAAGGCCTATCAACAAGTGATCAATTTGTATCCGGATCATCCATTCGCAAAGGATGCGCGGCAAATGATGGAGTATTTGGTGTTGACCGATGAGGAGTTGATCAAGAAGTTCGAAGCGATGGAACAAGCCGCGAATGCAGGAGAATAGAAATTGATGGAAGCACGAAGCAAAGAGCACTCGATCGACCTGAAAGCTTACGCTAAGAAGGGCCTATCACACGATACCTACCGCGCTGAATTCGATAAAGCCGTAGCCGAAGGTCGTGTACTGGGGCCGCCTGGTGGTGGCTATGGAGCCGATTATACCAAGTTGAATCTTGCACGTACACGTCGCTTGGAAAAGACATTGAAGATCGATGACGAAGCAAGAGCCATCATGGCGAATGCAACACCTCAAACATGGATCGTGCTTACGGAGGTTTGGTGCGGTGATAGTGCGCAATGCCTACCCGTTATCAACCAGCTGGCCGAGCTATCACCAGCGATCGACCTCCGCATTTTTCCACGCGATGAACATTTGGAGTTGATGGATCAGTACCTTACCAATGGCGGGAGGAGCATACCGAAATTGATTGCCATCGACGCTGGAACAGGTGAAGAATTGTTCACCTGGGGACCTCGACCCAACGCTGCCCAAGCACTTGTGGACGCTAAAAAAGCAACTCTGAGCAAAGAAGAATTGGCAGAAGCACTACATGGCTGGTACAATACCAATAAAGGCCAGGATGTTGTGACCGAGATCGCGGCATTGATCAGCGGGTGATCTGTAGAATTCGAACTACGAACCGCTTCAGCTTCGCATGATCACTTGCCCTTGCGCAATGATCCCCAACGCTCGCCCGGTGAAGCGTTGACCGATGAACGGCGTGTTGTGGCTCTTGCTTACGAGATCCGTTTCCGCACACGTCCACTCCAACTCGGGGTCGAATAGGGTGATCTCGGCTTGCGTGCCTTCGGCGATATGGATCGCAGGTGAACCAAGAACGGCGCGCGGACCAACTGTGAACCGTTCAATGATCCGACGCAACGAGGTGCGCCCTTTCAGCGCGGTATTCGCAACCGCAAAACAGGTCTCTAAGCCAATGATACCAAAGGATGCCGGTCCGAATTCAATGATCTTGTGTTCGCGATCCTCCGGGCGATGATCGCTAACAATACAATCGATCGTGCCATCCTTCACACCATCCCGAAGCGCTTCGATGTGCGTGATGTCGCGCAAGGGTGGCATCACCTTGTAACGCGTCTCGAAACTACGCAAGCATGCATCATCCAGGAATAGGTTATGTGCTGCGACCGATGCCGTAACATGCAGTTGCCGTGCTTTAGCCTGGCGGATCATCCCCACACTGCCTGTGGTGGAGATCGTGGCCACGTGCAAATGTCCACCTGCGTATTCCAAAAGCTCCAGATCACGTGCTAGTTGGATCGTTTCGGCCATCGGCGGTATACCCTTCAGCCCAAGTCGTGTGGACATTGTGCCTTCGTGCATCATCCCGTTCAGGCTCAGATCTGGATCATTTGGGAACACCATGATCGGTGGTTTGATCCCCGGCAGACCGTTGGCATATTGCAAGGCCAAGAGCATCAACCTGCTGTTGCGAACGGTATGTTGATCATCACAATACGCGACTGCACCCGCTGTGCGTAGATCGTGCAATTCCGCCAACTGTTCGCCCTTCAACCCTTGCGTTAACGCACCCACTGGAAGTACCTGCACAACATGGCCATTTGCGCGACTCAGCAAATTCGCTACGCCGCTGCTTTTATCCATTACCGGATCAGTGCTCGGCAATACCGCCACGCGCGTGAACCCACCAGCAGCGGCGGCATCCAAGCCGTTGCGTACACCTTGTTTCCATTCTTCACCGGGATCGCGGAAATGTGCCCGTAGATCCACCCAGCCCGGACTGGCATGCATGCCCTTCACGTGGATCTCTTCACCCATTCCTTTTGGAATTCGCGCAGCGATCTTGGTGATCGTGCCTTTTTCAATGCGAATGTCGATCTCCTTTTCGTGATGCGGACCACCAGGGTCGATCACCTTTACTTGGCGCAGAGTGACAGGTTTCATCGCTTATTTCAGGTATCGGATCAGGAATACTTCAGCAGCTAAGAAAAGCAATGCGATCAAGATGAACCATTTCCACAGTTTCCGGCCTTGGTCCAACTCGTTCAATTTCAAGCTCAGATCCGATGTGCCCGTATCCAATACGGTGTAGCTGGTGAGTCCCTTTTCGGTCAACAGCGCTTTTAATTCATCCACGCTGTAGGCGCTCAGGTCGCTTTCTCGGCGCGGAAGGTCCAGTGCCAAGGTCATCAGCGTGTCGTTACCACTAACAACCGCATACGGTCCGGGAGGTAGATCCTGATCGTGCAAGGCAATTGCTGTGTTTCCAGGTGTTCTGCGCACTTCCGGGACAAGGTCGATGTTGTTCGGTCCTTTCAAATGAGGCACTGCGTCGCCTTTGAATTCGATGCCTTCCAACGGGATCAGCACTTCTTCGCCAAGCGTGTGATACAATGCACCCATCGGACGGCTCAATTCCGCCATACGCAACAGCGAGGTAAGGAAGAATGCATGGTGCGTGAAGTTGCCCGAGCTTTCTGCCAAGGGTGTTGCGCAGAGGTATATGGATCCACGTCCTTGTTGTGTACGCGATAGGTAAGCGGTGCCGTCCTGTAAACGCAAGAGCACATCGCTTCCCGGCGCCGGACGAATGCTCCAACGCTCGCGCACTATTGGTAGGTCAACGTTGCGTTGCATGGTCTCGAAGATGTCCCGGTAGAAGGGTTTGTCCAGATCGATGCGATCCACCTTTACGGTAGCGGTATCCATTCGGGAAGGAGGGGAGGCGCCGAATTGGCCGAAGAGTCCGGCATAACTGCTCGGGTCACCATTAGACGGTGGAAATACAGCAACACTGCCGCCGTTCTCCACGAAGGTGCCCAACGCTTGCACAAGGCCACTGGCCACTTCCGGCAGCGCATTCAAGATCACAAGGTCCTGCCGCGCCAAGGATGAAAGATCCAACGAGCGCATGGCCTGTTGTGTGAAAATGTGCAGGCTGTCACCGCTGAAAACATCGGCCACCGACTTATCACTTTCGGCATTGCCGCCGCTTACCAGGAGCACGCGCAACTTGTCGATCACACGGTAACTGATGTACATGCGGTCATCGAACGTGACCGGACGATCATCGATCGAGACGAAGCCCCAGTGGTTACCACCTGCTTCACTCGAAAAGCGCAATGTCGTATCCACAGTGGCGCCACCAAGTATACTGAAACTGGCCAAGGCGCGCTGGCGATCGTTGATATCCAACCGCAACGGAACGTTGACCAATTCCTGCTCGCCATAATTCTGCAAGCGAACATGAAGGATCTCGCTTTGTCCCACGCGCCGCACAGGGCTATCGAACCACACTGAATCGATGCTGAGGTTATCCGGTGAGGCACTTGCCAATGGCGCGATCACAGTATGTATAAGCGTGTCGTTCGTCCAATTCTCGATATCCGTAACACTGCGTTGTAGGTCTGTGAACAGGAATGCGCGAGTAACCGGAGCGTCGCTCTGGCCAAGGGCTTCACGTTGGCGAGCCATCACTTTGCTCAACGGCCGTGCATATGGACTGACATCCACTTGTGAGGCCGCTTCCAAGGCTTCATCCCGACCCAACAGCACTTGTTGTTTTCCTTCGAAACGCCCCGTCAGTAGCTGAAAACGATCTGTAGCGCTATACGCCATTACAGCATCCTGTGCGCCTTTGCGGGCTTGGTCCAGTAACCGTCCTTGGGCGTTCTGGCCGTCCATGCTGTAGCTATCATCCACATACAGCGATACGGCGCGTTGCCCGGCGACAACGTTCGTATTCGCGCTAGGGATATAGGGTTGCGCAAAGGCAAGGACCAAACTTGCTAACGCTAACAGTCTTGCCAGCAGTACCAACCAATGCTGCACCTTTTTCCGGGCGCGCGTTTGTTGCGTGATCTCCGCCAAGAACCGAACATTCGGGAAATCGATCCGCTTGAACCGCCGTAGCTGGAAAAGATGGATAAGCACCGGGATCGAAAGAGCAGCAAGCGCCCACAAAAAGGCCGGGTGCAGAAAGGACATGGGCGCGAAGATAATAGGGAGATGTGGTCGATCAGGTGATCAGAAAATCAGAAGATCAGATGATCAGATGACGGCTGGTTGGGCTAGTTAAAAATCTTTGATACATACTCCCTGTGTGCTCCTTTGTTGATTGCGGTAATATTCAATTCCCCTTATCAACCCCCATCCCGAACAGCGCAATGTCATAACGCACGGGATCCACCGGGTCGAACTCCCTCAAACGTTCAGTGAGTTCCAACACCGCTTTCAGATCATCCTGCTTACGGTGCAGCAATCCAAGATCGCGACCAACACGACCGGTATGAACATCCAACGGAACAAGCAAAGCTGAGGTAGGTATGCGTTTCCAATGTCCCATATCAATACCGCGATCATTGGGGCGTACCATCCACCGGAGGTACATGTTGATGCGTTTGGCATTGCTGCCTTTGGCTGGGTCGGCTACGTGTTTTTGTGTGCGCCGTTCATGTGCCGGTTCAAAAAACCGTTGCTTGAACAGTGCGATGCCTTCTGGTGCTGACCAAGGCATTGGTTTTTCTTTGGTAGGCGTAGGAAAGAACGCATCCTCTAATCCGCCGTAGCGTGTGTACACGTGGCGTAGCCCCAAGATGAAATGCCGAAGATCAACGCCGTTGAACGTGCGGTGTACGAACCGATCGAGTGTGCTCAGGTCCTGTTCCGTTGCATTCATGACGAAAGCATGCGGGGTACGGTCCATCAACTCGACGAGCTTCCAAGCGTTATTGATGATGGTCTTGCGTTGCCCCCAGGCAATTGTAGCGGTGAGGAACCCGATCACTTCAGCATTTTTGCGGTCACTGAATGTGCGTGGCACTTGGATGGGGTCATTCTCAATGAATTCCGGACGGGCATACCGTTCGTAGGCTTCCTCGAGAAGATCCTTGGTATTCGCGATCGACATGGGGCTCAGCGGCCCATCATGCCCGGCAATGCCATCGGCAGTTCCACAACTTGATAACCGTCCAAGCTGAATGTACTCGCTGGTGGTTCACCTAAGTTGAACTCTCGGGTAACGCCTTGTGTTTTTTCGTTCGTCTCGGCATCCACCATCTCGAATTCCATTGGGAATCCTGTGATCTGCCTGTCGTCATACTTCAACGCAGAGACATTCCCGGAAGCGATGTTGTTCGTTAGATCCGTGAACGGTACCGCAACTCCCTTGGCCATCCAGCCCGTCCATGTGCCTTCCTTGCTTTTGGCAATGACCTTTGAACAAACATGACCATTGATCGTCTTAGTTTCATTGGTCACAGTGACATCCGTCTCCGATCCATCTTTTTCAGCATCAGGTGTTTCCTTTATGTTGATCTTCATTTTCGGGGTCTTCATTGCGGTCTTTTTCCCGTTGTTGTCCGTCATCATCATATACTGCCACTTGTTCTTCAGGTCGGTCATCATGGTCATTTCTTGACCCTTCATTTCCGCCGCATCCATGCGTATGGAGGTCATTTCCGCGTTGCTGGCATAGTGAATGGACATGGTCTGTGGCTTTTCGGTCTTCTTATCCATGGTGGTGATGTCCATAATGAAATCGCCAATGAATGTGTTGGGTACAAAGGGTGAATCATCCTTTTCGACCACCGGCATGCCAGCGCCGGTATACTGTTCAATGAGCGCTTTTTCCGCGTCAGTTTGAGCGACGGTGATCGTTGAAATCAGGAGTGTAGAGAGGATGAGTGTACGCATTTCGAAAGATTTATTGAATTGGTAAAGTTAATACGTTCTGTCGGATTTAGACGAATTGATGGATGTGATGGGTTCTCAAAGGACACAACTCCTAATGGATTACATGGATAGCTACTATGCTGAGTAGCGTAAAGGTTCGCCGTAACCGATCTGGAGCATTACTGACATCACGAGTATTAGCTCGTGCTTGGTATGATTACGGCTTTTTTGGATTGGTGATTACGTAACACTACCAATGGTCTTCGTGTATGCGAAACCAAACTTTCAATCCACAATATTTACATTTACCACTTATCGTTGTTCCAATAATAGTGACTAGAAGGAATCTCAAAAATAAGCATTGCCTAAGTTATCTATGAACACTGGGCTTTGATCAACTTTTTAATGTTCCAGTTGATCTTCTTCTTTGGCGCAATGTACTTCGCTAAGAAAAG
>Ga0073904_10003256_pt1 | contig 12234 bp, 6 predicted proteins | sample KloWWTrecipitate_FD_66668 | JGI IMG/M metagenome (GOLD analysis project Ga0073904, IMG submission 66668) | Active sludge microbial communities from Klosterneuburg, Austria, studying microevolution and ecology of nitrifiers - Klosterneuburg... | ecosystem: Engineered > WWTP > Aerobic digester >...
CCGGGAATGACGATCATCGCCAGCGTGACCCACTGGAAGTTCGCCTTCACCCAGCCGGTATTGCCGAACAGGTAGCCGATGCCGGTCAGGCTGGTCACCCACAGCACCGCGCCGGTGACGTTGAACAGCGCGAACTTCGGGTAGCTCATCTGCGCGACGCCGGCCACGAAAGGCGCGAAGGTGCGCACGAACGGCAGGAAGCGCGCGACGATGATCGTGATGCCGCCGTGGCGCTCGTAGAACGCGTGCGTGCGATCGAACGCCGCCTTGTTGAAGAAGCGCGACTGCTCCCAGCCGAACACCTTGGGGCCGAAGTAGCTCCCGATCGAATAGTTGACCGCGTCGCCGAGCACCGCCGCGACGATCAGCAGCACGATCAGCAACGGCAGCTGCATGCCGCCGACCGCGGCGATCGCGCCGGCGACGAACAGCAGCGAGTCGCCGGGCAGGAACGGCATGACCACCAGCCCGGTCTCGACGAAGATGATCGCGAACAGGATCCCGTAGACCCACGGCCCGGATTGCTCGACCACGGCAGCGAGGTGCTTGTCGAGATGCAGGAAGATGTCGAGCAACTGTGCGAAGTCCATGGGCGCGGATGTTACACGCGCGTCCCTATAATCCGCGGATGCCCGCCTCCGTCGCGCCGGCGCGCCCGATCGCGCTGCTCCCCGATCGCCTGGTCAGCCAGATCGCTGCCGGCGAAGTGGTCGAGCGGCCGGCCTCGGTGGTGCGCGAACTGCTCGAAAACGCCATCGACGCGGGCGCACGGCGGATCTCGCTGCGCATCGAAGAGGGCGGCGTCCGCCGAATCGTCGTGAGCGACGACGGCGGAGGGATCGCGCCGAACGAGCTCGCCCTCGCGCTGACCCGGCATGCCACCAGCAAGATCGCCACGCTCGACGAACTCGAGCGCGTGGCCACGCTCGGCTTTCGCGGCGAGGCGCTGGCCTCGATCGCGTCGGTCGCGCAGGTCCGCATCACCAGCCGCACGGCCGGCGCGGCGTCGGCGTCGCGCATCGACAGCGCCACGGCCGAGATCGCACCGGCTGCCGGCCCGGTCGGCACCACGGTCGAGGTGCTCGACCTGTATTCGCAGACGCCGGCTCGACGCAAGTTCCTGAAGACCGCCGCCACCGAGGCCGCGCACTGCGCCGAGGCTTTCCGCAGGGTCGCGCTTGCGCACGAGTCGATCGAGTTCGAGTTGACGATCGACGAGCGGCGCGCCGGGCGCATGCCCGCGGCCGACTGGCGCAGCCGCGCGCTGGCGGCGCTCGGTGACGACTACGCCGGCGCGCACCGAGTCGTCGAGACGCAGGCCGGCCCGCTTCGCCTTTGGGGCGTGCTCGGGTTGCCGACCGTCAACCGCGCTCGCGCCGACCGGCAGTTCCTGTACGTCAATGGTCGCTTCGTGCGCGACCGCCTGCTCGGTTACGCGCTCCGGCAGGCCTACTCGGACATGATGCACGGCGATCGCCATGCCGCGTGGGTGCTGTTCGTCTCGATCGACCCCGGACTGGTCGACGTCAACGTGCACCCGGCCAAGATCGAGGTGCGTTTCCGCGACCCGGCGGCGCTGCGTTCGTTCGTCTTTCACTCGGTCGCCGAGGCGCTGCGCACGACGGCGAGCGCGGGCGGCGCAGGAAGCACCGGCGCGCGAACCGACAGGGGCAGCGGCCGATGGACCAGTCCCGCGCCCGCCCCCGCGAGCGCGCTGGCGCTCGAGCGCAGCCTGGCCCTGTACGCGCCGGGCGAGATCGGCGCGGCGCTCGCCGGCCCCGCCGCGCACGGACCGGACCGCCCGTGGCCGGACGGCGCTTCGTGGCCGCGCGGCATGCTGGCGGCCGAGCCCGGCGCGCACGAAAGCGCGCTGGCGCGGCTGCCGGGCACAGGCGCGGCGGCGGCAGAGCCGCACGATGACGCGGCGGCGGCAGAGCCGCCGCTGGGCCACGCCCTCGCGCAGCTGCACGGCGCCTGGGTGCTCGCGCAGAACCGGCACGGGTTGGTGCTGGTCGACATGCACGCGGCACACGAGCGCGTGGTCTACGAGCGGATGAAGGCGGCGCTGGCACGCGCGGCGATGCCGATGCAGCCGCTGCTGGTGCCGGCGACCTTCCGCGCCGACCCGCTCGAAGTGCGCGTCGTCGAGGACGAGGCCGATGCGCTGCAGGCGCTCGGACTCGAACTGTCGGTGATGTCGCCGACCGCGATCGCGGTGCGCGCCGTGCCGGCACCGCTGGCGCGCGGCGACGTCGTCGCGCTCGCGCGCTCGGTGATCGGCGAGCTGCAGGAGCACGGCGCGTCGCGCGTGCTGTCGGAGCGTCGCGACGCGATGCTCGCGACCATGGCCTGCCACGCCGCCGTGCGCGCAAACCGCCGTCTGTCGATCGACGAGATGAACGCGCTGCTGCGCGAAATGGAGCGCACGCCGGGCGCGGACCAGTGCAACCACGGGCGCCCGACCTGGGTGCAACTGTCGCTCGCCGAGCTCGACCGCTGGTTCCTTCGCGGGCGCTGAGCGATGCCCGCCGCCGAACCGGTGTCGAGCGACGACGCGCCGATCGCGATGCTGCTCGGCCCGACCGCCTCGGGCAAGAGCGCGGTCGCGATGGCGCTCGCACGCCGCCTGCCGATCGAGATCGTCACCGTGGACTCGGCGCAGGTCTATCGCGGGATGGACATCGGCACCGCGAAGCCGACCGCGGCCGAGCGCGCGGCGATCCCCCACCACCTGATCGACATCGTCGACCCGCGCGACACCTACTCGGCGGCGCGCTTCGTCGCCGACGCGCAGGCCGCGATCACGCAGGTTCGCTCGCGCGGGCGGTGGCCGCTGCTGGTCGGTGGCACGATGCTGTACGCGCGTGCGCTCGTGCAGGGCCTTCATCCGCTGCCGGCGGCCGACGCCGCGCTGCGCCGGCGCCTGGACGACGAGGCGCGCGCGCAGGGCTGGCCGGCGCTGCACGCGCGGCTCGCGAACGTGGACCCGGCCACCGCCGCGCGCCTCGAGCCCGGCGACGCGCAACGCATCCAGCGTGCGCTCGAGGTGTTTGCGCTGACCGGGCGGCCGCTGTCGGAATGGCTGTCCCGACCCGCCGTCGCAACAGGCGCGCGCGCAGCGCCGCGCTTCGTGCGCATCGCGCTGGAGCCCTCCGACCGGTCAGAGCTGCATGCCCGCATCGCGCAGCGCTTTCGCGCGATGATCGACGCCGGGCTGATCGACGAAGTTCGCGCGCTGCGCGCCCGCGGCGACCTGTCGCCGGATCTGCCGTCGATGCGCTGCGTGGGCTATCGGCAGGTGTGGGCCTGGCTCGACGCCGGCGGCGGCGCGCGCGAACCGATGATCGAAGCCGGCATCGCCGCGACGCGGCAGCTGGCCAAGCGCCAGCTGACCTGGCTGCGCGCGATGGCCGATCGCCTGGTCGTCGACTGCCTCGCCCGCGACCCGCTCGGGCCGGTGCTCGACGCGCTGCGCCGCGCGTGGCGGCTGTGAGCCGCGCGCCTTCTCAGTCGAACGACCAGAAATACAGCACGTCGACCGCGCTGTCGGTGCCGGTCTGCGCGCGGATCGACAGCCGGTTGGTGATGTCGTACTGGATGCGCAGCAGGTTCCACACGCCGCGCAGGCCCTGCTCGTAGGTGAGGATCACGCGCGAGCTCAGTCGCTTGCCGATCGCCACGACGTTCTGCGTGGCGGTGCCGACCGGCGCACCGCCAGTCGTGGCCTGACCGGGGAAACTCGCCCCGAAATTCGGGTCGAACACGCCGCCGGCACCGGCCCCGCGCACCGTCAGGATGTCGAGCCCGAGCGCGCCGGCCACCCCCCCTGACAGGCCTCCGTCATTGCTGCCGAACAGCGTCGCCGCCGCCGCCTGCAGTGCAGCGCCCTGCCCGGCGGTGTTGACGTCCTCCAGCCCGACGCCGAGCACCAGCCACGACAGCTTCTGCGAGTCAGGCACGTCCGGCGTCGACACCAGCCGCAGCCGCGGCGACAGCACCGTGCCGCTGAGGGCCACACCGGCCTCGACCGCCTGGTCGCGACGCATCGCGACGATGTCGAGCACCGGGTTGTCGAGCGGACCGTTGAACACGACCTGTCCGCGCTCGATCTCCAGCCGCTGCCCGTAGGCGGTGTAGGTTCCCCGCAGCACCCGCACCGTGCCGAAGGCGCGCGGGGCGGAAGGCAGCGTGCCGCGCAGGTTCAGCGCGCCCGCGAGAACGACGTCGATGCCGCTGCCGCGCACGCGCAGCTTGTCGCCGAGATCGAGGTTCAGGTCTGCGCCGATGCGAAACCCGCTCGGGGTGGACTCGGTGGACGGGCCCGATTGCCCGCCCGCGGCGCGTCGATCGACGATCACCACGTCGTCGGGCATCGACGGCGCCTCGCCACCGCGCAGCTCGATCAGCCCCGAGTCGGCGCGGATGTCGCCCTTCCACTCGAGGCTCGTCCCGCTGCTGGCAACGCCGGTGTTCCCGGACACGACGACGCGCTGGCCCGGGCCGATCGGCACCGGCAGTCGATCGGCGCGCAGCGTGAAGCCGCCGTGCAAGCCGTCGAGCAGCAGCTGACCCGACATCTCGATCGAACCGCCCCCCGACTGGAGCCTGAGCATCTTCAGGTCGAGCCGATCGCCGTCGAAGCGCGCGTCGAGCGTGCCGTCGGTCAGCCGCCAGCCCAGCGCGCGCTGCAGCAGCGCCAGGTTCCTGCCAGTCAGTTCGCCCTGCAGCCGCGGCTGCGCGATCGTGCCGCCGACCGCGCCGGCGAAGCGCAGGCGTCCGGCAACCGCCCACTCGGGGCCGATGAGCCGGTTCGCGAAGGCCAGCGTCGGGACGCGCAGGTCGATCGATCCATCCAGGCGTCCCTCGTCCAGCGCAACTTCGGCTTCGCCGCTGCTGTCGATGGTCGCACCCGCGTCGAGCCGCAACGCCACGCGCCCGCTCGGTGTCTGCGGGGAGCTGCCCGCAAGGTCCCAGTTCCCGTGGAGCCGCACGTCCTGAAGCCGGCCCTCGACGCCGGCCAGCGCCTGCGGACCGGCGAAACGCTCGGCCCAGCGCGCGATCGGCAGCCCGCTCGCCTCGCCGCGCGTCTCGATGCGTCCGCCGTGCAAGGCGAGCGTCGCGACGCGCAGCTCGCCGCCGTCGACCTGCAGCGCCGCGTCGCCGAGCGCGATTCCGTCGCCGTCGGCGACCAGTCGAGCCGGCCGTTCGAGCCGAATCGGCACCGGCGCGTCGGCCACGAACTCGTCGACGGTGCCTTGCCAGCGCCAGCCGTTGGCCCCGGCCGGCGACAGCAGCGCGCCGCGCGCCGACGCGCGCGCCGACACCTGCGGCCCCGACGCGTCGAGCTGCAGCGCATGGGCGTCGGCGTCGCCGTCCAGGCGCAGGCGGGCGCGGTCGAGCGGCCTTCCTGCGACCTGCAGGCCCTCCGCGTCGATGCGCAACGCGACGCGACCCTCGCGCAGCCCGGGCAATTCGATCCGCCCCGACAGCGCGCCGATTCGCAGCGAGTCCTGCCAGCGCAGTTGCCGTCCGTCGACGTCGGCAACGACGCCGAAGGCCTGCCAGGACGTCGCGTCGAACAGGTCGCCCGCGCCGCCGGCCAGTTCGCCGCGCGCCGACAGCGACCCTTCGGCTCGGCTGTCGAGACGCGCGAGCGATGCCGCGCGCAACGTGAACTGCAGGCGGTCGCCGGCGCTCCCCAGCGCGCCATCGGCACTCGCCTGCAGGTCGCCGAACGCGAGTTCGAGCGCCGCGTCGGCGATGCGTCGGCGCGAGACCTCGCCGCGAAAGTCCGCGCGCAGCGGCTTTCCGTCGAGCACGCCGCGATCGATCACGACGCGCGTGCGCAGCTTCGGATCGGGCCATGCGACGCCCTGCGCGGCCCAGTTGCCCGACAGCTGGCCGCGCAGCCGCGCCACCCACTCCGGCGCCAGCTGAGCGTCGGCGCGCGCAGCGAGGCGCCCGAGCACGGCGCGCAGCGCCAGCAGCCCGGCCGGATCCAGTTCCCGGAACTCGCCCGACAGGTCGATCCGCCACGGCGCTTCGAGGCTCGTCGTGCCACGCGCCGACACGCTGCCGGCAGGCGTCCCGAGCCGCACTTCATCGACGCGCAGCAGCGGTTCGTCGAGACGCGCCCGCAGCGCCGCAGACACACCGTGACGGGTCGCATCCGCGAGTTCGAGCCCGATCGCCGCATCGTCCACGCGAATCTCGCCGGACAGTCGCGTCTCCTCGAGCCCGCTGGCGAGCCGGGACAGGTCCACGTCGCGCAGCGCCAGCTTCGTCTTCAGCGGGGGCAGCGAGCGCCCGAACAGGCTAAGCCGACGCGCAAAATCGATCGCGGCTTCGCCCGTCACCGATCCGCCGCCGGACAGCGTGGCCCGCAGCCCGGCGAGCCGGAGCGTCTGTCCGGCCCACTCGAAGTCCGACACGATCGCGGTCACCGGAACCGACTGCCGATCGGCGGGACCCGCCAGCGCATTGCGCAGGTCCAGCCGTCCCGCGACTCCGTCGTCCGACACGCGAATCGTCGCGGCGCCGCTGACGCGGGCGAGCGGCAAGCCGGTGAGGCCGAACTGCGCCGGCTCGACGCCGTCGAAGTTCAGCTCGATCGGCGCCAGGCGGGCTGCCGTCGTTTCGGCAAGCGGGTGCACGCGTGTGTCGAGCACGATCCAGACGGGGCCTGGCGCCTGCGCCGCGCCGGTCCCGCCCGTCGGCGCCGCCGGCGCGATCGCCTGGCCGGCCAACCTGACGTTCTCGAGCGTGCCGTCGGCGACCACCCCGATCCTGGGCAGCGCGTCCCATCCAGGCAGCTTCGGATCGACGCTGCCGGTCGCGTCGAGTACGAACGGCGCGCGATCGCCGAGCCGCCCCTCCAGCGACGCGCTGCCCCAGCGCGGCGAGTGCGCCGACAAATGGTCGATCCGGTAGTTGCCCGCCGCGTGACGTCCGGCGAACGCGATGCGTTCCAGCTCGAGCGGCTCGGCTCCTGCCGGCACGATCACCAGCCGGCCCAGCCCGAACGCGTCCACCCTGACGCCCATCGGCAGCGCGAGCGTGGCGGGCAATTCGAGCGGCCCGCCCTGGCGCAGCAGGCGCACCGTGGCGCTGCCGATCTCCACCCGCGCCAGGCGCAACTCGCGGCGCAGAAGCGCATCCGGGCGCCACACGACCGAGACGTCGCGCAGCTCGACCTCGCGCGCATCGTCGCGCCAGCGCACGGTCGCGACGCCGAAGCCGCCGACCAGGGTGCCGCGAACGTCGCCGACCTCGAGCGCGCCCTGGCTCGCCGATTCGGCCCGCGCGAGCGCCCAGCGCACGAACGAGGTCGTCTGGCCGGCCCACCACAGCGCGAGTGCTGCCGCCAACAGCAGCGCCGCGAGGACGCTGCCGAACACCCGCGCGACCCAGCGCAGCGGACCGGTGGCGCGCGTCGCCATCAGAAGGCGTACCCCGCGGCCAGGTGGACGCGCCAGCGACTCACCGCGTCGCCGTACGCGAGATCGAGGCTGACCGGCCCGATCGGCGAGCGCCAGCGCACGCCCACGCCGTAACCCCAGACCGCGCGGTAGTCGACCCAGCGATCGGCGGCGTTGCCGACGTCGACGAACGCTGCGCCGTGCCACTTCGGTGCGATCGGGTGCTGGTACTCGAGGCTGCCCAGCGCGAGCACGCGGCCACCCACGATCGCGCCGGCCTCCGGAACGCCGAGCGACAGGTAGTCGTAGCCACGCAGCGAGTGCGTGCCGCCGGCACGGAACAGGTTCTCCGACGGGATGCCATCGCGCGAGTCGGCCAGCACGTAGCCGGCTTCGACCATGCCGATCAACAGGCCGTCGTCGAGCGCCGACGCCTTCGGCATGGGCCAGAAACGCATCAGCCGCGTGTACAGCCGTGCGAAGCTCCGGTCGCTGCCGAAGCCACGCGCGGCACCCGACACCTGCGCGCTGATCGAATAGCCGGAGCGCGGATCGATCGGCGAGTCGAGCCGTCGCCGGTTCCACGCGTAGCCGAGGGTCAGCGCGCTGCGACGGTCGACCCCCGCGAGCAGCGGCAGTTCGCGCTTCTCGACCTGGTACTGCAGCGACACGAAGCTCTCGATGTCTTCCGCGTGTTTGCCCTCGCCGACGAACACGGTCTGCTTGTCGGTCAGCTCGCCCTGCACGTCGAAGCGCTCGACGCGCACCCCGGCCTGGTAGTAGTGGCCGCTGGCCTTCTGCGGCGTGCGCACGCTCGCGAACGCGCGACGGCGCACCGACTGCAGCAGCAGGCCAGACTCGAGCTGCCAACCGCGCCCCAGCAGGTTGCGGTGCTCGTAGCCGAACAGGCCCCGCGCGCCTTCGTCGGTGCTGTAGCCGACGCCGAGCATCGTGCGTTGCGTCTTGCGTTCGCCGACCTCGACGACCACCGGCACCGTCGTCCGCCCGGGGTCGGCTTCGACTGCGGCGAGGTCGGGCAGCACGTCGACGCTCGTGAAGTAGCCCGAAGCGCGCAATCGCGCCTGGTACGTCAGCAAGTCGTCGAAGCTGTACGGATCGCCGTCCGAAGCGCGCTCGCCGGAGGCTTCGTCCCAGGGACGGAGCGCCTCGACGATCGAGCGGTCGTAGCGCTCGAGCCCGCGGATCGTCGTCGGCCCGAATGACAGCCGGGGACCGGTGTCGACGTGCAGCGTGAGCGCCGCGGCGGTCAGCGCGGGATCGACCTCGGCGCGGCTCGCGACGATGCGCGCGCGCACGAAGCCGCGCTGCTGCAGCACGTCGAGCAGCAGCCGCTTGCCCTGGTCCCATTCGGCGCTGCGGAAGAATGCGCCTTCGCGCAACGGCCAACGGTCGAGCAGCGTCTCGCGCATCGCCTGCGCCGCCGGCGGACCGTCGATCGTCAGGTCGAAACGGTTGACCGTGGTGCGCGCGCCGGCGTCGATCGCGATGCGCACGCGCGCCAGTCCGCCGGCGAGCGCCGGCTCGACGGTGACCGCGACGCGCGCCGAGAAGTATCCGGCGGCGCGCACGATCGCAGCGGCCTCCTCCTTCGCGCGCTCGACGAACAGCGGCAACTGGTCGGCCTCGAAGCCGGGCTCGCCGATCCAGCGCCCCAGCAGCGTGCGCGTCCGCAGCGGCTCGAGCAGCTCTTCGGGCGCGTCGATCGCGAGCTCGTAGTTCGCGGCGAACGCCGGCGACGCAGCCCCGACCAGGATCGCAATCAGCACTCGGCGCACGACGGCCAGCAGCGGGCCCGGGACGGCGGCCGCCGCGAACCGGCGCACTTCAGACCACGACGGTGGGGGGCGCGCCGGAGGGGCGTTCGACGATCTCGCCGATCCGGTAGACGGTCTCGCCGGCCGCGCGCAGCGTCGACTCGGCCGCCTCGGCGTCGCCGCCGGAGACGACCACGACCAGGCCGATGCCGCAATTGAACACGCGGTGCATCTCGGCATCGGCGATCCCGCCGCGCTGCTGCAGCCACGAGAACAGCGGCGGCATCGTCCACGCGTCGCGGTGAAGCACCGCCTGCACCGCATCGGGCAGCACGCGCGGCACGTTCTCGACCAGTCCGCCGCCGGTGATGTGCGCGATGCCCTTCACCGCCACGCGGCCAAGCAGCTCGAGCACCGGGCGAACGTAGATGCGCGTCGGCGCCAGCACCACCTCGGCGAAGCGCCGGCCGTGGAAGTCGTCCTGCATCTGCGGCGCGTCGATCGCGCCCCACGCGCGCTCGATGATCCGCCGCACCAGCGAATAGCCATTCGAGTGTGCGCCGCTCGACGCGAGGCCGAGCACGACGTCGCCGGGCGCGATGCGCGAGCCGTCGATGATCGCCGACTTCTCGACCGCGCCCACGGCGAAGCCGGCGAGGTCGTACTCGCCCGCCGGGTACATGTCGGGCATCTCGGCGGTCTCGCCGCCGATCAGTGCGCACCCGGCCATTTCGCAGCCGCGCGCGATGCCGCCGACCACCCGCGCGGCAACGTCGACGTCGAGCTTTCCACAGGCGAAGTAGTCGAGGAAGAACAGTGGCTCGGCGCCCTGCACCAGGACATCGTTGACGCTCATCGCGACCAGGTCGATGCCGACGGTGTCGTGGCCGTCCAGCGCGAAGGCGAGCCTGAGCTTCGTGCCCACCCCGTCGGTCCCGGAGACCAGCACCGGTTCGCGAAAGCGCTTCGGCACCTCGAACAGCGCGCCGAAGCCGCCGATGCCCGCCAGCACCCCTTCGCGCATCGTGCGCCGCGCCAGCGGCCTGATCCGGTCGACCAGCGCGTCACCGGCATCGATGTCGACCCCGGCGTCCCGATAAGAAAGCGAAGACCCTGACAGCGTGGAGCCCATGACGACCCGATGCGTGGATGGCGCGCCGGCGGCGGCCGATAGAATGACGGTTTGGGACGCGCCCCGCCGGGCGGCCGCCGCCTCGTCACCGATGCGATTGTAGCCGGTCGGCGCAGGCGCTCGATGGCCCGGCGCCGCGCCACCCTCATCGCCCGGAAAGACGTTTCTCCGAACATGCCCCTGACTGCCCGCCAGCGCCAGACCGCGCTGTGGACCGTGGTCGCCGCCCTGCTGATCTGGGCGCTGATCGCGCTCGGTCCGATCCTGACGCCGTTCGTCGCTGCCGCGATCCTGGCCTACGTCCTGGCGCCCGGCGTGCGCTGGCTGCAGGCGCGCGGAATCCCGCGCACGCCGGCGGCGCTGGGGCTGATCCTTGTCGCACTGCTGGCGCTGCTGGCGATCCTGCTGATACTCGTGCCGATCATCCAGCAGGAAGTGGCACTGATCCGCCGCCAGTTCCCGACGCTCGCCGCGTCGATCTCCGAACGGCTGCTGCCGTGGCTGAACCAGACCTTCGCGCTCAGCCTGAAGCTCGACGTTGCGTCGCTGCGCGAATGGCTGGCCGGCCAGCTCGCCGACAGCGGCGAGGACTGGTTCGCGACGCTGCTCGGCTATGCGCGTTCCGGCTGGGGAGCCGCATTGCAGGTGCTCGGCACGCTGTTCCTCGTGCCGGTGGTGCTGTTCTACCTGCTCACCGACTGGCCCGAACTGGTGGCGCGCTCGCGACAGCTGATTCCGCCGCGATGGGTGCAGCCGATCGACGAGGTGCTCGACGAAACCGACACGCTGCTCGGCCAGTACCTGCGTGGGCAGGTGCTGGTCATGTTGTCGCTGGCGGTCTGGTTCTCGGTCGCGCTGCTGGTCGCCGGCTTCGAACTCTGGCTGCCGATCGGCGTGCTGAGCGGCCTGCTGATCTTCATTCCGTACATCGGCTTCGCGGCCGGCTTCGTGTTCGCGGCGATCGCCGGCATGCTGCAGCTCGGCCCGCTGGCCGGCGCGGCCTGGGTGGCGGCGATCTACGGGCTGGCACAGGTGGTCGAGAGCACCTGGCTTACACCGCGGCTGGTCGGCGAGCGGATCGGTTTGCACCCGGTGGCGGTGATCTTCGCGCTGCTGGCCTTCGGGTCGCTGTTCGGCTTCGTCGGCGTGCTGCTGGCGCTGCCGCTGGCGGCAGTCACTGCGGTCGGGCTGCGGCGGCTGCTGGCGGCCTGGAAGGCGAGCGAGTTCTACCACCGTGGGTGACCTCCGCTTTCCGGCATCGGCGCGTTCGCGGCAGGCGACGGCGGGCGCGGGCAGGCCCAAGGGGGACGGGGCGGGGCGCGCCCGGCCGTGGGGAGCCCAGGCGCGCCGCGGCGGTGGCTGCGGCGGTCGGTGCTGCGCACCGACTCCCCTGCGCTGCTCCCCTCGGGGTCGCGCGGCGAAACTCGCTGCGCTCGCTTCGCGAGCTCCGCTCGGACAATCGCCGCGAGTCAGAAGTACGAAGCGCGCTTCGCGCGCCGACCCCGAGGCTGCGCTGCTCGGCACCGCCGACACCGCCGCGGCGCGCCTGGGCTCCCCACGGCCGGGCGCGCCCCGCCCCGTCCCCCTTGGGCCTGCCCGCGCCCGCTGTCGCCTGCCGCTCGGACGATGTCGCTGGTGCTCGCGCCCGGCGCCGAACCCTTCGCTGCGAGTGCCGCAACGGTGGCTGCCAAGGCGCGGGCAATGGCGCAGCCCGAAGCGCGCCCAGGGTGCCGGGCCATTGGGTACCGGCGTGCCTGTGCGCAGCCGAGAAGCGCAGCGGTGCCGGCCCGCGCGCGCAGCGCGCTTCGTCCCTCTGACTCGCCGCGATTGTCCGAGCGCAGTGCGCGAAGCGCACGCAGCGAGTTTCGCGGCGGGGCCGGCGCTGCGAGCATCGCAGGGCACCCCCGCG
>Ga0073904_10003258_pt1 | contig 12230 bp, 10 predicted proteins | sample KloWWTrecipitate_FD_66668 | JGI IMG/M metagenome (GOLD analysis project Ga0073904, IMG submission 66668) | Active sludge microbial communities from Klosterneuburg, Austria, studying microevolution and ecology of nitrifiers - Klosterneuburg... | ecosystem: Engineered > WWTP > Aerobic digester >...
TTCGTGAAGCAGGAGACAGGGCTTGGTCTGTGCGGACATGCCGATTCTTTCAAGAACCTTGAAATTTTGCGTTGCACCGGCCTTGACCAGACGCGAATCGGGCTTCAGTCTTCCGGGTCGATCAGGCGATCGTGCTCAGGGTCGTCCTCGATGCCGGGCGGTACCAATCCGTCGTGCAATTCGTCGGACTGCGCTTGAGCTTCACTGTCGTCGGGCTCAGGCAACGGTACGCTTTGCGGATGATACTGGGTATGCTGCGGCATGATGGACTCCTCTCCAGGGTCCCATGGTCCTCCACACTGGGCCGTACGTCAAATGCCACGCCAAAGCCCTGCCGATCACTGCAGTAAGTTGACACGGACAGGCGCCCCGGATACATGCGCTCACAATCGTTCGCCTCAACTTGACACTGCGCTGCCTGGCCCGCACGGGCCGCGGAGGATAATTCGCATCACCTCACGAGAACCCCTGAACCATGACGATGCCAACTGCTAGAACCATGCTGACTGCGCTGACGCTGACCGCACTGAGCACCTGCGCGCTGGCCGACTGGGCCAAGGTGAACGTGTCTGATGACGGCAAGATCACCACCTATGCCGATCCGGCAACGACACTGACACTCGGCGCCAAGGTGCAACTGCTGACCTTGACCGACTACCAGGAAGCCCAGGTCATATCGGGCGAGCAGAAGTTCAAATCGGTCAAGATGCAGGACGAGTTCAATTGCGAGGACCAAACCGGCCGCCACCTCAACCTGAGTGCGATGTCGGACAACATGGGCAATGGCAAGACCGTCGCAATGGAGCAAAAGCCGGCGCCCTTGCGACAGATCAAGGCAAACACGGCGGATGCGGACATGCTGAAGTTTGCCTGCGCAAAAAGGTAGCGGATCGACAGACCCTGGCGGGCAGCACGTGGCCCGCCTGCTTTGCACTTGGTTCCCCTGCCGTAGCGGCGCCGACCGCCTGGCGCGACGCCGACTTTACGTTCGCTTTACCAAGAGTTGACCGCAGATTGTCATTGGCGGCCGTTGTCGTGCGGACGGGTCCTTAGAATTGCTTAGACGATCTAAGCATTCATTCAATCTCGATGATCAAGAAGCCCGCCTCCACGGCACAGCGTGGCACCACCGACGATGTTCTGGCGTGCGCGGGAGACCTGATGGAAGTCATGCCGCTGGTGATGGGCGCCATGCGTGCAGCGATGCGCCGGCAACTGGGAGGCGGCATGACCGTGCCGCAGTTTCGCTGCCTGAACTTCATCGACCGAAATCCCGACTGCTCGATCAGTGCCTTGGCGGCCCACATGGGCACCACGCTGGCCACCGCATCCACCAGCACGGACCGGCTGGTACGCGCGGGTTTGGCCCGAACACGTGCCGCGCCGGCCGACCGACGCCGCAGCGAACTGCGCACCACCGCCAAGGGTGCGGAAATGCTCGCGGGAATGCGCAAGTGCGCGCGGCAGGACATGGCCGCCGCATTGGGGAGCCTGGGGGACGACGACATCGCCTTGCTACGCCAGGCCATGGCAGCACTGCGCCACGGCTTCGGAGCAGGTTTGGGCGGCCCGGCTGCCAACACGGCGTTCTGACAACGCAAGCAAACAACGGACTTCAATGAGATCGGATTTCGCATGAAACGCAGCACATGGGTTGCTACCGGATTTGTCATCCTGGTGGCGTTGGCGGCTGGCGGTTATGGGTACTGGCAGCAACGCAGCGCGAAGGGCGTGGCAGCGGCTGAGGCGTCTTCCTCAGCACGCGAGGCCGCAGGCGGCAGCGGCGCAGGGAATCCTGCGCGCGGCGCAAGCGGCGCGGGCGCCGTTGGCGCCCCTGCGGTGAGTGTTTCCATCGTCAAGGCGGTCACGCGCGATCAGCCGGTCCTGCTCGACGCCACAGGAACCGTGGTGGCACTCAATATGGTCGACGTGCGCCCGCAGGTCGTGGGCCAGATCCGCGAGGTGCATGTGCGTGAGGGCCAGTTCGTGCAACGCGGGCAATTGCTGTTCACGCTCGATGACCGCAACGACCAGGCCAATGTGGCCAGGGCCCGGGCGCAACTGACCAAGGACCAGGCCGCACTGGCCGACGCGCAGCGCCAGCTCAAACGCAGCCGCGAACTGGTGGCGCAGCAGTTTCTTTCGCAAAGCGCGCTCGATTCGGCGCAGACGCTGGTGGCCAGCCAGCAGGCCGTGGTCGGTGCCAGCCAGGCAGCGCTGGATGCGACACAGCTCGGTCTGGGCTACAACCGCATCACCGCGCCGGCCAGTGGCCGGGTCGGGGCAATCAACGTCTACACCGGAACGCTGGCACAGCCCACCGGTGCGGTGTTGCTGACGATCACGCAGCTCGACCCGATCGCGGTCGCCTTCAGCCTGCCCCAGCGCTACCTGGGCGATGCGCTGCAGGCGCTGCAAGGCGGCCACGGCGAGGTGCAGGCCCAGCTTTCAGCTGGCAGCGAGGCATTGACCGGCAAGCTGCAGTTCGTCGACAGCGCGGTCGATTCGGCATCGGGTACGGTGCGCGTGAAGGCGGTGTTCAGCAACCCCCACCAGACACTGTGGCCCGGCGCCTATGCCACGGTCCGCATGACGGTGCGCACACTGGCCGATGCCATCATGGTGCCCCAGGAGGCGATCATCACCAGCCAGGAAGGGGATACGGTGTACCTTGCCGGCGCCGACAACAAGGCGGTCTTGCGCAAGATCAAGGTGGTGTACCCGGCTGGCACCGATGCGGTGGTAACCGGGCTGAACGCCGGTGACCCGGTCATCGTCGACGGCCGGCGCAATGTGCGACCCGGTGTGCCGGTGGTCGTGCGCAGCGCGGACAGGGCCACGGCGACCAAGGCCGCCCGGTCCGGTCCGAAGGAAAAGATGGCCTCGCCATGAACCTGTCCGAGCTGTTCATCCGGCGGCCGGTGATGACGGTGCTGCTCAACCTGGCCATGGTGGTGGCGGGGGCCATCGCGTACAACAAGATCCCGGTCGCCGCGCTGCCGCGCTACAACACACCGGTGATCAACGTCTCGGCGTCGCTGCCCGGCGCCAGCCCGAACACCATGGCGAACTCGGTGGCGCAGCCGCTGGAGAAGCAGTTCCAGAATATTCCCGGCGTGAACGTGATCAGCTCCAACAGCATCCAGGGCGCCACCACGGTGACACTGGAGTTCGAGCAAGGGCGCGATATCGACGCCGCAGCCGTCGATGTGCAGGCCGCGCTGCTGCGCGCGCAGCGCCAGTTGCCCAAGGAGATGACCTCGTCGCCGAGTTACCGCAAGGTCAACCCGGCGGATGCGCCGATCCTGTTCATGGCGCTCACGTCGCCATCGCTCAACCCCTCCGATCTGCAGAGTTATGCCGAGAACCTGATCGTGCCCACGCTCTCCACCCTGGACGGCGTGGCGCAGGTCAACATCAACGGGCAAAAGCGTTATGCGGTGCGGGTGCGCGTCAACCCGCAGGCATTGACCGCGCGCAACATCGGTCTCGATGAACTCGGCGCCACGCTGGGCACGGCCAATGCCAATTCGCCATTGGGCACCTTGCAGGGCCCCAAGCAACTGCTGACGCTGGACACACGCCAGCAACTGAACAACGCCGCCGATTTCAGCGGCCTGATCGTCAGCAGCAAGGGCGGCAATACCGTGCGGCTGCGCGATGTGGCCACGGTGGAAGACAGCTATGAAAGTGTCAACACCTTCGCCAGCTTCAATGGCGAGCGCGCGATCCTGCTGTCGGTGCAGCGCCAGCCCGATGCCAATACCGTGGCGGTGGTCGATGCCGTCAAGGCGGCACTGCCCGGCTTTCGGGCCCAGCTGCCGCATTCGGTGCAGGTCACGCTGGTCAATGACCGCTCCACGTCGATCCGCGAGTCCATCCACGATGTGACGCTCACGCTGCTGGGCACGATCGCGCTGGTGGTGATGGTGATCTTCCTGTTCCTGCGGCGCTTTGTGGCAACGGCCATCCCCACGTTGTCGCTGCCGGTTTCGCTGATCGGGGCCGTGGCATTGCTGTTTGGCCTGGGCTACAGCCTGGACAACATCTCGTTGCTGGGGCTCACACTGGCGGTCGGTCTGGTGGTGGACGACGCCATCGTGATGCTGGAGAACATCATGCGCCATGTCGAGGACGGCATGCCACCCTTTGCGGCAGCGCTGCGCGGCTCGCGCGAGGTCGGCTTCACCATTATCTCGATCTCCAGCTCGCTGATCGCGGTGTTCATCCCGATTTTCTTCATGCCCGGCGTGATCGGCCTGCTGTTCCATGAATTTGCGGTCGTCGTTGCGCTGGCCATCGTGGTGTCCGCGTTCGTGTCGCTGACGCTGGTGCCGATGATGGCCGCGCGTTTTCTGGTGGACGATGCCCACAAGAAGCCGCCAGGCATGATGGTGCGCGCATTCGAGCGCGGCTTCAATGGCATGCTGAGCCTGTATACCCGCAGCCTCGACGTCGCGCTGCGCATGCGCGCGCTGGTGCTGATCGTGGCATTGCTGACCTTCGCCGCCACGGCCTATCTGTTCATCGAAATCCCCAAGGGATTCTTCCCGCAGGAAGACATCGGGCAGATCAGCGTATCGACCGAAGCCGCGCAGGACACGTCGTTCTACGACATGCTGCGCCTGCAGGACGCCGTGGTGAGCATCGTGCGTGCCGACCCCAACGTGGCCACCGTCAACTCGTTCAACGGCGGCTCCCGGACCCAGAACACCGGCAACATGTTCATCAACCTCAAGCCGCGCAATGCGCGCGCCCCGATGCCGCAGGTGATCGAGGAATTGCGCCGCAAACTGCGTGCGGTGCCCGGCATCACGGCGTACATGCAACCGATCCAGAATCTGCGGCTCGGCGGACGTCCGAGCAAATCCCGGTACCAGTACACACTGCAGAGCGTGCAGGACGGCGACATCAACAGCTGGGCCCAGCAGCTGCAGGAGAAGCTGCGCGTCGATCCGCTGTTTCGCGACGTGACCAGCGATGCACAGTTGCAGGGCCTGCAGGCCGAGCTCATCATCGACAGCGACCGTGCCAATTCGCTGGGCGTCAACATCAACGCGCTGCGATCCACGCTGTACAGCGCGTTTGGCGAACGCCAGGTTTCCACCATCTACACCTCGGCCGACACCTACCAGGTCATCATGGAGCTGGCGCCGCAAGCGCGCGAAGACGAAAGCGCCTTTGCCAACATCTATCTGCGCGCCAACACAGGCGCCCTGGTGCCGCTGAACGCCATCGCCACCGTCAAGCGCACGGTGGGCCCGAGCTCGATCAACCATGTCGGGCAATTGCGCGCGGTCACGGTCTCGTTCAATCTGGCTCCCGGGGTTGCGCTGGGTGACGCCACGAAGAAGATCGAGGATTACCGCGAAGCGCTGCGCATGCCGGCGTCGATCATCACCAGTTATGGCGGTGACGCGGCGGTGTTCAAGAGCTCGCAAGGCAGCCAGGTCATCTTGCTGGTGGCGGCCCTGTTGGTCATCTATGTGCTGCTGGGCGTGTTGTACGAGAGCTTCATCCACCCGCTGACCATCTTTGCAGGCCTGCCGTCGGCCGCAGTGGGCGCATTGCTGCTGCTCAAGTTCACCGGGCAGGATCTGACACTGATCGCCACCATCGGCATCCTGATGCTGATCGGAATCGTGAAGAAGAACGCGATCATGATGATCGATTTCGCGCTCGATGCACAGCGCCATCGGGGCATGTCGGCAGCCGAGGCGGTGCGCGAGGCCTGCGTGCTGCGCTTTCGCCCCATCATGATGACCACACTGGCCGCACTGATGGGCGCGCTGCCGATCGCACTGGGCCTGGGCGCCGGCGCGGAATTGCGCCAGCCGCTGGGCCTGGCGGTCGTCGGCGGCCTGGTGTTCTCGCAGGCCATCACGCTGTACATCACCCCGGTGATCTACATCGCGCTGGACCGGTTCAGCGGCACCGGGCCGGTGACAACGCCGGAGGTGGCGGATGTGCCAGCCTGATTTTTCCGCCCTCACCTGCCGACCAGGCCTGGTGCGCGAACTTCAGGGCCCCGGCGTTGGCAGACTGGGTAGTCGCAGCGCAGATTGCGCCGGAGCCGGAGTCCGGGCGCCATTCATCACCAGCGACAACATCGTGTAGTAGCCCACGATTCCCAGCAGGTCCACGGTGCCTTGTTCACCCAGTTGCGTCAAGGCGGCGGCCCAGGTCGCATCGTCGACCTGCTTGTCGACCAGCGATTGCACCGACACGTCGTAGACCACCTGCTCATCGGCACGGCCCAACGGTGGTCTCTGGCGCACACCGATCGCCTGCACCACGGCCGCGTCAATACCCTCGCGGATCGCGATGGGCGCATGGATGGCCCACTCCACCTGCTGCGACCAATGGCGTGCCGTGACCAGAATGGCCAGTTCCGACAGGCGCAGGCCCAGGGCACTGCGATAACGCAGGTACTCGCCCATGCGCTGGGCATGGGTGCACAGTTCCGGGCTGCGCAACAGCGGCACAAACGGCGCGATGACGGCACCGCGCGGACCCCGGATGATTTCGTCGGCACATACGCGCTGGGCATCCGTCCATGAGGATGACGCAATGGGGGGAAGTCGGTCCTGTGTCACGAGGGCTCTTTCTGGCAGGTTGTCTGGTCATTGTCGTTCGGGCAATGGGCGCCGGTCGCGTGCAGTTCGAGGTACCGAGTCGAAGCTGAGGACACCTTTGCGCCCCATCGTAGGACCATCCAATGGAACCCGGATTCCTTGGCACAATCAAAGCCATGCTTGATATTCAAGCATGCTTCGCAATAGCACCTGAAGGGCAAAAGATGAGTAGATGTGTGCAGATCTGGCGCAGCATTCTGGTGACCGTTGCCTTGCTCATCGCGACGCAGCCACTGTTGGCCGAGGCCTTGTTCGACGGTACGTCAGCCCGAAAAATTGCGGCAGGGACACCTCTTGATGCCGGGAGCACCGTTGGCGGATATCCGATTTATCGGGGCGACCACGCATGGCAACTGACCTCAACCCATGCCAGCCAACCGAACACAATGGGCGTGATATATGGTGCCGTGGGCTTGGTGCAATTCATCGGTGATCTGTATGCGGCTGAAATGGTGACGACGGCCAACCTGAATCAATCGGGGCACGCCTTTTATCTGACCAGTAACAATTGTGGCGGTGAACACCTGGTGAAGAATGATCAGTCGCGCGCTGGCCGAGGCGACAGTGCCTGGGACAACTGCCTGACGATCGACCCGTTTGTCGCAAAAATCAATGGCAAGGATGTCACGATGCTTCGGTTTCGCGTAACACAGACTCAAGAGGGAAATCGTTACTACGGGATTGATCTTCTGCTCAACCCTGCGGTTCTTGGCTTCGCATCGACGCATGTGAGTGACTGGACCGTGGCGTCCATGACTGGCGATCCCAACCGCCGACAGTTCATGGTCGAGGTTGCTGCGTGGGGCAAGCAATTGCAATCTGCCGCATTGGCCGCCATTGCGTGGGGCAAGCCCGCGGACGCCTTTCGAAACGTACCGCCGTGGCGCGCGCTGGCCAGCCGATCCAGCGAGGCCGGGACAGCCCTGGAGTCGGCGTTGGCCGCGGCAACCGAGGCACGTATTGCGGACGATCTACGCAAAAGCCAAGCGCTGGCAACGATGGGCCAGGGCTTGCGGGTCGGGGATCATTTGATATATGTCGATCGCGACGGCATTTCCGGTGCCATGAGTTCGCAAATGGAATTCTCGATAGACCGGATCGATTCGGACCAGATCCTGCTCAACGGCGGGTCGACCGTATTGGGCCGTGACGGCACGCCGCGAAGCGGCCGCCTTGCAAGCACCTACATCTTTGCATTTGGCACCGACGCAAGGGCGACCAGCGCGAAGTTCAAGATCGATGGCTACAACGAAAGCGTGACCGTGGGGCTCGATCCCCTGGGCCAGGCCGACATAAAGATTGGCGACGTCACTTTGCAGGTCAGCAAATATGCCGTACGCGGCCGAGCCAGTTATGAGATACCACACGGCCTAGTGGCTACCGCCCTGCCCAAGGTCGGCGCAGAGATCACTGGTGAACTGGTGATTGACAATGCCACCGGACTGACCGTATCGCTGCGAACCCGTTCCAGGCATACCGACTACAACGTCACGCGCGAATTGGTCTCCGTGCAACGCTGATTCATCAGACCGAGCCACAAATGTCGCCAGCAGGGCAGTCGGCCGCTCAATCAAACTTACGGCGCTCATGCTTTGAAGGGCGGCATCGACAAAGCCCGTATGTCGATTGATGGCCGCCAAACGGCAGCCTCGATCCTGTGAGTTGCTCCGCTGGGCCCGGCCGCATTTGAGCTGACGAGCCAACTGGCGCATGTTTTGCCAAGCGGCGGAGCGGGCCACGCCTTTTTGCGCGTGCAAATCTTCCACGACGCCGGCCAACAACGATACCGGATTGCCGGATCACTCCCAAATGAGAGGTGTGCACCTGGCCCCAATGGCTAACCATGGCTTCGTGAGAACGCCGGGTCGCCCCAGGTTTTCTCGCACTCCCTCTGCAGGCCTGGCCAAGCCAGGATTGGGGGCACTTACGAGGAGGATTTCCCATGTTGTTCACCAACCCGCATGTGCCAAGGCGCGTCCCGTCCAGTCCAGCCGGTCAGGGTTTTCGGCTCTGCGCGCTGGTCATGGCGGTGGCCGCTTCTTGTTCCGTTGGCCCGGCCAGCGCGGCGCCGATCGGCTGGACTGGTGCCAGCAGCTTCTGGGACATCGCCACGAACTGGAGCAGCAACCCTCAGCTGCCCGGCGCGAGCGATGACGTGACGATCGACGTCAGCGGCATTCGCACGATCACCGTGCGCGCCACCGGCGGACCGTTTTTTGTCCAGTCGCTGGACCTCGGTGGCGACGATAACTTGTCCATCGCAGGCGGCGCCTTGACCGTGGGCAACAGCTATGCGGCCAAGGCCGGCACCTCGGTCACCAGCGGGAGCCTGGTGCTGAACGGCGCCAGCAGCATGGCATCGCTGACCCAGGCCGCCGCGGGGACGATCGGTGGAACCGGCCAGCTCACGGTGACCGGCAGCGCCGCGCTGTCGGGCACCCACACCGGGATGGGCAGCACGGTACTGCAAGGCGCCAGCAGCATCAGCGGCCTGAACCTGGATGCGGGACGCGTGTTGACGAACCAGGGCACGGTGACCTTGACGGGGAGCATGAACCTGAACCCGGCCAACAACACCGGCGCCGGCAGGGTCGACAACGCAGCTGGCGCACTGTTCGACGTGCGCACCTTCAATCTGTCCATCACGGCGTCCAATCTGCCCGATCTGCAGTCGCTGGCCGGTCATCCGGCGTTCCACAATGCCGGTACCTTTCGCAAGAGCACGGGCGGCAATTACGGCGTGGGTGTGTTTTTCGACAACACCGGCACCATCGACGTGCAGCAGGGAAATTTCAGCTTCGCGGCCGGCAGCAGCAACGGCGGCGCCAACACCTTCGCCTCCGGTGCATCACTCACGTTGTCCGCCGGCACCCACGACATCGGCACCGGTGCCAGTTTCAGCGGCCCGGGTGTGCTGACCGTGGCCGGCGCTGCCACCGTCGTCAATCTGACCGGTCCGGTCACCATTGCCAGTGCATTCACCCAGTCGGGCGGTACGCTACAAGGCGGGGACCTGGCGCTCACCGGCACCACCACGCTGGCCATCAGTTCTTCGCTGGGCATGATGTCGGGCGCCGGCACCACCCGGCTGCAGGGAACGACCGGCATCTCCAGCTTCAGCCTCGATGCCGGACGTGTATTGCGCAACGAAGCCACCACGAACGTGACAGGCAGCATCGAACTCAACCGGACCCTGGCCGCAGGCGCAGGCCGGATCGACAATGCCGCGGGTGCACTGCTGGACATACGCACCTCCAACCACGCCATCACCTCCGATAACAACGGCGCCGCCGACAACGGCCTGGACGCCTATCTCCGCAATGCAGGTATCGTGCGCCGCAGCACACTGGGCAACAACTATTCGATCGGTGTGCGCTTCGAGAACCTGTCCTCGGGTGTGGTGGACCTCGTCACGGGGGGCCTCACGCTGTCCGGGGGCGGCGACCACCGCGGCGGCGCCACACTGGCAGCAGGCACCACGCTGGCCTTGGGCGGCGGCACCCACGACATCCATGCCGGGGCCAGCTTCAGCGGCCTCGGGACGTTCGCCGTGAACGGCGCGTCCACGGTCGTCAACGTCGACACGCCACTCACGATCACCAGCGCGTTCAGCCAGTCCGGCGGCACGATCCAGGGCAGCGACCTGACGCTGGCCGGTCCCACCGCGCTGGGCATCAGTTCATCGCTGGGTTACATGACCGGCCCGGCCACCACCACGCTGCAAGGCGCAACCACCTTCGGCGGTCCCAACGCCTTCAGCCTGGATGCCAAGCGCGTGTTGCGCAACGAGGGCAACGCCGTGCTGGCCGGCTCCATCCAGCTCAACCGCACCAATGCCGTGGGGGCGGGCCGGCTGGAGAACGCCGCCAGCGGCGTCATCGATGTGCAGACCTTCAATCTGGCCATCTCTTCGGCCGACCAGGGCCCGCTGGACCGCGGCCAGGACGCGCGTTTCGACAACGCCGGATTGCTCAAGAAAACCAGTGCGGGCAACTACACCATCGCCGTGCCCTTCTTCAACACCGGCACGGTGTCGGTGGAAAAAGGCAGCCTCACCTTCAGCCAGGGCTTTGCCGGCCACTCGGGCCGCATCGTGGTGGGCGCGGGTACCACGTTGAGCAATGCCGGCGTGCTGGACAACCGCGGCATCGTGCAGGGCTCCGGTACGATCAGCGCGCCGACCCTGAGCAACCACGGCACGGTAAGCCCCGGCCTGTCGCCCGGCACCTTGACGCTGCAGGGCAACTTCGAGCAGTCCGGCGACAGTCTGCTCGACATCGAACTGGCGAGCCTGGCGACGTTCGACAGCCTGGTTGTATCGGGCACCGCGAACCTGGACGGAAGCCTTCAACTGCGCCCGTTTGGCGGATACGCACCGGTCGTGGGCGACAGCTTCGTGGTTCTGCGCTCCGCCGGCGGACTGAGCGGCACATTCGGCCAGGTGCTGACGCCAGAGACCGGCGGCTTCGCTGCGGGCGTGGACTTCGACGTCTTGTATGACTACGGCCTGGGAACGGTCACGTTGCAGGTCGCCGCAGTGCCCGAGCCTGAGGCCTGGGGACTGCTGCTGGCCGGGCTTGCGATGGTAGGCTGGGCCGCCCGCCGGCGCAGGGGACACACCGTGCGCGCATCTGTCGACGATCCAGAACTACCGGGGCACAGCCGGAAATAGGAATTTGAGGGAAATCCCATTCCCGCAGGTGGTGATCGCGACAATGGCGGCCCAGATGCAGGTCGGCCTGTCAACGTTGGCCGCCAACCGCAGCGACTTGCCGACGTTGACCGGTTCTGTCGGGCGCGTATAACGCGCGCACCGCAACACGATCGAGAACCTGCTGCTGTTCGCTGCGCTGGTTCTGGTCGTGGTGGTTGCGCAGAAGAACAACAACATGACGCTGATGGGTGCACAGCGGCTTCTCTGGGCCTGGCTGGTCTGCGCGGTCTTGTATGGCGCAGGCATTCCGTGGCTGCGCACCGACGGCCGGGCCGTGTCGGTGGCCGGCATGGTGATGGCATTGAGCCAGTTGGTTTGACGCTACGTTGCAGACTGGCATGGGCCACGCGACCGTCTCCGTTATCCCCCCAGCCCGTCCGGGAAGCTCAACAGCCGCCGGACCAGATCACTCTGTCTTTCGGAGCCGGTCTTCATCAGCAGCATGCGCAGCTGGCTGCGCACGGTGCTCAGCGCAACATGGCGTTGCTTGGCGATGCGCTCCACACTGTGGCCAGCGCTCAGCAGCATGCCAACGTCCGCTTCTGCGGGAGTCAGGCCGAACAATTCCTGGATCACGAAGGGGTCGCAATGCGCCTGTGGGCCCACTGCAACCCCTTGCCTATGCAGGAACGCAATTCTCCGCGACGGCCGCTGGTTATTCGATCACAAACTTCAGCTACTCGGCAACTGGCGGAGCGGTGTTCACGGCCGCGCCGGTGCCCGAGCCTTCCACCTGGGCCATGATGTTTGCCGGCATCACCTTGCTCGGTGCAATGGCGGCACGCCGGCGCGGGCAATTCGGCCAGCTGCCCCGGGCAGTCTGAACTGGCGCGACGCCACCAGCGCTGGTGTTCGCGGCCCGGCGCGCAGCGAGCAGACGG
>Ga0073904_10003260_pt1 | contig 12229 bp, 6 predicted proteins | sample KloWWTrecipitate_FD_66668 | JGI IMG/M metagenome (GOLD analysis project Ga0073904, IMG submission 66668) | Active sludge microbial communities from Klosterneuburg, Austria, studying microevolution and ecology of nitrifiers - Klosterneuburg... | ecosystem: Engineered > WWTP > Aerobic digester >...
TTCGAGCTGGGGGCCTTCGTACACATTGCCGCCGCGGTTGATGCGCACGTTGCCAGTCGCCTTGGCCTGGTCGGTCGGCTGGTCATACTCGAGCCGGTCGGCGCGGATGGTGGTACCGGCCTTGCGCAAAGTGGCATCCCCCTCGATCACCGTCTCCAGGTCCGGCCGGCCGGAGATGCGATCGCCCTGCAGAAAGGTTGGCGCCTGGTCGCGCTGTTCCGCGCTGATCTTTTCCTCCAGCAGGCGGCTGGGTTGCAGCGCCAGACTCTCGGCCACTGGCTCTGCAGCGTCCTGCGCAAACGCACCCGAGCACAGCACGCTGCACACCAGCAAGGTAACTGGACGCAGCGGTTGCCGGGGAAGATTCTGCAAAGCCAGAGGCTCGCTGGGAGAAAAGCGCATGAGGACGACTGGCGGGTTTGTAGAATGGATTATCCATGAGCTCCACGCCTACTTCTCCCTCCCCGTCTTCCTCCTCCGTCACATGGGCCGATGCCGTGCGGCAAACCCGATTCGAACAGTGGTTCGCCCGCGTACAGACTGCGCAAGGCCTGGACCGCGCCACCTTGCAACTGGCGTCGGCCGACGCAAGCTTTCGACGCTACCTGCGCGTAGACAGCGCACAGGGCACCCGCATCATCATGGATGCCCCGCCCGACAAGGAAAACTGCCAGCCGTTTGTGCACGTCGCACAGCTGATGGAGACCGCTGGCCTGAAGGCGCCCCAGGTACTGGCCTGGGATGAGCCGCATGGTTTCATGCTGCTGTCCGACCTGGGCAACCAGACCATGATGCAGGTAATCGACCCCGCTGCGCCCCCACTGGCCCTGTACCTGCAGGCGGTGGACGTACTGGTGCAATGGCAACTGGCCTCCCGACCCGGTGAGCTGCCGCCTTATGACGAAGCCCTGCTGCGCCGTGAACTGGAGCTGTTTCCCCAGTGGTACCTGACCGAACACCGCAAGGTAGCCATCGACACCGCCATGCGCAAGACACTGGATGACGCCTTTGCCTGCATCATCCAGAACAACCTGGCCTGGCCCAGCGTGTATGTGCACCGGGACTTCATGCCCCGAAATCTAATGGTTTCAGTGGAGGATGCAACGCAATTTTCCGCCGGGCCGCCCCAAGGAAAATTAGCCCCCTTGGGGGGCAGCGCAGTACGCGCAGCGACAAGCGTGGGGGCTCGCCTCGGCGTACTGGACTTCCAGGACGCGGTTTACGGCCCCATCACCTATGACATTGCCAGCCTGATGCGCGACGCCTTCCTGAGCTGGGAAGAGGATTTTTGTCTGGACGTGACCATCCGCTACTGGGAAAAAGCCCGCAAGGCCGGTCTGCCCGTCGGTGATGACTTTGGTGAGTTCTACCGTGGCGTGGAATGGATGGGCCTGCAGCGCCACCTCAAAGTGGCCGGCATCTTTGCACGCCTGACACTGCGCGACGGCAAACCACACTACCTGGCCGACACGCCGCGCTTTATTGGCTATATCCGCTCCACCTGCGCCCGCTACCGGGAACTCAAGCCCCTGCTGCGCCTGGTGGAATCGGTCGAAGGCATCGAACCCTCCAACATCCTGGCCTACAACAAACCTCAAGAAAAATAGGCTCCTAGCCCCCGCAAAATATGCGCAGTCAGCTATATATTTGATAGCAAACAATTCCGTTGCCATGCCCCGTTTCTTCTGCCCCGCTGCACTTGCCACCGATGATCTGCTGGACCTGCCCGCGGGCGCGGCACGCCATGTGCAGGTGCTGCGCCTGCAACCGGGCGACACCATCACCCTGTTCAACCACGGCCCGGGCTGGGGTGGCCCCTATCCCGGCGGCGAGTTCGACGCTACGGTCACCCACATGGGCCGCAGTGACGTGCAAGTCCGGGTGGGAGCACACCACCCGGTGGAACGCGAGGCCCGCCGCGCGGTGCACCTGGCCGTGGGCATGCCCGCCAATGACCGCATGGACTGGCTGGTAGAAAAAGCCACGGAACTGGGCGTAGCCAGCATCCAGCCCCTGATGACCGAGCGCAGCGTGCTGCGCCTGTCGGGTGAGCGCGCTGACAAGAAAGTGGCCCACTGGCAAAGCGTGGCCATTTCTGCCTGTGAACAGTGCGGCGGTAACCGCGTGCCCATGGTGCACCCGATGCAGACACTGGCACAGTGGATCAAAGCCGGAAGCGCTGCCGGCAGGCAGGGGCTCCTGCTGTCACTGCACGAAGGCAGCATGGTCGTGCGCAGCCTGCCTGCATCTAACAGCGACACCCTACTTCTGTCTGGCCCAGAAGGCGGTTTGAGTAGCGCCGAAGAAGACCTGGTTTTGGCCCAGGGTTTCACCCCGGTGTCCCTGGGTCCGCGCGTGCTCCGCGCGGAAACCGCCGCGCTTGCCGCCTTGACGGTACTGACACAGTGAGCGCAGCCCCTGAAGCCGATGGTTCATCGGGTGGATTCACCGCAAGAAGTGGAACACCCAGGTCAATTTTGGATCGGCACCTATGCAATTAGGTGGTCAGTTTTCGGTCGGCGGCAACGGCTGCTGAACGCGGGCGAAATTTGCGCCGGTAGTCATTGGGGTTCGAGATACTTCTTGCAATACCCAGGTGGATTCTTCATGCGCAAGCAATTCTGGCGGACGATTTCAAATGCTTTGGCTTTGAGTTGTGCCATATCTGCTTCAATGGCTGGAGTCAGGGGTTCGATTTTGACTGACTCAATCAGACGATTGAACATGGCCTGGAAGGCGGCGTGTGCTTGGGGGTTTTCTAGTGACTCCACAGTGGCACCAAATTCCATCGCAAAGGTGTATCCGGTATCCCCTATGGGCAATATGCGCAGTTCATAGGCTCCCGCAACGCGGTTCATCTCGCGTGGTTTTAGTGGCAATCGGTAGACATGCCACTTGTTACCCATGACAGTATCAATACCTTGCACTGCGTCCTTGCCAAGGTATGCGCCTTTGCTCCATTTCGCCAGTGCATCTTGCCACTGATCAACAGTACGTTGATATAGAAAAATTGTCACGGCATGACTACTGCCCACCCAAGCCTCAAAGCAAATCGGCTGCAAGCCTTCTTCGTTCTCCTCGTAACGAACAATACCGCGCACGCCATTCACCGTGTCATAGACAGGCCGCTGCACTTTGACGCTGCGAACGAAGCGGTTGAAGTTCCATCCCGGATCTGCATCTCTTTGCTTTGTGCTCCTACCTTCTTCGATGATGTCAAGCACCCACTGGACTTCGCCATACGACGTCTCCCCCATTTTGTACATCGTCCTACGGCCAGCATATTTGCAAGCCGAAGTCACCGGCCATGCATGAACAATCCTGTACTTATCCAGAAATTTAAAGTGGTATTCATCAAAGTTGGTTGCAACGGGCGAGTCCAGTGCACCTGGCCTCAAGAGTTGTTCTTCCATTCGCTTGTCAGAAAGCTGCTGAGATGCGAACGAACAAGCACCAAGTACGCACACACTTGCAAGGCAAGCTATCACAGAGAAAAATTTGCGATTCATACAAAACCTCACTTATTCAGTTCTAGTGGTTTGCCACTGGCATCAAAAGGCTTACCACCGATGTACCTAATCAAGCTGCTATTTTTTTGGTTTGCGTCTTTGGGGGCGCTGGGAGTTAGTATTTCCACTTGGGCGCAACCAGCAGCCCCGGTTCCGTAGCAACTGTGCGTGCTGTTGGATGTTGTCAGAACTTTCCAAAACTCCGACAAACTAATCACTCCAGAGTTGCCGCCAGCAACTACAGGGACCGGGTCATTTTTGAAGTAGGTAAAGGTGATATTTCTCGCCGCATCAACGCCGGCAACCTTAAGTGCTGCATCAGTGTAAGTCTCCCCAGTCACCGCACCGCCCACCCCGCGCACACTCAAGTTCGGGTTGGTGAATTTCTGCTCGCCAAGAATGTTGTTGGCATTCGTTTGCACGATGGTGCCCCGACTGTGCCCCAGGCTGGTGGTCTCTAGCTGCCCCCGTGCCTGGATGGCGGCCGCATAGGCTTCATCCTGGTTGGAGTAGCCCAACGTGGGCGCAAGGCTTTTTTCATAGGCTGCGATCATGAGTTCACTCAATCCGTTGTTGGCGGGTACGTAGTGCATGAGGTAGATCGTTGTGGGCTTAGCTTCAACGCCATTTGCATCTCTAACAAGCTCCGCATTCTGCATCGCCAGTTGCCCAGCGCGCTCCAGTGGGTTGTCGATGCCGTTCACAGCCAACACAGCCCCGCTAGGTGCATTGGCCAGTTCAGTTTGGGTATCTTTGTCCACCAGTTGTACGGTTGTTTTTTCGGGATTTGTGGTGCAGTTTGTATTGGCAGGACACGTTACCTTGTAAAACTTGGGTACCTCTTTGAACATGACCCGGTAGGCTTCATCGGTCAGCGTGGTGAGTTGCTTGACCGCTTCATTCTTGATCGCTCGCTCGGCCTCCACAGTCTGTTTCATGGCCTGTACATCCTGGCGCTGCGCCACCGTGTTTGCATTTTGGGTGTCGCGATTCAGACTGGCGATGGTCTGCGCTCCGGTGTTGCCAGTCAGCTGGGTTTGCGCGGCATCATCGGTGATGCGCACAGTGCCTGCGCTGATGGCTGCTTTGGTCTGACCGCTGCTACTGCCCGATTGACTGGCGTTGTCCATGATATTGGTCAGCACACCCTTGGCAGCACCATATTTGCCTTGAGACAACATATCCGTACTTAGGCTGAAACCGCTGGTCGCAGCCGATGCGCTGGCTTCATTGTTCAAATCACTCGTAGTGAGCGTGCCGGTACTAAGGCTGTTCTTGTTGCCCGTTATCGCTTTGTCACTGCTGGCCATCACGCCGCCGTTGAGGTCGGTATTGCCCCGCACGCTGACCTGAAAGCCGCCATCACCTGCCTTGATGCCCGTTTGTTCGTTGGCGCTTTGGTAGTTGCTGTTGATGTCGGTTTTACTGGCGCTTATATTTGCGCTGCTGGTGCCGTAGCACAGGGGGGGAACGCACACGCTCACCCCCGCGCCGCTGCTGCTACTGCTTTCGCTGTAGGTGCTTTTGTCCTGCAGGGTTTCCATGGACAGATTCCCACCCACATCAGCCTTGACAGTTTGGGCGGCTACGACCGCCCCTTGAAGGGCGGTGTCGCCCCCGCTGGTGATGTTGGCTTGCCTGCCGGCGTTGATCTGGGTGTTGGTGTAGGTGATGTCTTGGCCGTTTCCACTGCCTTGGCTCTTGCCAACACTGGCATTGATGGTGATGCCACTTTTAGAGCCCGTGCTAAAGCCCACGCCCATGCTGGCGTTGGAGCCACTGTTGCTGCTGGTTTGGATGCTGGTGTTGGCTGCAGCCAGCAGCCGCACTTGGTTGTCAGCGCGCAGATTGGTAGTGTCTCCTGCCGACAATGTGCTTCCCTGCACCAGCAAGTTGGAATCTGTGCCTGCCCCCTTTGCTGTAATGTTGACGTTGCCAGCTGCAATTGTCGTACTGCCGCGTGCAGTGTCGTTGCTGATGCTGGTGCTACTCTCGCTGCTGCTGGAGCCTATGCTCACGTTGATGCTGACACCACCGGCCTTGTCTACAGTTGTGGCATCTTTGAGCGATCGTCCGTTATCGATGGCGGCGTATGCACCATAGCCGGCCAAAGCCGCATTTCCTGCAGCCAAGGCTTTCATTCGCTCGCTCTTGGTGTTATCTGCCGCCGTGGCCATTTTTTGCATGGTCTGTGCGGCGCTGACTACCGGGTTGCTCAAGGAGAGGGTGATGCCGCTTTGCTCGAACTTGGTTTTGGTCTCGGAGCTGCTGGTTTCTCTGGCTTCGACGATGTCTACCTTCTTGGCAGTGATGTCGATGTTGCCAGTGCCTGCTGTCGTGCTGGTGGCCAGCACATCGCTGCCTGTCTGGGTATACGTCTTGCCCGCCGTGATGGTGATGTTGCCGCCCGTGCTGCCTACAGTGGATGCGGCGGCGCTGGTGCGGGTGTTCATTTGGTCGGTGCTTTGGTCGCGGTTGCCGATGCTTACGTCCAGGCCACCGCTGCTCATGAGGCCGGATTCGCTCTTGGCGCTGTAGCTGGTTTGGGTTTGGGTGTTGGTGCCCGCTTCGATGGTGACGTTGCCTGCTGCGGCCAGGGTGAGGTCTTTGTCAGCCACCACGTTGGAGGCCTGGATACCAATGTCTTTTCCGCTATTGACCGTCACATTGTTGCCACCGAAGTTGCTGGCAACTGCCTGCGTTTGGCTGCTGGACTGGCGATCGGTACTCAGATTGGAAGCAAAGAAGCTGCTGCCTGCCGTGGTGCGCCCAGACGACTGCGCACTGGTTGCCACGCCTGCCTCGATAGTGACGGAGCCACCTGCCGTGGCCACGACGTTGGCATTGCTTTGAACATCTGCAGCACGCGCTTTGATGTCTTTGCCGGCTTGGAGCGTGGTGCTGCCAGCGCTTTGGATGGTGGTGCCGACTTCTGCGCTTTGGCTCTTGCGGTTGAAATTGTCCGCATTGAGGGTGGCATCCAAGGTGCTGCTGGTGTTCACCGTCTTCAGGTTCAGGTTGTCTGCAGCGGCGACGGTGACGTCGCCGTTGCTTTGAATCAGTGCGCCGATCAGGTTGGCATCCCGGCCCGCGCTGGCAAGCAGCGGTCCACCGGTTTTGCTGACATACAGGCCGGCTACGCGGCTGACTGCTTCGTTGCTGGTTTTGACACCGCCGCCACTGCCCGTGTTTGCCGTCTGTTTGGTGGTGCTCTGAACATTCACATCCCGGCCTGCCGCTGCAGTCAAACTGCTTTGCGCCGCAACGGTTCCGCCGATATTGTTGATGTCCTGACTTGCCTGTAGGTTGACTGCATCGCCCTGAACCAGGCCCGCAAGGTTGTTGACGTCCCGCGCAGTAATCTGCACCAGCTGGCGCCCCAGAATGGAGCCGCGGTTTCTCACGTCACCCGTGGTGCTGATGTTCAACGTGTTGCCAGAGAGCAGGGCGCCAGTGGTCGACAAGTCACCTTCTCGCACCATGGCGTAGACCTGAGGCACCAGGGCGCGCTGCTTGCGGCCGTCTTTGAGGGTGACTTCTTTTTCGACCAGCCAGACGATGTCGCTGGTGAGTTGGGCTACTTGCTCTGCGGTCAGGGCAATGCCGGGACGCAGGTTGAAGGTCTGGGCGTAGGTAATAGCGCCGTTCATCAGCGCCTGGTATTGGGCTTCGTCGCTGGTGTAGTTGCCCAAATATCGGCGGCCAGTGAGTTGGGCCACTTGCTCGTTAATCAGGCGTTGCTCATAGAACCCGTCGCCCAAACGTTTTTGGGTCACGCTGGGGTCTAGGACCAGGCTGGCGAGCATGTAGTCGCTGCCCAGCCAGTTGCGCATATTGGCGAAGCGTGGATTTGTCTCTACGAGATAAGCAGCACCCAGGTTGTTGTTGATGCGGTATTGCGCTGACGTTGGCAGGTTTCCTACGGTACTGGCATTGGGACTGAATGCGCTGCGTGCCGTTGGTGAGGTTGGGGGAGATTCACCGCGCTGGACCGTTTGGTTGTCGGCTACATCGTTGCTGTAGGCGCTGGCCTCCCACCATGCACGCTCTTTCCAACCCCAGTCCCAGTAACGATCGGTCCGCCGTTGGTAGGTGGTGCCTCGCTGTTCTTTGAACAGGGCGACGTCGATGCCTTGGTTGTTGACTGCTGTGCCAGTAACGTTCAAAGCACCGCCGGCCAGAATTTGACCACTGCTATTGAGCGCGTTGTTGCTTGCGTCCAGCGTGATGTTATTGGAGGCCAGAATCTTTCCAGCGCCATTCACGCCATCTACCGCCACCGCACGGTAGGTTGTTTCGTTGTAATTCGAGTAACAGTCACCGCCGCAGCTGCTGCTACCAGGCAGTGCAGAAACAGTTTCTACCCGATAGGTCAGCGATGTGTAGCTGTTGGTCAGGTTCTGGGTTTTGATGTCCATCGAGCCCAGGGATTCGATGGTGGCGCTGTTGTTGGTAATAGTGCCGGCTCGACCAGTTGCCAGATTGTTGGCATCCAGACTGCCGCCAATTGCCAGATCTCCTTGGCTATAGATGATTGCACCTTCTTGGTTGTTCAGCGCCTCCACACCCAAGTCCATACGGCCAGTCCGGGCGGCAATGACGGGAGCGCTCTGGCCAACCACTGCGGGGGCGTTGTTCAAGGTGTCTGCCTGGATGGCAACCGTATCGCCGTAGATTTGTCCTGTGCCGGTGTTGTTGACCGTGGTGGCTTTAATGAGAGCGGTTTGACCTTCGATCAAGCCTGTATTGGTCAGCATGCCGTTGGCTTGCACTACCAGGGCTCCACCATTGGCCGCAATGGACCCAGCATTGCTGACCCCCACGCCGACCTCGGTGCCTACCAGGGTGATCTTGCCGGCATACATGCCGCCCAGGGCTGCAACGTCCAGGGCCACAGTGGGGGCAGCGCCTGTTCCGGCTGTGGCTGTGGCGCTGGTGTTGGCGGGGTTGACGGTGTTGGCACCGGTAGTGACTTTGAGGTCTTTGGCCCAGATGCCTGTATTGACCTGGACTGCACGGGCGATGATGTTGCTGTAGTCCGCGTTGCTGGTGTCCAGACCGGCGCCGTCCACGCTGATGGTGCCGCGCTGCACGCGGTAGCCGTCCAGGTTGCCACCGCTGAACTGGGGGGCGCCGGTGGTGAGGGTGACGCCACTGGCGTTGATGAAGCCGCCGCCATTGACGTTGATGCCTGCGGGGTTTGCAATGACAACTTCGGCACGCTGGCCGGCTACTTCCACATAGCCCCGCAGTTGGCTGGGGCTATTGGAGTTGACCTCGTTCAAGATGATGCGCGCCGAGCCCGCAGCGAGGTTGCCGTTGCCTTGCACCCAACCGCCGAGTTGGGTTTGTGCGTTGCCCGTGGCGTTGTTGAGGATGACGCCCTGGGCGTTCACATCAAACTGGCTGTAGAGGTTGCGGCTGACGCCTGCCGCACTGGGGGTCTGGATGTTGACTTGGGTCGCGCCGCTGGCGGTGGTGAGGATTTGGGGTTTGAGGTTGCCGGCGACACTGGAGTCTGCAATGACTTGGGCCTGGATTACCAGCGGCAGGCCCAGCAAGGCCACTGCGGATACTATGGATTTGATTGCATCTTGCGCAATGGATACGGGGGCTGGAGGCCGATTTGCCCCGGAATTGTGGGTGGTGCGGGCGGCACTGGTTTCCCCACTGGCGCGCTTGCCGCTGGAGGTGGCGATTTCTGCCACCGCCATAACCTGGCCTCGGGCTGCGTTGAATACGAGGCAGTATGTGTTGTGGTTCATGGTTAGACAGTTTCCAGATCGCTAGGTTTGGTTTCGGAAGTACTGGCTGCTTAGAAGGCCACGGTCAGACTGAATCCGGCGGCTGTTTCGCCGGTGCGGACGCCTTCGGGTTTGTACAGGGGGGCGCCTGCAAAAACATCGTATTGCAGCTTCTTGTAGCTGCCGCGCAAGCCCAGTACCGCGCCGCTGAGTGTCTTGCCGGGAAGTTGCTGGGTGCTTTGGCCAGCTACTTCGCCCACGTCCACGCCCAGATACAGCTCTTGCCCGGATGTTCCCAGGGCCCAGCCGATGTCCTGGCGCAGCAACCAGCCGTTGTCTCCGGTCAAGCCGCCTTCTCCATCAAAGCCGCGCACGGTGTAGCGGCTGCCAATGCTGAACCGGTCCTGTGGTGTGAGCGGCGTTTCGTTGCCCTGTATGCGCACAGTGCCCTGGTAGCGCAGGGCTTGGGCAGCGAGTTTGAAGGGTCGGGTGACAGTGAGGTCAACTGCCCACAGGGTGAAGCGGGCGGTGCCGGTGCCGGTGGATTCCTCGGGCGCATCGGTGGCACCGAAGTCACGGGTACCGCGTTTGTAGGCCAGGTTGCCTTCCACGGTAGTGGAGCCGAGAAACTCTTTGTGACCCAGTCCGAGCTCCCAGCCACCGACGGTGCGGCGCTGGATTTGGACTTCGGTGTCATCAATGTAGTTTTCCGAGTGGCGTTCGAAGGCCTTGAGGGAGACGGTGGTCTTGCGTGTGGCGTCGCGGTACACCAGGCGCGAGAGCTTGATTTCTGCATTGCCGCTGGTGCCGCTGTAAACATAGTTTTGGGTCAGTCCGGTCACGGTCTGGTGGTAACGGTTTTCACCCAGTGTGGTGCCCAGGGTCCAGTAGCCGTAGGGAAGCGAGTAATGCAGGGTGTAGCCGCGGGTGCCGCGTGGGCCGGGATCGCCACCGCCAGCGTCGTGGCTTTGGGTGAAGTAGAACAGGTCGTTCCACCCCAGCGGGTTATCCCAGGAGACGGTGGCGCTGCTTTGGTAGCGGGCGGTGCTTTTGCTACCGCCGTCATCCAGTGACAGTGAAAGGCGCACTGGGGTGGTTCGTTGGTAGGTGATGACCAGGTCGCTATGGTCGGGCTGGTCGGCAGGGGTGATCTGTATATCTGCCTCGGCTGTGGGCACGCGCTTGAAGTTTTCCAGGGCCTGCTCGATGTCGCGTAGGTTGAGGATATCGCCCGCTTTAGCGGGTACGGCCGTGGTCACTTCGTCCCCCGTTGCACCCTGAATTCGGATGGCACGTATGCGCCCGGGCACTACCGTGAGTGCGAGGTTGCCGCCGCTCAGGTCTTGCGGCTGGGCCAGTACATGGGTGGTGACATACCCTTTGGTCACGATGGCATTCTGGGCGCGCTGCAACAGGATGCCAATGCCTTGGGTGCCAAGACATTTGTTCAGCGGGCTGTCGGTCTGCTGTGGGCCCGAGAGGCTTGCGAGCACCCAGTCAAACTGCTGTGCAGAGTCACCCCGCAGTTCGATCTGGCGGATGGGAAAGCAGGGCGATTCGGTATCCAGCAGGCGCTGTACCGGGGCGGCCGGGGCGCTGAGGCGTATGTCACGGGATCTGTCCTGCTGTTCGCGCTGCTGGGCTTCGCGTTCCTGGGTGCGGCGCTGCTCGGCCGCGTCGCGTTGCACGTCCACTCTCGCTTGGGCCTGTGCCATGGCGCTAGCGAGGGACAGCACGCAACTGAAGAGGCCGCGCGCAAGGGCTGGCCCCGGGTGGTGATTGGTTTTTTTCCTCGCCTGCATAAAAAGCGTCGGGCAGTTCGTACTGCCACTGGTTATGAAATTTCGCGAATTGCAATAGTTTGCAATTTATGCTCGAGTCAGTAAATAAAACGACGGTTTAAAACAAATGACATACCGTCAGTTTGGCTAAACCAGGGAGAAAATGCATGCTGGATCGGGATCTGCTGGAGACTTTTTCCGTCATCGTGGAGCACGGCAGCTTCGAGCGTGCGGCGCTGGTCTTGAGTCTGTCGCGGGGTGCAGTGTCCCAAAGGATCAGGACGCTGGAGGGGGCGCTCGCCATGGTGCTGCTGGTGAGGGGCAAGCCGGTCGTCCCAACCCCACAGGGAGAGATTCTGCTGCGCCACGCCAAGGCGCTCAAGTTGCTGGAGAACGACACTTTGGGTGCGCTGCAGCCAGGTCTAAATGGACGATCCCCGGTGCCCGTGGCGATTGCCGTCAACGCGGATTCGCTTGCAACCTGGTTTCGGCCCGTCATCTGGGAGTTGCTTGACACGCAGCGAATTGCCCTGGAGATCATTGCGGATGACCATAACCACACCTTTGGCCGACTGGTCAGGGGCGAAGTTATGGGATGCATTTCCAGTGAACCCCATGCGATGCAGGGCTTTGCGGCGACTCCGCTGGGGGCCATGCAGTACCGTTGCGTTGCCACGCCCGATTTTGTGCGGCGCTATTTTGGAGAGGGGCTTTCCGTCCCCGCGATATCGACCGCACCGGCCGTCCTGTTTGATCGCAAAGACTCCCTGCACGACGCGTACCTTGAAAAACTGCTGCAGCTGAAAGTCTCGCAATACCTCCGGCACTTCATTCCATCGCCCGTTTCACTGTTGGACACCATTCTTGCCAGTGCCGGTTATGGCCTGGTACCACGCCACCAGACGCATACCCTGCTGGCGTCCGGAAGACTGGTGGAAATCGCGCCGGAGTCCGACATAGACTTGCCGCTATATTGGCATCACTGGAAGCTGGAGTTGCCGCTGGCGTATGAAGTGACACGTGCAGTTACTGAACACGCGCGACGGGCTCTGCAGCAGGCTTGAGTTGTTTTTTATTCCCATTCCCCACAACCTATGAACCGCAACCTCTGGCTGCTGGCCCTGTGCCAGGGACTCTTCCTGACCAACAACGTCACTTTCATCGCGATCAACGGGCTGGTCGGACTGGCCCTGGC
>Ga0073904_10003264_pt1 | contig 12225 bp, 7 predicted proteins | sample KloWWTrecipitate_FD_66668 | JGI IMG/M metagenome (GOLD analysis project Ga0073904, IMG submission 66668) | Active sludge microbial communities from Klosterneuburg, Austria, studying microevolution and ecology of nitrifiers - Klosterneuburg... | ecosystem: Engineered > WWTP > Aerobic digester >...
AATATCATGGACATTGCTGTTTCGTTGTGCGAGCAGCAACTTGGTGCATTCCATCAATCTTTTCCCCAAAACTGGGTGCTGCCAAAATGCCAGCGTTTCCTCTTTGGATTCCAGTCCAAAGTGCTTGGCAGTCGGGGTGCGCGCAAGCGCCCTCAATTGCGGAAAAACAAACCACATCCAGTGCGTCGTTTTTTCGCCCATGGCCAGTTCGTCAAGTGCAACGTCATAGACCGAATCCTGGGCAACGATGAAGCGCTCCAAGCCTTGTGTTGATAGATTCATGTTGTATGCGCTATAGATCGTGATGCACGGCGTGCTGCTGTTGCTCGTGCATGGTGATGGGGCCAGCGCCACCCTGGCCGACGAATTGGAAGTTCCCATGCTCGAACTGCCTGTCCCTGATACACACAGAATCGACCTTCATGAACTTTCTCCACCATGCCCAGGAACGAGCATCTTGCGCAGCTTGTCGTCCAGCCCCCATCTATAAGAGCGAGATCCTGCCCGCGCGACCCGGTAGAGGTGCGCGGTCGCCGAATGCCAACAAAGCCTGAATTTGAGCGGGTAGTTGGCGCCATAAAGTTACCGTACAAGAAGAGAAGAATGACCATAAATTTCCTGAAATGCAAGACTCTCTTGCCAGAGCGTAATTAAATTGGGACCGACTTTCGAAAATGCCCATGGCCAGAAGATTGAACAATATTGAAATACTCCCAACGCATCTGTGCGTTTGATCACAGTGTGTCAGAGCCCGATTTTGTTCGGCAATTGAGGTCTTCAGTTGTTGGGTCCGGCTGCCGTGGTCAATTGGAAAGGTTCCGCATTCGCGGAGTCGTATATGCAAAATTCAATTGGCTGAACCTTTTAAAGCCATGAAGTGCAACAATTTCTCCAACGTGATGCTGGGGCGTGCGCCTCTGATGCCAGCGTTGGGTCTGTTGCTGAGTAGGACGCGCATCTGGACCAAGTCAGAGTTGACCATCGCACAGACAATTTCTTTGCTATACGTAAAGTGGTTCCTGTTAGCACTCGCGTGACATTGCGTGGTTGCTATCCATTTCGTATAGATATTTTTCACAGGTGATTTGCTATGTTGCTGTTTGTACTTACCCTACGCCAGCCTGCTGTGATGGCAGGCCTACTTTCCCTGGGCGCGATGTTGACGCCAGCATCAGCAGCCGAGTCAACACCGCAGTCAAAATCGCATTCGGAGGCGCTGGACAACATCAGTATTTCTATTGGCGATTACATTGTCAGCCCCAATGCCAATCTGACGCTCAATACACCGTACGGATCTGCCAGTTCGGGTGATGTGTCTTCTCATCAGGTTCATATCCCACGGCTAAAGGCGGACTTTTTGCTAGGCCACAGTCAGGGTTTCGCATTCGACTATTACGGGTTCTACCGCCAATATTCCGACAGCGTGAGCCGCACCTATTCAACAGACCCAAACGACCTCACTTTCTCTGCCAATGCCAGCGTCAACGTGGGTCTGGATTTGGCCAATGCATCCTATAAATGGTGGTTTGGATCAGGACCGGACGTTATAGGGGTTGGGGTTGGCGCTGCTTACTATCGCATCCGTTTCGGTGTAGACGCGAACGCGGCAACCAATATCAACAATGCGTCGAGTTCAGCTAACGCAAGCTATAGCAGCGACGCCGTTGCACCGCTTATCCAGCTCGGTTGGCGTCATGCGTTCTCTCCCAATTCAAGGATGTATGTCGACGCGTCAGGTATAGAAAAGATAGGTGGAAATTTGAGCGGACGTATCTATAACGCTTCTCTTGGTGCCGAATGGTACTTTGCGAAAAACGTTGGAATTGGTGCCGAGTACAGCTCGACGCGGATCAATATCGATAGTGATGGCAGCAATGGGACACTAGACCTCAGAATGGACGGTCCCACGATTTTCCTGAAAGCCCGATTCTAAAGCGCGTTTCGTAATCGTTGCACTTGACTGGGCTGAATCGCTAGGTGACGACGAACGGACGCAGCAACTTAGCGGCCTCAGGCAAGCACCCGATATGATAGAAGTGGCAGCGGCTACTGGTTCGGTGGGGCGTCTGAAAGCATGCGCAGGTTTTCAACGAATGGCACCGGCAACCGCATGCCCAGGCCACTCATTGCCGACGAGCAAAACCATACAAAGCACTTCAAATTGCCGCGTCTTGTACAGCGTGGTCATCAGAGCGGTTGTGGTTGGGCTGCTACGTGGCCGAATGTTGATCAATTCGTCAAACAGCACATGATGAATAGTAGTACTTTTGAGCTGCACCCGAATGCTACTCGCTATTGTTGCCGCCGATGACATCTTGAACCGAAAGAGTGTGGCAGAAATCTTAGACTGGTTTATGCCATAAGTCCGAGGCACTCTCGGTTCTCCATACGTTGACGTCTATCGGTTCCAACTAGAAGATGTTCAGTTCGGATCTAAGCTCAAGAATTGCGCCCGCATAACAGATCAAAACAATCTATTTGAAGCGTCAATTAAGCGGTGAGCCCCCGCCACCACATTGTCGACCGTAAAGCCATATTCCGGCATCAGCGCGTCTGCAGGCGCCGACGCGCCAAACCGATCGACACCCAGCACATCCCCATGGTCGCCAACGTAGCGGTGCCAACCTAGCGAGGCCCCCAGTTCCACGGCCAGTCGCGCTTTCACGGCAGGTGGCAATACTTCGTCACGATAACTTTGGGGTTGTGCATCGAACAAATCCCAGCTGGGCATTGAGACGCAACGCACTGCAACACCACCGGCCTGCAGACGCTGTGCCGCGGCCAAAATGAGTGCGACCTCTGAGCCGCTTGCCAACAAAATCAGGTCCGGCAAGCTCGGGCTGCTATTGGCAGCAAGCGCGTCCAGCACGACATATGCGCCTCGGCGTAGACCCTCGGCGCTGGCAAAATGGCTACGATCCAATATGGGCAGATCCTGGCGCGTCAGCACCAGCAGTACCGGCCGATCTCGCGTTTCAACCGCCACCCTCCATGCCACCGCAGTCTCATTGGCATCTGCCGGGCGGATCAGCCTAAGGTTTGGCATGGCGCGCAAGCTGGCGAGTTGCTCCACCGGCTGGTGGGTCGGGCCGTCTTCACCCACTGCGATGCTGTCGTGTGTGAACACGTGCACCACGTGCAGGCCCATCAGTGCAGCCAGCCGTATAGCGGGGCGCATGTAATCAGAAAAGATGAAGAACGTTGACCCGAAAGCAAGGTAGCCGCCATGTGCGGCCATGCCGTTGACGATGGCGCCCATGGCATGCTCACGCACCCCAAAGTGCAGGTTGCGACCGGCCAGGTTCCAGCCGCCTGCGTCGCTGCCTTGTGCATCCTCCCCGGCAAGCAGCGGCGGGTTGAAGGTACCCTGCCCTTTCAATGCCGTGTGGGTGGAAGGATCCAGGTCGGCCGATCCGCCAAACAGCGCGGGTAGCCTTGGCGCGATGGCGTTCATCACGCGTCCACCGGCCACACGGGTGGCTATACCTTTTTCGTCAGCATCGAAGACGGGGATATCCCCGTCCCAGCCTTGCGGCAAGTCGCCGTTCAAACGGCCCAGGAGCTCTGCTGACAATTCGGGAAAGGTCTGGGCATAGCGTTGCATACGCCCATTCCAATCCGCTTGCACTTGCTCTCCTTGCGTCAAGGCCATACGGAAGTGATCACGCGCTGCAACAGGCACCAAAAAGGTCGGTTCTACCGGCCAGCCCAATGCTTGCTTCGTACGCATCACGTCTTCCACACCCAACGGGGAGCCATGGGCCTTGAAGCTGTCTTGCTCTGGCGACCCGAAGCCAATGTGGGTTCGTACCAGTATCAATGTTGGCCGGGCAGTCTCGGCACGCGCCGCAGCAAGAGCTGCATGAATCGCTTCTAGATCGTTGCCGTCGTCTACGACCAGTGTATGCCAGCCATAGGCTTGAAACCGCAGCGCGCGGTCCTCACTGAAAGTAATGTCGGTCCCCGCCGAGAGCGTGACACGGTTGTCGTCATACAGGCATACCAGCTTGCCCAGTTTCAAATGACCGGCCAGCGAAGCCGCTTCGGCAGCAACGCCTTCCATCAGGTCTCCGTCACTGACGATGGCCCAGGTGCGATGGTCGACTGGCGTATGGCCGTCGCGGTTGTAGCGTGCCGCCAAGTGGACTTCTGCGATAGCCATACCGACGGCGTTGGCGAGGCCTTGGCCCAATGGCCCAGTCGTGATCTCGACGCCCGGCGTGTGACCGCGCTCAGGGTGCCCGGGTGCCTTGCTACCCCATTGCCGAAACTGCTTCAGGTCGTCGAGCGACAGGTCGTAGCCCGTCATGTGCAGCAGGCTGTAGAGCAGCGCAGAGCCGTGTCCGGCCGACAGTACGAAACGGTCGCGATCAGGCCACTTGGGATCGGCCGGGTTGTGCTTCAAATGCCCCGTCCACAAGGCGTAGGCCATTGCCGCCGCACCGAGTGGCAGGCCCGGGTGGCCGCTATTGGCCTTTTGCACCATGTCTACCGACAGGAAGCGCAGGGTGTTGACGCATTGCTGACCGAGTGGACTGTTCATAGTGATCCTACTTTCAGGTTGAAGCAACGTGCTCCATCGAAGGCGTGTACTCGCCACGTCGGGCGGCGCGGTTGCAGGCGACACGGTGTTGTAGCGCGCGCTGCGCCTTCTGCACGTTAGCGGCATCGCCACGCCAGATGTCTAGCGCCGGTTGCTGGATCGCGCGGGAGAATGAGTAGGTCAACGCCCAGGGCAATCGACCTGTGAAGCGCAGGTTCATCGCGTTCAACCGCGCCGAAGCCAGCTCCGCACTCTGGCCGCCAGAAAGAAATGCGATGCCCGGCACCGCAGCTGGCACTGCGCGCATGAACAGATTGACCGTGGCATCTGCGATTTTGTCGACGTCGCTCTGGTCGGCACAGTCCAACCCTGGCAACACCATGTTTGGTTTCAGTAGCATGCCTTCTAGCAGCACGCCCTGCAAATGCAATTGCTCAAACACTTCGTGCAGCACTTGTGCGGTGACTTCGGCACTGCGCTGTTGCGTGTGCGGTCCTGTCATCAACACCTCGGGCTCGACGATGGGCACCAGTCCGGCTTCTTGGCACAGTGCGGCATAGCGGGCCAAGGCGTGGGCGTTGGCCGTCATGCAGGCCTTGCTAGGCAAGCCATCACCAATGGCGATCACGCCCCTCCACTTGGCAAAACGTGCACCCAACGCGGCATAGCCCACCAAGCGCTCGCGCAGGCCATCGAGTCCTTCCGTCACCTCTTCACCAGGATGTCCAGCCAGCACTTTTGCGCCAGCATCGACCTTGATGCCGAGGATGATTCCACGCTCGACCAGTGCCTGCGCGAAGGGCATGCCCGCGCGCGTTGACTGGCGAATGGTCTCGTCATACAGGATCGCGCCACTGATGCTGTCCGCCAGCCCCGGTGTCATCACAATCAGTTCACGCCATGCGCGCCGGGTGTCCGGCGTCTGTGGGATGCCCAGCGCGGCAAAGCGTTTGTTGCAAGTTGGGTTGCTCTCATCCATCGCCAGCAGACCCTTATGGTCGGCCATCAGTGCGGCTGCGGTCGCTCGCAAAATCTTTTCGTTCATGCTTTAACTACCCATCGCCAATTGCGTATCTCTGGCATGTCCTGGCCGTGCAGCCGAATGTATTGGCCGTGCTCGATCAGTTTGTCTTCCAGTCGTCGCTTCAACGCCAGGCCCGCGTCGCCGGTCTGCGGCAGCCGGTCGACGGTGTCCATCACCAGATGAAAGCGGTCAAGGTCGTTAAGAACCGTCATGTCGAATGGTGTCGTGATCGTGCCCTCTTCCTTGTAGCCACGCACGTGGATGTTGTTGTGGTTGTGGCGGCGGTAGGTCAAACGGTGGATCAGCCACGGGTACGCGTGGAAGGCAAAAATGACCGGCTTGTCGGTGGTAAACAGCGCATCAAAATCCGCATCCACTAAACCGTGCGGATGTTCTGTATGCGGTTGCAGCCGCATCAAATCGACAACGTTGACAACGCGGATCTTCAGGTCTGGCAAATGCTCGCGCAAGATAGACACCGCGGCCAGAGTCTCCAACGTTGGTACATCACCACAACAGGCCATCACGACATCGGGGGCCGTATCGCCGTCGTTGCTGGCCCACTCCCAGATGCCGATGCCCTGCGCACAATGCTTAACGGCTTGCTCCATCGTCAGCCACTGGGGCGCCGGGTGTTTGCCGGCCACCACTACGTTGACGTAATGGCGGCTGCGCAGGCAATGGTCCATTACCGACAGCAGACAGTTGGCGTCGGGCGGCAGATAGACGCGGACGACCTCGGCCTTTTTGTTGACCACGTGGTCGATGAAGCCCGGGTCTTGGTGCGTGAAACCGTTGTGGTCTTGGCGCCAGACGTGTGATGCCAGCAGGTAGTTCAGCGACGCTATTTTTCGACGCCATGGAATGTGGGACGTCACCTTCAGCCACTTGGCGTGCTGGTTAAACATCGAGTCGATGATGTGGATAAAGGCCTCGTAGCAATTAAAGACCCCATGGCGGCCCGTCAACAAATAGCCCTCTAGCCAACCTTCGCATTGGTGCTCGCTGAGCATCTCCATCACACGGCCGGTGGGAGCTAGGAACTCATCATTCGGCAGAGTCTCTGCGTCCCACTGGCGTTGCGTGACTTCAAAGAGCGCGGCCAATCCGTTGGACAGTGTTTCGTCAGGTCCGAATACACGGAAGTTGCGTTGCGCGTCGTTGAACTTCGCCACATCACGCAGGAAGGGTCCTAGCACGTGGGTGTCGCCAATGCCCGGTGCGCCGGGCACGGGCACCTCGCAGGCGTAGTTGCGATAGTCCGGCATATGCAAATCGCGCAGCAGCAGGCCGCCGTTCGCATGCGGGTTGGCGCCCATGCGGCGCGTGCCGACGGGCGCGAGCTCGGCCAGTTCCGGCATCAGCCGACCTTGGTCGTCAAACAGCTCTTCGGCGCGATAGCTCTTGAGCCATGTGTCGATCAACGCGAGGTGTCCCGGATGCGTTCTAGGGTCCGTGATAGGTACTTGGTGGGCACGGAAGGTTCCCTCGATCTGTAAGCCGTCAACTTCTTTCGGTCCCGTCCAACCCTTTGGTGATTTCAAAACAATCATTGGCCAGCGCGGACGCTCAGCCTTGCCCGTCGCGCGTGCATCGTTCTGGATCTTGCGGATCTGTTCGATGGCGTCGTCCAGTGCGGTGGCCATCGCCTCGTGCATCAGGGTGGGCTCGTGTCCTTCCACAAAGATAGGCGTCCAGCCGCAACCGCGAAAGAACTGCTCTAGTTCCACATGTGTGATGCGCGCGAGCACAGTTGGGTTGGCGATTTTGTAGCCGTTGAGGTGCAGGATCGGTAGCACCGCGCCGTCGGTTACCGGATCGAGGAACTTGTTGGAGTGCCAAGCGGTTGCCAGTGGCCCGGTTTCTGCCTCACCATCACCGACGACGCACGCCACTATCAGTTCGGGGTTATCAAACACGGCACCAAACGAGTGGCTGAGTGAATAGCCGAGTTCGCCGCCTTCGTGGATGGAGCCCGGGCATTCAGGCGATGCGTGGCTCGGAATCCCTCCAGGAAATGAGAACTGCCGAAATAACTTCTGCAAACCAGCCTCGTCTTGGCTGATATCAGGATAGACCTCGCTGTAGGTGCCTTCGAGATAGGTGTTGGCAACGACGGCGGGACCACCGTGCCCGGGCCCGGAAACGTAAACCATGTCAAGGTCGTACTGCTTGATGACCCGGTTTAGATGTACGTAGATAAAGTTCTGACCGGGTGTCGTACCCCAATGACCCAGGAGCATGTGCTTGATGTCGGCAAGCACAAGTGGTCGCTTTAGCAGCGGGTTGTCGTAGAGATAAATTTGCCCGACAGACAGGTAATTGGCTGCCCTCCAATAGGCATCCATGCGCGCAAACTGCGTGGGCAAGAGACTCGTGTGGTGGGTAGACATGGTAATCCTTTGTGCAGGAAGCGGCGGCCGGCGACAGCTTTGACACTTCGGGTCGTATCCCGTATCTGGCGATCCTATTGTCTGTATTGGCAGCCTGACTGTTCGCTATTGCACAGACCGGCATTGCAAAAGCGCACACTCTAGGGGGTCAAGCTGCGCTTTTGCCTCGTTCAAGTTTCAGCACATGTCCGAACTTCAACTTCTTTCAAATGGTTCATACCATGTCTTGCTCACGCCAGCGGGCCATGGGTTTAGTTGCTGGGGGGACATGGCGATCACACGTTGGCGGGCGGATGCGACGTTTGATGACGGCGGTGCACGTTGCTATGTGCTGGACCACACGTCCCAGTCTGCCGGGTTCCCAGCGAAGCAGCAGGAGCCAGGTAGTTCGTCGGTTTTGCACCATAGGCATGAAATCGACTTCCAGATCGTAATGGCGGTCTCATTTGACGATGCGATGGAGCTGCGCCGTGTGGTGATTTCAAACAATGGTAATCAGCGCCGAGAACTCAGCGCGACCAGTTACGCTGAAATCGTACTTACCCGAAACGCGACCGATTCCGCGCACCTGGCCTTCAGCAAGCTTTTCATCGAGACCGAGGTTGAGACCGAATTGCAAGCGATTCTCGCAACACGCCGGCCCAGTGCCTCTGACGATCCAGCACCATGGTTCTTCCATACCGTCATGATCAATGGTTCGACGACAGGGTCTCTGACGTTTGAGACCGATCGTATGCGCTTTCTCGGCCGGGGACGCGATGCGGGCAATCCGCAGGCGCTGGTCGATGGTGCAGGGCTATCCGGATCGACGGGCCCCGTGCTCGACGCCGTGGCCGCTATCCGTGTCCCATTCGTTTTGGAACCTGGTAACTCGATCACGATCGATTGGCTAACGGGTGTCTCGGCCACGCGCCAATCCTGTGCGGCGTTATTGCGCAAAGTCAGAGATCCTGGGGTAGTTACGCAGATTCTGCAACAGGGTGGTGAATACCAGCGGAAGTTACTCCTCGCCCTTGCGATAAGTGACTCTGATGCGCTTATATTCCAACGCATGGCCGCATCGCTCGTTTACGCGGCGTCTCGATTTCGTGCCGACGCAGGCGTCATCGAACAAAACCGCCGCGGGCAGTCCAGTCTTTGGGGGTTTGGCATTTCTGGCGACCTGCCTATCGTGCTTTTGTGTCTGAGCGGGCCCGAGTGGTCCACCATTGCGAAACAGATGGCGCACTGCCACGCCTATTGGAACGCCTTTGGCCTTCGATGCGAGCTAGCTGTCTTGTGCGCTGAATCACCCGATGGCAAGCCACGCTTGTTTGATCAGGTCCGGCAGCAGATGGACGCAGAAATAGAGCCTGGTCGCATAGGGAAACCCGGTGGCATCTTCGTGCTGGATGACAATGTGCTCGACACGGGTGATCGTATTTTGTTGCAAAGCGTCGCGAGGATCGTCCTAACCGACGCCCAGACGCTGGCAGAACAGCTCCCAGCAAGCGCCCGTTACGCCGCGCCCATAGCTATCAAGAAGCCGGACGCAGTGCCAACTGGCAAAGTCGCACAACGCGCGGCACCGCTCAACTTGTTGGATGCCAATGGGTTCGGAGGCTTCTCGCCTGACGGGCGTGAATATGTCATCACCACATCCGCGGCGCGCATGACACCCGCGCCATGGGTCAATGTGATCGCAAACCCCGAGTTCGGCACGCTCGTGTCTGAAAGCGGTAGCGCAACTACTTGGAGCGAGAACGCACACGAGTTCCGCCTGACCCCGTGGTCCAACGATCCTGTCAGTGATCCCAACATGGAGGCCTTTTACATTAGGGATGAGGCCAGTGGTCTTTTTTGGTCACCCACGGTACTACCCACACGCGCCGCCGGCGACTACACCACACGCCACGGGTTCGGCTACAGCACATTCGAGCACACCCAAAGTGGCATCGACTCTGAATTGCGCCTATACGTGGCCATCGACAGCCCAGTCAAATTTTCAGTACTGCGACTATGCAACCAATCGGATCAGCCGCGCAAACTATCTGTCATCGGTTACGTCGAGTGGGTATTGGGTGACGAGCGCGCAAAAACACAGATGCAAGTGGTAACGGAGCGCGACGTGGCTACTGGCGCGCTGTTCGCTCGTAATGGCTACAACACTGACTTCGCCCGTCGTACCGCATTCTTCGATGCAGACAATGCTGCAACTGATATCTGTTGCGACCGCGCCGACTTTTTCGGGCCGAACGGTAGTTTGTCTGCACCGGCTGCACTGACGCACATAGAGCGTTCGGGAAGAATAGGTGCCGCACTTGACCCTTGTGCTGCTCTAAGAGTAAGTGTTGACTTGGCACCTGGGCAAACGCAATACGCGGTTTTCAGGCTTGGCGCAGGTAAGACGGTCGAAGAAGCACGCGAACTGGTGCTCCACTGGCGCCGGCCTGGCGCCGCGGACGATGTACTTGACGCTGTGCATGCATTTTGGCGTCAGACTCTTGGTGCGGTACAGATACACACACCAGACGCAGCGCTCGACAGGCTTTCAAACGGCTGGTTGGTCTACCAAGTAATCGCATCGCGCCTGTGGGGTCGCACGGCGTTCTATCAGTCCAGCGGCGCGTTCGGATTTCGTGACCAGTTACAGGATGTGATGGCACTCGTCCATGCTGCACCAGCGCTGGTGCGAGAACACCTGTTGCGTGCTGCCAGTCGCCAATTCATCGAGGGCGACGTGCAGCATTGGTGGCATCCACCGTCGGGCAAGGGTGTGCGCACGCGTTGTGCAGATGACTTCTTGTGGCTGCCATTGGTCATCTGCCGCTATACGGAAGTGACCGGCGACTTTGACATACTAGACGTAGCGTGTCCGTTTTTGGATAGCCGGGCACTGAAGGACGGCGAGGCATCGAATTACGAGCTGCCCAAGGTGGCAGACGAGGTGGCGAGTCTTTATGAGCACGGCGTTAGGGCGATTCGCCACGGCTTGGTCTGGGGTGAACACGGCCTGCCGTTGATGGGCAGCGGCGACTGGAATGACGGCATGAACCTGGTGGGCGCTGAGGGCAAGGGCGAAAGTGTGTGGATGGCGTTCTTCCTTGTCACGGTGTTGGCGCGCTTTGCACCGCTGGCACGCGCCCGTGGCGACACCGAGTTTGCTGACCTCTGCCACTTTGAGGCAAAGCGATTGGGTGCCAGCGTTGAGGCATCTGCGTGGGATGGTGCTTGGTATCGGCGGGCCTGGTTCGACGACGGAACAGTGCTCGGTTCGGCGGCAAACACGGAATGCCAAATGGACTCAATCGCGCAGAGCTGGTCGGTGCTGTCTGGTGCGGCCCCGGCCGATCATGCGCAGCTCGCGATGGCATCGCTGTACGAGCGGTTGGTGCACAGCGACACCCACATCGTGCAGTTGCTCGATCCGCCTTTTGATACGAGTAAGCCTTCGCCTGGCTACATCCAGGGCTATGTGCCCGGCGTACGCGAGAACGGTGGCCAATACACACACGCGGCGATGTGGGCGGCGATGGCTTTTGCTGCGCTGGGCGATACCGATCGAGCGTGGGAGTTGTGTGCGATGCTCAATCCTCTGCTTCATGCGAAAGACGCCGCTGAGGTGGCCCAATATCGGGTAGAACCCTATGTGCTCGCCGGTGACGTCTACGCATTCGAACCGCACACCGGACGCGGTGGGTGGACCTGGTATACGGGATCAGCAGGATGGATGCTGCAACTTATCAACGAGTCGCTGTTAGGCCTAAAAAGAAGCGGGAACCAACTGCACGTGCAGCCGCTCATACCCAAGACTTGGACGTGTTTCAATGTTAGTTACCGATTCGGGGCTTCCACCTATGCCATCACGTGCCGGGAAGCGGCAGCAGGTACTGTTGCGGGCGTGGTGATCAATGGCATCGCGACCCCCGGTAATACCGTAACGCTAATTGATGATGGTCAAACCCACGTAGTGTTGATTGACGTGGTGCGCAATTGACAACAACTAACTTGGAGCAATCTATGCAACTCGGAATGATAGGCCTCGGTCGCATGGGCGCAAGCATGGTGCGCCGCCTGATGAAGCAGGACCACATCTGCGTTGTGCATGACACCAAACCCGAGGCAGTAGCCGCGCTGCATAGTGACGGAGCCGTTGGCACTGCGTCGATTGTGGAGTTCGTAGCGGCGCTGACACGGCCGCGCGCGATATGGCTCATGGTACCCGCCGCTGTCGTTGATATGGCACTCAAAGACTTGGCCCCGCATTTGCAACAGGGTGACATCGT
>Ga0073904_10003266_pt1 | contig 12224 bp, 10 predicted proteins | sample KloWWTrecipitate_FD_66668 | JGI IMG/M metagenome (GOLD analysis project Ga0073904, IMG submission 66668) | Active sludge microbial communities from Klosterneuburg, Austria, studying microevolution and ecology of nitrifiers - Klosterneuburg... | ecosystem: Engineered > WWTP > Aerobic digester >...
AGATAGCGCAGACCCAGCGAGAGGAGCGCCGGGCCAGAGCCGCCCGATTCGAGGCGGCCGCCGAGCGCCGCGGAGGCGATGAGCAGCTGGCGGTCGCCGGGGCGAAAGCCGCGAGTGAAGACGGAGTCGTAGGGCACGGCATCGCGGTCGGAGCCGAAGCTCTCGGCGGCAATACCGAGCCGGGCCGAGCCTTGCCAGCCGATCTCGAGGTCCTCCGGGCGGCCGACGCGGTCGAAGTCGTGCTCGACGACGAAGCGGTCCTGCAGCCAACTCCAGCCCAGCCAGGGATAGACCAGCTTGCGGTCGGGGGGCAATTCCGTCGGCGGCAAGTCCGGAAGCTGGGCGAACCCCACCTCGTCGTAAGTGATGCCGAAGCTCATCCGGTGGGTCTCGCCTTGCACGAGGCCGCGCGACATTCCGAACCAGGCCTCGCCCAGACGGCTCTTCTGCTCGAAGCTCGCGCGGATGTGGCCGAGCGCATAGAGATCGGTGGTCCGCCGGTTGTTCTGCAGCTCGAATCCCCCGGCGCGGCGGGTGGAGAGCGCGAAGAACGGCTGCTCGAGCCGCACCTGTTCCGTGGTGCCGTCGCTGCTGTCGGCGTAGGTGACCTTGCCGCGCAGCCGGCTGCCGAACAGATTGGGGTCCTCGTAGGAAAACAGCGTCGAGCTGCGATCGACGTCAGAGGTCCGCTCGATCTGGAGGTTCTTGCCCCAGCCGAGGAAGTTCGACTCCTCGACCTCGAACTTGAAATCGTTGACCCCGCCGCTGCGCCCGAAGCTCAGGCCGGGCTTGAGCGACCAGTTGTCACGCGTGCGGACCTCGATGTCGACCAGGCCGTCGTGGTAGGCCACCGGCCGGACGCTGGCTTCGGCAAGGTAGCGCTGGGCGCGCAGCGCGCGCTCGGATTCGGCGATCGCACTGGCCGAGAACCGATCGCCTTCGGCAATCAGCAGCTGCCGGGCGAGGATCCTGGCGCGCGTGTCGCGGTGCAGGAGATTCGCCCAGCGGAAGAGCCTCTTGCCCTCGCCCGGTTTGTCGAGGTCGAAGACGTCGCCGACATGAATCGCGATCTTCCCGATGCGGGCGCCCTCGGCTTCGAGTTGCGCCGCTGGTGGCACCGGCTCTTGCAGAGGTGCGCCGGGTAGGGGCGGCTCCTGCGCGCTGAGCGCTGCGGCGTGGGCGAGGATCAGCCCGAGAAGGGCCAAGCCGAGTGCGGTGACGCGTCGGGCGAGCAAGGGAGCTCTGCCGCCACGAGAGTCCGGCGGCGGCGCCGAGTCTGGCGCCGGCAGATGAACCTGGAATGACTGCGGGCCGGCGTGTCTTGGCAGCCGGGCAAACAAGAAGAAAGGGCCGCCGCGCCGAGCGCGACGGCCCTTTTGGGGCGAGCTTCAGTCCGATCGCCTCAGGCGGTGCGGCGGCGCAGGGCGACGAAGCCGGCCGCAGCCAGCAGGCCGGCGAGCGCCACGAAGCCGACGGAGCCGAGCGTCGGGACCTCGGCCGGCGGCGGGGGCGGCGGGCCGCCGCCCGGAACGCAGGTCGTCGCGGCGATCGAGACGTCGTCGACGAAGAAGTTGACGATCTGGCCGTTGGTGATGGAGTGGAAGGCGATCGAGTGGCTGCCGCCGTCGGCGTAGGCCGAGACATCGACCGACTGCTGCGTGTAGCCGACCACGTTGCACAGCGGCGAGGTCGCGTCGACGAGGTAGACCTGGGTGCCGTCGACGGTGATCTCCATGAAGTCGTCTGCGCCGGAACCGGCATCGCAGGTCGGCGCCTCGAACCAGAAGGTGAGGCTGGCGCTGCCGCCGGAAGGCATGGTGACGGACTGCGTCATCGAGCCCTCTTCGGCGCCGGCGATGCCGCCGAACCAGGTCCAGAAGGTGCCCGAATGCGGGCCGGTACCGCCGCCGACGCCGCAGCCGCCGACGTCGCAGATCGGCGTGCCGAAGTTGGTCGAGGCCTCGGTCCAGAAGGAGTTGGGAGTGCCGTCTTCGAAGCCGCCGTCCTGGATCGCTTCCGTCAGGTTGTCGACCGTCGAACTGCTGATGGCGCCGCCGTCGGCCGTCAGCGTGGCGGTATTCGACACCGCACTGCAGGTCGTCAACGTGCTGTTCACGGTCAGCGTGCAGGTGGCGCTGGCCCCGTCGGCGAGGCCGCCGACGTTCCAGGTCCAGTTCTGACCCGCCGCGCCGCCGCCGCAATCGTCGCTGACATAGGTGACCTGCGCCGGCAGGGTGTCGCTCACCACGATACCGGTATCGGCGCCGGGTCCGTTGTTGGTGACCGTGAACTCATAGTCGAACCAGCCGTTGATCCCGACGCCTGCAGTCGTCTTGGTGACGACGACGGCCGGCCCGCCGGTGCCGAGAACGATCGTTCCCGGACCGCTGATCGTGTTGGTGAAGGCGCCGGTCTCGCCGTTCTCGAACGCCGTGGTGACCACGAAGTACTGCGTGCCGGCGGTAAGAGCGACGCCGATGATGTCGGAGGTTCCGATGCCGCCGCCGCCGTCATCGTTACCGATGACGCAGTTCGTGTTCGGGTTGTTCGGGTCGAAGGCGATCTGGTAGACGAACAGATAGCCGTCCCAGCCGCCGGTCTGAACGCTCGTGACGTCATAGGAGCCGGTGACGGTGACGCTGAACTGCTGAACCTGAAACTCCATCGGGCCCAGGCCCGTGGCGCCGGTGCAGTCGGCGAAAGGCCGGGTCCAGGTCGGCTCACCCGTGATGGTGCCGTTGTAGTTCACCGTGTCCTCCGGCGCGACGAGGCTCGGGCGGACGACGATTGCCCCCTGGCCCTTGAGGGCGCGTTCGTCGATCGGGGCATTGCGCTCTTTGGCAACTCCGCCAAACGTGGCAGTGGCACCGAAAGCGAGGGCGGCGAGAGCGAAAGTGGAGAGAACGCGGCTCTTCATGTGGACCCCTTTCAGGAAGCACTCAGACAGGATTGGGCAATGGTATCTCAACAGCGGCTCGGTGCAACCCCCGCAGCGAGCCGATTTGCCAGGCGGAGCGTTCAGCCGGCGACCGGCGTGGGCGCGGCGGTGAAGTTGGGATGGACCAAGGCGCCGTCCCGAGCCAGGAGGGTCCCCATGACTTCGGCGTCCGTCTCGGGGATCGCCAGCTGCTTGTCCTTGAAGACCATCATCAACAGGGTCAACAAGTTACGGGCGTAGACCAGGCTCGCGTCGGCGGGGACGGTGGCCGGGAGGTTCGACGGGCCGAGGATGAAGACGCCCTGGTGCTCGACCTCGCGGTCGACCTCGGTGAGCTCGCAGTTGCCCCCCTGGGCGGCGGCGATGTCGACGACCACCGCGCCGGGCTTCATCGCCTCGACCATGTCGCGGGTGAGCAGGATCGGAGCGCGCTTGCCCGGCACCTGGGCGGTCGTGATCACCACGTCGGCGACCGCGAGGCGAGTCTTGAGAATCGCCCGCTGCTGCTCGAGGAACTCCTTCGACACCTCTTTGGCGTAGCCGCCGGTACCTTCAGCGGTCGGCATCTGCGGCAGGTCGATGAAACGCCCGCCGAGCGACTCGACCTGCTCCTTGACCGCCGGTCGAACGTCCGAGACCTCGACCGTCGCGCCCAGACGCTTGGCGGTCGCCAGCGCCATGAGGCCGGCGACGCCGGCGCCCAGGACGACGACCTTCGCCGGCTGGATGGTGCCGGCGGCGGTCATCAGCAGCGGGAAGATTTTGCCCAGCTTCTCCGCCCCGACGAGCACCGCCTTGTAGCCGGCGATCGAGGCTTGCGAAGACAGCACGTCGAGTGCCTGGCCGCGGGTGGTGCGCGGCACCAGCTCCATGGCGAAGACCGTCACCTTGCGGGCGACCAGGATCTGCACCAACTCGGTATTGCGGTACGGGTCGAGGTGCGAGAAAAGGTAGGTGCCGGCGCGTAGCTGCTCGGCTTCGCTCTTGTCGGGGGGCGCTACCTTGAAGACGATGTCGGCGGTCTGGTAGCCCTCGGCGGCGGAGGCGGCGAGGGTCGCTCCTGCCGTGCGGTAGGCCTCGTCGGTGAAGCCGGCACCCTTGCCGGCGCCGCTCTCGATGCGGACTTCCATGCCGGCGGCGACGAGCTTCTTGACGCTCTCGGGCGAAGCGGCAACGCGCCGTTCTGCGGCGCGGGTCTCTTTGGGAACGAACAGTCGGGTCATGACTCTCTCCAGGCGGAAGGATGCTGCCCGGTCAGGATACCGACCGGCTCAGAGATTTCGCAAGCGCAAACGGGTAGGGTCCAGGTGCTCCGGCCGGGCGAGGTCGAGCACGGTCTTGACCGGCGCGAAGGTCCAGGCTGGAACCTCCACGAACAGCGTGTTCCAGCCCGCCATCGCGCCGTTCCAGAGCCCCGGTCGCTCATAGACCCGCAGGCGCCGTCCACCCTCTGACTTGTCCGCCACCAGGCCCCGGGCCGGGTCGACGAAGCGCACGAGGTCCCAGGGGCGTCCAGCGGGATCGCGCAGCGCCACCACCAGGTCGACCGGATTGAAGTGCGTCGAGCCGCGGAAGAGCGCGACCTGCCCGGCGTCGCCGACGGCGACTTCGGCCGACTCGACGATCTGGAGGCTCGCTCGGCCGGTCGTGTCTTCGACCCAGAACGGTCCGCCGCCGGGCTCGCCGCTGTTGGCGACGACGCCGCAGACCCGCCACGGGCGGCTGTCCTGCTCGCTGAGGCCTCGTGTGGTCAAGACCTCGAGGAGCTTGCCGGCGAGGATCCCCTTCCACCGGGCGAGCTCGGCGTGGCGCTCTTCGGGCAGCAGGTTGTCGATGTTCTTGACGAAGACGATGTCGCCGCCCGTGGCCGCGAGGTTCGCCAGCAGGGCGCCGTGGCCGGAGGGACGCAGCAGCAGCCTGCCGTCGGCAGTGCGGGCGGGCCGGCCGGCCTCGTCGAGACCGAGCGCATGGGTCGCGGGGAGCTGTTCGGAAAAGGCGACGTCGAATCGTTCGCCGGCCCCGGTGAGATCGCGGCGCGCGCCTTCCAGCGCGTCGGCGAACTGGCGGCGAAAGTCGGCGGCGACGGTGAAATGAAAGCGGCTCGTGCCGCTTTCATCCTTCAGGTAGTGCCGTCCCTCGGCGATCTGCTCCGCGAACGCGGTACGTGGGAGATCGCCGGCCCAGTGGAAGGGTAGAAGCCCTTTCGGATAGCTGGCCAGCGGAGCAGCTTTGCCGGTCGTGGCGAGAAAAAGCTCGAACAAGGGGGTGAGGTCCGGATCCTCGGCGGCTCCGGCGAGCCGGGCGAGGACCCCGGAACGGCGTACTTCGAGCTCCTGGCCGAGAGCCATCGCGGGGAGCCTGGAGGCCAGATCGAGCACCTCTTTCGCGTCGGCGTCGCCGGCGTCGGCGGCCTCGCGGATGGCTTGGCGCTGGCCCTCGGGGAAGCGCTCGGCGATTGTCGCCAGGCTGCGGAACATGCGCGAGGCGGCGCCCGAAGCGGGGACGAACTTGAGGAACCGGCCCTGGCGCTGCGCCTCGGCGGCGCGCTCCAGGAGATCGGGCACCTCCCCTTCTCCAATCCTCTCAATGCCGTCGCCGACGGTCGCGGGGCGCAGCAGGCGGGTTGCGGGCGGGCCTCCGGCGGCTCTGCCGTCGCCGGCAAGGAGTGTCAGTTGGCGCTCGGCTTCGGCGAGCGGAATGCCGCATTCGGAGAGCTGGGCCCGGTCGGCGGCGTCCAGGCTCTCGCGGTCGCGCATCAGTCGTGGGTGGCGGCTCAGGCGGCGAAACGGGGGAGCCGGTCGGTGAGCTCGTCGAGGCGCCGCGCCGACTGATCTTTGGCGGAGAGCAGAGGAGCGTCGAGCGGCCAGGCGATACCGATCGCCGGGTCGTTCCAGGCGATCGACAGGTCGCCGGCCGGGTCGTAGAGCTCGGTGCACTTGTATTCGACCTGGGCGCGCGGCGAGACGACGCAGAAACCGTGGGCGAAATCGGGCGGCACCCAGAGCTGGCGGAAGTTCTCGGCCGAGAGCTCGACGCCGAACCAGTGCGCGAAGGTCGGCGAGCCGCGCCGGATGTCGACCGCGACGTCGAAGATCGTCCCCTCGGTGCAGCGCACGAGCTTGCCCTGGGAGTTGGGCAGCTGGACATGGAGGCCGCGCAGCGTGCGGTGTTGCGACAGTGAGTGGTTGTCCTGCACGAAGTCGAGGTCGAGGCCGCGGGCGGCGAACGTGCCGGCGTTCCAGACCTCGAGGAAGAAGCCGCGCTCGTCCTTCCAGACCTTCGGCTCGACGACGAGAACGCCGGGGAGCTCCGTTTCGACCAGCCTCAAAGCCCCATCTCCTTCTCGGCCGCGATGCGCCGCAGGTAGTCGGCGTACTCGGTCCGGCCGAGCTCGGCGGCGAGTCCAAGCACCTGGTCGGGGGTGAGATAGCCCATGCGCAGGCCGATCTCCTCGAGGCAGGCGACCTTGAGTCCCTGGCGCTGCTCGACTGCGCCGATGAACTCCGAAGCCTGCAGGAGCGACTCGTGCGTCCCGGTGTCGAGCCAGGCGATGCCGCGGCCGAGGATCTGCACCGAGAGCTCGCCCAGTGCCATGTAGGCGCGATTCACGTCGGTGATCTCGAGCTCGCCGCGCGGCGAGGGCGCGAGCCCCGCGGCGATGTCGAGCACCCGGTTGTCGTAGAAATAGAGTCCGGTCACCGCCAGCGACGACTTCGGCTGGGCGGGTTTCTCCTCGATCGAGATCGCCTTGCCGTCGGCGCCCAACTCGACCACGCCGTAGCGCTCGGGATCGCTCACCCGGTAGGCGAAAACCGTCGCGCCGCGCTCGCGCGCCGCCGCTGCCTGGAGGTCCTCCGGAAAGCCGTGGCCGTAGAAGACGTTGTCGCCCAGCGCGAGCGCGACGCGATCTCTGCCCACGAACTCGCGGCCGATGAGGAAGGCCTGCGCGAGGCCGCCCGGGTGCGGCTGCACGGCGTAGGTGATCCGCACGCCGAAGGCGCTGCCGTCTCCCAGAAGGCGTTCGAAGCTCGCCACGTCGTGCGGCGTCGTGATGAGCAGGATGTCGCGGATGCCGGCGAGCATGAGGCTCGACAGCGGGTAGTAGACCATCGGCTTGTCGTAGATCGGCAGGAGCTGCTTCGAGATCGCCCGGGTGACCGGGTACAGACGCGTGCCGGAGCCTCCGGCGAGAACGATGCCTTTCATTTCCGGGAGTATATCGGCGGAGGGTCGACCCGAAGGCCGCGCGCCGGGCGCGGCCGCCGATAAGATCCCCGCCATGACTCCCTGGCAGGCGGCGGTGCTCGCGTTGGTGCAGGCGGTGACGGAGTTTCTGCCGGTGTCGTCGTCGGGACATCTCATCCTGCTGCCTCGGCTGCTGGGGTGGAGCGACCAGGGGCTCGAGTTCGACATCGCCACCAATACCGGCACGTTGCTCGCGGTGATGGCCTACTTCCGCGCCGATCTCGCGCGCATGGCGCGGGTGTTCTTCTCGAGCTTCCGGTCGGCCGAGCGCGCCGCGAATCCCGACGCCCGGCTCATCTGGCTGCTCGCCTTGGCGACGATTCCGGCCGGCATCGCCGGACTTCTCGCCAAGGGCTGGATTTCGAGCTACGGCCGCGATCCGCGGCTCATCGCGGCGACCGCGATCTTCTACGGCGCCCTGCTGCTCTACGCCGACCGGCGGGCTTCGGGCGTCACCCTCGCCGGCGGCAGCGGCCGCGAACTGGGCGAATTCGGCCTGCGCGAAGCGCTCCTGGTCGGCTGTGCCCAGGCGCTCGCGCTGGTCCCCGGCACCTCGCGCTCGGGGATCACCCTCACCGTCGCCCTGCTGCTCGGCTTCGCGCGCCCGGCGGCGGCGCGCTTCTCGTTCCTGCTGGCGATTCCAATCGGGCTGGTGCTGGCGCTGAAGCAGGTTGTAGACACCCTGCGCGGCCTGCCGCTCGGCGTGCCGTCCGGCGCGCTCGCGGTCGGCATTGCGGTGTCGGCGGTCGCCGGCTACGCGGTGATCGCCTTCCTGCTCGACTGGGTGCGCAAGCGGTCGCTGGCGCCGTTCGCCTGGTATCGCCTGGCGCTGGGGGTCGTGCTACTTCTGGTCTTCGCGCGCTGACGGCAGCTCGTGGGGCGTCTTCGGCGGAAAGAGCCAGGACGCGAGGACGGCGCCACTCAGGAGAGCGAGGATGACGCCGAGCGACAGCGCGATCGGCATGTGCCACCACTCCGAGAGCAGCATCTTCAGGCCGACGAACGCCAGGACGAGGCCGAGCCCGTACTTCAGATAGTGGAACTTGCCCATCAGGTCGGCGAGCAGGAAGTAGAGCGAGCGCAGGCCGAGGATGGCGAAGACGTTCGAGGTGAAGACCAGGAACGGATCGCGGGTGACGGCGAAGATGGCCGGAATCGAATCGACCGCGAAGATCACGTCGGTGAACTCGACCACCACCAGAACCAGGAAGAGGGGTGTCACCACGAGCTTGCCGGCGACCCGCGCGAAGAAGTGCGCACCGTGGTACTCGGAGGTCACCGGCAGGAAACGCTGACAGAGCAGGAGGATCGGATTGCGTGCCGGATCCACTGAACTGTCGCCGGCGAACAGGAGTTTCACCCCGGTGTAGACCAGGAAAGCGCCGAACACGAAGATCATCCAGGTGAACTTGGCGAGCAGCGCCGCTCCGGCGACGATGAAGACGCCGCGCAGTACGACCGCGCCGAGGATGCCCCAGAAGAGCACCCGGTGCTGATGTTCGGCGGGCACCGCGAAGTACGTGAAGACAACCAGGAAGACGAACAGGTTGTCGACCGAGAGGGCATACTCGATCACGTAGCCGGTGACGAACTCGAGCGCCGGCGCGCTGCCGAACTCCCAGGCGAGATAGGCGGCGAAGAGGCCGCCCATCGAAACGAAGAAGAGCGTGTTACGGACCGCCGCCTTCGCCGAAATGACCTTGGAGCCGCGGTTCAAGACCGCGAGGTCGAGGATCAGCAGGAGCCCGCAGATCGTGAGAAAGGACGTCCAGAGCAGGGGGGAAGCGATCGAGTGCATGGTTGGGGTGGAAGAGACAGTCTACCCGACCCGAAGGGCGTGCTAATTTCCCCATCGTGGCCTGCTTCATCACCTTCGAGGGTCTGGACGGCAGCGGCAAGTCCACCCACTTGCGCTCCGCCGCCGCCTGGTTCGCGGCACGACAGCTGCCGCACCTCGTGACGCACGAGCCCGGTGGCACACCGCTCGCACAGGCGATCCGCGAGGTTTTCCTCGATCGGCGGTGGGGCGGGATCGACGGCACGGTGGAGCTGCTCCTGGTCTTCGCCAGCCGGCGCCAGCACCTGCTCGAGAAGATCGACCCCGCGCTCGCCCTCGGCAGGCACGTGCTCTGCGACCGCTTCACCGATTCGACCTTCGCCTACCAGGGCGGCGGACGCGGCGTGGCGCGGGAGACCATCGACCGTATCGACGCCATCGCCACCGGCGGCCGGCGTCCCGACCTCACTCTTCTGTTCGACCTGCCGGCGGCCGTCGCGCGCCGGCGCGGGGCGTCGAAGAGCCGGCGACGCGCCAACGCCGCCGACCGCCTCGACGTCGAGAGCCTGGGCTTCTACGAGCGCGTTCGCGCCGGCTATCTCGAGCTCGCCGCAGCGGAGCCCGGCCGATTCCACATCATCGACTCCGGTGGCGAGCCGCGGCAGACCGAGGAGCAGATGTTCTCGGTGCTCTCCGGGCTCGCTGCGCTCCAGCCGCCGCCCGAGGCCGTTTCGTGAAGCTCGAACGGACGAGCCGCCCGCTCGCCCTGGCGGTCGAGGGCCGGCTCTACCCTTCGGTGATCCTGCACGGCGGATCGGAGAGCGCGCGCTTCGCCGCGGCGATCCTCTTCTCCCGGGCGCTGCTCTGCGAGCGCCCATCCGCCGAGCGTCCGTGCGGCGAGTGCCGGCACTGCCAGCGGATCGCTCTGCCGGAGGCTTCGGGGGGGGCGGGCGGGGAGGCAACGACCTTTCATCCCGACTTCTTCTGGCTGTTGCGCGACCTCAAGACGTCGGTTTCTGCCGAGGCGACGCGCGAGATGCTGCGCTCGGCGCAGCTTTCGCCCTACGAGGCGCGCGGCCAGGTCTTCGTCGTCGCCGAGGCCGCGAGCCTCTCGTCCGAGGCCTCCGATGCCCTGCTCAAGGCGATCGAGGAGCCGATCGAGCGCTCACCGCGCAACTTCTTTCTGCTCGCGCCGTCGCGGCTCGATCTGTCGCCCACCCTGCGCAGCCGGTCGCTGGCGATCTACCTCGGCGCGCCGGAGGCCATGCCCGAAGAGCTTCTCGCCGCGGTCGCCGCCGGCTTCCGCGCCAGCGTCGAGCGCTTCGCTGCCGGCGGCGGCGCGCTCTGGCTGCTCGACGCCGCGTCGCGGCTCGATCCGGTGGGCAAGCGAACGAAGGCCGAGATCGAAGCGGCGAAGAAGCGCGGCCCAACAGGCGACGGCACGGAGGCGTTGGGATTCGAAGATCCGCGCGCGCAGCCGCCCTGGCTGTTCGCCGCCGCGGCGGTCCGCCGCGCCGCGACTGGAACCGCCGGCGCAGAGCCGCCAGCGCCGGTGCTCGCCCGGCGCATGCTGGCGCTCGCCGAGGAGCTCCTCACGGCTTCGCCGCTGCGCCTGCGCGGCATACCGGCCGACCGCATCCTCGAAGGTCTGGTCTCCAAACACATCGCCGGCTGACATGCACCGCGCGCGACGGCAAGCGACGCTCCATTTCCTGTTCGGTCTTTTCGCTGGCATGGCCACGAGCGCTGGGGCGAGCGGACCCGCGGCGCCTCTCGTACCGCCGGTCGCGACGTTCGAGGAGCAGGTCGCCGAGCTGGTCAACCAGGAGCGCGCCGACTGCACGCTGGCCGCCTGTCCTTTGTCGCCGCTCAAGCTCGTCTCCCTGCTCACCGCCCTGGCGGACGAACACAGCGGTTCGATGGCCGGGCAGGACTACTTCTCGCACTGCGATTTCACCACCGGCCTCGACCCGTTCGAGCGCCTGATCGCGGCGGGCTACCCCTATTCCTCCGCGGCCGAGAACATCGCCGGCGGCAGCACCACGCCGGCGGCGGTCGTGGCGCAATGGATGGCGAGCGCGGTGCATCGCGCCAACATCCTGGCCGACGGCTTCCGCGAGCAGGGGGTCGGTTACCACTTCCAGAGCGGCGACCTCGCCAACGTCGACTACGACCGCAACAGCGACTGCGACTGCGCGGACTCTGGCGAGTCCTGCAGCTACCAGGCGCTCGGCCACTACTGGACGCAGATGTTCGGCGCCCGCAACACCGCCTATCCGCTGGTGATCGAAGGCGAGCGGCACGCAACGAGCGCGGGCACGGTGAGTCTCTATGTCTATGGGCCGGCGACGGCGCTCGAGATGCGCTTCAGCAACGACGGCGTCGCCTGGTCACCCTGGCAGTCGTTCTCCCACGATGCACTCTGGTCTCTCGCCGCAGGCGACGGGTTGCGCACGGTTTTCTCTGAGGTGCGCAACGCCACGACGGTCTATCGTGCTTGCGACCGGATCTGGCGCACCGGAGGAGGCGGCGCAGAGCTCTTCGTCGACAGCTTCGACTGCGACGCGACCGGGGCCTGGAGTCCGGCCCAGCCCTGACGAGCGCGGTCGCGCCGGCGTGGAGCCGGAAGCGGCGGCGCTACTTCTGCGGCGGTCGCGTCGGGCGGATCTCGATCAGGCTGGGCAGGGCGCGCGCCGGAAAATCGAGCAGGTCGGTCACCACCCGGGCGATGTCTTCCGGCGCCAGGCGCCAGGTGGCGCCCGGCGATCGCATCATGCCGCCGCCGAAGTCGGTGTCGACGCTGCCCGGGCAGATGGCGGCGATGCGAATGCCGAACTGCCGCAGGTCGAGCATCGCCGCTTCCGACATGCCGACGAGACCGAACTTGCTGGCGTTGTAGGCGGCGCCGCCGGCGAACGGGTTCTTCGCCGCGAGCGAGGCAATGTTGAAGATCCAGCCTTCGCCCTGGCGCTTCATGATCGGCGCGGCGGCGTGGATGGCGTAGAACGCTCCCAGCAGGTTGGTCTCGATGACCTCGCGGAAGTCGTCACCGGAGAGCTCGTCGACCGGCCCGAAACGGCCGAGGCCGGCGTTGTTGACCACGACGTCGAGCCGTCCGGACTCCGCTTCGACCCAGGCGACGAGCTCTTCGACCGCCGTCTGGCTGCGCACGTCGCAAAGGCGCGAGGCGACTTTCCCGGGATAGCGCTGGGAGAGCTCCTGCTGGGCAGCCGCGAGAACGTCGGGGCTGCGGCCGCAGAAGAA
>Ga0073904_10003267_pt1 | contig 12222 bp, 10 predicted proteins | sample KloWWTrecipitate_FD_66668 | JGI IMG/M metagenome (GOLD analysis project Ga0073904, IMG submission 66668) | Active sludge microbial communities from Klosterneuburg, Austria, studying microevolution and ecology of nitrifiers - Klosterneuburg... | ecosystem: Engineered > WWTP > Aerobic digester >...
GACAGGCCGACCGTGGGCAAGGTTCCGGCACGCGACTGCTCCGCACGGGCCACCGTCGCCTCGTACTGCAGCTTGGCCGACTGGAAGGCCGCGTCGTATACCCGCGCAGCCTCATACATCTGCACCAGACTCTGGGCCTGTGCCGGCATCAGCGCCGACAGGGCCAGGCCGATCATCGCCGCAAGCTGCTTCAATCGGGACTGGGCGTGGCGGCAATCAGGTGCGGTCGTGCGGTCTTGCATGGTGGTGATGTCCAGAGGTTGTCGGTCCAGGATTGGCGCGTCGCCAGCATCCGAGCGTCAATAGCGCGCAATGGTATTGTCGACCTCGTCTGCCCAGGCATGGATGCCGCCGGCAATGTTGGCAACGCGGCTGAAACCCTGGTTCTGCAGGAACTGGGCGACCTGCATGCTGCGGCCACCATGGTGGCACAGGCAGGCTATCGGGGTTTCGGGGTCGAGTTCGGACAGGCGGGGTGGCACACTGCCCATGGGAATGGTCAGCAGCTTGAAGTCGTCGCCCTGCCGGATACTGGCGGTGCGCCATTCGGCCGGCTCCCGGACGTCGAGCACGACAGCCTGGCCGGCTTCATGGTGGCGGGCAATCCAGCTGGACAATTCTTGGGGTCGGACTTGGTCGATCATGTCTGGAAGTTCGTTGGCAGGTGGTGGGCGCCGGCGTCGGTGGGCCGGGCTCAGAATTGAAACCGTGATGGCTCCGGGAAGTTCTCCAGCCGTGCTGCGACCGTGTCCCAGGGCTGGATCGTGCGGTAGTCGGACGCGCCGACACGTGTGACAAAGGTGGCACGCATCATCGGCTCGTCCCCGACGATGGCACCCAGGCGTCCACCGATCTTGAGGTGCGGCAGCAACTGCTGCGGCAGCAGCGCGGTGGAGCCGCTGAGCACGATCACGTCGAACGGGCCTTCGACCGGCACCACCCCGGCGCCGTCCTGGTGGCGTACCTGGGCATTCTGGATGCCGGCCAGTTGCAGGTTGGCACTGGCCAGGGCCACCAGCTCGGCCCGGATTTCCAGCGAGATGACGTGCCGGGCCCGGTGCGCCAGCAAGGCGGCCATGTAACCCGAACCGGCACCGATCTCGAGCACTCTTTCGTGCTGCTGTACGGCCAGGTCCTGCAGCATGCGGGCTTCGACACGGGGCGCGAGCATGGTCTGGCCATCGGGCAGCGGGATCTCCATGTCGGCAAATGCCAGTGCCTTGTGTGGCGCGGGGACGAAATCCTCGCGCTTGACGACCGACAGCAACTCCAGCACATGGGCGTCGAGCACCTCCCACGGGCGGATCTGCTGTTCGATCATGTTGAAGCGGGCTTGTTCGAGGTTCATGGCGCTGTACATGCGGGGGTTCTCGGAAAAATCAGGTCGGGCGGTCGATTTTAGGGGCTTGCGCGTCATGCGACTTGACGCCAAGCAAGCGCAGGGTCCATTGGGCCAGATCGTCCATGTAGCCATAGGCCACCGGCACGACGACGAGCGTCAACAGCGAAGAGGTGATCACGCCGCCGATGACCGCCTGGCCCATGGGCGCGCGCATCTCCGATCCTTCGGTCAGCGCGAACGCCAATGGCAGCATACCGAACACCATGGCCAGCGTGGTCATCAGGATCGGGCGCAGCCGGACCCGGGCGGCCATCAGCAAGGCCTCGTCACGCGAGAGTCCGGCAACCCGGCTGCCGTCAGGCGCAACGCTGTCCTGGCGCGCCCGGATCGCAAAATCGACCAGCAGGATGGCATTCTTGGTGACCAGGCCCATCAGCATCACGATGCCGATGACCGAGAACATCGACAGCGCCGAGCCGAAGAACATCAGTGCCAGCACGACCCCGATCAGCGTCAACGGCAGCGCCGTCATCAGCGCCAGCGGCTGAACAAAGCTCTTGAACTGGCTGGCCAGGATCATGTAGATGAAGACGATGGCCAGCACCAGGGCCGAAATCGCGTAGCCGAATGCTTCGTTCATGTTCTTGGTCGAACCACCGAACGTGTAACTGTAGCCGGGCGGAATATTGATGGTATCCATCACCTTGCTGATGGCATCGGACACCTCACCCGTCGAGCGCCCGCTCACATTTGCCGACACGTTGACCACCCGTGTGAGCTCGCGCCGGTTGATCTGGTTCGGGCTGGTGGAGGTGCGCAGCTCGGCCACCTGGTTGAGCCGTACCACGCGCATGCTGCCGTCGGCATTGCTGCCTGCGGCCAAGGGCAGGCGTTCGAGGTCCTGGGCGGCGTTGCGCGCCGCGCCGTCGAGCTGGACGTTGACGTCGTAGGTCTGGTCATCGCCGGCGCGCCAGTTGCCGACCGTCTGCCCGGCGAGCATGGTGCGCAGCGCCGCGCCGATCTGGCCGATGTTCAGGCCAAGGTCGGAGGCGACATCGCGCCGTATTTGGACGTCCAGCGTGGGCTTGTTCGGCTTGACGCTGGAGTCCAGGTCGACCAGGCCGGGAATCGCGCGCAGCTTGTCCATCGCCAGCAGGGCAATGCGGTCGAGTTCGTCCTGGTCGGGCCCCTGGATCGAGAACTGCAGCTGCTTCTGCCCGCCGACCGAGTCGAGCAGGCCGACATGGGTGACGGTGATGCCGGCGACCTGGCGCAGGCGCTCGCGCAGCACCACCGACATGTCGTCCACGCTGCGTTTGCGGTCCTTGCGATCGACCAGCCGTATATAGCTGCTCGCGTAGATCTTGCCCTGGGCACTGCCGGTGTTGATGGTGGTGAGGGTGTAGCGAACCTCGGGCATGGCGCGCACGATGGCATCGACCTGGCGCGCCTTGGCCTCGGTCACTTCCAGCGAAGAACCCACCGGTGTATAGAAATCGAGGGTGGTCTCGGAAAAATCGGATTTCGGCACGAACTCGGTGCCCAGCAAAGGCACCATGAACACGCTGCCGACAAATATCGCCAGCGCAATCAGCAGGGTGCTGATCCGGTGGCGCAAGGACCAGCGCAGGATACTCTGGTAGCCGTCGATCAGCAGGTCGGTGCCGCGGTCGAAGGCACCGGTGATCCGTCCGATGGTCTTGTCATAGAGGCTGCGCGGCGCATGGCGCTTGCCGTGGGCTTCGATGCTGGGGTCGTGCCAGATCGACGACAGCATCGGGTCGAGCGTGAAGCTGACGAACATCGAGATCAGCACCGCGGCCACGATGGTCAGACCGAACTCGTGGAAGAACTTTCCGATGATGCCGCCCATGAAGCCGATGGGCAGGAACACGGCCACAATGGACAGGGTCGTGGCCAGAACTGCCAGGCCGATCTCCTGGGTGCCGTCCAGCGCGGCCTGGAACGGGCGCTTGCCCATCTGCACATGGCGCACGATGTTCTCGCGCACCACGATGGCGTCGTCGATCAGCAAACCCACGCACAGGCTGAGCGCCATCAGCGTGATCATGTTGATCGTGAAACCGAACATGTTCATGAACAGGAAGGTGCCGATGATCGCGATCGGCAGCGTCAGCCCGGTGATGACCGTCGAGCGCCAGGAGTTCAGGAACAGGAAGACGATCAGCACCGTCAATATTGCGCCTTCGATAAGCGTCTGGCGCACATTGGCCACCGACACCCGGATCTGGCGCGATCCGTCGAGAATGGGTTCGAGCCGCAGGCCGGGCGGTAGCTGCTTGCCGATCTCCGCGATTGCGGCTTGCAGCCCGTCGACCACGGCAATGGTGTTCTCGTCCTGTGATTTCTGCACCGTCAGCAGCAATGTGCGTTCGCCGTTGTACAGCGCCAGGCTGTCGATCTCCTGCGGGCCGTCGACAATGCGGGCCAGCTGGTCCAGCCGCACCGGCGTACCGTTGCGCCGCGCGACGATGATCTTGCCGAAATCTTCGGGACGCTCGATCCGTGCCTCGATCTGGACCACAATTTCCTGTTCGCGCGAACGGATCGCGCCCAGCGGCAGATCCTGGTTTTCGTTGCGCACGGCGGCCACCACCTGGTCGGGGGTCAGTCCGTAGGCTTCGAGCGCGCGCGGCTGCAGGTACAGGTTGATCTCGCGCTGGGTACCGCCCACCACGCTGACCGAACCGACGCCGCGCACGTTTTCCAGCCGCTTCTTGAGCGTCTGCTCGGCCCAGTTGGTCATCTCGACCGCGCTGGGCGCACGCACCGGCGTCTGGCCCTTGGTGGTGGCCGTGTCGGACATGACTGCGATGGACCAGATGGCGCGCGAGGCCGGGTCGAACCGCAGCACCCGCGGTTCCTTGACTTCGGTGCGCAGCAGCGGCTTGACCGCGGCCACCTTCTCGCGCACGTCATCGGCGGCCTTGCGTCCGTCGATATGCAGGCCGAACTCGATGACCACCACCGACTGGCCCTCGTAGCTGCGCGACGTCAGCGTATTGATGCCGGCGATCGCATTGACGCCTTCCTCGACCTTCTTGGTGACCTCACTCTCGACGATCTCCGGACCTGCGCCGGGATACTCGGTGATCACCACCACGACCGGAAAGTCGATGTTCGGAAACTGGTCGATCTGCAGGCGCTGGTAGGAAAAAAGGCCCAGCACGACCAGGGCCAGCATGACCATGGTCGCAAAAACCGGGTTTTGCAGGCTGACGCGGGTAAACCACATGGATTACGCGCCGCCCGATGCAAGCCTGACCGTTGTGCCTTCGCGCAATTGCCCGACCGAGCCGGCAATGACGGGCGTCGCCTCGTCGATGCCCGACACCGCCACCATCCATTGCCCCTGGACCAGGCCGCGCTCGCCCAGTTCGACCGGCAGGTGAACGACCTTGTTGTTGCGCACCAGCTGTACATAGGGGCGGGGCTTGTCGGTGCGCACCGCGCTGACCGGTATTGCCAGTGTGTCGGTACTGGCGATGGTCAACGGGCCCTGGGCAAACAGGCCCTGGCGCAGACCCGGCACGGGATCGAGTGCCAGATAGACCAGCACCGAGCGGCTGCCTGCAACCACGGTGGGGTTGATGCGCACCACCTGCGCGCGCACCGGCGTCGCCGAACCCTCGATCTGCAGTTGCGCCGCCTGGCCCAGCCGCACCAGTGGGGAGTCTGCCGCCGCCATGCTGGCCTCGAGCTCCAGGTGACTGATGTCCACCAGTTCCAGCACCCGCCCATCGACGGCAATGCGTTCGCCGTTCTGCGCCAACCGCTGTGCAATCACGCCGCTGATGGGGGCCCGCAACACCGTGTCCTGCAACTGCTTGCCGATCACGTCGACGCCGGCAACTGCGGCACGGTAATTGGCCTGTGCGCTGGCCAGGCTGGCGCTGGAGGAGTCGAGCGCCCATCTGGAGATGAAGCCTTGTTCGACCAGCGTGCTGTTGTTGTCGTAGGTACGCTTGGCGATGTCGACCTGCGCCTTCGCCGCTTCGGCCTGTTGCTGCGCCTGGCGCAAACGCGCCTGCGCGTCGGTGGCGTCCACGCGTGCGACGACCTGGCCCGCCTTGACCAGGTCCCCTTCGCGCAGCGAGAGATCCTGCAGTTCGCCGGCGACACGGGCCTTGATGAACGCGGTGTTGGTGGCCTTGAGTGAACCGGAAACCGCAAGCACCTGGGTCAGCGCCTGCCGGCGGACCGGAACCAGGTCGGCAGCCACCAGTTCCACCACCGACTCGGCGCGGACCGCATTTTGCGCAGTGGCTTGCTGCTTTGCCTTGCGTTGCTCGAAGGCGCGCATGACACCGAACGCGATGGCGGCCAGCACCAGCGCGACGACCAGCCATTTCAAGAGAGGTTTCATCGGGATTGCGTTTGGGTGACTGTGCGCCTGGCGGGCCGGGACACACTCAGGCCATGGAGCAGGATGTCGATCTGTGCATTCAGATACGCCTCGGGGACCAGCGGGCTGCCTTGCGCAATGCAGGCGCCAAACGAGTGTTTCCAGACGACCAGGTACAGCATCGGTGCCAGCACGGTGTGCACCCCGTATTGCAGGTCCAGTGGGCGGAACTCGCCGCGCTCGACGCCGCGCTGCAGGATGCGCCGGATCAACGCGTTGCCGGGTTCTATGACCTCACTTTGATAGAACGCGGCCAGCTCCGGAAAATTGCTGGCCTCGCTCATCATCAGCTTGGAGATGCCCGAGGCCTTGGTGTCCCCTACCAGTGACCACCATTGCCCCATTGCATACCGCAGCAATTCTGCCGAGGTACCGGGGAACTGGTCCAGCAACATGCTCCACTGTGGAAAACGCAAGGACAGGTTTTCGCGCACAACCGCCTTGAACAACTCTTCCTTGCTGGCGAAATACAGAAATAACGTCCCCTTGGACACGCCGGCCCGTCTGGCAACTTCCTCGACCCGTGTGGCGGCATAACCCTTCTCGACGAACAGGTCGAGCGCTGCCGTCAACAGTTCTCCCGGCCGCGCCTGTTTGCGGCGCGACGATTTGTGCGGGATGGCCACTGGCGGATGGGCTGGGATGGCAGACACGGAACGGTTCGAAAATTAATGACTGTTTGGTTATTAATGTACAGCAAGCCCTTCAAACGGCGCAAGCGCGCAGCATCGCATCTGGCGCGCTTTACCCAGCTTTACGCAGCTTGACTTACGCAGCTTGACGCAGGGTTCGTGCATCGCCGCCAAGGCGGCGCGGGTTGCCCGAAGCCGGCCGGGCATGGCCGAACGCGATGAAACTCAAGGCGCCCCGAGGCGGGCGCTGGCCTGGGCGAAATAAAACCACTCATTGCCCGCCAGCGCGGCGGGATTGGGGAACACGATGAAGCCGTCGGTTTGGGCCAGCACCGGTGTGCCGTCGTGGCGCACACCAACGGCATCGCCCTCGGCGACCGGGTCGTAACTCGACCAGGCGCGGGTGAAGCGGTCGTCGTCGTGCAGCTTGTCGATCACCTGCGTCAGGCGCAGCATCTGCGGCGCGGCAACCGGTGCCGGCGTGGGCGCGTCGACCATCTGCAACATGGCCAGTGTGTTTCGGATGGCGCGCCAGCCGACCTCCGGAGCCTGGGGGTCGTCATGCTGACCACATTCGAGCGTGACGCCGTAACCGCCCTGGCTGCGCATGTACTCGGTAGTGCCCACGCCATACCGCGGGTCGACGCTCAGCAGCCGCGCCCGGTCGGCCACGCTGGTGCGCGCCAGGCGGCTTTTCACGCCTTGCGCGTAGGTTGGCAACCAGCCTTCGACGATGCGCCGCGGGCCCAGCGCCAAGGCCAGGGCTTCCTCTTGTGCCGCATGGGAAAACGGCTCGAGCTCGTCGGTGTTGTCTTTCGGGCCGAGCATCACGAATGGTTCGCCCGCGCTGTGGAACGAGTGCAGGTCGAGCAATACATCGTGCTGCGCGAGCAGCGGGCACAACACGTTGGCGATATGGTCCTCGTAATCCTGGGGCAGCGGGTTCGGATAGAGATTGCGGTTGAGGTTGCGCTCCCCCATGCGCTGGCCACGCCGGTAGGCCAACGGATTGGTGATCGGCAGCAAGGTCAGGCATCCCCGTGCCAGCACCAGCTCGCCCCGATCGAGTTCACCGACAAGCCGTTCGATGGCGCGGCTGCCGCAGGTCTCGTTGCCGTGAACGGCGCCGGTGACGATCAGCCGGGGGCCGGGTTGCAGGGCGCGGAAACTGTGCAGGCGCAGGGCGCTGGTCGGGACGGTGTCGGACATGGTGGTGGCGTGGTGGTGGCGTGGTGGTCGGGACGGACGGGTCCAGGGGTGGCCGTGGTCGGCGCTCACTATAACGGAGCATCTGCCTGGCGGGGCATGCTGCGCTTGTCGGCGCGCGGGGGCCGGGCATTGTGCCGGTCCGCGGCGCGCCAGGCGGTTGCCGGTGCGGGTGCAGAGCGGAGCGGTCGGGCGCTGTACGCGCCGACGGCCCTGCGGTGCGCGCGGGCGGGGCGCATCGCGCAACGCCCTGCGCGCCCTGCGGGCGCTCCGTTCAGACAGGCGCGATGAGATTAACCACGAAGCGCGCTGCGCGCTCCGCCCCGCCCGCTGTGCTCCTCGGCGCCCCGCCATGCACCCGCACCGGCTCCCGCCTGCCGCGCCGCTCGCGGGGGTGGCGGGGTGCCGTCGCGCCAGGGGGTCTTCGGCTTGGGTACGATGTATCCGGTGGCGCTGGTCTTCATACGCTCGTCAGCCTGTGCCGAGCCAACTCGCCCCAAAATTGATGCATTCAGAATGCTGTACTGCACAGGCCAACGGTCCGCGCGGGCCTTGGCCTCAGCCAGCGCGAAGAAGTTCGCGGCATGCTGCTGCACGAGCAGTCCGGCGTGGGTCAGGGCCTTGAGGTGAAAAGACAGTGCCGGTGGCGCAATGGCCAGCGGCCCGGCAGTCACGCCGGCTGGCAGCCCCGCCATCCCCGTTGACCCGCAGCTTGAAGACGGCCAGCCGGGCTTCGTGGGCGAGCGCAACCAGGGCGCGGACGGTCTGCTTGGCATCCATCGTTTCATTGTTTCGTGAATCCATGGATCTTTCGTCACAGCCGGGCCGATGGCCGTGCCGGCACGCAGGCAGCCGGGCACTCAGGGCGCCAGACGTTCCCGGATCCAGCCGGATTGGCCATCCTGCGAATACCGCAGGCGGTCATGCAACCGACTCTTGCGGCCTTGCCAGAATTGCCAGTTGTCGGGTTTGAGGCGGTAACCACCCCAGTGGGGCGGGCGCGGTGGCTGCAGCAGGAACTGGGCGGCATACCGGGCCGCATTGGTGACCAGCACCGAGCGCCCCGGTATCACCTGCGACTGCGGCGAAGCCCAGGCGCCGATGCGTGAATCGAGTGGCCGGCTCTGGAAGTAGGCGTCACTCTCGCTGGCATCGACTTTTTCGACGATGCCCTCGATGCGCACGACCCGTTCGAGCTCGACCCAGTGGAATTGCAGCGCCGCATACGGGTTGCCTGCCAGTTCCTGGCCCTTGCGGCTGTCGTAATTGGTGTACCAGACGATGCCGCGTGCGTCAAAACCCTTGATCAGTACCACCCGGGTGCTCGGGCGCAGCCGATGGTCCACGGTGGCCAGCGTCATCGCGTTGGGTTCGGGCACTTTGGCGGTTATGGCTTCGTCCAGCCATTGCTCGAATTGCCGGAGCGGGTCGGCGTGGGATGCGTCCTCGCTCAGTTCAGCCCGTTCGTAACTTTTGCGCAGATCGGCGATGTTGTTCATGTTGGCAGTATAGGAATCGGCGCGCAAACGGGTTTGCGCCGGATCAGCGGGCCGGCTCGCGCGCATGGCGCAGCAACCGGTGCAAGGCATGGTCGTGAATGCCGTGTTGCTTCAGGCAATCGAGCGTCTGGCAGGCATAGTCCAGTGTGCTGCCGTAGCGACCGATGGCGCGGGCAAAAATTTCGCGGTAGCGCTGCTCCGGCAGATCACCGGTGAAATTCGGACTGGTGCGCGATAAGGTGAATCCCAGTGCCTTGACCGGACCACTGTCGGTCTGGCATGGCAGCCACTTCGGATCGTAGACGCCGGTCACCATTTCGCGCTCCCAAAGCCGCTGCAGCACCATCTCGGCGTCTGGCTTCGGTACGCGCAACACCGCACCCTGGCAACTGCCGCCGGGAAGCAGCGCGAAGACAAGGCCCGGGCAGGCCGGGGTGCCGCGGTTCACGCGGCTCCACATCTTCAGTGCGCGGTGCCAGCCGTGGACCCGGGCCAGCCGCTGTTCTGCCGGCTGGAAGTCCGGTCGCCAGATCAACGAGGCGTAGGCAAACACCCACAGGTCGCCGTTGCCGCCCCACTGCGCCTTGGCGCGTTCGAGCATCGGTGCAGGATCGCGCAGCGGCACCGGATAGTCGAACGGGGTGGGAAGCGGGGGATTGCGGCTCACTGGCAATACTGTAGCGCGGCGCGCCATGGTGTATCGGCCGATGGGGTGACAGCCTTGGCGCCAGGGCCGATTTGCAGGACCAGAACCAGGATCAGGCCCGCATGCGCTTCTGGCAATTGGTAACCCATCGGTAACTGCATGACGGTTTGTCGACAGCCAAACCGGTTAGCATGCGTTCTGTAACTAAGTTACATAAAAATCATGAAACCAATGAAACTCGATCCTTCTGTCGACGCCGTGACCCGGCGTATCCGCCAGCGCAGTGCCCCCACCCGAACGGCCTACCTGCAACGGCTGGACACCATCGCCAGACGGCCGCCAGGTGCCGAGCGCATGGGCTGCGCCAATGTCGCGCATGCGTTCGCTGCCATGCCCGACATCGACAAGTCGGTCGCCTTGCCGCCAAGTGGCAGACTGATCCCGGTGCTGGCGCAACGCGCGCCCAACCTGGCCATCGTCACCGCCTACAACGACATGTTGTCGGCCCACGCGCCGTTCCAGCACTATCCCGATCTGGTCAAGGCCGAGGCACGCAGACTGGGTGCGACAGCACAGGTTGCTGGAGGCGTGCCGGCGATGTGTGATGGTGTGACGCAGGGAACGCCCGGCATGGAACTGAGTCTGTACTCGCGCGACGTGATCGCGATGGCCACGGCCGTGGCCTTGTCGCACGACATGTTCGACGGCGCCTTGCTGCTGGGTGTGTGTGACAAGATCGTGCCGGGACTGCTGATCGGTGCGCTGCATTTCGGCCATCTGCCGACGGTGTTCGTGCCCGCCGGGCCGATGACCTCGGGGCTGTCGAATACGGCCAAGAGCAAGGTGCGCGAGCAGGCGGTGCAAGGCCTGGTGGGCCGCGCCGAACTGCTGCAAGCCGAGTCGCAGGCCTACCATGGCCAGGGCACCTGCACCTTTTACGGTACGGCCAACAGCAACCAGATGCTGCTCGAGGCGATGGGACTGCAGGTGCCGGGCACCGCATTTGTCAATCCCGGTGCGGCCTTGCGCGAGGAGCTGACCCGTGAAGCGGTGCGGACTGTGCTCGGCCATGGCAGCGCGATGACGCAAACCGGCTCCGCGCCGGTACCCGCCGCCATGTGCACGCCGATCGGTGTACTGGTCGACGAACGCTGCATCGTCAATGCGATGGTGGCCTTGCTGGCCACGGGGGGCTCGACCAACCACCTGATCCACTGGGTGGCGGTGGCGCGGGCTGCCGGCATCCGCATCGACTGGGATGATTTCGCGGCCCTGTCCGAGGTGGTGCCATTGCTGACCCGGGTCTATCCGAACGGCAGCGCCGACGTCAACGCGTTCCAGGCGGCGGGCGGTCCCGGTTTTGTGATCCGCGAGTTGCGCGATGCCGGACTGATGCACCCCGACGTTGCGACGGTGCGGCCCGAGGGCCTGCAGGCCTTTACGCTGGTGCCGCACGCGGCCGGCGACGCACTGGCCTGGCGCGACCCCGGTGTATCAGGTGATGAAACAGTGGTGCGCGGCGCGGCGACGCCATTCGGCAAGACCGGTGGACTGAAGTTGTTGCAAGGCAATCTGGGCCGCAGCGTGATCAAGGTGTCGGCGGTGCCGGACGACCGCCATGTGGTCCAGGCGCCGGCACGGATCTTCGATTCGCAAGAGGCGCTGCACCTGGCATTTGCCGCCGGCGAACTCGATCGCGATGTGGTCTGCGTGGTGCGCTGGCAAGGACCGCGTGCCAACGGCATGCCGGAGTTGCACAAACTCACGCCGCCGCTGGCGGTGTTGCAGGGCAAGGGTTATCGCGTGGCGCTGGTGACCGATGGGCGCATGAGTGGTGCTTCGGGCAAGGTGCCCGCTGCCATCCATGTGTCGCCCGAGGCCGCAGCGGGTGGCCCGCTGGCGCGTTTGCGTGATGGCGACATCGTTCGGCTCGATGCTGACGCCGGAAGCCTTTTGGCGCTGGTGAACGGTGCAGAATGGGATGCCCGAGAGGTCGCGCAAATGCCGGCGACACTGATCGAAGGCAATGGGGCAGGAATGGGGCGCGAGCTGTTCGCCGGAATGCGGCGCAATGTGACAACGGCAGAAGAAGGAGCATGTTCATGGCTGTAGGCCCGGGTTTGACCGCGTTGCAGGTGATGCAGGATGCGCCGGTGATTCCGGTCATCGTGCTCAACGATGTGGCACACGCGGTTCCGATGGCGCGGGCGCTGGTCGCCGGCGGCATCCGCATGCTGGAGGTGACGCTGCGAACCCCGCAGGCGCTGGCCTGCATGGAAGCGATCGCGCGCGACGTGCCCGAGGCTGTGCTCGGTGCCGGCACGCTGCGCAGCGCGGCCGACGCCAGGGCGGCGGCCAGCGCCGGCGCACGTTTCGCCGTCAGTCCGGGTTATACCGCGGCACTCGGTCAGGCCTGTCGCGACCTGCGCCTGCCGCTGTTGCCCGGTGTGGCCACCGGCAGCGAAGTGATG
>Ga0073904_10003268_pt1 | contig 12216 bp, 8 predicted proteins | sample KloWWTrecipitate_FD_66668 | JGI IMG/M metagenome (GOLD analysis project Ga0073904, IMG submission 66668) | Active sludge microbial communities from Klosterneuburg, Austria, studying microevolution and ecology of nitrifiers - Klosterneuburg... | ecosystem: Engineered > WWTP > Aerobic digester >...
GAGCGTATCGCGCAGATCAATCCGGCTTGTATCGTCACCGGCGTCGAAGCGTTTGTCGAAGTCGACAACTGGCCTGCCATGTTGCCGGCACCGGTGGACGCCGTCATCGACGCCTGCGACCAGGTGCGCGCCAAGGCGGTGATGGCGGCCTGGGCGATGCGCCACAAGGATGTGGTTTTCATCACGGTGGGTGCGGCCGGCGGCAAACGCCTGGCACACAAGGTCGACATCGATGATCTGTCGCAGACCACACACGACCCTTTGCTTGCACGCTTGCGTACGCTGTTGCGCAAGCAGCATGGTGCGGTGGCTGCCGGCCGCAAGATCGGCATTGATTGCGTGTTCAGCCGGGAACCGGTGCAGGGCGCCGACCCATCGTGCGCGATCGAAGCGACCGATGGAACGCTCAATTGCCATGGATATGGATCGATGGTCAGCGTGACGGCAACCTTCGGCCAGTGTGCTGCAGGCTGGATATTGAATCGCATTGCCAATCCGCACTGAGCCGCCCCGGAAGCGTAAAGTTTTCTGGTTATAATTTAAGGCTTCGCAGCAAGGTGCAAACCCTGTGGTGAAGATCCGTGTGGGACGTTAGCTCAGTTGGTAGAGCAGCGGACTTTTAATCCGTTGGTCGGCAGTTCGAGCCTGCCACGTCCTACCACCAAACCGGCTTCGGCCATGGAGAGCCCGCTATTCAAAAGGTAGCGGGCTTTTTCATTTTCCGGCCCGGCTTATCCACCGATGCTGTGGGCTAGGCTGTTGATAAGCGCGCGAACAAGTTCCGAATGCGGCATGGGCAGGGGGTTTGCGGCGTGCGCCTGTCAAATGGGCAGGACCTGATCGGGTGCGTGCATCCGCTGTGCCGGACAGCCCAAGCGCAACCTGCCGGTGATGTGCATGGCGCTCCGCGGTTCATTCGTCGTAGAAGGCAATGCCGATGGATTCGCGCTTGGCGCGGTACATCGCCATGTCTGCCTTGAGCAGCAGGTCGGCAGAGTCGCCAGCGCCTGCGCTGTCCAGGACAACACCGATGCTGGCGTCCACGGTCACCAGATGGTTGCCGATCTTGCACGGTGCCCGCACGGCATCACGCAGTTTCATCGCCAGGCCCATTGACTGCTCGGGTGGCTCAATGCCCTCTATCAGGCAGGCAAATTCGTCGCCGCCAAGCCGGCTGACCAGGTCCCGGGCGCGTACCGCGTGCGTCAATCGATTCGCAACGATCTGCAGCAAGGTGTCGCCAGCCGCGTGTCCGTAGGTGTCATTGATGGGCTTGAAGCCGTCCAGATCGATGTACATGACAGCAAGGCTTTGGCCGGATAGGGCATGCATGGCCAGTGCATGGCACAGTCGCTCCTGAAAGTGCCCGCGATTGGCCAGGCCCGTCAACTGGTCATGGGCGGCCAGGTGGCGTGCCTGTCGCTCGCCGGCCCGGGTGCCGGCGAGTTCGGCCCGCATCGACTCCAGTGCGTGGCGAGCCTCCTCAATGTCCTGCTCGAGCCGTTCACGCGCTTCGAACGCCTGGGCCAGATTGTTCTGCAGGCGTTCGAGTGCGGCTGCACCCTGGATAACGGTCGAGCGGCCACGGTCCTGGTCAAGCGGTGCGAGATCGCCGGGGCCGCTGCAGGCCGGTGTTTCCAGCAGCCCCCAAAGACTGCTCTTGACGGTGTCGATCAACTCTTCGGCCTCGCGCCTGTCGTTGGTCGGCGGCGCTCCAAGCCCGGCCGATCGCGGCAACGATGACCTGGCGAGCGTCGATGCCGGTTCCCGGTGCGCGTCACCATGCTTGGGGCTCAATACAAAGGGAGTCAATTCGGGCATCAACAACATCGCCATGTTTCGATCTGCGGGATTGCACGCTCACCAGAGGATTTGGCGATGGCACCTTCAACTGTTGGCCGTGCATCACACAGATCATGTGCTGATTGGTGAGCCACGTCAGGGCTTGGCGCCAATGCTATTGGGTTTTGCCTGAAACCCCGTGTGACATACGTCACGCGCCTGCCGCAATTACGAATGCAGCGCGTTTGTAACCCTTTCACACATCCACGCCGCACGCATCGTGTTCCAGCAGCCCGACACGGTTTAGACAGAGACAGGTGGGTTCCCGGTGCTAGAATCGCCACCGTCGAGGGCAACACCGACCAGCCGATTTATGGATATTGCAGGGCTGCAAATTCTGCTAAAACGCCGGGCAGTTTTCTCCCCAACACTGCCAAGACGTTTTTCAAATGTCTGGTTGGGGCAGAGAGATATCACCATGACTGAAGTCATCCTTGGCCGCGGCAATCGCTTGCACGCGGTCGAATGCGCAATCGTGCGTCTGGCCTTGAAGCTTCCGGCGTCAGCGCAGGACGCATTGCTGGACCTGTGGGATCACGCGGGCCACTTGCCCGCTGCGGTGGTGCGGCTGGAGCAGCCTGTCCGTGCAGAGGGTCGCGTCGGTACGCAGGCTGCAGCCGAAAGCGCATTGGCGCGGCTGGTGCTGGCAGAGCCCGTCGCGCCGGCAGCAATGGCCTCGACGCGGGATGCACCCGGTGCGGCAGGTGCAGGTGCGCGGCGCAGCCCTTTGCGCGGTTTACAGCCGCAGGCGCATTTCCTGACAAGCCTTCTGTTTGGCGTCCGCTGGCAAGCCACAGACAAGCATGCCCAAGGTTCGGAGCAATATCGACTGGCATGGTTGCCCATGGTGGACCGGTGGGTTGTGACAGCTTCGCATGACCATGCGGCGCCCGATGGCTACAAGGACCGCCTGCTGGCGAGCATGCCGCATGACTCCGAGGTCCCGGCACTTGCCTGCGAGAGTGTCGTGCGTTACTGGCAGACCTTGCGGCGCGAATGTGCGTCGCAGCGCTGGTCCACATGCACCGGCTCTGGCCGCCTCGAAGATGCTGCCGTGCAAGAACTGGCGGATCGGGTTTGGCCCCAGCCGTGGCAACCGCCAAGGCCCGCCTGGCCCGCCCAGTTTCAACGGTCGCTGGAGACTGCCTGACGGGATTGGCCAGCAGGTGCTGACCCAATGGATATGATGGACCGAGGCAAACATGTCGATCAGATTGAAAAGGGCACGACCGTGAGCACTGATACCCATTCCAAACTTGTCGGTTACGCACTGTGGATATTCGGTTTCACGGGGGCGCACCGCTTTTATTACGGCAAACCTGTCACTGGCACCCTCTGGTTCTTCACACTGGGTTTGCTCGGCATCGGTTGGCTGATCGACCTGTTCCTGATCCCGTCGATGGATCGGCAGGCCGATCTGCGTTTTCGTGCCGGGCCGATCAACTATTCGGTGGCGTGGCTGCTGCTCACCTTTCTCGGCTTGTTCGGGATTCATCGCATGTACATGGGCAAATGGTTCACCGGCATCCTGTACCTGTTGACGCTGGGTCTGGCAGGAATCGGCTATCTGTACGACTACTGGACGCTGAACGACCAGATTGCGATCAAGAACGGGTCTCGATGAAGCGGGTGGTTGCCTTCGGCAATGTGGTCTGGCGAGCGCCATGGCAGGAGCTTGTGCCAGGACGGGCGCGGCGGGCGTGACACCGGTCCTGTACTCATTCCGGCGTTGTCCGTATGCAATTCGTGCACGGATGGCGCTGGCGCAGGCCGGCGTTGCCGTGCAGCTGCGCGAGGTTGCGCTGCGCGACAAACCTGCCGAGTTGCTGGCGATTTCTCCCAAGGCAACCGTGCCGGTGTTGCAGTTGCCGAGCGGCAAAGTGCTCGACCAAAGCATCGACATCATGATGTGGGCCTTGCACCAGCACGATCCACATGCGTGGCTGGCATGTGCCGACGAGGTTCAGGCGCGGCAGTGGGTACAGCGCAACGATGCGGTATTCAAGCCACTGCTCGACCACTACAAATATGCGACGCGCCACCCGCAGTTCAGCCGGGCGGAACATCGCCAGAGGGTGCTGGACGGGTTTGTCTTGCCGCTTGATGCGGCGCTGCGTGGCCATGCCTTTGTCCAGGGCGACAAGCCATGCTGGGCCGATGTGGCGCTGTTTCCTTTCGTGCGCCAGTTCTCCATGGTGGAGCCGGCCTGGTTCACGCAGGCGCCGCTGACCGATCTGCGGCGCTGGCTCGACCAATGGGCCACCAGCACGCTGTTTCTGTCGGTGATGGCCCGCCCTGTCCAGGCCAGCGCAGGGCTGTAGTATCTTTGCACAGATGTTCCTATCCAGACCGCATATCGTCGCGCTTGGGTCCACTATACCCGGCATCCACTCACGGCATGGGCTGCTCCATCCGCTTGCGCCAGCGATGAACGCCGCTGCGTGAACACCATGAAGGAGGGTTTTGTCGACATGGCCGTGCGTGTTTGGCACGAGTTGGGCAGCCTGGCAATATCGGGCGGGCGCATCGTGATCATCGTGCTGCTGGCCTGGCTGATCATCCTGGTGTCGCGGCGGGCCCTGGGCGTGGTGCGCACCCGGATTGCCAGCCGTCTGGACGATGGTGAGGCGGTCAAACGTGCCGAAACCCTGAACCGCGTGTTTCGCCATATCGTCACGGTTGTCATCAGCCTGATGGCCTTTGTGGCTGTACTGGCCGAAGTCGGCGTTTCGGTGGCGCCGATACTGGGTGCGGCCGGCGTTGTCGGTCTGGCCGTGGGGTTCGGAGCGCAAAGCCTGGTCAAGGACTACGTGACCGGCCTGCTGTTGCTGATCGAGAACCAGATTCGCCAGGGCGACGTGGTGCAGCTCGCCGAATTCAGCGGTACGGTCGAGGAGGTCACCTTGCGTTATGTGCGCCTGCGCGACTACAACGGCAACGTGTATTTCGTTCCCAACGGAACCATCTCGACCGTCATCAACATGACCCGCGGATTTGCCTACGCAGTGATCGACATCGGCGTCGGATACCGCGCCGACCTCGATCAGGTCATGGATGTCATGCGCGCCGTGGCCGCCGAGCTGCGCCAGGACCCGGCATTTTCAAACCGGATCCTGCAGGACCTGGATATCGCCGGTGTGCAGGATTGGGGGGATTCCGCGATCATGATCAGGGGCCGTTTTCAGGTCGTCGCATCACAGCAATGGGCGGTACGCCGCGAATACCTGCGCCGGCTCAAGTACGCCTTTGACCTTCACGGCATCGAGATCCCGTTCCCGCGGATGACCTTGCACCAGGCGCCTGGATCAGCCGCAACTGGCACTCAGTTGCCGGGCGAAGGAGGTGCGGTGTCCACCGATGCTGCCGGCTCCGGGCGCGCCAACCGATCGGCCTGATTCGTTGCGGCATCGGTTGCTGCTGTCTGTTTTTTGCTGGCTGCGGCCGCCTGCCTGGCTTGGAGCGGTTCCGGCAAGGGGCTGACCAGCACGTTGAAGTCCACCGGTTTGGCCAGCACCAGCGACGGGAACCAGGTGGTCAGGGCGGCGTAGATCAGCAACGCGCCGTACCAGGTGTCGGACACCTGGAATCGTTCGCGCAGGATTGTTGCCAGCACCAGCGTGAAGATCAAGGTCGGTGCCAGCGCAGTTGCCACGCGCAGGCTGCCCATGGCGGTCTCGCCACCGGTCATGCGCCGATGCAGCCAGATCGAGCCGATGCGCAGTGGCAGGACGACGATGGTCAGGCCGATGCCCCACAACAAGGCGTCCCAGTTCAGTGCGCCGGAGGGCACCCGCATGCCCATGTAGAAGAAATAGAACGGCACGAAGAACGAGGCAAACATCTGGATGGCGCGCAGATTTTCGTCCGATGCCAGCATCGGCATGCGTTGGCGCAGCAGGCGGGCGATGAAGCCGGCCAGGAACGCGCCCACCAGATAATAGACGCCCAGCTGGTAGGTCACATAGGCTGCAATCAGGCCGACCATTACCAGCAACGAGAATTCCGAGCCGGGCGCATGGGGCAGCACCAGGCGACCCAGGCCCATGAACAGCAGGGGCAGCACGATGATCATCGCCGCCAGCGCGGTGGTTGCAAGGGCCAGGCGCTCGATTGACCCGGACTGCAGTACGACGAACAGCACCAGCAGTGCCAGCAACTCGCCGCCCACGGCCTTGACCGTGACCCAGTAGCGTTCATCCTCGTTCAGACCCAGACGCGACAGCGTGTCCAGTATGAAGCCGGTGGACGGTGTCAACAGGGCCAGCGCCAGCAAGGCCGCAACCTGCCAGGACAAGTCCAGGTAGGTGATGCCCAGGTAGGCTGTGGTCGTCAGGGAGATGGCGCGTGCAGCCAGATGGGACAGCAGTGGCCACATGCCGCGGCGCAGATCGTCGACCCGCACTTCCAGGCCGGCGAACAGGAACAGCGAGGAGACGCCCAGCGTTGAGAGCAGGGCAAGCGTGGCGTCGTGGCTGAATCCGACCAGGAAAGCCGTAGCAACCATGCCAAAGGCAAAACTGGTCAGTGGTGCCGGCATCCGGAAACGTTGCAAGGCACGCGGAATGACCAGCAATCCGAAGATCAGCAACAGGTAGACGACTTCACTGGTGATGGCGGGCATTCGTTGATTTGATAGTGAGAAGAGGCGGGAGACCTGCAAAGCAGGGCTCGACCGGGCATTGCGCCAGCAGCCCGGCGCTGTGGCGGGCTGCAAGCTGCATTTTATGCGCTGCGGCGATGGCCACCCTGGCCGCGCGTAATCCCTGTATCAGCCGTTTGCCGCGGCGCGCGGACGCAAAGTGGCCAGGGTGCGCACCAGATCCGCCATGGCGGCGTCATGCGCGAGTTGGCGCAGGTCCAGCGGCAGCTTGCGCCGCCAGTTCGGATATTCGTCGACGGTGGACGGCAGGTTCACCTGATCGACCAGGCCCAGCACGTCTTCGAGTTGCACCATCATCACCGCCGACGGCGCAGCAGCGACCCAGGCATGAATGGCGATCCGGGTCCGGGTCGACGGCGATGCACCGGTGGCAGCCTCGGTCAACGCGTCCTGCGCCAGCAAACCTGCATGGTGCAGCGCCATGACGAGCCGGGTGCGGTCGTGCAGGCGCTCCAGCAGTTGCCGCTCCAGCAGCTGCAGGTCGCTCTGCAGGCCCAGTTGCAGCCGCAGTTGCAGGTCGTGCGCGCCCCACCAGCCGGACAAGGTTGCCAGGTCGTGGGTGCCGATAGCCACCAGGGCGGCCGGCGGATAGTGTGCTGGCGGCGTGAAGTTGCCGTCGCGCTGGCGTTCGAAATACAGCAGCCGGTACGACAGTACATCGCTGCGTGCCAGCGCCTCCCGCATGTTGTCCGCCACGGTGCCCAGGTCTTCGCCGATCACCAGGCACTGGCTGCGCTGGCTCTCCAGCGCAACAATGGCCATCATTTCGTCGAGCGGGTAGTACACGTAGGCACCGTCGCGGGGCACACCGCCCGGTGGAATCCAGAACAGGCGCATCAGGCCCATCACGTGGTCGATACGCAATGCGCCGGCGCCGCGCATATTGCTGCGCAAGGTGTCGATGAAGATGCGGTAGTGGTGCAGGCGCAGACGGTCGGGACGCAGCGGCGGCAGTCCCCAGCCCTGTCCGTTCAGATTGAAATCGTCGGGCGGCGCACCCACGCTGGCATCGACCGCGAAGCTGTTCTGGTGTTCCCATGTATCGGAGCCGCCACGGTCAACCGATACCGCCAGGTCCAGATACAGGCCCACACCCATGCCCAGGCTGGTGCAGGTTTCGTGCGCGCGCGCCAGTTGGATGCTGGCTTGCCATTGCAGATACTGGTGAAACTGCAGGCGCTGTGCATGGGTCCGGGCGAAGTCCTCGGTGCGCTCGCCCGCAGGATCCTGCCATTGAGGTGGCCATGCCGGCCAACCCCAAAGCGACGGGTCGGCCGCATGCAGATGCGCCTGGATCGCTTCGAACAGCGCGTGGCGCCGCAGCGCCTGGCCGCCGCGCGCCACGAAAGCCAGGAACGCGCGCCCCTGCGCGTCAGGCGCCTCGCCGAGGTGGCGCGCAGCGAAATGCGTGTGCAATATCTCGAGCACTTCGAACTTGGCGCGGGCGACACCCGGGTAGTCGACCAGGGCAGGCTCACGCAGGTCGGCGAGCCGCTGCTGGAACGCCGCCGAAGCCACCAGTGCGCGGGCGGCCGCGCAATCGGCAAACTCCTGCACCGCCGGAACGTCGATGTACAACACGTTTAGCTGCTGGCGTGAACAGGGGCTGTACGGGCTGGCATGTGCCGGGTTGTGCATGAACAGCGCATGCAGCGGATTGAGACCGATGATGTCGGCGCCGCGTGCCGCCATCTGCCGGATCAACACCAGCAGGTCACCAAAATCACCCATACCCCAGTTCTGTGGCGAGCGCAGTGCGTAGAGCTGTATCGACGGGCCCCAGACACGTCCGCCATGCTGCAGCGCCCTGGGCCGGTAACACTGTTGTGGCGCGCAGATGACCAGGCATTCGCTGCTGCAGGTGTCGACGCGTAGTCGGTAATACCCGCTGGCCAGCCGGCGATCAATGGCCAGATGGCGCTCGACCCAGGTCACTCCCTGGCGCTCGGTCTGGCTGATTTCTCCCAGCGCGTGTGCATCCTGCCCGGCCTGTGCGACGACTTCGCCATCCTCGCCGCGCAGCTGCCAGTGCAGTTGCTGTGTGTGGCGTGGCAGTCGCAGCCTCACGCCCCAGTGGGTATAGTCGTTGCGAATGGCCACCGTGGGTGTGATCGGCTGCTCCCAGGAGCCGGACCTGGCCCGCTGCAGCGCTTTGGGCAACGACGGATCGGTGGCAAGCTGTGGGTCAAAGGCGGCCAGCAGGTTCAACAAGGCCTGCGGCTGCACCGGGTGGTGTTGGCCCCACAGGTCGTGGTAATCCGTCGCGATGCCGTAGTGGGCACACAGCTGCTGCAGCAGGTTGATGTCCATGTCCATGGTGTCAGGCGCCGGGCGCATGCGCGAGTATCAGCGTGGACAGCGGTGGCAGTGTCAGGCTCAGCGAAAAAGAATAACCGTGCAAGGCGCTGTGGTCGGCCAGCACGCCGCCCATGTTGCCCCAGCCAGAGCCTGCGAATTCGGTGGCGTCGCTGTTGATGCACTCGCGCCACCAGCCGCCCAGTGGCACACCCAGCCGGTAGTGGCTGCGCGGCACCGGCGTCATGTTGCTGACCACCAGCATCGGCGCGGCGCCATCGCGCGCCATACGCAGAAACGCGAACACGCTGGTGTCGGCCGCGTCGGCGACGATCCATGCGAAACCGGCGGGCGTGAAATCCTGCTGGTACAAGGCCGGCGACGCGCGGTAGACCCGGTTGAGCTGCGCCACCAGGTGTTGCAGGCCACCATGTCCGTGTTGCGACGTAACCCACCATTGCAGTTCACCGTCGTGGCCCCATTCGCGCCGCTGCCCGAACTCGCCGCCCATGAACAACAGCTTCTTGCCCGGATGGCCCCACATCCAGGCGAAGAATGCGCGCAGATTGGCAAACTGCTGCCAGTCGTCACCTGGCATGCGCGCGAGCAGCGAGCCCTTGCCATGCACGACCTCGTCATGGGAGAGCGGCAACACGAAGTTTTCGTTGAAGGCGTACATCAGTCCGAATGTCATCTGCTGGTGATGGTGGCGCCGATGGATCGGTTCGAGCTGCATGTACGACAGGTTGTCGTGCATCCAGCCCAGGTTCCACTTCATGCCAAAACCAAGACCACCCATGTCGGTGGGGCGTGACACCTGCGGCCAGTCGGTCGATTCCTCGGCGATGCAGACGGTATCGGGAAATTCGCGGTAGACGGCGCGGTTGAGGTCTTGCAGGAAGCCGATTGCGGCCAGGTTCTCCCGTCCGCCATGGACATTGGGGATCCACTGGCCGGGTTCGCGTGCGTAGTCGAGGTACAACATCGACGCCACTGCGTCGACGCGCAGTCCGTCCAGATGGTATTTTTCCAGCCAGAACAGGCTCGACGAGATCAGAAAACTGCGCACCTCGTTGCGCCCGTAGTTGAAGATGCACGAGCGCCACTCCGGATGAAAACCCTGGCGCGGGTCCGCATGCTCGAACAGATGGGTGCCATCGAAGTAGCCCAGGCCGTGTTCGTCGGTCGGAAAATGCGATGGCACCCAGTCCAGCAGGACACCGATGCCGTTCTGGTGCAGGTGGTCCACCAGATACATGAAGTCCTGCGGTGTTCCATAACGCGCGGTCGGCGCAAAGTAGCCGGTGGTCTGGTAGCCCCAGGAACCGTAAAACGGGTGTTCGGTGACCGGCATCAGCTCGACGTGGGTGAAACCCATGTGCCGTACGTATTCGGCCAGTTGGTGCGCCAGTTCCCGGTAGCCGAGAAAGGCGCCGTCCTTGCGCCGCCAGGATCCGGCGTGAACCTCGTAGATGGACATTGGCGCGTCCAGCGCATTGTGGGCGCCACGGCTGGACATCCAGTCGCTGTCGCCCCAGCGGTATTCCAGGCTCCAGATGCGCGAGGCGGTCTGCGGTGGATGTTCGGCGTAGATCGCGAACGGATCCGCCTTTTCGACCGTGTAGTCACCGTGGCGGGATCGGATGCGGTATTTGTAGGCCTGGCCGTGGCGGGCCTGCGCGGCAAAGCCGTCCCAGATGCCGGATCCATCGGTCCGGGGCTGCATCGGATCGGCCTGGGGCGACCAGTAGTTCCAGTCTCCGATCACGCTGACCGATGCCGCATTCGGTGCCCAGACCGCAAAACGCGCGCCGTCGTCACCCAGGTGGCAACCCAGCGCGTCATGGAGCCGGCTGTGGGTACCTTCACGAAACAGGTAGCTGTCGAGGTCGCCGTTCATGGATGGGCTGCTTCAGGTTGCGCGACAGGGCGGGGCAGGGAGGTCGCGCAGGTTATACCCAGCCCTATCATGCCGCAATCGGACACAACCGCCTTGCACCGAATGCAACGCGGTGCAGCAGCGTGCCCGATGTCAGGTGGCGCTGGCCTCGAGTTGGTCGGAGAGTTCCAGCCAGCGGTCTTCGAGTTGGCGCAATTCGTCGTTCACACGCTTGAGCCGCTTGCCCAGTTCGCCGATCTCGGAGGGCTGGATCGCACCATTCATGTGCGACTCCAGCGATGCGCCTTCCTGGTTGAGCAACTTCATGCGCGCGTCGATCTTGTCGATCTCGTTGCGCAGCGCGTTCTTGCCAGGTGCCGTTTTGCCAGCCTTGGCTTTTGCCGGCGATGGGTTGGCACCGGCCGATGGACGGCTGGTATCGGCGTTTCCCTTTTTCGCCATTTCGCGCTGGCGCTTGGCCTCGTCGAGCAGATAACGCTGGTAGTCGTCCAGGTCGCCATCGAAGGGCGCGACGCCGCCGCGCGAGACCATCCAGAACTCATCGCAGACCGAACGCAGCAAGGCCCGGTCGTGGCTGACCAGCATCACCGTACCTTCGAATTCATTGAGCGCCATGCCCAGCGCCTCGCGGGTGGCAAGGTCCAGGTGGTTGGTCGGCTCGTCCAGCAGCAGCAGGTTGGGGCGTTGCCAGACGATCATGCACAGCACCAGGCGGGCTTTTTCGCCGCCACTCATGCTGCCCACGGCCTGCTTGACCATGTCGCCGCTGAAGTTGAAGTTGCCCAGAAAGCTGCGCAAATCCTGCTCGCGCGTGGCCTGGCCGGCAATCTTGCCAGCGGCGGTCAGTTCGCGAACCAGCGTGATCATGTGGTCCAGCGGCGTGTCTGCCGGACGCAAGACGTCGAGTTCCTGCTGTGCGAAGTAGCCGATATTGAGGCCCTTGCCTTCGGTGATCTCGCCATCGATGACCGACAGCTCGCGGGCAATCGTCTTGACCAGTGTCGACTTGCCCTGGCCGTTTGCCCCCAGGATGCCGATGCGTTGCCCGGCCAGTACCGAGCGACTGATATTGCGCACGATCACCGTGGGCTCGGTGCCTTCGAGGGAGTTCTCCGGTGGCGGGTAACCCACGCTGATGTCCTGCATCGACAGCATCGGGTTGGGCAGGTTGACCGGCTCGCGGAATTCGAAGCTGAAATCGGCTTCGGCCAGCAGCGGGGCGATCTTCTCCATCCGGTCCAGCGCCTTGACCCGGCTTTGCGCCTGCTTGGCCTTGCTGGCCTTGGCCTTGAAGCGGACGATGAACTTCTGCAGGTGGGCGATCTTCTCCTGCTGCTTGGAAAACGCGTTCTGCTGCAATTCCATCTGCTCGGCGCGCATGTCCTCGAACTTGCTGTAGTTGCCGCCGTAACGCACCAGCTTGGCCGAGTCGATATGCAAAGTCACATTGGTCACCGCATCGAGGAACTCGCGGTCATGGCTGATCACCAGCATCGTGCCTTCGAACTTCTTGAGCCAG